>VFSW01000230.1_pt1 | contig 78006 bp, 66 predicted proteins | sample 5358111 | NCBI WGS metagenome assembly VFSW01 (sample SAMN11554181, study PRJNA540505) | mine drainage metagenome | isolation source: sediment from site ElyBrook_90M | place: USA: Ely Copper Mine, Vershire, VT | collected 2017
CGTTATGCATCCCATGCTCAACATCGCGGTGAAGGCCGCCCGTCGTGCCGGCAATTTGATACACCGCAGCACTGACAAGATCGATCACCTCACCATCACCAAGAAATCCCATGCGGATTTCGTCAGCGAGGTCGATCGCGCTGCCGAACAGACCATCATCCAGACACTGCTGGAAGCCTACCCTGACCACGCGATTCTAGCAGAAGAGAGCGGCGCTCACGGCGAATCGGAATTCGTCTGGATCATCGATCCGCTGGATGGCACCACCAATTTTCTGCACGGCTTCCCTCAATTTGCGGTATCCATCGCGTTGCAGCACAAGGGTATCATCACCCAGGCGGTGATCTACGACCCGACCAAAAATGAATTGTTCACCGCAAGCCGAGGCCGCGGTGCATTTCTCAACGACAAGCGCCTGCGCGTAACCAAACGCATCCACATGGCGGACGCACTGATCGGCACGGGTTTCCCCTATACCAGGTTCGAACACATGGACGCCTACATCGGCATCTTCCGCGATTTGATGCAACAGACTTCGGGCCTGCGCCGCCCGGGTTCCGCAGCACTTGATCTTGCCTGGATGGCCGCGGGGCGCTACGACGGATTTTTTGAAACGGGACTTAAAGTCTGGGACATTGCAGCCGGGACCCTGCTGATCACCGAAGCGGGCGGCATGGTCAGCGACCTTGCCGGGGGCGACACGTTTCTCAAGACCGGACATGTCTGCGCGGGAAATCCGAACATCCACCCGCTGCTTTTGCAGGTCATCGCGCCGCATTTGACGCCCGCGCTGAAATAAAACCTCAACATGAATCCCTCGGAGACCCTGACTGTTACGTAGGAGAGGAACCACATGCAGTACAACCAAAGTCACAAAGCAAAAATACTGATTGTTGACGACCACGCCATCGTCAGAAGCGGTGTTGCGATGCTGATCAACCAGGAACCCGACCTTCATGTATGCTGTGAAGCCAGCGACATTGAGGGAGCGCTATCGGCCAACCGCTCGTGTGCGCACGACCTGGCGATCATTGATCTTTCGCTACAAGGAATGTCAGGTTTGGAACTGGTCAAACGATTTCAGCTTGACAGTCCAGATTTGCACATGCTCGTGATGTCCATGCATGACGAAGCGGTTTATGCAGAGCAGGCATTGCGTGCCGGAGCGCATGGCTATCTGATGAAACAGGTTGCGACAGTGACCATGCTGAAAGCGATACGACAAGTGCTGAATGGCGAGCTATATGTCAGCGATCAGATGCGCTCGCGTTTGCTCAAAACAATTCGGGGCAGCAGTGAGGCAGCCCCTACCGGCAGACTGACTCCCAGCGAATTCGAGGTGCTTCATTTGATCGGCCTGGGACTGGGTACCAGCCAGATCTCACAAAAACTCAACCGCAGCATCAAGACCATTGAATCACACCGGGCCAACATCAAGCGCAAACTCGATTTGAAATCCGGGAACGAGCTGATCCACTACGCCTACAACCTGGCAAACCAGACCACAAAAAATGAGCCCTGACGGCAGATCAGTGGTTATTGAAATGCATTGATACTCGCTTGAGCATTCCAGGAGGATCAAATAAAAAAGAGAATACTTTCGGGCCCATGCCACCTGTTTGCATGCACTGGGAATATGAATGGCCGGAACCTGGCAACAGCTCCACCGAATAAGAAGTCTGCAAACCGATCGCGTCTGCCGCCTTTTCCATCTCGGCAACCCATTTCTGCGCCCGTTCTACACGCGTTGCGCCCTGCTGCCGGACAATGCGCACAGACTTGTTCAGCGCCGGATCCTGTTTCACATCTTCGGCACCGACAAACACGCGGGTCGGAACACTCAAAAACTTCCCGGGATCGAAAACCATGCCTGAAAAAATTTTGCGGGATACCTTCAACCCGTAGGGATAAGGCAATGCCGGGTCAGGAAACGTGTACCAACCGGCGGCACCGATGGCCACCTTCGCCACCCTGTCCGGATGAGCCAGCGTGTAACGGTGCACAAACTGCCCACCACCCGAATAGCCGAACAGATACAGTTTATCCGTTCTGGCATGCGTCAGCTTCCCGACTTCATCAGCAATTTTATCGAGCGCCAAATCGGCGCGCTGCCCGCGACCGTTGCGCCCCATGAACTGATAATCCGAAAAGGGTGGCTCCGAAAAATAGGGCGCAATCATGACCACCCCGTAGCGCTCCGCAAGATCGGCATACATATAGGCTTGCTCGATCGCATCGCGCGAAATGCCATGCACTGTTACAAAAACGGGCGCATTCTCCCCGCCCTTGCGCGGTATATAAATAAGGTAGGCAGGCCCGCCCTCCAGCGTCCTGATCATCATCACCCCGTTTTGCAGCGGCTCATTGAGATCACTTGCCTGTGCAAACTGGAAGCTCAGAAAAATTGCGACAAAAAGGACAACAGCCTTTCCCGCCCATACCTTTACGCGCCAGAACTCATCAAGGGGGTTGACATTCAGCACAATGCCACCTTGCCCGGCTTTAAAAATTCACTTGTCTGACCATTGTCTGCCATGAGCGCCGAATAGGGACCTTGCTCTACAAGCCGCCCCGAACTCATATGCCAGATTGCATCTGCCGAAGCCATTCTGTCCAGGCGATGCGTGACCAGCAAAACCGTTCCCGGGTAGCCGGCTAGCACCCTGTCGATCACAGATACTGCCTGAGGGTCAAGATTCGAATCAGCCTCGTCCAGCAGCAGCAGTCGGGGATTGCCAAGGAGCGCCCGAGCCAAGGCGATGCGCTGGCGTTGCCCGACAGACAAACCCACACCACCTTCGGATATCCGCGTCTGCAAGCCTTGCGGCAAATCGGCCAGAAGCTCGTTGATGCCGCACAGATTCCAGATGCGCTCGATATCCTGCTCGGGCGCATTCGGCCAGCGGTAGAGCAGATTTTTTTCGACGGTTCCCCGCAACAGGGGCAAGTCTGCACCTACCATACCGATCGCACTGCGTACGGATGCCAGGTTGTGTGCCGCCATATCCTGCCCGTCGAGACGGACAACACCCTGAGATGGCTCCATCAGCCGCGCTGCAAGGGAGAGCAGCGTCGACTTGCCTGCCCCGTTCGGCCCCACGATGGCAACGACACTCCCCGCCTCAACCACTGCGCTCACATCTTCAAGCGCCCCCTGCACCGAGACATGCTCGAATTCCAGACGTCCGGGACCGGTTTCCAGATCCGGCGCGCCCTTTATCTCGGTAACCGTGGAAGGGGTATCCAGAAATTCCTGAATTTTTTGCAGCGACACCTTGGAGCCATACCAGTATTCCTGGATACGCCCCATATCGCGCAACGGGTGAACCAGCAGGTTGATGATCGCCATCGCGGCAACTACTGTGCCGGGCGATGCATGCCCGACTGACACTTCCCACGCACCCAGCAGCAAGATAGTACCCGTCGCGGCAGCTGCGGTGACTTCGGTCACTGCCGTGACTTTTCCGGCAACTTTTGCACGCGCTATCATCGCATCCTGAAAATGGCGCCCCTGTTTCACAAGGCGCCTGCGCTCGCGTGCCATCTGCCCGAAAATCTGCACCACAGCGATAGAAGCGATTTTTTCGTTGACGTTGGCAGCGATATTGGAAAGACGCCGGCGCGACTCTTGTGTCGCCAACTTCAGGCTGCCGCTCAAAGTCAGCGTGACGGCTGCGCCCAATATCAGCACAATGCCGATATCCAGCGCCAGCAGACCATCCAGAAACGCAAGCGCAAGCAGCGTCCCTGCCGTCACCACGCCTGCTACCGCAAGGCGTGCAAGCCCCAGGCTCACCCATCTGCGCAACGACACGAGATCCCCGACAAAGCGCAACGCCATCCCGCCACGGCTTCGCGACTGCAATGCCCTGGGAGGCAATGCGGCAAGGTGATCGTACAGTACCATGCGGACTTCAAATGCATAGTCCTGCCCCATGCGCTCCGCATCGACCCGTTCCCTCAAGCGCAACCAGGCTATCATGCCCGCAGAAACGGCAAGACCAAGACCTACCAGAAGCAATGGCTCGACAGACGCCAGATGCTGCGGCCTGATAAGATGGTCGAAGCCATACCTCACAAGATGGGCCATTGCCACAGTCATCGCGGCCTGCCCGAAGGCATTTGCCACCAGGCGAACCAGAATGGGAATGCGACGACGGCTAAGCGCCTTTGGGGCCTGCATTTCTCAAACCGCCATAGCCTGATCGGCCCTGTAGACGTCATCAAGCAGTGCGATGCAGGTATCCGGGTCGCAGAGCTGACTGGTGTGTATCACTGGAAGTCCCGTGAATTTTGCGGCTTCTCTTGCGGCCAGCGGGGAATTGGTCAACACGCCGCTGACCGCAATGATATTATGCCCCTGACGCCTGATCAGATCGACTCCCCCTACGGCACCTGCCGAATCGCGGGTTGCGAAAAGCACATGATCCACACTGGATTTGAAGACAGGGGAAGATATCAGCGCGGCAGTTTCAGCCTGCAAAATGCCGTCCGCAATTTCGAGCACGATGATGTCTACGCCCGCATGAGCCAGGTGTCCGGTAAGAACCGCAAAAATTTCCTCTATCTTCTCTTGTGAGAGCTTATAGGTCGACACATACCCTGCATCGGTAAAATCATACGTCAGGGTGGCGCCTGCATCACTCATCAGCCAGCCGTCTTTTCCTGCGCCCGTTCCCGTAATCTTGGCCGCTCCCACCTTCTTGCCGCTCGATACCAGTCCCCTGATGAAATTGGTGACGCTGGTGGTTTTGCCGGAGTTCATGGTCGTTCCCAGGACCGCGATGGTCAATGGACGAGCGCCGACAAAACCGATGTTCGGCAATTTCCAGTCCTCAAGATTCATCACTCTGCCGTCGGAATCTGCAAGGAGGCCGATGGGTGTAATTGCGGTTGCTTCCTTCATCGAGGAATAGGATGACAGCACACGCCCCGCCATTCCCCCGGCTGCCACCAGATGGCATGGTCCCATATCTTGCGGCACCTCGGCTTCAAATTGATCCGGCGCATAACGGTTGCCATAACATACAATGATCTCATCGCCCGCATACAGGGTTGCCCTGCGTCCGTTGCGCAGTTCTACGCCGCCGTGCTGGCCTATCGTATCGACACGGGCAAGCACCATATCTCCGGCACGCGGAATATAAGTTTTGGCTATGCATAGATTTTCCGCCAATTCAAGGTTTACATTTCTCAAAGTGTAGGCAACCTTTGCACGTTTAAGGCGATTCTGTTGCAATGCGCTGACTGTGATCATGACTATCTCCTGTTGTTTTCCTCTTCTGAAGAGGAGGTGAAAAATAAATTATCGAACTGTTATTTAAACCATGTGAAGTCAAACACTACAGACTGCAACCATGAAACGATTCGATTAAGGCAGGAACAATATTAATCCCCTAGAGAAGCCAGACCTATAATGCCGCAGAGGATATTGAAGCTCTGAGAAACACTATTTTTATATAGTGTAATCCACTAGAACGAATGCAAAGCGTTTTGCATGAAGCACGAAAGAACATCAATTTGATTTTCCCGCTTAAACTGGAAGGGCTACAGTTACGCTTGTTCCGCCATTGGGCAGCGCTATAACCTGCGATGTGCCGCCCAGCAAAGAGGCTCGGTATTGCATGGAACGCAAACCAAGCCCCGCTTTGGCGTTTGATGCCTGGCTGATTCCCGAACCATCGTCGCTGACTTCAAGGTTTATCCTGGTCGGTGATGAGAGCAGTTTTATGGTGATGTTCGCTGGGCTGCCGTGCTTGATCGCGTTATTGACAGCTTCCTGTGCGACGCGGAACAGGTTGATTACCACAAGCGGATCGGCGACTGCGTGCTCACATTCGCATGTAAACCGGCATTTCACGTTGTAGATATCCTCGGTATTTTTTGCGAGATTTTTCAGCATTGCCGGCAAATCAGCCTCTTTGAGTTCTACCGGGTAGAGTCCGCGCGCAAGGATGCTCGTTTTTGAAATCGCCGTATTGATCAAGGCCGTAATTTTTGAGGCTTGTTGGGCTTCAGCGCGGCCCTGGTTTGTTAATTTTTGAGAGAGCACCTCTGACATGAATGCAATACCCGTCAGAAGCTGCCCCAAGTCATCATGCAATTCCCGCCCGATTCGCTGCTGTGTATCCTCGCTGATACTGATAATTCTGCGCTCCGCCTTGTTGGCTCTTTCCAGTGCAACCCCTGTCGTTTTTAGGGATGCAATGTAAAAAATTGTGCCGCCCATCATCAGTATCAATGCGCTCCCTGACATCCTGAGAAGAAAAGCGAACCATGATTTATCCTTGTTTAAGGCGCCATACTCATTGATGTGATCGGCCACGTAGACCTTCATCCGAAATTGATTGATATCCTTTGAAGCAAATACATGCGGGACACTCTCATCCTGAAAGCGCATCAAAGAAGGAAATTTTTTATCTCCCCAGAATGTGATTTGAAAAACGGGAAAGCTGTTTCTCCTGTAGCGGGAAATTTTTTTATGCTCCGGGATTTTATCAACGGATGCCCAGGGAAGTGCGCGCATTTCCAATTGTCGATCATTGGCAAGAATAATAATACCGTTCTCATCGGCGACGAATGCATCGATCTCTTTGACCAGAAATGACAGCTTGGGTACATCAATCTTGGTCACCACCGCACCCAAGAAACGGCCATCACTCATAATAGGGGTCGAAAAATAAATACCGGGAATGTTCGTCGTCTTGCCAACGGCATATTCCATTCCGTGCTGCCCCTTTTTATTCTCCCTGAAATAATCACGGTCAATAAAATTTGTACCAACGGTAGTTTCTTCGGTGTTCCAATTGCTCGCTGCAATACAGTCTCCCGCCGCGTTGATCACAAAAACGATATCCGTGTTCATGCTAACCTTGGCAAGCGCAAGATAACGATTGAGCGCACTTAGTTTTGGCTCATTCGTCCAGCGCTGCTTTCTCTCGCCGAGAGGCAAGGTCGACAGGGTTATGTCCGGACCGAACAGTGAGATTGCCTTTTTTACTGTCATTGATTGGGACAGCAAGTCAGGTATGCCGTGCAGATAATTCAGATTTCTGTTGATGCTGTCTGCCAGGTCTTCGGCTTGCTCTCGGGAAAGCTCGGTTTTCTGCCCGACAATTTCCTCTACCCGCGCAACGTAAAAATTATTTGCAATCATCCTGGCCGAGACATTCCACAGGAGAACCAGGGCGATCATGATCAAACCAATTTGATATCGATTTTTTAACACAGCGTTACCATATTGAATTCAAGTCTGTCCAGCTTCGATTAGCATATCTCTTTCAGCGTTCTTTTCGCTGACTGTGTTCATGTTGTCATAACAGTATAAAATCGCGGACACACCGCCATCCGTCAACGCACTGTCCAAAGCAATGCGAGTATTATATGAAAAACATATGTCGTGTTTACTTTATTTATTCGAGCTATCCTTTCGTCCCTTGTTCACTCCTGATCCGGCAGCATGAAAATTAAAACCAGCACAGCACTTAACGCGACGGCCGTTGCAGCAGAAAAGCATACACCCATGATGCAGCAATATCTTCGCATCAAGGCGGAACATCCCGACACGCTGCTGTTCTACCGGATGGGGGATTTTTACGAGCTGTTTTTCGACGATGCGGTGCGCGCGGCGAAACTGCTCGACATCACATTGACGCAGCGTGGCACATCCAACGGGCAACCCATCAAAATGGCGGGCGTCCCCTACCATGCTGCGGAACAGTATCTCGCGCGTCTTGTGAAGCTCGGGGAGTCAGTCGCGATTTGCGAGCAGATCGGCGATCCTGCCACAAGCAAGGGACCCGTCGAGCGCAAAGTCATGCGCATCGTTACCCCTGGCACGATCACCGACTCTGCGTTGCTGCAAGAAAAGCGCGACAGCTTGCTGCTTGCCGTCCATCAGCAGAGGGATAAGCTGGGTCTGGCCTGGCTGAATCTGGCATCGGGACAATTTTTTGTCTGCGAGACGAAATCAGAAAACCTGCCCGCAGAACTCGAACGCCTGCAACCTTCCGAAATACTTCATGCAGAAAATATTAACTCCCTCTCCCTCCGGGGGAGGGCCGGGATGGGTGACTCTGCCGCACTGAAGTCATTGCCCGCCTGGCACTTCGATCTCGACACCGCAAGACGCCTTTTATGCCAGCAGTTTGCAACGCTGGATCTTGCCGGATTCGGCTGCAATGATTTCACTGTCGGGCTGGAAGCGGCTGGTGCGTTGCTGGGCTATGCAAAACTAACCCAGGGCCAGAACATGAACCACATCCGCGGCCTGCAGGTCTACAGCGCGGATCAGTACATCAGGATGGATGCCAGCACACGGCGCAATCTGGAAATCACCCAGACGCTGCGCGGCGAAGCAGCGCCGACCCTTCTTTCGCTCCTCGACACCTGCGCGACCAACATGGGCAGCCGCAAGCTCTCACATTGGCTGCACCATCCGCTGCGCAACCGAGAAATACTGCGAAGCCGGCTGGATGCGGTAGAAAGTCTACTATCACCCCTCTCCTCAACCCTCTCCCCTCAAGGGGCGAGAGAGAGTTATCGCGCTGTGCACGAACATCTCAAACCATGCGTGGACGTTGAACGCATCACCGCGCGCATCGCATTGAAATCTGCAAGGCCGCGCGATTTGTCCGGCCTGCGGGATACGCTGCTGGCCTTGCCCGGGCTTCACGCCGCGCTCGCCAGTTTTGATTCACCGCTGATCAAGACGCTAACCGACGCCTTTCAGAATTCCGTTCACCCTGAGGTATCGAAGGGCGAACGGACGAGTGATTTAGCTGAACTTCTCCAACGCACATTAAAGTCAGAGCCTTCATCGGTGCTGCGCGAAGGCGGCGTGATCGCCGACGGCTTCGACGCCGATCTCGACGAGCTGCGCGGCATCCAGACCAACTGCGGCGATTTTCTGCTTCAGCTTGAATCGCGTGAACGCGCGCGCACCGGCATTTCGACTTTAAAGGTGGAATATAACCGTGTACATGGTTTTTATATCGAGGTAAGCAGCGCGCAAAGCGTCAATGTGCCGGATGACTACCGCCGCCGGCAGACATTAAAGAATGTCGAGCGCTACATCACCCCCGAATTGAAAACCTTCGAGGACAAGGCGCTGTCCGCCAATGACAGGGCCCTTGCACGAGAAAAACTGCTCTACGACCGGTTGCTTGATCAGCTCTCCCCTTTCGTTCCAGAGCTGCAACGCATCGCCATCGCCATCGCAGAGCTCGATGTGTTGGCTACCTTCAGCGAGCGCGCCGAGACGCTGAATTTTTGCGCGCCAGAATTTTCGGATGACGAAAAGATCAGCATTACTCAAGGTCGTCATCCCGTCGTGGAAGCCCAGGTGGACAGTTTCACACCCAACGATACCGAGCTTCATGAATCGCGCCGCATGCTGCTGATCACCGGTCCCAACATGGGCGGCAAATCCACCTACATGCGCCAGGTTGCGATCATCGCGCTGCTCGCGCATGTCGGCTGTTTCGTTCCTGCGCAGGCGGCAACCTTGGGCGAGATCGATCAGATATTCACGCGCATCGGCGCATCCGACGATCTGGCAAGCGGCCGCTCCACCTTCATGGTCGAGATGACCGAGGCTGCAAACATCCTGCACAATGCGACGGAGAAAAGCCTGGTGCTGGTGGACGAGATCGGGCGCGGCACATCGACCTTCGATGGTCTCGCATTGGCTTACGCGATCGCCTGCCATCTTCTGGAAAAAAACCGCAGCTATACGCTTTTCGCCACGCACTATTTCGAGCTGACACGATTATTAGAAGAGTATATACAGTTAGCCAACGTGCATCTGTCCGCAATCGAACACCAGCACAGCATCGTGTTTCTGCACTCGGTAAGCGATGGCGCTGCGAGCCAGAGCTACGGCCTGCAGGTTGCAGCCCTTGCGGGTGTGCCCGCGCAGGTCATCAAGACCGCTAAAAAACAGTTGCGTAAGCTTGAACAGAACAGCGCTGCCATGAGCCCGCAGGGCGACTTGTTTAGTCACAAGGTTGCAGAAGTAGAAGAGCCTGAAGAACATCCGCTGCTAGCCCTTCTTCGCGAAATTCAGCCGGATGATCTGAGCCCGAAGGATGCGCTGGAAAAACTATATCAGCTGAAAAAAATGGTGTAACCGTGTAAAAGTTATCAGGCTCACTGCGGCTCGATGGATGCACGAGACATTGTTTTAACCTGGTTGTCCAAAACATTTTTTTTATATCTATCCAGGATTCCAGCGCATTCTCCCCCGGGGTAATTATAGGACTCAAAGTATCTTTCCCAATCCGCAGAAAGCGCCGAGATATGCAGACTCAGTATCCTGTCAGGATCTTCAGGCGACAGCTTAACGGCGTTGAGCCAGAAATGCTCGCTCATGTCTTCCATGATGAAATATGCACCGGGATTATGCAGACTCAGATTGTCCGCTTCCTTGTAGATGAAACATCCTATCGTCCTGACCTCCCTGTTTGCCAGTATCCCGATCCCGGGATAGGGATCGGACGGGACAGCGGCTTGCCACCCCTCCATGTCGGGCGAGAAAACAACCTTGATGTCATGCTTGCCATTGAGGCTGGCTAACACATTTATACGGTCTTGCTTTGCAGTCAGCGCATCTCTGAAGTTCGACAGGACGGGACCGATAATTTTTCGCCAACTTTGATAGGACAAACCCACACCATCCTGGACATCGCCGATAACAAACTGCGGTGTGGAGACACCGTACAATTTCTCCAACAACGTCTGGATTCCGGGCACTTGGGCAAAGCAGCGCTTTACCAAAACAGGATTCCCATACCAGGCAGCCCCACCCTTAGCCTCGTCTATGAACGATTTCATGACGATGGCCATATCGATATTGCTTAGGTCGGCTTTTTTCAACTTGCCCAATCCTATGCTGCAGGCTTCGGTTAAACCATGTCCGTCGGCAACCGTAACAGCCTGCAACAGACTGGGTGAAGCGTCATTTAGAAGCTGCATAAAATTGTATGGGCTTCCCGACATCTGGTAATTGAGCACGGCGGAAGCGGCAATGCTGTCCGGACTGGGTATGCCGTTGGCGTCCGATGCAGCGGTATCAAACAGGCTGCTGACATAGTGAAATGTAAACCTGACGGTAAACAGCATGGTTTTTTCAGCATTGCCATCTGTCTGCAATTTCACAATCTTCGAATCTACGGAGCTGCCAAGACTGCTTTCTGCCCGGTAAACAGGAATTTCAATCGAACTTATACCGCTCCGCAGTCTTGGCCAGTTCAATGTAATCTCGGTCTTGCTGTTCACCATGCCCTTCATCAGGTTATTTGTTCTGCTTTGGGCCTCGGACAGAACAGGATTACCCACAGTCGAGGCAACTCCGCCAATTGCAGCGGCCGATCCGCCCGTCGCGACCATGGCGGCGGCGCCCAACAGGAATTTGGCTGAACCTATAAAATCCTGCTTGGAGTCGCTGGCACTTTTTACATTTAAAACCAGAGACAGCTCGCCTGGATTGAAAACAGAATAAGTACCGAGCAATGCAAGCGGCACAACATTCATGGGCAGCGTACTCAGCGTTGCACACTGCGAACCATTATCCCTTCCATCGAATGTGGCAATCGGAATTTCTTTGCCATCCAGTTTATTTTTAAAACCATTGGTCGTGACCGATAACACGAGCTGTGTATTTTCGCCCCCCCAGAAACTATGATTTGACAAGGGCACGCAGCTGCTTGCAGGAATCACTTCAGTCGTCACCGTGACATATCCATCATGGCCGTGGCCATCATGCAGCCATTTGGGTACATCACCTGAAGCATATACAGGATGATTAGCTGGAAAGAAAAAAGTTGACGCGATGCCGGGCATAGGCAAAATAGTTGCCAGAATCATCAATAATGCTGCACTAATCTTCATATGTTTTTTGTTTGCTGGTGCACGGTTACATCACTGCCTTCAGTGTATCGCAGCCGACAGAAACTGAACGATGGCAGGGCGTCATCGCTCCATGCCGGCCCCGGCCAAGACTGCAAATCCTGAGGTTATAAAATCCGATAAAGGTTCCGCAGCCGTTTTTCCCTTGCCAAAATCAGCCATCAGGTAGAATGTACTACAGCACACTCAAGATACTTCAAGAAAAATCATGACCTGGCAACTTTCTGACACGATCATCATTGGCAATCAATCACAAATCCTGCTGGACGATCAGTTTGTGGCAGACACTCCCGGCGAGGAGCTGCCCAACCTGGCGTGGTTTGGCGTGTGGTGTCAGCACGTATAAATGAACCGCTTCCCTTTTATGCCCAGGCGCGTGTCAGCAGCTCATCCATCGCCGCAATGATTCGATCGCCCTCATCAGCTAATGTTGTCACTTTTTCGCCCATGATTTCGGTGGCAATGGATACAACTTCCAGCGGATGAAGCACAACCTTTTTGCTCTCAACAGTGAATACTGGATTCAGCGGCAAGTGAGCCGAACTGATTGCACGATCAAGATAACTGGCAAGAACCAATGGAACTACCACTCTTCGGCGATATCCGTCGTACAGCGATGATTGGATCACGACAACATAAGGGATCGTTTCGCGTTGTTTACCGACATTTCGATGTACGTCAAACTGTGTCACAACGTCGAATGCTCATCGGAAAAAACGCCCGTACTTTCGTTGAACGCATTCCATGCCTGCGAGGTAATTTCGGACTGGCGAGACTTTTCATCGCGGGCACGGCTCTGCTTTTGCACGTAGTCCGACAAAAGCTGTTCGACAACGCCGGACAAATTGGCCGTCATCCCTTTTGCCTGCACCACCAGTTCTTCATCGAGAGTTAGGTTGACAGGGCGTTTGCGTGTTCGAGTGGTCATATCAAATCTCCTATGCGCATCATATGCGCATGCCTGCCCTTTGTGAAGTGGGAATTTTCATTTAAATTCGGTCTTATTACAGCTAAAAAAGGAACACTCTGGGGTAAAATAACAGAAAACAGAAACTGAATAGACAATCTTGAGGAAAAAATGACCTGGCAACTTTTTGACGCAACCATCGTGGGGAATCAATCCCAAATCCTGCTGGACGATCAGTTTATGGCAGACATTCCCGGCGAGGAACTGCCCAACCTGGCGTGGTTTGGCGTGTGGTGTCAGCAGGATACCGAAGGACGTTTATGGAATCACGCTGAAACGGATACGCTTGATCAAATCGAAAACGATTTATTGCACCTGGCCTCTCAATTCAGCAACGGGTGGGCCGTCTATGTACGCCGCGCAATATCCGCCGGAAAACGTGAATATTGTTTTTACTACGGTGGCGATGCGGCGCTCAATGAAGCGCTGCCGCCATTACAAAAACTGTATCCCGAATATCGCATCGAATACGATACCAACCCGGATCCGCAATGGTCGCTTTACACTGCATGGTTCAAGGAAGCACCAAACTCCTGACCCTTTTGCTTGGGCTAAGAAATCAGACCGTTCATCAACAGGCCCACCATCAGCAAAGCCAGAACGACAAATGGTGCACACTCTTTCCAGTTCAACTTGTGAACTTTCGGCCTGATGCAAAGCGTGTCATCAAGCTCATTGCGTAACTGTCCGTTGTAGTATTTCATTTTATGCTCCTGCCCGTAGTAACAATGAGTATACAGTAACAAAAACCAGCAGACCAGGCCAAACCCGAACAGCGGTTTAATGCCGACCACCCTGCGGTTAACAAGAGCGGACAGCCGGTTAATTTTTGATGACGAACGGCTGAATGTCACAGAATCGATCAATTCAATATACTCAAGGCAGGCTTCGATAAGTTTAATGCGCCCTGCCGTGCTATTTCGGAGGTACTTCAGACACCTCACCGTTCTTGGCAACATCTGTTTTGGGCGGAAACAGGAATGCCACCGGATGCTGCCTGAACCGCCTGCCTAAACTTTTAAGCAGCGTGCCCCAATGCGGAAAATTCACTTTGCGGGCTTTTATCGCGACCGATAGCGCAAGCGCAAAACTGACCATCAGATTTGTCAGGCCAATCAGCACAATGCCCAGCACGGCGAGTAAAACGTCTTTCGGCGCCAGCATGAAATCCAGCCCAATCAGCGAGAATCCCAGATAGGCGGAAGAGAAAGTGACATGTCGTATATCCAGCGGCAGACCGAACAAGACGCCGATAGCGGTCACGCCACCCAGCATGCAGCCAAAATAGAAATTTCCGGCCAGCGCACCCAGATTGTTTTCCACATAGTTCGCCACTCGCGCCAGACGGGCTTCCCCCAGCAAACGCTTCAGCCAGCGCAATTGTTTCAGCCTTTGCGGAATTTTGTTGTACACCGCCAGATTATCGTGATGGCCTGCGATCAGACCGGACAAAAACAGACACACACCGGCAATGGCCGCATAAAAAATAGCCGGACTATGAATAGGATCGATGTCAGCCAGCAAGTGATGGGCTTTTTCCTGCGTAATGAAATGCGTGCCGGAAACGGCAAAAACACCCCAGGCAATCAGCATCGCCACAGGCACGACGACCAGCACGTTGCCCACGATGGCGGCCAGCTGACTACGCAGCGTCTGCACGATGATGCCGGACAGGCTTTCCAGATCGCGGTTTTTTCCGCCGCTTTCGCTGATGCTGGCGGCGATGGAAGATGCCGTCATTGCAGGTTGCTTGGTCGCCACGGTAAAATGCATGATATGAATCAGCATAAAGCCCAGACCGTAATTGAGGCTGAATATCAGCGCTTCGGTCATCGGAGGAAATTGTTGCTTGGCTGCGAACAACTTGAGCGCCGCCATGAATGCAATGATCAAGCCCGCCCCCATCGCAGAGCGCAGCAGCGTGAAATATTCGGCTCTTGAAGTCGTGATGTAATGCTCGCCAGTGCGGCTGGCATTTTCCGTCACACGCAGTGCCAGCAGTTCCAGGCTTTCCTGCCAGTGCTGACGCACGCCGTTTTTATGGCATTCGCCGCTGACCAGTGTTTTGAACAGGCTGACAAATAACGGCTGGGCACTAAGCCCGCTTTTATCCTGCCGCAAAGCGGACAGGATAGAAAGCAAGGTTTGCATACGCGTCAATTGCTGCGTCAGGCGTTGCAGCAAAAACGTCAGGCTGATGCTGGTGCCAAAGCGAGAGGCGGTGCGCCGGACTCTCTGTATCACCTGCGCACATTGATCGAGCAGCACGAGGATATGCTTTTCGTCCTGCAATTCAAGCTCCGGGTTCTGCCAGGCCAGCGCAAACTGCTCCAGATATTCACCTACCTCGTCATTCTGGGTGAGAAATGGCGAGGCGAATTCTTCCAGCGCGGGCTCGTTGCGGATCAACTCAGGCTCCAGACCGATCGATGAAATCCGATAGGAGAGCACCAGTATTGCATCCAGTATGCCGCGCAACGGGGCAGGCAAGCCGGCTTCGACCGGCTGCTCGTCAAAACGCAGCGCGGCCAGCAGTTCCAGCCAGACCGCATCCGGCACCGCCTGCACCCAGACATCGTCATCCTGCCGGATAAAAATTAGCGCAAGAATATCCTTGAGATAGCCGGTGTCTATTGCGTCCGGCAATATTTTATGGCTGATGCGCCGATGCAATTCCGAAAAAAAACCGGTGTTGGGCAACACTCCCGATTCAACATACAGGGAGACCGGTTTGCGCGTGCCGAGCAGCTCGAGCAGCGCATCGCGCAGGGCTCTGCGCAATTCCGCTCGTCTGCCAAGTATGTGGCAAAGCGCCTGTATCATGTGCACAGCATGGCCGGCATCGCGCGCTTTGTGCGGGCGAATTTTGGCGGCCAGCATGGTGATCAGCTTCGCAGGATCGCCACTGTCCTGAAGATGTTGCTGCAGCAGTGCTTCCATATGGCTCACATCCAATCTGATTCAGGTGAGCATTTAACCTGAATATTGCGTACAAAGGACAAATAACTTCTGAAAAACCTCTGACAACTTTTGCATCGGCAAGCGTTAGGCACAGGTAGTCCGGTTGCTTCCAAACAGAAATGTCCGCTGGTGATTTACTGAGAAAAATACTGAGATACTGCAATTTACGATCAACAAACCGAATTAAAAACCATCACCTTTTTCAGCGCGCCTTGAACGCCTGTTCAATCCGCACCAGCGCATCAAGGATAACAGAACGCGGCGATGCAATGTTAAGGCGCATGAAGCCACTTCCGCCATTGCCGAACGTTGTGCCGGGATTCATCCCGACATGCGCCTCATGCACGAAGAACTCGCGCAGTTCTGCATCGCTCATGTTGAGTTTCCTGCAATCCAGCCAGAGCAGATAGGTTCCCTCTGAGTTGACGAGGTGAATGTCTGGCAGATATGTTGAAAGATAATCCGCGACCGTGTCCCTGTTTTCTGCAAGGTATTTCAACAGGCTATCAAGCCACGCTTCACCACCGCGATAGGCGGTCTCAAAGGCTGCAATGCTGAACGGATTAAAATTTCCCATGTGCAGACTATCAAATACTTTGCATATCGCTCTGCGATGCTCAGGGTTGCGAACAATCAGGCACGACAAGCCAAGACCCGGGATGTTGAATGTCTTGCTGGGCGCCAGCGCCGTGATCAAACGGTCAGTATCGTTTTCCAGCGTTGCCAGCACTGTGTGATGCTGACCTGGGTAAATCAGATCGGCATGTATCTCGTCCGACAATATCGTCAAATCATAGCGCCTCGCGATGCGCAGCACTTGCTCCAACTCTGTGCTGCTCCACACGCGGCCGACCGGATTATGCGGCGAGCACAGCAGCAGCAGCCTCGCGCCATCCTGTGCACATTGCTCAAGGTGATCCAGATCCATGCGGTACCGGCCATTTTCCAGACGCAGCGGATTTTCAACCAGTTTGCGACCGTTGGTCGTCACCGCCGAAAAAAACGGCGGGTAGACCGGGGGCTGCACGATCACGCCATCGCCCGGCTTTGTAAAAGCCAGCACAGATGCGAACAACGACGGCACGACACCTGGCGCCATTACTACCCACTCGCGCTCAACTTCCCAGCCGTGGCGTTTTTCAAGCCATACGATCAGCGCCTCAAACAAGCTTTCAGGATAAAGGCTGTAACCATAGACAGGATGAGCTGCGCGATCTAGTAGTGCGCGAGTCACAGCCTCCGGAGCTGAGAAATCCATGTCAGCTACCCAAAGCGGCAGCACGTTTTCCGTGCCGAAATAAGCTTTGCTGCCGTCATGTTTGACAGAGCAGGTGTGATCGCGCGCAATCACCCTGTCAAAATCGAAACTCAAACGATGCGCTCCCAGAGAGTGACTTCCGAAACGCTGTGCTGAAACTTGCGTTTTGTCTCCCTGATGACAAAAGGCACATCGCGCGGCGCTCCAATCAGCCGGAAATGTGGCGACAGCTGTTCTTTCAACCCATCCAACGTGGTGAAGTTCTCTGCATTCTTCTTGAATCCGCCTATCCACTCAGCACTTTTTGTGTGCTCTTCCAGCCATGTGTATGGAGAGGCGATCAGCAGTATTCCGCCCATGTTAAGACGCTCATGCACGCTGCCCAAGAATTTTGTCGGGCTGTACAACCGGTCGATCAGATTGGCCGCGAGTATCAAATCGTAACCGCTGAACAGCGGCTTGAGATTACAGGCATCGCCCTGAAAGAAATCCACCTTGTGCCTTGTGCCATCCAGATTCAATTCCTTCAGGCTGCGCGACTTGTAACTGACAAGCTTACCTTCCTCGATCAGGGTATAGCGCAACACCCCCTGGCCTGCCAGTTCGCTGCCTATGCCGATAAACCGCGCCGAAAAATCGATCCCGGTGACATGATCGAAATGTCGCGCAAGCTCGAAGGTTGCACGCCCGGTCGCACAACCCAGATCCAGCGCGCGGCACGCGGGCTTGTTGCCCATTGCATGAATAGCGATGTCAGCCAGCGCCTTGGGGAAATTGACTACACCAAAATACTCGTCGCCGTAATGAAACTCCGCATATTCGGAAAGCAGACGGTCGGTCTCATAACTCGATGTGGGCACCTTGCTGCCGACTTCGCCTAGCACATAACGGAAGCCGGCATGCTGAAAGAAATGCCGGCGAAAGGCATAGCGCGCGCTATGCAGCGCCTCATTGCCGCAGGATATCCAGGAACCTCCTTTAAGCAACATATGAAGTCCGTCAAAGGTCGGCGTGGTGAAGTCGTCATACAACGGATGCACCTCAAAGCCGGCAAAAGGGTAGATCGGCGTGTTTGTCCACTGCCAGACATTGCCTGTCACATCATACAGCTCGCCTTGGCGAAATTCGCTGACGGGACACGAGGATGCATAATGGTCGAGGTGTATATTGGCACAAGCCGGCTTGCCAGACTCAATCTCCGTCAGATTGCAAAAATCATACAGCCTGTACCATTCATCCTCAGTGGGTAATCGCACCGCTTTTCCGGTCACCGCCTTTTTCCAGTTGCAAAAAGCGCCGGCCTCATGATAGTTGACCTCGACCGGCCAGTCCCACCGCATCGCAACGACTTCGGTCATCAGTCTCAACTGCCAAGCGTTGCCTTGTTTAACCCAGAACGTCGGGTGTATAGCGCGACTGTAAGTCTTCCACGCCAGACCTTCGGCTTCCCAGTACCTGTCTGTCGCATAACCGCCATCTTCCACGAAACCGAGGAACTCATTATTGCTCACCAGATACCGACTGGCTTCAAAGGCCGGCACGCTGACCTTATGCTGACCGTACTCGTTATCCCAGCCGTAAGTGCTCGCCGATCTGTCCTTGCCCAGTGCCACGTCCCCCGCCGGAATTTTCACCAGCTGGTTTTGCGGCGCCACGCCTGTTGCTTGGCAGGCCTGCCACGCCGGATGAGGCTTCACGTATTGAATTGCATGCTGGCGTATCAGCACGGAGGAGGTCTCAAGATGTATGCGCTCATGTTCGATACCCATCAGTATCGTCCACCAGGGATGATCCCAGTCGATGGGCAGCGCTAGCGGCGCAGTTTGTATCAGCCTGCAGACTGTTTCGCGCACCTGGCCGCGGTACGCCATGACCTCGCCAACGCTCGGCCACTGGTAATGCGCGTCGTCAAGATCATCCCAACTCATTTCATCCACGCCGACTGCAAACACGGATTCGAATTGTGCATTGACGCGTTCTTGCAACAGGCCGGCGAGCATCAGCTTGTTGATGAAGAAAGTGGCCGTATGACCGAGATAGAAAATCAGCGGATGCCGCAATGCAATCGGCTTTACAAAATAAGCATGATCGGCAACCAGCGTCTCGAACAGTTGCTCATACCGGTCGAAGGTGGCAAGGAAATAGGCGTGAATTTCTGCCCGCTTGGCTTCGGCATCCTCACCCGTCAAGCACAGTGTTCGTTGGAACAGCGCATCACGCATCCTGCTTACTCCTGCAAATTTTTTGTGCGCAATTTTAACATCCCCAGGACCTGCCGTGAAATAATCGCGCCCTGTTTACTTATTTATCCATATGCACCTCATCGTTTCCATCTCAGGCCACGGCTTCGGTCACGTCGCGCAGACCGCACCGATACTGAATGCGCTGCATAAACTGCGTCCTGATTTAAACATCACGGTGCGTTCGTCTGTTGCCCAGCAACATTTGCGATCGCGCATCCATGTGCCGTTCACTCATTTGCAAAGCACAGGCGACATCGGCATGGTGATGACATCGCCACTGGATGTAGATATTGAAAAAAGCCGCGCCGCGTATCACGCGTTTCACGCTGGCTGGCAGATGCGCGTTGCCGAGGAAGCGCGCCTGTTAAAGATGCTTGGTGCTGACTTTGTATTATCAAACGTCGGCTACCTGCCGCTGGCGGGCGCAAGGCAGGCCGGGATACCGGCTGTGGCACTGTGCTCCTTAAACTGGGCCGACATCTACCGGCATTACTGCTGCATGACAGGCACAGAACAGGATGAAGAAATCGCAGCGCAGATACTGGACTGCTACGCAAATGCGGACGCCTTTTTGCGCGCGACGCCCGGCATGGCGATGGGAAATTTATCCAACTTGATTCCCGCAGCACCGATCGCCGCCATCGGAAAAAATCTGCGCGGCGAACTCAACCGCCACCTGAAATTATCCGGAAAAGAAAAACTGGTGCTGGTGAGCATGGGTGGCATTTCCAGCCGATTGCCTATCGAGAACTGGCCGAGCATAGATGGGGTTCGTTATCTGGTGCAGGCTGCCTGGCAAGCCTGCCCTGAGTCGACTCGAAGGATAGTGCACCCGGATGCAATCAATATCGAATCCTTGCCACTTAGCTTCAGCGATCTGTTGGCAAGCATTGACGCGCTGATCTGCAAACCCGGCTATGGCAGCTTCGTTGAAGCCGCCTGTTGCGGAGTGCCTGTGCTGTATGTCGGCCGTCCCGACTGGCTGGAATCAATCGCGCTGATTGAGTGGATAGAACAGCACGGCGTGAGCCGCGAGATTACCCATGATGCGCTGCTGCGCGGCGATATGGCCTGTGCACTGGAGAAACTCTGGAGCACAACCAGGCCGGAGACTGTCGTGCCGGCAGGCGTGAATCAGGTCGCCGCCTGGCTAGGAGAAAAGCTGGGGTAAGTCTGCGAAAAGCTTAGTGCAACTGGCCGCCTTCATCGTGCACATGCCCGTGCTCAAGCTCTTCCTCGGTCGCCTCACGCACACCCGTGACCGTGCAGTTGAACGTGACCGTCTTGCCGGCCAGCGGATGATTGCCATCCACGGTCACTTCGTCGTCATTCACTTCCACCACCGTGTACAGGATAAAGTCTTCATCATCTGAATCTTCAGGTGCACCTTCAAATTGCATGCCGACCGCCACATCCGCGGGGAAGGAACTGCGCGCTTCGACTTCGACCAGCTCATGTTCATATTCGCCAAACGCATCGTCCGGCTGCAAGGTGACGCTGCATTTATCGCCAACACGCTTGCCGTGCAACGCCTCCTCAACCAGAGGAAAAATACCATCATAACCGCCGTGCAGATAACTGATCGGATCTTCGACCTTTTCGATGATCTCGCCATTGCCTTCGGCGTTGATCAATTCATAGCGCAATGATACTACTGAGTCTTTTTCTATGTTCATTTGAACTCCCATATAAGGTTTGTAACTGTCCGCGGTCAAACGGCGAACAGTCGTAAGGTATTGCGCAAAAATATCCTCGGACTATTTTAAACACATTGCGTTCCATCAGCTAATAAATTTTGCATACCCCCTGGTCATCAGACGCTGACAGTCCGGATGAAATGTATTGCGTGAAAAACAAGCCGTAAAGCCAGAAGCGCATTAAAGCCCATCAGTTTAGCGTTACCCGCATAGACGGGGCTATAATATTGCGCATGAAAACCCTATCCAACCTGCTGGGCTCGCTCAGCGTCGACATGTTTTTGCGCGATTACTGGCAAAAAAAACCATTGCTGATACGCAGCGCTATCCCTGAGTTTGCAGGGTTACTGAATCCGCAACAGCTAATCGAACTTGCCTGTACGGAAGATGCGCAGGCACGCCTTGTGACCCAGCGGCAAGGTCAGTACGAATTGCAACAGTCGCCCTTCACGGCGAAAAATTTTAAAGGGTTGAGTAAAATTCACTGGACAGTGCTGGTGCAGGGAGTCAACTGTCACTTGCAGTCAGCGGCAGAACTGCTTAAAAAATTCAACTTCATTCCGCATGCGCGTCTGGATGACCTGATGATCAGCTACGCCCCGAAGGGCGGTGGCGTGGGTCCGCACTTTGACTCTTACGATGTATTTTTGTTGCAGGGCACGGGACACCGTCGCTGGCAGATTTCCACGCAGGCCGACCGCACGCTGATCGAAGGTGCGCCGCTGCGCATTCTGAAAAATTTCAAAGCGGAACAGGAATGGGTGCTGGCACCGGGCGACATGCTGTATCTGCCGCCGCACTGTGCGCACCACGGCATCGCGGAAGACGACTGCATGACATATTCGATCGGCTTTCGCACCCCGGCGTATCAGGAACTTGCCGAACAGTTTCTGGTTTATCTGCAGGATCGCATTTGCATAGAGGGCATGTATGCCGACCCCGATTTGAAAACACAAAAACATGCTTCGGAAATCAGCCCTGACATGCTGAGCCAGGTAGCATCTGTCATCAAACAGGTGCGCTGGGACAAGGAAGACATTGCGAATTTTCTGGGCTGTTATTTGAGCGAGCCCAAACCGCACGTTTATTTTGACGGCCCTGAACACCCGCTTAGCCTGAAAAAGTTCATACCGTTTTTGCAAAATAACGGCGTGCGACTCAGCTTGAAGAGTCAGATGCTGTGTCATGGCAAGACTGTATTCATGAATGGCGAATCGGCGCAGGTTTCAGATGACGACTATGCATTGTTGCGCGAACTTGCGGACAATCGGGAACTGCCCGCCCTGATCACTTGTTCGGATAAACTGGCGAAGTTGCTCCATCAATGGTACATGGATGGATATCTCTCTCCCATCTGAAGGAGGAAAATTGACAGACAACAACACCCATCTGGATGGCATTGCGGACTACACTGCAGCCCTCGATACGCTGTGCAAACTGGCTACACATCGCTTGTACCTGTTCGAAAAAAATTATGACGGCCTGGGATTCAACAGCGAGACGCGTTACGAGTCACTGCGCCATTTTCTGCTCAACCATCGTTCCAGCCAGCTCTACATACTGGCTCACGACACACAGTACCTGTCCACGCGATGCCCGCGCATGATAGTGCTGCTGCGCCAGTTTGACAGCCGCATGTTCATCCATCAGAGCATCAAGCCGCGCAGCACAACACCCTTCAGCGTTGCGGACAATGCTCATTACGTGCGCCGTTTCCACTTCGATGATCCGCGCGGCCTGCTGGCAAAAAATGACCCGGAAAATGCGCGCGCACTGGAATCATCCTATCTGGAAATGTGGGAAAGCTCGTGCCCCGCCGTCTTTGTTACCAGATTCGGCCTATAAAAAACCCGCTTACTACTAGATTTTTTCTAATTTACTGGTAAAATGCCGCGACTTTGACTTTATCTAAAAAAGGTTAGGTCGAGCAAAATTTTTACTTTATCAACGTAACCCGAGGAAACTGACCATGAAATTATCCGCTCTTGTTGCTGCTCTGTTGGCTCTTGCTTTGACTGCTTGCGGTGAAAAGGCTGCCGAAGCTCCAGCTGCTGCTCCAGCCGCTCCTGCTGCTGACGCTGCTCCTGCTGCTCCAGCAGCACCTGCTGCTCCGGCTGCTGATGCCGCTTCTGCTGCTCCAGCTGCTCCAGCTGCTGATGCTGCTCCAGCTGCTCCAGCTGCTGATGCCGCTCCAGCTGCCAAGTAAGCTCTAAGCTTTCAAGCAATAAAAAAGCCGACGCAAGTCGGCTTTTTTATTGCTCAAAACAAGGAGCGCATAGCGCAACTATGTTTTTATTTACGGTGACTTAAGCTGCGTATGCAGCATTAGTCGCAGTTAAGACGTTTCATCAGGCAAAGACCCTTGCGGTCTTATCCTCAATCCTGGATTCACTCAGAAACAGGAGCTTTCATTCAAAAACACGAGCACATAGTGCGGCATGTTTTGTGGGAAGACCCTTGCGGTATTAGCTCCGTTGTTTCGTGGGATAAACAGAATCTTAGCGCATGCTTTCCGCGCTTAGATAATGTTTAATTATTTCATTAATTGTTTCATTAATGCCCTTGCGGCATTAAACGATTTCTCGCCAGTCAAAACCCTCCTCTTGTGTCGCCACACCCACCCAGCTTGCCTCACAATCCATCGCCCCGCTTAACGCTTGAATCGCAAGTTCAGGCGTATTGTTTCTGCTGCTCAAATGTGCCGCAATCAGATGCTGCAAGCCTTCCTTGTTGAGATTGGCCAGAATACTTGCCGATTCCTGATTGCTTAGATGTCCCAATCGACCGCCCACGCGCTGCTTCAGGCTGTAGGGATAATCCCCATTCATCAGCATTTCACTGTCGTGATTGCTCTCCAACACCAGCGCATCACAACCGCTTAACATCGCTTCGATATGCGACGTGCCGCAGCCCGCATCGGTCAGAACACCCAGACGCCTCGCCCCATCACCGAGTACAAACTGCACAGGCTCGGCAGCATCGTGTGGCACAGGATAGGGATTGATTTCAATGTCGCGTATGGAAAAAACGCCATGCGGATCGATCTCATGAAGCCTAGAAATATTAGCAAAGGCTTTGGGCGTGCTTCGCAGCGTCCCGTGCGTGAGCCAGACCGGCAGGTTGAATTTTCTTGCAAGGCGCGCCACGCCGCCGATATGATCGCCGTGTTCGTGCGTCACAATGATCCCGCTCAGTTGCTCTGGAAATACGCCACGACGAGCGAGGCGTTCAATGACGTCCTTCAGGCCGAATCCGCAGTCCAGCAGCACGTAAGTCTCCCCCACGCACACCAGCAGCGCATTGCCTTCGCTGCCGCTCCCCAATGACGCAAATCTCACTTGGCTATCTCCTTATCCCGTCATGCTTTGACGGGATGATGGATTAGCTACTGATTGATGTTCTTGTATATCGTCTCGAGCTTTTGACGCGTGACATCATTGCTTGCGCCATCCTGATCGGTCATGGAAACTTCGCATGACGCACCGTTATCCTTGACGTTCACGCGGAAGTGCAAATTAACTTCCTCGTCCTTCCAGAACTCCAGCTTGTCCATCCAACTGCTCTTCACCTTGGCAGTGCGCACGTAGTAGATGCCCTTCTCGCGATCCTTGTCTTCCACAACAAGGCCTGTTCGTTCAATCGCAATTCCTACTCTGCGCCAGCTCTTGTCAAAGGCATCGTTGATCACGATGATGCTGCTGCCATCAAATATTTTCAGCATACTGGCTGCGCCCGCGGCAGCTGTTGCACCCTGTGTCGTGGCGCCAGCAGCCTGCACCGGATTGACGCCAAAGCGCACCATCAGGCGCTGCAGCATCTCAGCCTCCAGCTCAGGATCGTTCGGGCGCGACTGCCAGTTTGTCGTACTGCCGGTAGAGTCCAGCACTTCTTCCTTGCCGTAATGGGTGACATAAACATTGGTACTCGCACCATCCTTGGAACGCTCCAGGCGGATACGATACCGATCGCGCTCACCTGTCGAAAAAAGATTATTGAACAACCTGCTGAACATACCGCTATCGCTCGAATCCTTGGCGCGACTCTCAGCCCAATCCGTTTCGATGATGCCGGCTGCCTGATCTTCGTTCTGAATCTTCAAACCCGATTCATGCAGAAACGCCTTGACCACGGACCAGACATTATCCGGTGTGTCATCCACCTTCAACCAGCGCTGGGCACCATCGTGTTCAAGCGTCACGCCTTTGACGGGCGGCAATACCGCTATCGCCGCAGCATTGTGTAACGCAGAGGTTGACGCAGGAGCGCTACCCTTTTCCTTGTTGTAAGCGGAATAAGTAGCAACCGACTCACCTTCAGCGCCTTCAACCTTGAAGCTGTCATCCGCCACGGGGGCCGTCAAATCAGGTGGCACTTCCAGCGCCGGCACTTGCCCCGCACCCGAACCATAATCAATCGGCTTACTGCCCAGACCCATTGCGCTGCAACCTACCAGAGAGATCAGTGCAACACTGCAAACGCCGACATGTAAAACTTTCATATTCTTTCCTTAACTCTAATGTGATGTAAGTACACCTGCCTGAAACATGGCCTGCTCGACAATGCTGTAAGCCGTGGGTGACAATGGCGTCAGCGGCAGACGCAGAACATCTTTCATCAGCCCCATGCGCGCCACCGCCCACTTCACCGGAATTGGATTGGCCTCGACAAACAGCTTGCGATGCAGCCCCAGCAACTGGAAATTAATTTCACGTGCGCGCACCACATCGCCGTCAAGCGCTGCCATGCACATCTGGTGCATCAGCTTGGGCGCAACATTGGCCGTCACGGAAATCGAACCATGCGCACCCAGCATGATCAAAGCCAGGGTGCTGGCATCGTCTCCGCTGTAAACAGCGAAATTTTCCGGCGCGCGCTGCAGCAAGTCACTGCCACGCTCGATATCGCCTGTCGCATCCTTGATGCCCACGATGTTCGGAATCTCTGCCAGACGCAACACCGTGTCGTTGCTCATGTCCGCCACCGTGCGACCCGGGACATTATAAAGAATATGCGGCATATCCACCGCTTCGGCGATGGCTTTGAAATGCAGATACAAGCCCTCCTGAGTCGGCTTGTTATAATAAGGCACAACGCTAAGCGATGCATCCGCTCCAGCGCGCTTGGAGAACGAAGCCAGTTCGATCGCCTCGCGGGTACTGTTGGCACCCGTTCCGGCAATCACAGGTATGCGGCCATGCGCATGACTGACCGCCTCGGTGATCAGCAATTCATGCTCAGCCAGGTCCACCGTGGGTGACTCCCCCGTGGTTCCCACCACCACAATGCCATCCGTACCCTGTTCGATATGGTAATCAATCAGTGCGCGAAACGATGGCAAGTCCAGGCTGCCATCTTCAAGCATCGGGGTTACGATTGCGACTATACTACCCTTGATCATTTTGATTCTCGTTTTCATGACAAGCAAAGGTAGCATTCTAACCTAACGGGCATGGCAAATATACCGCCCCGGCAGATCAAACACCCGCATCGCAAGCTTCTATACTCATCTTCCGCCACAAAGCCCCGCACAATGGGCGGCATATGATTGTAAAATGATCAAAATTTTGCTGATCGACTGCCATGCCATCTTCCACACTCGCCACGCTGCAAACAGGCGACATCGCCACGATAGTTTCGATACATGCCGAAGAAGCACTGCATCAGCGGCTGCTCGCCCTAGGCTTTCGCAGCGGCAAACAGGTTGAACTGATCAGGAAGGCCAGTTTTTCCGGCCCCCTGCAAGTGCGAATAGGCACAACCGACATTCTGCTAAGGCGCAACGAAGCCGCCAAAATCAGCGTACGAAAATCATGAAGCGCATCGCTCTATTGGGCATGCCCAACACCGGCAAGTCCACGCTGTTCAACCGCATGACAGGAGGTTCTGCACGCGTGGGCAACTGGCCGGGCATCACGGTCGAACTGCTCAGCGGAAAAATTCTGTTGGGCGCTGACATGGTTGAACTCATCGACCTGCCCGGCATTTATGATCTGCACGGCTTTTCCGATGACGAGCAGGTGGTGCGCCATTTCCTGCACGACAATGTGCCCGATCTTGCGCTGGTGATACTCAACGCCAGCCAGATCGAACGCCAGATGAGTCTGTTGCTGCAACTCAAAGCACTCAGCATGAATATCGTGGTGCTGCTCAACATGAACGATGAAGCCAAAAAATTCGGCATCAGCATCGACAGCAAAAAAATGTCGGGGCTGCTTGAAATGCCGATCTTCCAGATCAGCGCAAAATACGGGGTGGGCTACGCTGAAGCGCTGCAAGCCATCACCCGCGCGCTGCGTTACCCCACTCCCGGCATGAAAGAAGAACTGCGCAGCCAACTCGAACAGGACGAACATATCGAGACTGAGATGGCGCGCGTACTGAAGCAAACCGTGCAAATTCCCGTCCGCCTGCCGGAGAATCTCACCGAAAAACTCGACCGCGTGATGCTGCATCCCTGGCTCGGACTGCCGATATTTTTCGGCATCATGTATCTCTTGTTCCAGGGCATTTTCTTTTTCAGCCAACCGCTGCAAACCGGCATCGCAACGGGGCTTGCCTGGGTGCGCGAAACTCTGCTCAATCCCATGTTGAGCAGCTTGCCGCATGCACTGCAGGGGCTGCTGCTGGACGGCATCTACAACGGCATCGCGACCGTCGCCGCCTTCGTGCCCGTGATCGTGCTGTTCTTCCTGTTGATGGCCATCGTGGAAGACAGCGGTTACCTGTCGCGCGCCGCCTTCCTGATGGATGCGCTGATGGCAAAAATGGGACTGGACGGGAGAGGCTTCGTGATGCTGCTGATGGGCTTCGGCTGCAACGTGCCGGCTTTAATGGGAACGCGCGTGATGCGTTCGCGCGCGATACGGCTGCTGACGATGCTGGTGATTCCATTTTCGCTGTGTTCTGCGCGCCTGCAGGTCTTCGTCTTCATCATTGCAGCGCTGTTCTCAACTCATGCTGCTCCGCTGGTTTTATTCAGTCTGTATCTGTTCAGCTTTGCAGCGGCCATCCTCACCGCACTGCTGTTCAAGGGAAAATTTGCCAACAGCGAACCCTTCGTGCTGGAGCTGCCTCCCTATCGCTTTCCCACCCTGCGCCAGATGGTGCTGCGCGGCTGGCTGGAAGTCAGACATTTTCTGCACCGCGCGACGACCTTCATCATCGCAGGCGTCGTGCTGGTCTGGCTGCTCACCCACCTGCCCTTTTCGGCGCAACCCGCCAGTGCCGACACGCTATCAGGCATGATAGGCCATGTGTTGCATCCCGTCTTCGCGCCCATCGGCATCAACGAGCAACTCACCATCGCGCTGATCTTCGGCTTCGTCGCCAAGGAAATCGTCATAGGCTCCCTGGCCGTGATCTACGGCCTCACAGGATCGGCACTGGGGAGCACGTTAGCTCACCAACTGGACTGGGTACAAGCCTACAGCTTCATGCTGTTCACGCTGATCTACACGCCCTGTCTGTCCGCCATCGCCACCTTGAAGAGCGAATCGAAAAGCACAGGCTTCATGCTGTTTTCAGTTGCCTGGTCACTGGCCTTGGCCTGGCTTACCAGTTTTATTTTTTATCAGGGTGCAAGAGCGCTGGGCTATTAGCGCCCGGATTGACTTGAGCTGCAACAGCGGGAACGGAGGAGGCCGGTACAGGGTTATCAAGAATCTGATAAAACACTTCATCTTTTTTGACCATCCCCAGGTCATTGCGCGCACGTTCCTCGATCGCCTCTGTGCCCTGCTTCAGATCGCGCACTTCGGCATCGAGCGTGGCATTGCGCGCCGCGGTCTCTGCGTTAATCAGCTTTTGTGCTGCAACCTGACGATGCAAGTCCCATACCCGCAGCCAGCCGCCATGACCCAGCCAGAGCGGGTACTGCAACAGCAGCAGCAGAACGATCAGTATCAGCGTGACGATTCTCATAGCGCATTTCTGCTTGTCAAAAAAACGCCCCGGACCTTGGCCCAGGGCGCATGTTCAATTGCCAGACTTTGGACAATTCAACTCAGTTGATAATACGCATCGATTCCGGGATAAGATGCGACAGCTCCCAGATCCTCCTCGATGCGCAACAGCTGATTGTATTTCGCCATGCGATCCGAGCGCGAGGCCGAACCCGTCTTGATTTGCAGCGCATTGGTCGCAACTGCTATGTCGGCTATCGTGCTGTCCTCGGTCTCGCCCGAGCGGTGCGAAATCACCGCGGTGTAACCTGCGCGCTTGGCCATCTCGATGGCCTCGAAAGTTTCGGTCAGCGTGCCAATCTGGTTGACCTTGATCAGGATGGAATTGCCGATACCCCGTTTAATACCCTCACGCAGTATCTTGGTGTTGGTCACAAATATATCGTCGCCCACGATCTGCACATTCTTTCCAAGACGATCAGTCAGCATTTTCCAGCCGTCCCAGTCATTTTCAGCCATGCCGTCTTCGATGCTGATCAGCGGATACTTGTCCACCCAGCTGGCCAGATAGTCGACGAACTGCGCGGAGTCAAGTTTCAACCCTTCCGAGTCAAGACAATACATCCCGTTTTTGTAAAATTCTGAGCTCGCGCAATCCACGCCGATGGCCACATCCTTGCCCGGCACAAAGCCTGCCGCCTCTATTCCCTCGACGATCAGCCGCAGCGCCGCTTCATTGCTCGGCAGGTTGGGTGCGAACCCTCCCTCATCGCCCACCGTCGTGGGCATGCCCTTTGAATCGATCAGTTTTTTCAGCGCATGGAACACTTCCGCGCCGTAGCGCAACGCTTCGCGAAAACTCGGTGCACCTACCGGGATGATCATGAATTCCTGCATGTCGATGTTGTTGTTGGCATGCGCACCACCGTTGATGATGTTCATCATCGGCACAGGCAGCTGCATCTTGGCTGAACCGCCCAAATAGCGGTACAGCGGCAGACCGGACTCTTCCGCGGCCGCGCGCGCAACCGCCATCGAGACAGCCAATATCGCATTCGCGCCCAGGCGGGATTTGTTTTCCGTGCCGTCGAGTTCGATCATGGTCAGATCGATAAACGCCTGCTCACTGGCATCAAGACCGATGATCGCCTCGGCGATTTCGGTGTTCACATATTCCACCGCCTTCAGTACGCCTTTGCCCAGATAGCGCTGCTTGTCGTCATCGCGCAACTCTATCGCTTCACGCGTTCCGGTGGATGCACCGGATGGCACGGCGGCACGTCCCATCACGCCAGATTCGAGCAGCACATCGGCTTCCACGGTAGGATTGCCGCGCGAATCCAGAATCTCACGGGCGATCACATCAACTATTGCACTCATCATTTATCCTTATCTAATTCAAATCAAAACTTTGTCATCCATCACACCATCAGCAATTCTTCAAATCAACCGTCTCTTCAATCAAGCCCTGCTGTTTGACCGTTGCATCCAGCGCCATCAGCGTCTTTAGCAGCGCCTTCAGGTGACCCAGCGGGAACGCATTCGGCCCGTCCGACAAAGCCTTGGACGGATTCGGATGCGTCTCCATGAACAGGCCTGAAACACCTGCTGCCACCGCCGCACGCGCCAGCACCGGAACGAATTCGCGCTGGCCGCCCGACACAGTCCCCTGCCCGCCCGGCAACTGCACCGAATGCGTGGCATCGAACACCACAGGACATCCGGTATTGCGCATCACGGCAAGCGAACGCATGTCCGACACCAGATTGTTGTAGCCGAATGACGCGCCGCGCTCGCACACCATGATGTTGTCCTGGCCGCTGGCATCCCTTGCCTTCTCGACCACATTCTGCATATCCCAGGGCGACAGGAACTGCCCCTTCTTGATGTTCACAGGCTTGCCCGATCTTGCCACGGCATGGATAAAATCGGTCTGCCGACAGAGGAACGCCGGAGTCTGCAATACATCCACTACGGAGGCGACAGGTTCGATTTCATCAATGCTGTGCACGTCGGTCAGCACCGGCACACCCAGCTGCGCCTTGACTTCGCTCAGGATTTTCAGCCCCGCATCCATGCCAAAGCCGCGAAACGATTTGCCCGAACTGCGGTTGGCCTTGTCGTAGGATGACTTGTAAATGAACGGCAAGTTCAATTCAAGGCAGATTTCCTGCAAGGCGCCCGCGGTATCCATCGCCATCTGCTGAGATTCGATCACGCAAGGACCTGCGATCAGAAACAACGGTTTATTCAGACCCACTTCAAAGTTACATAGCTTCACACGATCACCTTAAAATTAGTTGTGCCGCTTCGGCACACAAAATACTGACTACTGTCATCTGTCATCTGTATTCTGGTACTGCAATGCCGCCATAACAAACGCATTGAACAGCGGATGGCCTGTGCGCGGCGTGGAAGTAAACTCCGGGTGAAACTGCACGCCCACAAACCAGGGGTGCATCGTCTGCGGCAACTCCATGATCTCGGGAAGATTCTCCGTCGGCGTGCGCGCAGAAATGATCAGGCCGGTTTTTTCCAGCGCAGGCACGTAATGATTGTTCACTTCGTAACGATGACGATGCCGCTCGTTCACCTCATTACCATAGATGCGCTGTGCAAGCGTGCCGGGCGTGACCGGGCAACGCTGCGAACCCAGGCGCATGGTGCCGCCAAGGTCCGAGTCATTGCTGCGCGTCTCGACGCGCCCGTCGCGATCAAGCCATTCGGTGATCAGCGCCACCACAGGATGCTCGGTTTCGGGATTGAGCTCAGTGCTGTTCGCATCCGTCATGCCCGCGACATGACGCGCATACTCGATCACCGCAAGCTGCATCCCCAAACAGATACCCAGATACGGCACCTTGTTTTCACGCGCATAACGGATTGCGGATATTTTTCCTTCCGTGCCGCGCGCGCCGAAACCGCCCGGCACCAGGATCGCATCGAAGTGCTCCAGACTTTGTGTGCCGGCAGTTTCGAGCACTTCCGAATCGATGTATTCGATGTTCACTTTTGTTGCGGTGTGTATGCCCGCATGGCGCAGCGCCTCGATCAGCGACTTGTAGGATTCGGTCAGATCCACATATTTGCCGACCATACCTATGGTGATCTGATGCTCCGGGTTTTCCAGCGCATGAACCAGTTTGGCCCACACCGACAAATCGGCGGGCGGCAAATCCAGCTTCAGCTCTTCACATACGATGCGATCCAGCCCCTGGTCATTCAGCATCTGCGGAATCTTGTAGATAGTGTCCGCATCCCACATCGAGATCACCGCATCTTCACGCACATTGGCAAACAAGGATATTTTGGATCTCTCGTCGTCCGGAATAGGCCTGTCTGCACGGCACAGCAACGCGGTCGGGAAAATACCGATCTCGCGCAGCTTCTGCACGCTGTGCTGGGTCGGCTTGGTTTTCAGCTCGCCTGCGGTCGCGATGTAAGGCACCAGCGTCAGATGCACATAGGCGACCTGATTGCGACCCATGCGCAGACCCATCTGGCGCGCCGCCTCGAGAAACGGCAGCGACTCGATGTCGCCCACCGTGCCGCCGATCTCGACGATCGCCACATCCGCCTTGTCGCCATGATAAGCCGCGGCGCCGCGTTCGACAAACGCCTGAATCTCGTTGGTGATATGCGGAATCACCTGAACCGTCTTGCCCAGATACTCGCCGCGTCTCTCCTTGCGGATCACGCTATCGTAAATCTGGCCGGTGGTAAAATTGTTGGCTTTTCTCATCTTGGCGGTAATGAACCGCTCATAATGCCCCAGATCCAGATCGGTTTCTGCGCCGTCTTCGGTGACGAAAACCTCGCCGTGCTGAAACGGACTCATGGTGCCTGGATCGACGTTGATATAGGGGTCGAGCTTGAGCATGGTGACCTTAAGGCCACGCGATTCAAGGATCGCAGCAAGCGAAGCTGCGGCTATCCCCTTGCCCAGTGATGAGACAACACCACCGGTAATGAAGATGTACTTGGTCATGCGGGTGCCCGAACATAATGTTTTTCGTAAGGTGCAATGATACCGTAAAACCCTACGCACTCAAAATGCATTGCGTTGATCAGGCGACCTGCTGCCTCGCCACTTCCTTTCACGGCAATGCCAATTGTCGGGTATCGATTGACAGGCAGGCCATAAAAAAACTACCATAAATTTTCACTTCAGTCTCAGGAGCCCGCATGTCCAACATCCAGTCCGTCATGCACGAAAACCGCGTCTTCAATCCGTCCGATGAATTCATCGCCCAGGCCAACGTATCCGGCATGAAGGCGTACCAGGTGCTCTGCCAGGAGGCGGCGCAGGATTACGAAGGTTTTTGGGGGCGTCTGGCAAGGGAAACGCTGCAATGGAAAAAGCCGTTCACGAAAATCTTGAACGAAAGCAACGCACCATTCTACAAATGGTTTGAAGACGGCGAACTGAATGTCTCATACAACTGCCTGGATACGCACCTTACCAACAGTGCCGACAAGACCGCGATTATTTTCGAGGCTGATGACGGGAAAGTCACCAAAATAAATTACCGCGATCTGCACGCCCGCGTGTGTCAATTCGCCAACGGCCTGAAATTGCGCGGCGTCAAAATGGGCGATCGCGTCGTCATCTACATGCCGATGAGTATCGAAGCTGTGATCGCCATGCAGGGCTGCGCGCGCATCGGCGCGATCCACTCCGTGGTGTTCGGCGGCTTTTCTTCCAAGAGCCTGCACGAGCGCATCATCGATGCCAAGGCCTCGACTGTTATCACCGCCGACGCACAGCTGCGCGGCGGACGCGTGCTACCACTCAAACCTGCCGTGGATGAAGCGCTGTCACTGGGCGGCTGCGAGTCGGTACACAGCGTCATCGTCTACCAAAGAGCCGCGTGCGACACCACATGGGATCCTGCTTACAACATCTGGTGGCATGATCTGGTCGCGAACCAGAGCGCCGTATGCGAACCTGCATGGGTGAGCGCAGAACATCCCCTGTTCATCCTCTACACATCGGGTTCGACCGGCAAACCCAAGGGCGTGCAACATTCCAGCGGCGGATATTTGTTGGGCGCCATGCTGTCCATGCAGTGGGTGTTCGACTACAAAGCGAGTGACATCTTCTGGTGCACCGCTGACGTGGGCTGGATCACAGGCCACAGCTATGTCGCCTACGGTCCGCTGGCGATGGGTGCAACACAGGTGATCTTCGAGGGTGTGCCGACCTATCCCGATGCCGGACGTTTCTGGAAAATGATACAGGATCACAAGGTCACCACATTCTATACAGCACCCACCGCGATTCGTTCGCTGATCAAGCTGGGCGGCGAGTTGCCAAAACAGTATGACTTATCCAGCCTGCGCCTGTTAGGCTCGGTGGGCGAACCCATCAACCCGGAAGCCTGGATGTGGTATTACAACACCGTGGGCGGTGCCAGGTGCCCGATCGTGGATACCTGGTGGCAAACTGAAACAGGCTGCCACATGATCGCACCATTGCCCGGCGCAATGCCGATCAAACCGGGCACCTGCACGTTGCCGCTGCCCGGCATCATGGCCACCATCGTCAACGAGGCGGGCGAAGAAGTCCATGACCAGCACGGCGGATTTCTGGTGATCAAGCGACCGTTCCCGTCGCAGATCCGCGCCATCTGGGGAGACCCCGAGCGCTACAAGAAAAGTTACTTTCCCGAAGAAATGCACGGCGCCTATCTGGCAGGAGACTCCGCACACCGCGACGAGGACGGCTATTTCTGGATCATGGGGCGCATCGACGATGTGCTGAACGTCTCGGGCCACCGCCTGGGCACCATGGAAATCGAATCGGCGCTTGCCGCAAACCCGCTGGTCGCCGAGGCTGCCGTGGTCGGCAAGCCGCACGAGATCAAGGGCGAGGCGGTGGTTGCCTTCGTCGTACTCAAGGGCTCACGTCCCGATGATGCACAAGCTCGTGAAATTGCCGAAGTGCTGCGCAACTGGGTGGCCAAGGAAATCGGCCCGATCGCCAAACCCGACGAGATCCGCTTCGGTGAGAACCTGCCCAAGACGCGCTCCGGTAAGATCATGCGGCGCCTGCTTCGCGCCATCGCAAAGGGCGAAGAGATCACCCAGGATGTTTCGACTTTAGAAAACCCTGCCATACTTGAACAGTTGAAAAATGCGGTTAAATAGAAAATCTCTGAACGAAACATCATGAGCACAACACGCCGCAATTTTTTGAAGGCAGCAGTTCTGTTCCCTGTCTTCATTAAGGAAGCTGGTGCCAATACCAACTCCACAGTACGCGAACAGCTGAAATATCAGAGCACGCCGAAGGATGACATGAATTGTGCCGCCTGCCTGGAATTCATTCCCGGAAAATCCGGCAAGGATTTGGGCGGCTGCAAAGTGATTCCAGGGGACGATGAAATTTCTCCCCTCGGCTATTGCATAAAATGGAATTCGATGTAGTCGGTTTGCAAAAAGAGTCCAGCCGTAAAAAAACCACCCATGATTTCACAACCATGGGTGGTTTTTGCAAGACTTATGCAGATTTCTTGCGACTTGCGATGAAACCCATCAGGCCCAGACCGGCAGCCATCAGCGCATATTCGCTTGGCTCAGGAACGGGAGAGATCGTGATCATTCCGTTGCCTGTCGAAGTGCCCTGACTTAGCGCCGATGTTGCTTCAAACACTCCTTCACGAAGCGTCAACGTACTGCCCACATCGGCACCGTAAAAAGAAACAACGTCGCCATTCTTGAAACTCAAATCAAACATTCCCTGGCTATTCGTGTCGAAAAACGTCACGCTGCTCAACGGCGAATTGACGCTGACACCATTGAGCGAATAGCTGAAGTTAGAGAAAGCCGTGGTTGGGTTGACCGAAAACGTACGGGACAGATCAAACGAGAACGACCATTTGTCGCCTGCAATGCTCTCAGTCGTAGTTGCAGTAGTCTGATCCCAGCTACCGGAACCGGACACGACTTCAAGCGGGTTAGATGCATAAGTCACACCTGAACCCATCAAACCCGCCGCCAGAAAAGCGGAAGACGCCAACAACTGCAGAGTATTTTTCATGCGAAGCTCCTCAAAACAAGTAAACAACCGACTAATTTCCCAAGGTTACTTTAGGGCACCTCTATCAATTCGTCATTCCCGCGAAAGCGGGAATCCAGATTGTTGATTTAACTGAGCTCCCGCTTTCGCGGGAGCCACGAAAATGAATTTCTAGAGATTCCCTTTAACAAAAGCAACCATTGGATGAAGTCTAACGCAATGAAAAAACTCATTCAATAGTCCATTCGGGCTAATCCGACTCAGAAACAGGGATAATCCTATCCAGAACACCCAGGTGCGGATTTATCGCCTCAAACGTCTGCCAGGCGTCCCGGCTTACCGATCAGATATCCCTTCAATCCGTCGATATACAAGCCTAAAAGCGTGTCGCGCTCGGCGACCGTCTCCACCGCTTCCGCAATCACGCGAATATCGAGTTCATGTGCAATCTTGGCCATCGACTGAACCAGAAACTGATTGCCCTTGTTTGTGTCGACATCGCGGACGTAACTGCCGTCGATTTTCAGATAGTTTATTTTGAGCATACTCAAATAGCCAAATGAAACAAAACCGCGCCCGCAATGATCCACACCGAATTCGCATCCGTATTTTTCCAGACGCAGGATAAACTCACGCACTGAGTCCAGATGTTTCACCACATCATATTCCTGAAATTCGAACATCAATTGTCTGGCGCGGGGCCCAAGATCGCGCAGGACAGCTTCCAGCGTTGCGACGAATTCCTGATCGCAAACGGAATGCATCGACAGATTGACGGCAAATCTCTCCGCTGAACTAGCCAACAACTTTGCAACCTCCACCACCACCTGCCTGTCGAGCTGAGTCGAAAACCCCAGATTTTCAGCCATAGGCATGAACACACCCGCATTCAATAACGCTCCGCCCTCCCCATGCAATCGGAGCAAAACTTCGCGGTGCAGCATCTCTCCTGAGGATGCGTTAATAACAGCCTGAAACTGCAACAATATGGTTTTTTCTTCTATCACTTTTTTAAACAAATTGCGCCAGTTGTTCGCACCCTGCGGCATTCCGGCAATCTCACCATCACGCCTGTGCCACCCCAGCTCGCCCCTGGACTGCGCTTGACGCAGCGCAATATCGGCCTCGCCAAGCAAGTCCCCGGCATTCATGCCTTTGCGGTAAAGCGCCATACCAACATGCGCTGCACCCGTCGAACCCAACGCTTCAATACGATGCAGTGCATCCACCAGCCGTTCCGCCATATTTTCGGACGCCTCCAGATCAACATTGGGCACAAACAGCGCGAAGCTGGCCCCCGACAAACGCGAGATCACACAGCCTGCCGCATCCTTTTCAATTCCTCTCAACATCTCTGCCGTTCTGACCAGCGCCTGATCGCCGGCCTCAAAACCGTGTATATCGTTATATTCCTTGAAACTGTCGAGCAAGAGCAAAAAGAGCGTCCCGCTGTAAAATTCTTCAGGTGCATGGATCAGATAATCGACTCGCGTATTGAAATAACTCCGGTTGCCTAGTCCCGTAACCTTATCCATGTAGGTTTCAGCTCGCAGCTTCTCAGTCAGCGCGGCCTGCTCCCTAAACATTTGCTTTACCCTGACCGACATCCTGTTCATCACTTCAACCACGCGGCGCAGATCCGTCGTCCAGGGCAGTTTCTGCTGAACTGGATACTCTCTGGCGCTGATCGCATCAGCCTGTTTCTCGACGGCGCGCAGCGAGCCCAGCATGAAATGCAAGACAATGAATCCCAGAATCAGCGAGCCTGATCCGATCAACGAAAACCAGCCCAACTCGTCAATGCTGTTTTGCCACAACTGTTCATACGCATAGCCGGGATGGCTGCTGACATAGACGACTGCCGCCTGACGCCACCCGGACATGATCAGCGCCTGGGCGCGAGGCGTATCGAGTGGGACAAGATTCACGAACCACTGCGGCACGCCTTCCACCTTGACCGGCAGGATGCGCTGAATCAACAGCTTGCCATCAGTGGACTTGACGATAATTTCCCGATAGTAGCCACGGTCGAATATCGCATCGACCATCGAGTTCATCGTCTCCAGATCGTTTTCCTTCATGTGCGGCGACAATGAAAGGCCGAGCGATGTCGCCGTATCCTGCGCAGACGAACCCATCTGCTCGACGAGATAGTGCCTGGTGTTGTTCACGCTGATCATGGACACGCCTGCGAACATCAAAAGAAAAAGCAGCAGGATGGTCAACAGCAGCTGTCGTCTTAAAGTCATTACATCTCCTTGGTACTCTTTAACTTATTCATTTGCTTCTGCATTCATTTTTTTGATCAAGCCTGTCCAGAGGTGCAGCCTGTCCGATCCTCCGACACGTCTTCCGCCGCCTCTTTCCTTGGCAAGCCATAACCCGGAACCATTGAAACTGTATATCGGCTGAAGATCGTCGCGCGATGATGCTGGCAGGAGAGTCTTGTTCAAATTGTCAAGCACCAGCGGATCGGCATCGGGTGTTTCGTAATATGCAAGAACCATGTGTGCCAGATTGAATTTCAGCGCCTTCACATATGTGATCCTGAGCTTATCTTCGGGAATCCCCAGCGCAATCAATGTAAAGTACTTACCTATCGAAAAGTCTTCGCAATCTCCGCCATCGGTCGCCAGCATTTCAACTGGCGTGGCCCAGTAGTCATCGACACCCCAATGCTCAAGATCCGAGACAAACTTCACCTGATTGAAAAAGTCGTTGGCTAATTTCAGCTTGTTGGAAACCGTTTCACTCTGATTTGTATCGATCAGTTTTTGCCAGTCCACAACCCGCTGCTTTGCGGAAGCACCGTATTTTTTCTCGACGTAGACGATTAATTTATCGCTTATTGCTATCTTCTCTGCCGCATGGAGCGAAATGCCAAAGAGCGATAGCAACAACATGAACCAGGCTGCTTTTCTCCGTAAGCCGACTGAGCTCAAGATCATTGCTCCTTTGACGGGACGAATTCCCAGCGCCTGCAATCAAGGGTCACAATGAGCAGGATCAACCGCGTCGCGCTATCGCGCTGCTGGACATGTGTAGCCAGCCGGTTCATGCAGCTTGCCGTCAGATCATTTTTCATAACACCCGAATTGCATCCATCGCATTCCCGCCGTCCGTTTTGCAGATATTGTAAACGCTTTGGCACGCGACAAATGCAATTCCCTTGCAGCTTTTAAATATCATGTGCCGAAATGTCGGCGTATTGAGTCGTATTCCAAAAACCTGAAAATTACAAAGCGGGTTGTCGACGCCTTATGGCATGACAACCCGCTCCGCAAGTCTATGAATTGCTGTTGTGCTACAGCTTAAAATCCCTTGTCGAGCTCGACCCACAGACGGGTGGATGAAGCACCTGCCAGCAGGATGGGTGCAGAACCCAGACGGGTGGCGACATAGGCCTTGGCCCCCCACTGCTTCTGCCCCGCCCAGTTGATTCCTAAGCCCGCGCCATTCAACGTTGCATCGTTAACGCCTGCTACCCAGGGATTCTGGTTGATCGTCACATGCGCGCTGTCCAAAAATACCATGCCCTGCCATGGTCCACCCAGATCATGCCGCAGCTCGGCTGTGCCCAGATACCCTGTGTCCCCTGAGATGATGCCCATGTCATAAGCCCTCACCGTATAAGGCCCACCCAAGGTCATTTTTTCCGCGGTGTCGAGATCTTTTGTCGCCCACTGTCCTGACAAGGCAACATACAGTGCAGTGGCAGGCGTCAGACTTTCCAGGTTGGAGAGACTGGCGTTCCATTTGGAAAAAGTGCCCTGGGTTTGCGTGGTTGCAGCATCGGACAGTTGCGCTGTGGCATCGTCAAAGCTGACCCTGCCTGTTGTCATACCGACACTCCAGCTGGTGATTCCGCCGACTCGCCTTGCATCTCCCAAAACACTGACCGTCTCGTTATCCAGATGGCGGTCATCCCTGATGCCGGCAACATCCAGACGATCACTTAAACCCTTGTGGTCATACTGTACCTGCGCGTAAAGGTTGGCATCCCGGCGACGCATCAAAGTCTGCTTTAACCACAGACTGCCCACCTGCGCTGTGCCATGACCATCGAGGCTGGAGAGCGAGTCACCCAGGATATAGTGCAAGGCGGATAGCGCGCCGCCCAGATGGGTGCCCCTGCCATCCAGCATCGTGTCGTAAGCAATGCGCCCGTAATTCATGCCGGAACCCGAGGTGATTCCGCTCAAACTCAGCACATCGCCAGAATGCAAGAGATCGATGAAATTTACCGCACCTCCCGCACGTGCCCGCCCGGTATATTTGTTGCCATAATTGTCGACAGCCGCATTCCCCATAATCGAAGGGCCTGCCGTCGTATCGATCAGCAGATCGGATGTCCCGACCGCCTCCCCGGGAATCAGGGTCGCATCGACCAGTACACCCGGAATATCTGAAAGCAGCAGCAGGCTGTGATCCATTGCCTGCTGCGCTACATCCTCGCCGCTCTTAAGCGGAGACAAGGCATCCTGAAGCAGGCCATCTTTCACCCGGCTTTTATTGTCGAGACTGACCTGCCCATAGCGCGCTTCGATGATTCTGATTTCAACCACGCCGTCATGGATGGTCTGCGCCGGAATGATCGCCCGCGAAAAAGGATAACCGTGTGCATGATAGTAATCGGTAATCTTTGCAGCGACGTCATCCAGATCGGCAAGCCTCTGCATTTTGCCTTCCGCATCCGCGACCAGTGCATGCAGGGTCGCTGTGTCAAACAGGGTGTTTCCCGTAATCTTGATCGTTTTTACCTGGAATTGCGCGGAGGGTGGCAACTTTGCCGCACCTTCATGCTTGACCGTCAGCCCAGTCTCACTTGAAGACGGCGCCTGCGGAGCAGACTGTATGATCTGCTGCAATATCGAGCCGGTATCAGGTACCACGGGCGCTGCCTGTGATGAGAACGACAAAACTGCCAGCAGCGCCGCCGGCAAAGGTGTGCGTTTGATATCCCGAGTCATCGTGAAACCCTTATTCATTCTTGTCCCATCATCTCATCAGCATCAGGCACTCTCAAGCCGCCATCCACAATATACAGTGTCGGACCCACACCATCGATAGTCACTTTCTTCTTTACCTTTACAACGGGTGTAGGTTCGCCACCGGCCCCTGTACTGGAGCTCGACAAGACCGTAATCGTCGGCGATAAACCAAGCGGTGCGGGATGATTATTCAACAGTGCAGCGAGCGTATCCAGATTTGTTGTGACAGGCACAGCGTTCAGCGTGAGGGCTGCCGCATTTCCAATTGCCTGCGCAAAATTATAATTCGTCGCGTTAAGACCTGTGCCGTCGATGCTGTACTGTCCCTGAGGACTTGAAGCAGTTGCCGTCGTATTCCATGCCAAGGTTCCTGTGGTGGAATTAGCCAGGTTGTCGGTGGCGCCCACAAAACCCATCACGGCCCCTGTCAAGCCACTTGGCGTTTGTCCGACCGTGAAGACCGCAGGTGTCGCGGTGTATGTCAAGGTTGCGGGCGTGATGTTCGCCGTCAGGCCGAAAGGCTGCGCCACCGTATAGTTGCCGGCGTCGGCTCCGCCCAGCGTATAGCCGCTGACCGTGACGGTCTTGCCGATACCCACGTTCTTGTCGACGAAGGTGCCGCTGCCGGCGGCGCCGAGCGACACCGAGTCGCCGCTCACCAACCCGCTGAAGGTGATGCCCCCGGTGTTCAGCGTCGCCGCCGTCGTGCCGTCATACACCTTGTTCGACGCCGTGATCCCGCCCAGCGTCAATGCAGCAGGCGTGATGTTGGCAGTGGCCGATGCCTGATTGACGATGCTGTAATTGTTTACGTCTGCACCGGTGTACGAACTGGTGAGACTTACCGTCTTGTTTGTGCCAACATTCTTGTCACTGAACGTACCCGTCGCGGAAACTGTCACCGTATCCGTGCCCAGCAGCCCGGTATATACCGCACCTGCCGTGCTTACCGTCGCCGAAGCAGTGCCGTCATACACCTTGTTGCTGGCCGTGATCCCGCTGATGCTCAGCGCCGCAGGCGTGATGTTCGCCGTCAGGCCGGAAGGCTGCGCCACCGTATAGTTGCCGGCGTCGGCTCCGCCCAGCGTATAGCCGCTGACCGTGACGGTCTTGCCGATACCCACGTTCTTGTCGACGAAGGTGCCGCTGCCGGCGGCGCCGAGCGACACCGAGTCGCCGCTCACCAACCCGCTGAAGGTGATGCCCCCGGTGTTCAGCGTCGCCGCCGTCGTGCCGTCATACACCTTGTTCGACGCCGTGATCCCGCCCAGCGTCAATGCAGCAGGATTTACCGTCAGACTGCCGTTGACATAAGCAATGGTGTAATTGCTTGCGCTAAATGTGCCGCCTGTCGCTGCGCTTGGCGTAATCGCATAAGGGCCGCCCGCGACGGTCGCCGTGGCCGTGCTTCCCGTGCTCGTCTCCGTCACCGAACCGATGGTCTCGCCATTCTGCAATCCGCTGGAAGTGAAGGCCGTTCCCGCAAACATCGCCGTCTGCCCATAGGTCTTCGATGCGTTGTTCGCTGTCACCGTCAACGTGGCAGGGTTCACCGTCAGCGTGCCGGCCGCATAGCTGATGTTATAGCCTTGCTGGTTGGAGTAGAGGCCGGATGGAGTGATCGTGTAGCTTCCCGCGTTGGCCGCCCCTTGCGAATTGCCCGAATAGCTAACCGTGCCGAGCAGGTTGGAATTGGGCGTGGCCGAATAGCTCACGCCGTTGCCGCCGCTGTAGGTCAGGCCGTCATAGGTCTTGGTCGCATCGTTCGCTGCGACAGTAAGCGGGGTCATGAACGCGCTCAGAAGCGGCGCGGTGTTTCCGTCATATATCACCCAGGTACTGCCAAAACTCCATCCGCTGAAATTAGCTTGCATCATCATGTCTGCTGCATTCAGACCGGTAGCGCCAGTCGTCTTGCCAGAACCCATTCCATTAAGCCCAAAGTTGGCATCGCTGTTATAAAAGCTGCTATCTACCGTGCCGCTGTTATAGCCTACCAACGCGCCACTCATGCCGGCACCGCTCACTTTTCCCGCGGCATAGGAGTTGCTGATCGAGTCGCCGTTGTTATAACCCACCAACCCGCCGGAACCGCTACCACTCGCTGTGACAGTGCCCGTCGCATAACTGTTGATGATTTTTCCGCCAACTGCACCACGTGGGTGCGTGTTAAATCCGACCAGACCGCCGACATAGTTGTTACCCGTCACATTGCCTGCAACATAAGAGGTGCTGATCATGCCGTTGTTAGTTCCCGCCAGATCGCCTACGTAGTTTTGCCCGATCACACTGCCATCGAACAGACCGACGTTCTGAATGGTGGACGTGCTGCCCGTATAACCAAACAGGCCGACGTTGTTTAGTAGAGGCAAGTTGATGTTCAGATTGCTAATGCTGTGCCCCAGACCATCGAACATTCCGGTAAATGGAGTACTTGCATTTCCGATCGGCGTGAACCCACGATACGTGGCAGAACCGCGAATATGGTTCCATGTGCTGGTCAAGTTGGCATCGATGTTGGCACCCAACACGTAATTTCCGGAAAGATTACCGTTCACTCCCTGCAAATCAAGGCCTGTGGTACTGCCTGCCTGACCCAGAGTATCGATGATGGTGTAATTGACCACCTTACCCGCATAACCCAATTGCGTGCTGAAGCGCCCAGTGGTTGCGATGTTCACCGGCGCGTTCATATTATAATTGCTGCTGCCGCCGTTGGCGGATACCTGACCATATTTCAGCGCCAAGCCTGCTGTATTAGATAGGTTCAAAACGTTGTTGATATAGATATTGTTCTGTGCGTTCAGGGTCAACGTGTTCGCAGCCCAGCTCACGGTGTCGTTGACGTTGATATTGCCTGCTGAGCCAGCTCTACCGCTGCTGCTCAGAATGGTTAGGTTACCCCCTGCCAGCGCGGCATTCACCGCCGCACCGCTCATATCACCCCCGCTCGCCGCAATGGTGAAGTCAGCCGGATCGATCAGCCAATTGCCAGAAAGCCCACCGGATGCTGCGGTCGTAACTTTCGCATCATTGGCAATTTCAACATGTGCCGCAGAAGTTTCAATAAAACCACCACTCGCCTGGGCTGAGCCTGCCGAAGTCCCGCCCTTCGGTGCAGACACATCCAGCGTGCCGCCGACGTTCACCGTGCCGGCTGTCATGCCACCCAACAGGGTGATGGTGCCGTCATGGTTTTCCACCGTCTGCGCTTCGATGATACCGGTGTTGTTCACCACGCTTGCCAGCAGCGCATCCTTGGCGCCTGCAGTCAGTATCACCATGCCGCCGTCAGCCTTAATCAGCCCGCCGTTTTCGGCCAGATTGTTCAGCGTGCTTTGATCAACCTTGATGTGCACGAGGCTGTTACCGGCAAAAGTCAGCGTCACAGCACTGCCTGCACCCAGCGCCACCGCACCCGTCGGCACTGCGATAGTGCCGGTGTTGCTGACCTTATTGCCAATGAATGCGACATAGCCACTGCTCGCAGCATTGACGGCGCCCTGATTTATCACGCTGCCTGTGCCGGTTCCGGAAAAACTCACAACGCCATTGCTGCTGCTTGCAATATCGAGTGTAGAGGCGACTAGCCCGCCTACGTTAACCTGCGCACCTGCACCGAATAAAATGCCGTTGGGATTGATCAGATAGATTTGCCCATTAGCATTAAGATGCCCGAGGATCTGAGTGCCGTTGGTGTCAAAAATCCGGTTGATAGCAACAGCTGCGGCGGAAGGCTGAACAAAATTTACCGTCTCGTTCGAAGCGATATTGAAACCCTGCCAGTTCAGCGCAAGATTTTGCGTCGACTGTGTAATGGTGGTGGTTGCACCGTTTTGCGCGATGCTGCCCGCGCCGGATATAACCTGACCACCCGTCGGCGACGCATGCGCCACCGTTGCTGAGAGCGCCAGTGCCGCTGCAATCAGCTTGCGAGCAGAACCCTTGCCGCGCCCTTTTGCATTTTCTGCCACGGCAACCCACATGTTCATTACAGGGCTCCATACTAAACGGTATATTCTGTTCATCGATGCGTGGCGTTTCATGGCGAATCCTTCGGTTAATTCATTAAATTCTTAATTGCTTACAATGCTAACGATTCTCTTGCGATGGCGAAATAGTCCATTAGGGCTAATCCTATGCCATCATAAGTAAAACGCTGGACACCTGGACCTGCAAACCGAGTCATACAACTCAAACCAACCGGGCAACAGTCACGTTGCAAATTTATGACGACGTATTTTTTCAGATAAAGGGCATGACCTACACCCTCTTAAATCATGACCGATGCGCCACGATGAAGTTCGTAAGCAAATGTAAATAGGGGGGATCGCCGCCGCCCCAGTTTGCAAAAATGCGGCGGAAAGCAAGTATGGCTACCCGTCTGGTCGCTCAAAATGTCAAAGAAGAAGTTATCTTTGCGCTGAAACAACTGGCCGCACGGACGCGGATAAAACAGATAACTTACTGTGGACTGAAGAATGTTCTGAACATCGTGAAAATATTGCGGGAGTGTTGCCAGGTGCCCAGCAATATTAAAACAGGCTTATTTTCAAGGTAACAAATTGATAATAAATCGAAATTTTGTAACGCGCAGTTTGGTTATAAAAATTCCGAAATCATATTGACAACCCCGTATTATTCACAAAGCCAGACGGCATAACGGTTTGGACTACACTGACCGTCACAAAATATTCACACTTACGTTAACCTACTGTTTAATATGTATTTTTTTAATGATAAAAAAGTAAACAGCTCAAGAAAAACCCTTATGCATCACCGCGTTAAAGGCATCCCCACCCGCTTTATCAACAGAGTTATCCACAGATATTGTGGGCAAACAAAAATACTCTTTTTTCCTAGGCATTAGCTCATTGTTGTTAATGCATAGTCTGAAAGTCATGCGCTAACCAAGCTCAAAAACTTACATCAGATCAGTAGTGTCCGGCAATTTTGCCCAGACAGTTGTTCAACATATTGATCTGTCATAGGAAATAGCATGTTAATGGGTGTCGCCGACTTGAACGTGATTTTTTGAGAAACTGGCGGTTTTTCCGCGCCGGTTCTCATCATGTATTCAGGCAAATTGGCGTTCACACAACTCATGGAGTATTTACCCTTTCAAAAAACCCCTAACCACCACGCAACCTATGAAGGAGGTACGCATCATGGCTGGTATAGATTCTACACAAAGGAAAATCGTTTGCCACTGATACAGCATTGTCGTCGCTCACGTGAAATCGTCCCTTTGTTGACGCCAAGTTCTGCCGCAATTTTCGTTTGCTTCAAACCCGCTTTCAATAATTCGAAAATCTGGTATCGTTGCTCCTGGTTGAGCTGCTTATAGTTATCCATCTGCGCTCCCTTTACTTGGTCTTTTAAGTGGCAATATTTTAACGCAGCGCACCACCTAAATTTCTTAAAAAAGTTGCACTTTAGAGTTGAATCCGCCTGTACTTATTTGAGGACTGTTTGCCATGAAAAAAATCCCCGCTGAAGAGTATCTGCTAAAAGCTAAAAAATTGACCAAGTTGGAGGCTGAGCGTTTGTTTTCGCGCATGGGCGGCAAGCTGGGTCGAAGGCTCGATGATAGCAAGATGATCCCGCTGGACGCATTGGCGATACAACTTGAATTAGAAGATGAGAAGCTCAAGGAGTGGCGCGAGAGATGTCTTGAAATAAAAGCGCGTGACAAATAGGCTTGTCCTGAGCAGTCCGCGTAGCGGGTATGTCGAAGGACTTGTCCTGATAGTTCGACAAGCCCGTCATGAGCATTCGATAACCTGTCCAGAGCCAGTCGAAGGATTACCAGTGAAGACGTCGCAGCAGTGAATTCTTTTTATGCTGGTGGGATTGCATGCGGTGCAGGATGTCATCCAATGTCTGGATAGCCCCGATAATATGCGCCCCCTTGTTCAGCATCACGCATTCGGCACGTACGCCCATTGCCGCATCGGTGATTTCAGCACGGCTGGGCTTGCCGCTTTTGGACAATCCCTCCAGTACCTGGGTCGCCCAGATAACCGGCAAGTGCGCCGCCTCGGCCAGCCAGAGAATTTCTTCCTGCAGCTCCGCCAGCCTTTCATAGCCGCACTCCACTGCCAGATCGCCGCGTGCAATCATTACGCCGACAACCGGTGAACGCAATAAGGTAAATAACAGTTCCGGCAAATTCTCAAACGCGGCGCGCGTTTCAATTTTCAGTACGATGCCAAGTTTCTCGGCTTCAAGACGTTGCAGATGTTTTTGCAATAACTTGATGTCGTCAGGATTGCGGACGAATGAAAGCCCGACCATATCGGCATGTTGCACGACGAATTCCAGATGCTCGATGTCCTGTGCTGTCAGGCCATTCAACTCAATCCGGCTGTCCGGCAGGTTGATGCCCTTGTTTGCCAGCAGCTTCTCTCCGCCTTCACCGGCCTGCGTGATTTCGGCCACCATCCTGGTTTTGCCGACACTGCGGATGACGCCTTCGATTTTGCCATCGTCGATCAGAATGCGTTCACCCGATTTAACAGAAAGAAAAACCTCAGCCAGGGAACAGGCAATGCTGGCTGTGCGCAATACACGTCCGCTGGCATCAAGCTGGGCAGGTTTGCCCGGCAACGGTTCGCGTGTGATGGTCAGCTTGTCACCCACGTGCAGGCGTATCGATTCAGTCAACGGCTTTAATTTACCTACGGTACCGGCACGACCCACCCGGTGCATATGTCCGGATATCGGCTTGCGCAGAAGCTTTAGTTCTATGCCAGGCGTGATGTAGGTGGTTTGTTTGGATTCTGCCCAAAAACCTGCGCCTATCTGATTGACGACATCAAGAATGCGCACAGCACCTCTTGCGTCAGTCAATTCAATCATATCGTGCTGCGATACCATTGACAGCCAATTCCCATGTACAGGCAGGCTGGCGTCTGCGCTAGCGGGGCTGGGGGAGGCATCATCTTCGGGATGCAGCCATATCCGCGCGGGAGCCAGCAGATTGCCGTACACATCTCGCTGTGGTTTCCATCTGAGCACAGCAGGCCCCTGGATGATTTCTCCGGTGCGCAACTTGGGGCCACCCAGATCCATCAGTATGCGGCAATGCCGTCCTGTTTCACGACGTGCCAGACTGATTTGCTCAATCATGCGCGCCCATATTTCGGGATTGTCATGCGCACAATTGATCCGCGCACAATCCATTCCGTGAACCAGCATCTGTTTGATCAATGAATAGTCGTCGGCCACTTCACTGGGTATCGTGACCATGATGCGAACCCGGCGATGCGAGGGAGGCTTGCCAAATAAATTATTGGTATTCATTTCAAGCTGTGCGGCACCCGTCTCCTCCTGGGACGGTGTGATTTTGCAAGCTTTTCCCAGCGCGCAACGCAGCAGATCAATGATCGCATTCAGATTTGCGAGGACGTGCGATTCCATGCGCCCCAACGAGGAAAGACCGACTGCCGCCAGTCTTTCCTGAAGCGGTCGTATATCCCTGCGTCGCAAGCCAAGATAGTGAATCAGATTAACGCTACTTGCCAAATGAACAGGATTTACATCTTGCAGCGTTGCCACAGACAACTTTTCAAGTTCAGTCAGCTCATCGCGCAATGATTCAAGCTCGTGCAGCAAGCTGGCATATGGATGCAACTCACTGGGCTTGCCTGAACCTGATTGTTGCTTGTTCATGTAACCTGCGACTTTCGATTATTCTATTGTTGAGATTTCCATACTTGGTGACAACATGCGAACTTTACCTTGTCGTCATTCCCGCCTGCGCTGGAATGACAGATGATATGAAATATGTGTCATGAATTACGGAAAATTCAATAAGACCAATAAGTTTCGATTGTAAAATCGTTAGATTGCCAAAATGTGACATGCTGTTAATCATTCAAATGATCTCATTCCGACACTTCCAAAAGCGAAAGTAAATCGATTGAACACCGCTTTCAAGTTCCGAATTGGCATCGTCCATTTTTATGTTTGGCAGGAATCAAAACCTCCGCGTGCCTTAACGCTGACTATGCGAAGTGCAAACGGCAAACTGATCCTTGCCGCTATTTTTGGCGATATACATTGCATTGTCTGCCGCCGCCAGCAATGCCTCTAATTCATCCGCGTGTTCCGGATATTCTGCGATGCCTATGCTGGCAGAAATGCTGGAGATCGTTTTTTTACCGAATTGATAAGGCGCTTTCAGCGCTTCAAGTATCCTGCCCGACACCGTAATGGCTCTGTCAAGGCTGGATTCAAGCAATATGACAACAAACTCGTCACCACCCAAACGGCCAGCGGTATCACCATCCCTGAGACAGGCAAGCAATCGCGCAGCGACCTCTTTCAGCAGGCAATCCCCAATGCTGTGGCCATAGGTATCATTGACAAGCTTGAATCCATCCAGATCAATGAAAAGCAGCGAAATGGCGCGCGAGGTACGGCTGGATACTGAGATTGCCTGACTCAAACGATCCATGATGAGTGTCCGGTTGGGCAGCCCGGTCAGCTGATCGAAATGCGCCAGACCAAACAGATATTTTTGTTTACGGCGCGTAATTTCTTTGAGCAGATCATAGCCATTAGCCATGCCCAGATAGCGCTTCTCTTTGGTAATGATGAAGCCACTCACCATGTGTTCCATGCCCGCATCCGAAATTATCCGGGTAACATCTTCAATCCCGGTACTCCTGTCTACCACGATGGGCTTGTCATCCATCAGCATGGAAATCGGTTTTTTTCCTTTGATCTCTTTTACATATTGCTTGCTGAAAAACTCGGTGATATCCTGCCTCACGACGATACCTACCGGCCTCCCCTTATCGTTCACGACAGGCAGCGCGTATAGTTTTTTACTCTCGTGAAACAATTCCAGCACCTGAATACAACTTGTCGATTCATGCACTGCAGGCACAACTTTTAACAATTGCTCAACCGTTGCGTTGAAATCACTGCTTTTTTCGTCAATCATGGAACAGCCCTATACACACTACGCATTTGTTGATGCTGCGCAAAAAATAGCGGCATCAAAATCACTCTGCTAAAAAATCGCGATCCACCACACTGGCATGATACAACCGCCGTGAGTGGATCGAAATTGTAATATTATGTGGGCTAGCTCAGCAGACACTCAGTGCTTATTGGGTCGTCCGGTCTTGATTTTATCCAGGCTGGCTAATGCAAGCTTCAGTTTCGCCTCGCTCATACTGCACAAGGCAATCACGCCGGCACGAAGCACTTCACTTTTTTTGACTTGCACACCCGCCTTCAGACATGACGCCTTGATCTCGGCAATTTTCTCATATTCGCCCACCGGCATGGTAAAACTGTCTCGCACGACTTTAAGCTTTGGTTTTTTTGCCGCTTTTGGTGCTGTCTTGACCTCTTTGGCGGCCACCTTTACGGCTTTGGGTTCGGGTTTTTTCACAGCCTTCACCGGCGGCTTGGCGCTCAGCGGCTTGCTTAATGGCTTGGGCGCAGCGGGTGTTTTCTTAATCGCTTCAGCCTTGTTTAACTCTTTCACACTCATGATCTTCTCCTTGGGTTTAAACTACATATACAGTATATATCGTATATTTCAAATTTGTAAATTGAAATATCACCTCGTCGTGAGTTTTCTCCGTTACCGCAACCATCCTTTAGCCATAAAAGCGTAGAGTACGCCAAGCGCCAGAACCAGCGCGCCGAAAGCAACCTGCCCGAGCGTGACCGGCCAGGGAGCCTCGACAAGATTCATGCCGAGCAGACCACCCAAAACCGCCGGGATCAGCGCGAGCGTGCTGACGATCATCAATAGCCGCACGAAACGGTTTGTGTCGTGTGCTGCAATATCGATATGCAGCTCTATCAGCGAGAGCACCGACTCGCGGATATTGTCGACCGTCTCGTAAAGATAATCTGCTTCTTCGACGAGTGGGCTGATAATTTCGCGCTGGCCTGAATCAAGCCCGGGCAACAAACGGCGTCCGTCAGCAAGCATTTCCAGCAGGCCGCGCAACCGCCATAAATTACTCTTTTCCGTCGACAGCGCGCGCTTCAAGCGGAAGGATTGTTTGAAAAAGCCCTCGGTGCTTTCCATTGCCGGCAGCGCCTCAAGCTGACGTACCATCCTCTCCATCTGTCCCGCCAGCTCTTCGTCGCGTGCGAGCACCAGGCGAATGATGTGCAGCGCACAGCGTGCCCCCCAGGGCAAAATTTCCAAATCGGCGGGCAGCAGCGGCAAATCCAGGGGATGCATGGAGAGAGACAACATGCCATTTTTTGATACCAATAACAGCACCGGGTCACGTCGCATGGCATCACTTGCCGAGGGAAGAGAAATCGTCAGCATGGTCCAGCGTACGCCTGACTCAATACGAGGGTAGCTCGATTCCTGCAACGCAGCCTCGATCATCACATGCGGGACGCTTGCCACCAGGGCGATCTCCTTGAGGCGTTCCGGCGTAAGGTTAGCCGCATGCAGCCAACAACTCGCAGGGTTGGCCAGCCACTGCAGCAGTTCGTTCCAGTCACATTTACGCGTTGTGCTTTCTCCAGGCTGAAATGCCGTGACTTGCGGCTGACCGTAGGGAGCTTGCTGCGGTAAGGGTAATGCCGTTCGCTGAAAACCGTGGCCCACGCGCGGGCCAAAAAGCAGGATGCTGAACAGACGCAGGATGCGCAGCGCCGGTGATGAACTCGCTATATCCGACACTTCAGGCAGCAGTGATAGCAATGGCACGAGGATAATGAATGCGTCGAAAATGTGCCATGGGTCGATCGCAAATTTGAACCGGTTGGTTGACAAGGCGAAATTAGCGCCATACTCCAGCGCGAACAGGCCGATGACCAGCCATTTTGCCAACTTGAAACCCAGCTCAACACCGTGCGACAAATCGAACAAAAAGGGCGCGATTCCGCAACTCAGTCCCGCGAGCGCAAGGAATCCCATGACAGATTCGTTAAGAAAAACCGAGAGGCGATGCAGCATGCTAATACCCCGAGTACCGCATTAGGCCAAACTCTGGAATGGCTTTATATATTTTTTCACCCGTCCTAATTATGGACCCGTTTTTATAAGCTTGCCGAAAATGCCTTTGAGTATTCTGTGCCACCCTCACCCTCCAAAACTTTGGATTGCAGATGATCCAATGATAACTTTCAGGCGCGCATGATTTTCAGATTATTTCTTAACAACAATGAACTACTCCCTGGTTACAAAAGAGTATTTCCGTTTACCCACAATTTCTGTGGATAACTCTGTTGATAAAGCATGTGACAGCGCCTTCAAAGCAGTGACCCAGAAGGATCTTTCTTGTGCTGCCTATTTTTTAACACCAAAATAGCATCATATAAAACAATAAGTTAACGTAAGTGTTAATATTTTGTTACGCCCGATACCGCGCGAACCTTTATATCTCCTGGTTTTGTGAACAATATGAGATTGTCAATATATTTCCGCCACTTTTTTGGGAAAATCGCGCGGCACAAAATTTCCATTTACAATTAAATAATTGGTATACAAACAAGAGATCCATGGCATTCCTAAACATTTTTTATCACTCTTGCAACATCTCCATGACATTCAGCACATCTTTCAACCGGCAGCAGCTACCTGTTTTAAATCAACCAGAACGTCGACAAAAAAACCGGCCTGGGCCGGTTTGTTTAACCTTGTTACAGCCGGCCAATTTTTGGCAGATCACCCACCAGCGGTGCGATGTACTCCATCCATGCAGTCGTCACATCATTGCCAGCCGCGTTGATATATTCATCCTTCATATGAGTCGCCTCTTTTGCCACTGACGACAAAGGCGTGATGAAACATGCGCTCGCATATGGCTTGCTGGATACACGCTTGATCGACACCGAACCAGGTGCCCCTGTAGTGGCCGCGTGATTCACCGCATACTCGCCCACCTCGCGGGCTTCTTTTGCATCCACCGCTGAAATGATGGTCGGGAACGAGCGCTGCAAATAGCCGAAGGTGTCGGCACGCACGCGCACCTTCTGTCCTGGGAAGGCTTCTTTTACCAATGCTGCAAGCGTATCGCCCAGCGCGCCGCTGCCGGACAACTGGATATTGCCGTGCGAGTCGCGCTCGCCGCTGGTCGAGATCGGATTGCCGTCCTTGTCGGTGATTCCTTCTGAAACGGCGATCACGCAGCGACCGTATTTCGCCATCGTACTGCGTACGTCATTCTGAAATGCTTCAACGTTGAAAACGCGCTCGGGCAGATAGATCAGATGAGGCCCATCGCCCTCCGCCTGGCGGGCCAGCGCTGAGGCAGCGGTTAAAAATCCGGCGCTGCGCCCCATCACCACATTGATCTTGATGCCGGACAGTGCGTAATTATCTCTGTCGTCTCCCATGAAAGCCAGCGCTACAAAGCGCGCGGCAGATGCGAAGCCCGGACAGTGATCGGTCACCTTCAAATCGTTGTCGATGGTCTTGGGGATATGCACGGTGCAGAAATCGTAATTGGCATCTTTTGCCATCTCGGCGATGATGTGCGCGGTCTCTGCCGAATCATTGCCGCCGATGTAGAAGAAAAATCGCACATCATTTTTTTTGAACACTTCGAACACTTTTTCGCATTCCGCGCGGCCGGGCTTCAGGCGCACCGAACCCAAAGCCGCTGCGGGCGTCTCTGCCACCAGTTCAAGTTGCTCGACGCTTTGCGTGGAGAGGTCGATAAAGTCCTCTTTCATGATGCCGGCTATGCCATGGCGCGCACCTAAAATACCGGTAATGTTGGCGTGCTCGCGTGCGGCCAATATGGCGCCGACCAACGACTGATTGATGACGGCTGTCGGGCCGCCCGATTGTCCAATGACCATTTTACCGATAAGTTGTACTGCCATATCATCTTCTCCTTTAAGTAAAGTTACAAAGTTTTAACAAAATAGGACTCAGCGACAGCCCACAGCATCGCTTATAATTGCACAACTTTCAACTTTAATTTCAAGGAAACACCATGAGTCTGCTTAACGTCCGCCCCGGTGACAAGCTACCCCACGAATGCAATGTCATCATCGAAATCCCCAAGCATGCCGACCCTGTCAAATACGAAGTGGACAAGGAATCAGGCGTACTGGTGGTGGATCGTTTCATCAGCTCGTTGATGCGCTATCCGTGCAACTACGGTTTTATCCCCGAGACCATCGCAGATGACGGCGATCCGGTGGACGTGCTGGTCGTCACGCCCTTCCCTATCGTGCACGGCGCGATCATCCCCTGCCGTCCGGTTGGCATGCTGAGCATGTCAGACGAAGGCGGTGACGATGCGAAAATCATCGCAGTCCCGACTGACAAGCTGACTCCGCTCTACCACGACATCAAAACCTATGAAGACTTGCCGAACATCACACTGGAACAGATCAGGCATTTCTTCGAGCTATACAAGGCACTTGAACCTGGCAAGTGGGTCAAGATCAACGGCTGGATGGGCATTGAAGCGGCACATGCAGAAATCATCAATGGCATTAAAGCCTACAAAGCAAAACAATGACCGCGCAAATCATAGACGGCAAGGCAATCGCCCAGCAGGTGCGCATGGAGTGGAAAGTGCGCGCCGATAAACTGATAGCGCGGGGCATCACGCCAGGGATGGCGGTCATCATCGTTGGCAATGATCCGGCTTCAAAAGTATATGTTGCCAACAAAGTGAAGGCTTGCGCAGAGCTTGGACTTTATTCCATACACGTGGAACTGCCCGCTGACACAACAGAAGCTGCGCTGCTCGCAGAAGTTGAGTCACTGAACAACGACCCAAAGATCCACGGCATACTGGTGCAACTGCCGCTGCCCAAACATCTGGACGCGCACAAGGTGATCGAGGCGATCAATCCCGACAAGGACGTGGATGGCTTCCACGAAAAAAATGTCGGCGCACTGGTCACAGGCGAGACACCCTTCCCTTCCTGCACGCCCTATGGCGTGATGGTGATGCTGGAAAAAACCGGCATTCAGATTGAAGGCAAGCACGCAGTGGTGGTTGGACGCAGCAACATCGTCGGCAAACCGATGGCGCTCCTCTTGCTGCACAAAAATGCCACGGTGACCATCTGCACTTCAAAGACGGTCGATCTTGCCAAGCACACAAGGGACGCCGACATACTGGTGGCCGCAGTGGGTCGCCCGAACTTCATCACCGGCGACATGGTCAAGCCGGGTGCTGTGGTGATCGATGTCGGCATCAACCGCAACGCGGAAGGCAAGCTGGTGGGCGACGTGGACTTTGCCAGCGTGAAGGGAGTTGCAGGCTACATCACCCCGGTGCCAGGCGGCGTAGGCCCGATGACCATCACCATGCTGATCGCCAACACGGTGCGGGCGGCGGAACGCCTGTCCGGTTTGAGCATGGAATAAAAATTGATCCATCTTTTAAACGGCATGACAAACCAGTATCGTAGCAAAAGAAGAATAGTTCAGTTTGCCACACTGATCCTGATCGCACTGATCCCTGCCACAGGATTGTTGCGCATCGATCTGGCCACTGCGAGCTTCTCGATTTTAGGCCATCAAATCTGGTGGTCCAGCTTCACACTGGTGACAGGTCTTGCGCTTGTTTTTGCGACAGCACCTGTGCTGACCTATATGACCATCGGCACTGTCTGGTGCGGATGGGCTTGCCCGCAAAATCTGCTTTCGGAATGGGCGGACAATTTGACCCACAAACTGCTTGGCAAACGCGCAAGCGTGGAAGTGGGAGGCCAAGGGTTGATCGTTGCCGCAACAAAAAACAAGCTGCTGAACTGGACTATGCTCGGCACCAGTTTTCTGGCTGTGTCATTGGTGCTTGCGCTGATTCCATTCCTGTTTTTTTATTCGCCCAAAGAGACCTGGGAAATCATCACACTCAGCAATCCTGACAAGCTGTCTCCGTTCATCATCTATTTGTTTTCTGTATTCCTGATTTTTATCGACATTGCCGTCGTGCGCTATTTTTTTTGCGACTACGCCTGCTTCTACCGCATGGGGCAACGGATATTCAGGACGCAGGATGCGCTGCACGTGACCTATGACGCGACACGTTCATCGGATTGCGCCAAATGCAATTACTGCGCAACAGTGTGCATCACAAACATACAGCCTACAAACATCACGCCTCATGACATCTGCATCAACTGTGGCGAATGCATAGATGCATGCAATCGCCTGCACCAGAAAATCGATACCAGCGGACTGTTGAATTTCAAGCTAAGTTCAAAATCGACAAGCAAAACCTGGTACCAGAAAATAGCGACCGTGTTGCGGCAAGCCAATCGGCTGGTTGTCTTGCTCTTTGCGGCCGGAATTGTCATGACGGCATGGGGCATCGCAACACAGCCCAAAGTATTGCCCAAAACACCGTTTGCTGTGCTGCAAAAAGCGCACGATATAGCACGAATATGCAGTGCTCAATGCGCGCAGCAGGAAGCTTCCTGCAAGCATCGCAGCATGGAAGGCTGCTACCGCGCAGCAGCTTGCCGCTGCGAGTGCACGCTGCAGCAAGATCCCACCAACAGCAGCGAGTTGAGACAATGTGTCGCAAGGAATCTGGAGCACGCGGAAGCCGAGCATTCCAAGCTGGAGGCAAAAGGCCAATCTGTTTTACAATTAAAGCAATAGAACCGATCGCATGGCTCGTCGCAACTACGAACACCTGTTTTTCAATGCGGTTAAATTTTTCTTAGCTGCCTTTGTTTACGTTCGTTCCGGCCGCTGCCGGGATTTGCGTGCTTTATTTCTTCGCGCGTCCTTTCCAGTGAAAGTACAAGTCACGCCCTTCTTAAATATATAGCTCTGTTTAACGACAGTCAGTTGCAAACGTCATGCCCATCTACAAACAGGTTCTTCAGGCTGCTTATGGCGCAATATTTGACGTGCAACAACCTATCCAATTCCGTACAGATTTCAGTGATGCATTCTTGCGAAGTGCCGATCCGCAATGGCTTTTTGCTCAGGGGTCAATGCCGCGTAAAGCTGCTTGAGCGCATCGTCCATGCTCTCGAAGCTCACCAGACGTTTCTTCATCAGTTCAATATGGCGGTCAAAGCGCCCGGGGGCGGTTTGCGGCTGGTCATGGTTCGCTTCTTCCATTCGATCCCTTATATCTTTGACATTGCTCCTGGTATTTTCGGCATACATGGCCCACACCTTTTCCTGCTCACTGGTGATCTTGAGCTCATTTTTGAAGCGCGCAAGACGTTTTTCGACATTCGCAACAGGATCAGGATGTGCACGGTTCATGCTGCTGGTCGCACCGGGTGCGACTTCATCGGCATAAACCGGGGCAATCATGCCTGCCCCTAACAGAGTGGCGACAATCAGTATCATTTTCCGGGTCATTTTCATCAATAGCTCCTTAAAGTTTAAGAATCAGGGTTTAAATACTAAATTGCAACGGTGGGATTTGAGGTGAGCGTTAATCGCCATCCATACCGCCAAAACCACCATCGCCAAAGCCGCCGAAACCGCCATCATCCATACCGCCAAAACCTTCATCCATACCACCAAAGCCGCCAAACTCAAATCCAGGTTCAAATCCTGACCCATAATCACCGTAATTACCATAACCGCCAGGGCCTGTCATGCCGCTGCAACCGGCCAATGTCAGCAACAACGCGCTCATACATAGATTTTTTTTCATTTAGCACCTCTTGGTTATAAAGACTCCACGACTGCCATTTAAAACAAATTCAACACGAATCAAAATCCGGAAAAAATCACATTCCAATACTGCAATGCAACAGCAATAATGCATGGGATTTTTATCATCATGGCACATCAACAGTCACTTACCACATTAATTTTTATTAATTATTTTCACCCCATGGGCATGCTTAAATACAAACACCTCATTGCCTGTGATTGAAAATTTATCCCGGACTCCATCAACGATTCTCGGCAGAAATATTGACAACCTTATCACAAGGAAAAAATTCGGCCGGTACCAGCAAGCGCCGTTACGTTTAAGGATGAAAACCACACAGGCTGTAACCCGTCATTAATACGCTCATACGGAGGCGAGAATGTCTGAAGACACAAGATTTAGCTCATCCCAGCACCAGTTTCTCGGATTAGACAAGGAGTCACTGAAACATTCTCTTGTCAACAGACTCATCTACTCCGTTGGACAAGAACCTGTCAACGCCTCGATACGTGACTGGTTTCACGCTGTTGCATTTGCCGCACGCGACCGATTGATAGAACATTGCATGGAAACCCAGCGCAATTACGATCGCGAGGATATCAAGCGGGTTTACTATCTCTCGATGGAATTTTTGACTGGGCGCATGCTTGCCAATAGCTTGCTCAACATGGAGTGTTTCGAAAATTGCCGTGATGTTTTGCTTGAGTTGGGAGTGAATTTTGATGCCGTCCGCGACATAGAGGAAGATGCAGCCCTTGGCAATGGCGGATTAGGTCGGCTTGCAGCCTGTTTTCTGGATTCGCTGGCCACCCTCGACATACCCAGTTACGGTTACGGTATCCGTTATGAGTATGGCATGTTCCACCAGGATATCGAAAATGGATCCCAGGTAGAGCGCCCGGACAACTGGCTGCGGTATGGCAACCCCTGGGAATTTCCCCGTCCGGATTTGCTCTACAAGGTTAATTTTTATGGTCACGTCATTCATTGCAAAGACGATGACGACATCTACCGCTACCATTGGCTTGATACCACAGAAGTGATGGCAATGGCATACGACACCCCTGTCCCGGGTTTTGCAAACAACACAGTCAACAACTTGCGCCTGTGGTCAGCCAAGGCAACACGTGATTTTGACCTGCACTATTTCAACAACGGCGACTATATCAAAGCGGTCGGTGACAAAAGCGAATCGGAAAGTCTGTCCAAAGTGCTTTATCCGGACGACTCGACCACCATGGGCAAGGAACTCAGGCTCAAACAGCAGTATTTTTTCGTTACTGCTTCTCTGCAGGACATCCTCTTCCGTTACCAGAAACACCACAAGGATTTTGATCTTCTCCCGGACAAGGCGGCGATACAGCTAAACGACACTCACCCCTCCCTCTCGATACCAGAACTGATGCGCCTGTTGATTGACATCCATCATCTGGACTGGGATCGTGCATGGGACATTACCGTGCGTACATTCTCTTACACCAACCATACACTGATGCCGGAAGCGCTGGAAACCTGGCCGCTGGTGATGTTTGAGAAAGTGTTGCCGCGCCATATACAGATCATTTATGAAATCAACCATCGCTTCTTGCATGATGTCATGCACAGAAGTCCCGGTGACCAAGAATTGCTGCGACGCATGTCCATCATAGACGAGGATATGGGTAAACGGGTGAGAATGGCGCATCTGGCCATTGTAGGCAGCCACAGGGTGAATGGTGTGGCAGAGATACATACCGAGCTTATGAAAAATACCACGTTTGCCGATTTTGAACACACCTATCCGGGCAAAATCATCAACATCACGAATGGCATCACTCCGCGCCGCTGGCTCAACCAGGCTAATCCGGCGTTATCTGCCCTGATTTCTGAACACATCGGTGCAGGTTGGAAAACCGAACTCGGGCAACTGGAAAGAATCTTGCCGCTGGCGGAAGACGCCGCCTTTATAAAGTCGTTCATGTCGGTCAAGCAAGCCAACAAGGAGAAACTGTCCGACTACATCCGTGAACATCTGAAAGTCGAGGTGAATCCGGATTCGTTGTTCGACGTACAAATCAAGCGTGTCCATGAGTACAAGCGCCAACTGCTCAACCTGCTGCATGTTATCACCCAGTACAACCGCATCCGTTCCGGGCAGACAGAAGGACTTGTTCCACGCACAGTCATCTTCAGCGGCAAGGCCGCCCCGGGCTATTCCACAGCCAAGCTCATCATCCGACTGATCAATGATGTAGCCGAATTCGTCAACAACGATCCGGCCGTGCATGATTTTCTGAAAGTGGTATTCATACCCAACTACAATGTTGCTATCGCAACACACATCATTCCCGCTACTAATTTGTCGGAGCAAATCTCCACTGCGGGAACAGAGGCCTCCGGTACAAGCAACATGAAGATGGCACTGAACGGTGCACTGACCATAGGCACGATGGATGGCGCCAACGCCGAGATCGGTGCAGAAGTCGGGTGGGACAACATCTTCATTTTCGGGCTGACCACTGAAGGAGTTTCCAACCTGCAACAGCACGGCTACAACCCCTGGGACTACTACCACACCAACCCCGAGTTACGTCAGGCACTGGACATGATCAGCTCCGGACATTTCTCACCGGAAGAACCACAGCGCTTCCACTCAATCGTCAACGAGCTCACGCACGGAGGTGACCGCTTCCTGCTGCTGGCTGACTATCTCGCTTATATCCACTGCCAGAAAAAGGTCGATGCACTCTACAAAACCCCTGACGAATGGGCACGCAAGGCCGTTATCAACGTGGCTCATATGGGGAAATTTTCAAGCGATCGAAGCATACGCGAGTACGCCGAGAAAATTTGGCAAGTCAAAGCCATATCTTGAAACACGGTATCAGCTCTTCAACACATTAGGAAATGACATGCCCAACCTGCTGGAACAACTTAAATCCATGACCACTATCGTAGCGGACACTGGCGATATCGACGCGATTCACCATCACCAGCCACAGGATGCAACAACCAATCCCTCGTTGCTGCTCAAGGCTGCCACGTTGCCGGAATACGTTCCACTCATCGCCGATGCGATCGCCTGGGGTAAATCGCAAAGCCGTAATCGTGAGCAACAGGCGCATGATGCAATGGACAAACTGGCCGTTGATGTCGGACTGGAGGTACTCAAATATATTCCGGGACGCATCTCAACCGAGGTGGACGCACGACTTTCCTTTGACACCACGGTCACTCTCCACAAGGCACGCAAGCTGATCAGCCTGTACAACGCGGCGGGCATAACCAACAACCGCGTGCTGATCAAGATCGCAGCCACCTGGGAAGGAATCCGTGCCGCTGAAATTCTTGAACGCGAAGGCATTAACTGCAACCTCACGCTGTTGTTCGGCTTCGCCCAGGCGCGTGCCAGCGCCGAGGCAGGCGTGACGCTGATTTCCCCTTTTGTCGGACGCATACTCGACTGGTACAAGGCACACAGCGGTCAGGATTTTGTCGCGGAAAAAGACCCCGGCGTGCTGTCAGTTCGCGATATCTACGCCTATTACAAGGCACATGGCTACAAGACCATCGTCATGGGTGCATCGTTCCGCAACATGGGCGAGATTCTGGCGCTGGCCGGATGTGACCGTCTGACCATCGCACCCGCCCTTTTGCAGGAACTGGAAAACACACAAGGCGTATTGACCCGTCAATTGATCGATACTGGCCCAACCGGGACGCGTCCATCGCCTATGACCGAAAGCCAATTCCGCTGGGAGATGAATGAAGATGCGATGGCTACGGAAAAACTTGCCGAAGGCATACGCGGATTCACTGTGGATCAGATCAAACTGGAAAAGATGCTGCTGGAAAAACTTTAAGGAAGTGACGACAGGCAGAGCCAAGTGGCAATTGTAAAGATAAACACGATACGCACGACTGACATACCGAAAGGGTAGCCAACATGAAAATCCTAGATCCCTGCACGCTGACATTTTTCGGGGCCGGTGGCAATTTAAGCCGCCGCAAATTGATCCCGGCGCTATTTCATCTGGAAACGGCAAAACGCCTTCCAGATCATATGGTCATTCTGGGATGTGACATTACGCAGCGCGAACGCCCTGAATGGCTAAGTTTTGTCGGCGACATTTTGCACGAACTGCACGGTCCCAACATCGATGAAGCCGCACTCCAGCGCTTTTGCGAGCGTTTGTATTATTTCGCCATTCCTCCGGGTGACGATGAGGCTTATACGCGTTTGCAGAAACTGCTGGATAACGATCCTGTCTTCCCGCCCAACATCGTGTATTACATGGCCGTGCGGCCTGCAGACTATCCTGTCATCATAGACAAGCTGGGCAATGTCGGTTTGCTCGGTGAAAAAACCGGCTGGCGGCGCGTAGTGATCGAAAAGCCATTCGGTTATGACTTGCTGAGCGCGCAGACGCTGCAAGCAAGCCTGTATCGCCACCTGAACGAGTCGCAAATTTACCGCATCGATCATTACCTGGGCAAAGGCACAGTGCAAAATGTCATGGTTTTCCGGTTTGCCAATCTGCTGTTGGAACCGTTATGGAATCATCACTACATCGATCATGTGCAGATCACCCATTCAGAAACGCTGGGGGTGGATGGGCGCGCTGATTACTACGAGGGCGCCGGGGCATTGCGCGACATGGTCCAGAGCCACCTGCTGCAACTCCTGGCACTGGTGGCGATGGAGCCGCCGGTGACGATGGATGCCGAACACCTGCGTGACGAGAAGGTCAAGGTGTTCAAAGCGATACGCCCGATCACACAGAATGCAGTGCATGCCCATGCATTTCGCGGCCAATATGCCAGCGGCAGCATCGACGGAAAAACAGTTGCGGGTTATCTGGAAGAAAAGAATGTAGCCGCAAACAGCACAACCGAAACTTACGCCGCGATGAAATTGTTCATAGACAACTGGCGCTGGGCCGGCGTGCCGTTCTACCTGCGTACCGGAAAACGCCTGGCTCAGAACAGCTCGGCGATTTGTATCCGTTTCAAAAATCCCCCGCAAGATCTGTTGCGACATACACGACAAGGCCCGCCGCAAGCGAACTGGATCATGCTGGGCATACAACCTGACGATTGCCTGAAGATGGAAATGCAAGTCAAGGTTCCCGGGCTGGATTTGCACACGCGCACCATCAGCCTGGATGCGACGTACCGCAAGGACGGAGATGAAGATTACGATGCATACGAGGGCCTGTTGCTCGATGTGATCATGGGCGACCATTCACTGTTTTTGCGCATAGATGAAGTGGAAGCAGCCTGGCGGGTAGTCGATCCGGTACTCAAGGTATGGTCGATGGAGCGTGAATTCATCAACACTTATCCTGCAGGGAGCTGGGGACCGCGCGGCACATATCGTTTGTTTGATCGAGATGACCAGTTTTGGCGTCATGGCCTGGATCCGAGCGGAGCTGATCTTCAGGCCTATTGATCCATGCATCAAAATCGCAGAAAAACTCACCATGCACTGTGATGTAATGCCGGAAGTTTATTGATTTTATTTGAGGAGAAAAAAATGCAGATCGGAATGATAGGGCTGGGACGCATGGGGGCGAACATGGTGCGCCGTTTGCAAAAGGCAGGTCATCAGTGCGTTGTGTTTGACCAGAACAGTGAAACTGTACAGATGCTGGCGCGGGAAGGCGCAACTCCGACCGACTGTGTACAGGACATGATGAGCAAGTTGAGTGTGCCGCGCGCCATATGGCTGATGCTGCCAGCGGCTGTCGTGGATGACAGCATTGCAGAACTTGCCCCATTGCTGAACGCGGAAGACATCATCATCGATGGCGGAAACTCGTATTACAAGGACGACATCGCACGCGCAAAAAGCCTGCTTGTCCGCTCCATACATTATGTAGATGTCGGCGTCAGCGGCGGTACATGGGGACTGGATCGCGGCTATTGCCTGATGATAGGCGGCCAGCAAAAGACGGTAGCGCATTTACAACCAATTTTTGCCTCCCTCGCGCCTGGAGTGGGAACCGCAACGCGCACCGACGGACGCACAGGCCAACCCAGCCCGGCTGAAATCGGCTACCTGCACTGCGGTCCGGAAGGGGCCGGGCACTTTGTCAAGATGGTGCACAACGGCATCGAATACGGAATGATGGCGGCGTACGCCGAGGGTTTCAATTTGCTGCGTCACGCCAATGTTGGCGGTGTGTCGCGACAGGTCGATGCGGAAACGACACCATTGCGTGAACCGGAAACATTCCGTTACGACATCGACGTTGCCGAAGTGGCCGAGCTGTGGCGACGCGGCAGCGTGGTGGGTTCATGGTTGCTCGATTTGACTGCGCATGCACTGCACAGCGATGCTGATCTCAATCAATTTTGGGGTCGCGTTTCTGATTCAGGCGAGGGCCGATGGACCAGCATTGCCGCGATTGAGTCCGGCACACCTGCTCCTGTGTTGACTGCCGCATTGTTCAATCGTTTCACCTCGCGCGGCGAGGCGGATTACGGCGACAAGCTGCTCTCCGCGTTACGTTACGAGTTCGGCGGGCACCATGAAAAGCATTGATCTGTCGGGCTCGTGACGCTGATACTTTCAACGAGTCAGTCCCGCGTATATCATCAGCATCTTTTCAGGCAAATACTTGACATGGTCTACCACCATATAGCTCCTTGCGCCGAATATTTGCGAGACGTACTGGTCAGCTTTGGGGTCAAGAGTGATGCAGTGAGTATGAATGCCGCTCTGTCCCGCTTTCGCAACCGCCATCTTTGTGTCGTACAGCAGGTACTGGCTGCCTCGCACGTCGATGTCCGATGGCGCACCGTCTGTAATTAGCATGATGAGTTTCTTGTCGGACTCCTGCTGATTAAGATGATAAGTGGCGTGGCGTATCGCAGCCCCCATACGTGTGGAGCGTTGCCCGGTCATGCCTGCAATTTTGGCTTTCGGAATATCGTCATAGGGCTGATCGAAATCCTTGAAGCGGAAATACTCGACATTGTGCCGGCTCTTCGAACAAAAACCGTGGATCGCAAAAGGATCCCCGACATCTTCAATCACATCCGAAAACAGAACGCAAATCTGCCGGGTCAATTCCAGCACGGTGTGCTCCTGCCCGGGTATCCTTTGATTCGTGGAATTGGAAAGGTCAAGCAGCACGAGCACAGAGATGTCGCGAATCTTGCGCAACGAGCGCATCATGATACGCGTATCCGGCTGCACGCCCGATCGCAAATCGATCAGCGCGCGGATCGCAGCATTGATGTCTATTTCGTCGCCATCCTCCAGTTTCCTGATGCGGCGCACACCGCTGTAGCGGATCGCATGGAGTATCTTCTCCATGCGCGATATCAGATGACTGTTCTGTGCAACGATGTTGTTGATGACTTCAAGATCGCCGAACCTCGGTTTCTTTTCCCGCACCGTCACCCATGACGCTGTCTCGACCTGACTGCGAAAATCCCATTCGGGATAGAGATACGCATCGGAAACCGGGCCTCTGCTGCGCGGCTTGTCTTCAGAAAGCAGCTTGTTGTCCTCGTTTGCACCGGCAAATTCGTTGTTCCCCGTGAGCAATTTCAATTCGAAGAAAGAGGTCGGCATGTCCTGTGCCGGACTGGAATCAGGTTGCGTAAATTCCCATACATAGCGGTTGTCGTCCCGATATGGCGCACGAAGTCTGTCGGCATGCGCGTTAAACTTAATGTGCTTTTTCTGAAATTCATCTGCGAGTGTCAGACCGATTTTTAGCGAAACATCGTGCGTTTCCAGATTGTCAGCTGAATTGAACAAAGCCCGACCCTGGCTGACCCATGGATCGTCATCCTGGTAAGTCTCATCAAGCAACGCGCGTGCAAGGCGATTAAGATAATCACCTGCGCTCAGATTATTCAAAGGGGTGGAGGTATGCTGCATGCTCCAGAGCTCTATGAGGCCGGGAAACTCTCGTATCAACAAGGTTTCAACCCGCGCATCCTCGACGACGGAAACCACCGATTTTTGCCACTTGTCGAGCGCCTTATCGGGAAAGGCATTTTGAGTGTAAATGATATGGGCCGCAGCATGGACAGCGGCAGCGCGATAAGTATCCAGACCCGTGACGTGCGAGTCGCCGGCAAAGTCGCAATAAAATCCCGGCAAATGGATGGCATTTTTTTCGATGTAAGGTCTGTATTTTTCGCTATACAGAAAATCTTCGTCGATAGGTTTGATGAGAAAATCGCGGCCGGACAAGGCGTGCAGATAGATCGCAATGCGGCGCTGAACATCCGACAACTGGGTTTTAGTGCTGCCCTTCTGCCGGGCGACTTGCGATTCCCTGTTTTTTTTGCCGAGATAATTTTGCAGCCCGCGCCTGATGCGATTGAGGGTGGATTTCATTGTGCTTATTTTTCGATATGCTTCCCGAAAAATGTGGCCACTGCCGCTTCGAGCGCATCGCGCATATCCGGATCATCGGTGATCGGCGCGACAAGGGCGACACGGCATGCCCGCCTGGTTTCAACACCTCTGGCGATCAGTGTGCCCGCATAAATCAGCATACGGGTGGAAATTCCTTCATCCAGACCGTGACCCTTGAGCTTGCGCGCCATTTTCGCAATCGACACCAGTTTGCCAGCATCCCCTCTGGAAATACCTGTTTCATGGGAAACGATTTCCTCTTCAATGACATGATCGGGATAATCAAAGTCGAGTGCGCCGAAGCGCTGTTTGGTCGACTGTTTCAGATCCTTCATCACGCTCTGGTAGCCGGGGTTATAGGAAATAACCAGCTGAAAATCAGGATGCGCCTGCACGAGCTCGCTGGTCTTTTCCAATGGCAACACACGTCGGTTGTCGGTGAGAGGATGGATGACGACAGTGGTATCCTGACGCGCCTCGACAATCTCGTCGAGATAGCAGATTGCACCGAAGCGCGCCGCGATCGCAAGCGGTCCGTCCTGCCAGCGCGTGCCATGGGCGTCGAGCAGGAAGCGTCCCACCAGATCGCTGGCTGTCATATCTTCGTTGCATGCGACAGTGATCAATGGCCTCCCAAGCTTCCATGCCATGTATTCGATGAAGCGCGTTTTTCCGCAGCCCGTCGGACCCTTTAACATCAACGGCATGCGCGCGGCATAGGCAGCTTCATACACAGCCACCTCGTCCGATACCGCGCGGTAGTAGGGCTCACTTTTGACGATGTATTGACTGATGACGTCTTTCATTCCGGCTCTCCCATGTCAATAGCGTCTTAACCGATCGTCACAAACTTGTCGCGATATTTGTACGCCAGCACCCAGGCGCCTATGGTCAATAGCCACGCGATGATTTTATAAATGAGCGAATTGAATATCAGAAAATCCAGTTGCAAAAATACCGTAAACGCGGTGATATTGAAGGCGATGATCATGAAGACAATCACCAGTGGCAGCTTGAACATATACAGACCATCCTATTAAGCAAATTTGGATTTAACCCAAATAATCCATTAGCCAGAATTCCGTTCGCCCTGAGCCTGTCGAAGGGCCGTTCATGGTTCGACAAGCTCACCACGAACGGTCTTTTATGTATTTTTCTGTCTAATGAGCTATCTGGGTTTAATAGTACGCGGATTCAATTCCGGAGCGCAACTTTTTTCGGGGAAATCCAAGTGGCAAGTCGTGTCCCGGCAACGGAATGGTTGTCGTTAAAACAAAAAGGCCAACAATTTCTGTTGGCCTTTTTTACATTTCCCAAACGAACTAAAGCATTACCGTCATTCAATAAACCGGTTCGCTTAAGAGTTCCTTTTACGCAGCACAAGGAAACCCAGCAGACCCAAGCCACTGAAAATCAACGATGAAGTATCAGGTTCAGGAACCGGACTTATCGGCATAGAAACTAGACTCCCAACATGCCTACCGTTGTCATTCAGATAAAGCGCTTTCAACTCAACACCGCTGCTTGTCAGAGCAGAACCAGCCATTTCAAACACGAACTGGTTCGTATGCGAAAGCGACGTGATAGCATAGCCTTTACCAGAATTGGACGTGTCCATAAAGCACACGAAACCTTGACCACTACCTTTACTGCATCCGCCAGCATCCAATCCATTGGCCTGGGCAGTCCAGTTACCTACCCCATCAGGCGTGCTGAGCATCGCGAAACTCGTAGCAGACGAACCCACCTTGAACGCCAGTCCATCTAAATAAGAACCCACGCCTGTGTAGTTGGCCAGATCGACATTCAATGTGAACTTGTAATCATTCAAACTCAACACGGAATAGCCCATCGTATAAACCGCCCCATCAACAGTCAGGGAAGTTGGTGTAGCCATTACACTTCCGGCAGCGAACATCGCTAAAAGCCCGGCGGCTGCAGTAAACATTTTTCCCGTAAACATGATGCTCTCCTTCTCATCTAAGAACCTGAACCGGTTCGAGTTGGGATCATCATATTTTTTTCTCATCAGCGCAGCAATGGCCCATTCGGACTAATGTGGACCAATTCAGACGGAGATTCGCACTGAATTCTTCACTCAGAAACAGAAGCTTTAGCTCCGTTGTTTCGTGGGAATGCCCTTGCGGCATGAATCCTGATTCCTATTCCTCTTTCACCTTGAACCACGCCGCATACAGCGCAGGCAGAAAAAGGCAGGTAAGCAGGGTCGCGACAACCAGGCCGCCCATGATGGTCACGGCCATCGGCCCCCAGAATACCTGGCGCGTCAAAGGAATCATCGCCAGTATCGCAGCGGCGGCGGTAAGCACAATCGGACGGAAACGCCGCACGGTAGAACTGATGATGGCTTCCCAGCGGGTTTTGCCTTCTTCCTCATCCTGACGGATCTGATCCACCAGGATCACCGAGTTGCGCATGATCATCCCGGCCAGCGCAATGAAGCCCAGATTCGCGACAAAGCCGAACGGCACCTGAAAGATCAGCAGCGCGGCTGTCACACCGATCAACCCCAGAGGTGCTGTGAACAGCACGATGACGGTGCGGCTGATGCTTTGCAGCTGTACCATCAAAAGGGTGATCACGCCAACCAGCATCAGCGGCATCACCGCCATGATGGCACTCTCTCCCTTGGCGGATTCCTCGACACTGCCGCCCATTTCGATAAGATAACCCGCCGGCAGTTTGGCGCGCACGGCATCCAGCTGCCGGTTCAACTGGGCGGACACGGTGGCAGGCTGCGTGTTGTCTGTCATGTCGGCCTGCACCGTCATGGTCGGTATGCGGTTGCGCCGCCAGATGATGCCTTCTTCAAGGGATGGCACCAGATGAGCCACCTGCGAGAGCGGCACATGACGACCATTCGATAACGGTATATCCAGTTCCATAAGCCGGTCGAGCGAACGTGCATCATTGGCGCCCCGCCACGTCACGTCGATCAGTTGATCACCCTCGCGATATTGCGTTAAATCCTGGCCGTTCAGCCAGCCCTGCAGCGCCTCTTGAATATCGCGACTGGACGTGCCAAGTTTGCGCGCCACATCCTGGTCAACAATGATGCGCACGCTTTTGCTTTTTTCATTCCAGTCGTAGCTGACATCCTGCAGATGAACATTCGCGCGCATCAGCGCGGACACCTGGTCGGCGATGTCGCGCACCTGTTCGAGGTCCGTACCGCTGACGCGGAACTGTACCGGATAGCCTACCGGCGGGCCGTTTTCCAGGCGCGTGACATGCGGGTGAATATGGATAAATCCGCCCTCCGCAGAAGTGAAGATGTGTTCGAGGCGCAGCTTTAAATCTTCCCGCGCCGCAATGCTCCTGGTCAACACCACACACTGCGCAAAGTTTTCGCTGAACAATTTAATCTCCAGCGACAAAAAGAAGCGCGGCGTGCCGTTGCCGACATAGCATGTATAGGACGCAACCGCAGGATCTTTCTTTAGCAAACTCTCAACGCGTTCAACCTCGTGTTCTGTAGCCTTGTGCGATGCGCCCTGCGGCAGCCATAAGTCCACCAGCAATTCCAGACGGCTGGCGGAAGGGAAGAACTGTTTCTGCACTCCCTTGCTGAAAGTCACGATGGACAAGATGAACAACAGCAAGGTCGCGACGATCACCTTCCAGCGATTGCGCAAACACCAGGTGAGCACTGCGCGAAAAGCGCGATAAAAAGGCGTGCCGTAAATGTCTGCGCCGTGCCTCTGGGCTTTTGCAACCAGTTTTGCGGGGTCGAGCAACTTGTATCCCAGGTAAGGTGTAAATAGCACCGCGACCAGCCAGGACACCAGCAATGCAATGGTCACCACGGCAAAGATCGAAAAAGTGTATTCACTGGCGGCCGATTTGGAGAAACCCACCGGGGTGAAGGCGGCTGCGGTGATCAGCGTGCCTGTCAGCATCGGAAAAGCGGTCGATGTATAGGCGAAAGTGGCAGCCTTGAAGCGATCCCATCCCTGCTCCATTTTCACCACCATCATTTCAGCCGCGATGATGGCATCGTCCACCAGCAAGCCCAGCGCAATCACCAGTGCACCCAGCGAAATGCGCTGCAAGTTGATGCCGAAAATCTTCATCATGAAGAACGTGATCGCCAGCACCAGCGGGATGGACAACGCCACCACCGTGCCGGTGCGCCAGCCCAGACTCAAAAACGAGACCGCCAGCACGATCAGTATCGCTTCACCCAGCGAATCCTGAAACAGGGAAATCGAACCCTTGACCACGTCGGGCTGACTGGCAACCACATGCACATCCACGCCGACCGGCAAGTCCACGGTTGCAGCTTTCATCGCGGCAGTCAGATGTTCACCCAGCCGGATGACATCCCCTCCCTTGTCCATGATGACGCCGATACCGATGGCAGGCTTGCCGCCCACGCGCATCTGCGGGTTCGGCGGATCGCTCAGGCCGCGCGACACCTTGACGATATCGCCCAGACGCAAGTGCTGTCCGTTCACCAGCAGATCGGCATTGCGTATCTTCTCGACGCTGTCAAACGCGCCCGTCGTGCGCAGCCAGATACGGTCGCTGCCGGTCTCGACAAAACCGGAAGGCACAACTGCGTTCTGCTGCTGTAGTGCCGCGCCTATCTGCGCTGGCGTAATCCCGAAACTGGCAAGACGCGCAGGAGAGGCATCGAGATATATTTTCTCATCCTGCACGCCGATCAATTCGACGCGCCTGACATCCGGCACGCGTTTCAGGTCGATGGCGATCCGATCCGCATAACGGCGCAACGCACCCAGATCAATGCCGTCACCCGTTAGCGCATAAATATTGACATCCACATCGCCAAAATCATCGTTCGGGAACGGACCCTGTACGCCTGCCGGCAAGGTATGGTGTATGTCGTCCAGTTCCTTGCGCACCTGACGCCAGGCTTCTGGCACTTCCGATTTTGGCGTGTAATCCTTGAGCGATACAATTACCAGGGATTCACCCGTCCTGGACGACGAGCGCAACACATCCACCCAGGGTGTTTCCTGCAGCTTCTTCTCAATCTTGTCGGTGAGTTCGCGTTCAACCTCAGGCGCCGCAGCACCCGGCCACAGCGTGCGCACCGCCATCGCCTTGAACGTAAAATCGGGATCTTCAGCGCGCCCCAGACTGAAATAGGAAAACACCCCTGCACCCATCAACACGATGATGAGATACAAAATCATCTGCTGGTGCGTCAACGACCAGGACGAAAGGTTAACTTTAAAGCCGCGCAAGCGTTCGTTTGATCCCTCGCCCTTCGGGAGAGGGTTTGGGTGAGGGAAACGAGCATGCCCAGGCTCGCCCTTACTTATCTCGTCATGCTCGTCAGACCCCTTCATTGTGCGCTGCCGTTGTCGACAGGCCGTATGACTTCACCCTCTGACAAACGATGCGCCCCGGCACTGACGATACGCTCGCCCGTTTTCAATCCGCTACTGATGACGGCGCCATCATCGCGGTAGGCCGACACGATAACCTGCCGCAGGCTGACGCTGTGATTGTCGGCCACGACCCATACCGCTGTCTGCCTGCCCTGCTGGTAAATAGCCGAAAGCGGGATCAACAGCGCTGCCTTGTCAGATGCACCCGGCTCGAAGCGCACGCGCACACTCATGCCCAGCGCGACGCCGCCCTGTGCATCAAAAGCCACGCGTGCAGCATAGGTGCGGCTGGCAGGATCGGCCGACGCCGACATCTCGCGCAGATGCCCATTCAAGGGAGCTTCATTACCGACCAACACTTGTGCCGCATCACCCACATGGCGCAGCGCAAACTGGTCTTCCGGTATATCGATTGCCGCCTCGGTTTCACCCGACTCTGCCAGACGCAACACCGGTTGCCCTGCACTCACCACCTGTCCCACGTCCGCCAGAACCGTTTCGACCACACCGTCGTGTTCGGCGCGCAACGCCGTATAGTCTTTCTGGTTGCGCGTCAATTCTGCTTCTGCGCTGGCCGTTTGCAGCGCGACCTCTTTGGCGCCTAACGCTGCCGCACTCACAAAACCCTTGCTGTGCAATTCACGATAGCGCTGCGCATCGGCCTTTGCCTGCCGGTATTGCGCCTGGGCCGCGCCAGCCTGCAAACCCGCATCGGCAGGGTCAAGACGCGCCAGCACTTGCCCTGCTTTGACCTGCTCACCCGCTGCGACTCGCCGTTCGATTATCTTGCCGCTGACGCGAAAACCCAGCACAGGCTCATGGCGTGCACGAATCTCGCCGCTGTATTGATTGCTGCCTGCAATAGCCAGTTTCCCCACGATTTGAGTCAGCGCGGGGCGTATCGTTTTAGCCGGCGGTGCAACCTCTTTGTTGCAAGCGACAAGCCATATGGAGACTGCGATCAGAAACAGAGTGGATTTCATTTAATGAGCGATTGCTTGAATAGGGTTGCAATGTAGTTTTCAAACGGTTATTTGTCAAACCTGGCATGCAATCAGTACCCAAGTAAAATAGCCTGCTGTCTTCTCAGATGACAGGGATTCCGTGATAATCTCCGACCAACTGATTTTCTTAAGACATTATGGCCTACCTGACTGAACCCGATTTCAAACATGGCGCGGGAGAAAAAACCGGCATATTGCTGGTCAATCTCGGCACACCGGATGCACCCACCGCAAAAGCCGTACGCCCTTATCTCAAACAATTTCTGGGCGACCCGCGCGTGGTGGAAATTCCGAGAGCCGTCTGGTGGCTGATACTCAACGGCATCATACTCAACACCCGCCCGAAGAAATCGGCGGCAAAATATGCGAGCATCTGGCTGAAAACCGGTTCGCCCTTGCGCGTCTACAGCGAGAAACAGGCTATCCTGCTGAAAGGATTTTTAGGGGAGCGCACCCGCGCACCCTTCGTCGTCGATTTCGCGATGACTTACGGCAACCCGTCCATCCCTGACGCGCTGCTTCGTTTGAAGGAACAAAACTGCCAGCGTATTCTGATCGTGCCGATGTTCCCGCAATATGCGGCGAGCGCAACAGGCCCCGTGTATGATCAGGTGTTTTCCACAATGCGGCAGATGCGCAACCTGCCGGGGGTGCGCATCATCAAGCATTTTCACGACCATGCAGGCTATATCAGGGCGCTGGCTGCCAACATCAACGACTACTGGACAAAAAACGGACGTCCTGAAAAACTGCTGATGAGTTTTCACGGCGTGCCACAATACACTTTAAATAAGGGAGACCCTTACCATTGTGAATGCCACAAGACCGGGCGCCTGCTGGCAGAGGAGCTGGGCCTCGCAGCCCATCAATACACCGTCAGTTTCCAGTCGCGCTTTGGCAAAGCGGAATGGGTCAAGCCCTACACCACCGCCACCCTCAAGGAACTGGGCAAACAAAAAATCCGCCGCGTGGATGTGGTCTGCCCGGGCTTTGTCGCGGACTGCCTGGAAACGCTGGAAGAAATCGCGATGGAAGGCCGGGAAGATTTTCAGCATGCAGGCGGCGGCGAATACCATTACATCCCCTGCCTCAATGACAATGACCAGTGGATACACGCACTAACTGATCTGGTGATAGACAATTTGCAGGGCTGGCTGCCCAGGACTGATTCGGCGGAACTGGAGCAAGGTCGCCTGCGCGCGCTGGCGATGGGAGCAAAAAAGTAATACTGTTTTTAACTAAAAGGAGGATGCAATCATGTCGCAATTTCCTGAAGACATCTATACGGAACCTTCCGATCTGGATGTAGATACACTGAAGAATCTCGGGCCGCTCAACGGCATGGCGGGCATCTGGCAGGGCACCCGCGGACTCGATGTCAAACCGAAAGCAGATGGCCCAAAGAAGCAGGTTTACGTCGAGTACATCGAGCTTCAGCCGATAGACCCGCAGACCAACGGACCCCAAGTTTACTACGGGCTGCGCTATCACGCTCATGTCGTCAAACCCGAACAGGTCAAAACCTATCATGATCAGGTGGGTTACTGGCTATGGGAGCCTGCCACGAACTCCGTGATCCACACGCTGACGATACCGCGGGGACAGGTTGTCATGGCGCATGGTAAGGCTGACGCCGATGCGAAAGAGTTTGAATTGATCGCGACCCACGACTCGGAAAATTTCGGCATACGCTCGGCGCCGTTTCTCGATTACGCGTTCAAGACCGTCGGCTTCCGCATCAAGGTGACTATCAATTCCGACGATACATGGACTTACGAGGAAGACACCGTGCTGATGATCAAGGGCAAGGAAGAACCGTTTCACCACACCGACAAGAACACTCTGACCAGGATCGCACAACCCACGCCCAACCCTCTGGCAAGATAATTACACCATGACTGACATTGCGCAATCTGTGGAGCATGGCCGGCCGGCGCATCACGTTTGAATTTGAAAATCGCAATCCGGTTTGGGCGCTGTGATTAAGAGAAATGTCCTCTTTGCTCTCTACTTGAGATGTTTCCGCGCCGAAAATTGGTATGCCGCTTTCGCAGCTTGCCAATGATCTGCTCAAAAGAAAAATCGAAATTCTTAAGCTGCAACCCGTTCAAGCGGGTGAATCTTGCCTAACACCTCGGTCAGTGCATCCTTTGCCATCACAGTGTCGTATTTTGCCTGGAGGCGCAGCCACCAGCCATCCGACATGCCAAAGAAGCGACACAATCTCAGATCAGTATCGGCAGTGATACTGCGCTTGCCGGAAACGATGTCGCCAATGCGTTGCGGTGGCACGCCGATTTCCTTGGCAAGGCGATACTTGCTCATTCCCAGCGGCTTCAGGAATTCTTCTTCCAGCATTTCGCCGGGTGATACCGGTGCAATTTCACGCATAATGTCGGCTCCTTACTTAGTGGTAGTCCACGATTTCCACATCCAGCGCATTGCCGTTCTTGAAACGGAAACATACGCGCCATTGATCGTTGATGCGCACGCTCCATTGTCCGGCGCGGTCGCCCTTCAAGGTTTCCAGTCGATTACCGGGTGGTGCGCGCATGTCTTCAATGGTTGATGCCAAATCGAGTTGTTCCAGTTTGCGTAGTGCATTGCGTTCGAAATGGATGAAACGTTTAATGCGTTTGCCATTGAGCAGCGCCTCAGTGTCGCGACATTGGAACGTTTTGATCATGCGCACATATTAACGTGTCTCGTTAATATGTCAAGCTGATCACCCTGCCAGCAAACCCAGTAGCGTGGTGACAAACAAGCCCGGATCTTTCGCCGCCAGCCGATCTGATATCTGTGCCAAGGCGACTACGGCCCATCAACTTAAAGCCGCATAGAAAACCGCAATCCAGTCTGGACACTGCGATAAAGGGAAACGCGTCCCCATTGCCACCCCCATTGCCACCCACAAATTTGTCTTCAAGCAACTTCCGAAAAGAATAGCGTGCTCATTACCTACTGTGTAATTAAGTATATAGCGCCTACAAGACATCCTAGTAAAAAAAGGATGTTAGTTAAAACAACGATTCTAGATAGCAGATCATTACCATTAGGAAACCATCCTATTTCCTTAATGCTTTGGCTTAATATTGCAAATGATAGCTTATCGAATGACACTGGATCTTCACTTCCCTCTTTCCAATGGGAAAACTTGTATAACATCATACGTGCCCAAGCATTAAAACACGCAATGTAAGAAGCACCCAATTTCCAAAACACAATTAAATAATCATGATTAAGAGGCATGTGCCACGCGACCACACCCAGCAGGGCAAAAATTATAGCCAAAAACAATGCGAACCAAGCAACACTTCCCAAAGTGCGCTGCCCTGAGAAAGAAGACAACACAATTTCACCAAAAAACGGTTGCCTTCGGTAAGACATAGTTCTTGCAACCGCTATATATTTACAATTGAAATAAACAGTAAATATAGCAATTGAACCTAGCATAAAAACTATCATTTCCTTAACCGCTTATCATATGAAGATTAAAATTTAAAGTATGGTTATTCGCTGCGCACCAGCAACACCGGCACCGATGAGCCGCGCACCACGCCTTCGGCGACGCTGCCGAACAACAGGTGATTGAATCCTGAACGACCGTGCGTACAGTGTCACACCAATTCTATTTGCAGCTTGCGCCCGACCAAAGCAGCAGCACGCTGCAATGTCGAGAGCGTTACATCGCGCGTAGGATCGAGCAAGCGATCAACCTGTGATCGGCTGGTTTTGAGCATGATGGCCAGACGCGTCTTGGTCAACGATTGCTTTTCCATTGCTTCGGTCAGCTGCCATACCACGACTTCCTTGATGGCCAGCGCCTGGGTTTCTTCATAGATGCCTTCTTCCTTAAGGAAGTCGTCAAGGCTTGATCCAATATGCTTGCTCATGATTACAGCTCCTTTTGGCGTTTCTTCGCCAAGGTAAGTTCGTTGTCTGGCGTCTTTTGCGTCTTCTTGATGAAGCCGTGCAAGGCCACCAATCTGCCTTTGTGCAAACAAACCAACACGCGGGCAATGCGGTTGCTTGGCAGGTTTGTGCGTACTTCCCATAAACCCTGCCCCATCGGACGACATAACGGCATGCCAACTGGCCAGCGCCATTGCGCCCGCATCAGATCCTGGCCAATGGTGTAACGATCCAACTCATCCAGCTCCTTGAGCCAGTCGCGTACCGGTTCGTTTCCACTGCTGTTTTTATAGAACTGGAGCGGCGTTTTTTGCGTTTCATTAACCATCTATCAACCCGGCGCATTTGTACCACATAAGGTACGCGTGTTGCAAGTGAATTTTTGACGACTTCTCCTCGTCTGTTTTGAGACCATGTCTGTCATCAGGCACCAGATTTGAAGCATTCTGTGAAAAAATGGACTCTTCCACTATTTCACTCCATGCAATTGGATGCTGCTATTCGCTGCGCACCAGCAGCACCGGCACCGATGAGCCGCGCACCACGCCTTCGGCGACGCTGCCGAACAACAGGTGGTTGAATCCAGAGCGGCCATGCGTGCCGATCACGATCAAATCCGCAGACCAGCTTAAAGCTTCAGCATCGATGACGCGCGCAATGCGCTCGCCATTCGCTTCGAGCAGCACCGTATCGACCGTGATATCGGCCTGCCTTGCAACTTCCTCTGCACGGGAAAGCGCACGTTCGCCGATTTTCTTCGTCAGCTCGCGCAACTCCGCATAGTCCACATAACCTTCCGCATTGAGAAACTGCAAATCATCGATCACATGCAAGAGCCGCAACTGGGCGGGCTGTGCGTCGATCAGCTTGATGGCTTCCTGCAGCGCGCGATCGGAAGTGCTGCTGCCGTCTACAGGAACCAGTATGCGTTTGTACATGATATCCCCCTCGTGATTGAGTTAGAGAGCCGCTGATTTATTCGTCTTCCCCGCGAAAGCGGGGAACCAGCGCCTTTAATATAACTGGGTTCCCGCCTACGCGGGAACGACAAAACTGGATAAATCAGTGCTTCCTTAAAGCTTGAGAAAATGTTCACGGTAATGCTTCATTTCGGCGATGGATTCGTATATGTCGGCCAGCGCCTCATGTTTGCCATGCTTCTTCATGCCTTGCGCGACCTCTGGCTTCCAGCGCTTGACCAGCTCTTTTAACGTGCTGACATCCAGATTGCGGTAATGAAAGTAATCCTCGAACGTTGGCATCCAGCGCGCCATGAAGCGCCTGTCCTGACAGATCGAGTTGCCGCACATAGGTGAAGTGCGGGCCGGCACGTGCTCCTTGAGAAAGGCAACCATCTGCGCCTCGACTGCCGCCTCGTCTAAAGTTGATGCCTTGACCTTTTCGATCAGGCCGGACTTGGCGTGCGTGGATTTGTTCCAGCTGTCCATGCCGTCCATGATCTCGTCGGCCTGATGCACAACCAGCACCGGCGCCTCTGCAACCGTTTCAAGATTGTTGTCGGTCACGACGATCGCAACTTCGATGATGCTGTCGGTATCCGGATTCAGTCCGGTCATTTCCATGTCTATCCAGACTAGGTGATTCTGATTTTGTGCCATAATTAGCCTGCTTTGATTGAACATTGAGGCACCTATTGTGTCACAACCGGACTTAACCACCAAAACAGATATATGTCAGCTTCGCTCTTCACGTTTATTTTCATCGCCACGTTAGCATTCACCACGCTCGCCAAATTCTGGCTGGCGCGCCGCCATCTCTCCTATATTGCCGCGCACCGTGACA
>VFSW01000231.1_pt1 | contig 77992 bp, 87 predicted proteins | sample 5358111 | NCBI WGS metagenome assembly VFSW01 (sample SAMN11554181, study PRJNA540505) | mine drainage metagenome | isolation source: sediment from site ElyBrook_90M | place: USA: Ely Copper Mine, Vershire, VT | collected 2017
CATTATACAGTTAATTATCGGGGAGAGTTGTCTCAACCTATATTAGCACAGGGGGATCACCGTGATGCCTCGTTGTCGCAGGCTTTGCGCGAGGTCATAGGTTTTGAGAATTAGGTTCCCAGGACACTTAACCGAAGAAAACAAAGCCAGCGTTTTATTTTGCAGGATGTTGAGATCGCCAAGCGTGGCGATAGACACTGGTGTGTCATCGCGCAGGTATTTTTTCAATGCAATTGGATAGCGAGAATCAGTGGAATCTAGCGTAACAATATCCATTTCCGAATGTCGTCGCTATGGGATTTCACTTTTCCAAAATTGTAGATATAATAGTACTGGTCAGGGAGACATACAAATGAAACTGATGACGTGCGGCTACGAAGGGACAAAACCTTCGCAATTTTTTTCTACGTTAGTGAGCAACAAGGTCGAGACGATTGTCGACCTGCGAGAGCTGCCACTTAGCCGCAAACCTGGGTTTTCAAAATCTGCCTTGGCGACGTCCGCAAAGAGATACAACCTCAACTACGTTCATATTCCTGCACTAGGTTGTCCGCGTGAAATTAGGCACGCCTACCGCGAAGATAATAATTGGCCACGCTATACGAGGCGCTTCCTCGCTTATCTCAAGACCCAGGAACAAGCAATTGATGAACTCGCCAAATTAATTGAACAAGAGCGATGTTGTCTTCTGTGTTTTGAAGCCGACCCTAATTTCTGTCACCGTTCCTATGTGGCAGAAAATCTAACGACACGCAACGGCGCAAACCTTTCGGTCGTGCATCTCAAAGTCCCAACCCCAGACCAAGTTGTTTTGGACTAGAATCGGCAACAGGTTTGATTCGTTTAGGCGGATAAAATAAACCGACGATCAACCGATCAACCACTTGTCGGGAAAACGATGTACGGTTCCCATTAGGAACAGCAAGTCTTTTTCCGCGAATTTCTCCTCTAGCATTTGCCGTACGTACTTTTCCCACTTGGTTCCATATCTCTGATAGCAATTCCAGTACAATGCGCCAACTTCCCAGTCTGTGATCATATGTCGCAAAGTTTCCTTGCCGTTTGGCGTTTCACATTCGTAACGGTAGTGGAAATCGTATGGCAGCTTTTTCAGCGATGGTCGCTTCTTTGCAGAAAGCGTATCAAACAAACCGTCTTGCGATAATTTCGCTTTATCCTCTTCCGTCCAATCGGGATTCTTGACAGGTGTTATCTCAAGTTTGACCAAGCGACCGGGGCGTATTAACCCCAGAGTTTCCCCTGTTGATTGTCGCCTCAATTCGAGCGCATTAAACCCCTCGACAATGTGCGGTTCAATCCATTGGCGGCGTTCTTGCCATCCATTACGCGTTCCAATGTTCTCTCCCGTTCGTACGATGGTGTCAAGATCAATTTTGAAACTCTCTGGTCTTTGGTCACCTGATGAACGAATCAGGTTTGCACGAATCCATTCCCATTTTTTGAATTGTTGTGCGCCGTCAAGAAAACGAAAGGGCACAGGAAATACTCGACGCAATTGTCCGTCTCGATTGATTGCCGCTACGCAGGTCGTCTCACGGTGCTTTGTGCTGGGTCCTGGATAGGTTTTGGTTAAGATCAGGAGTTCTTCGATGTGGGTTTTCACTATGAATTCTCCCTATTAAGCCATCTTATGTTCAAAATATCTTGACTTTTGTCTATAACTATCGTATATTATTTGTAGTTAGGAACCCTGCTTGTCCGAAGCTTGACGTTATGCGTCAGGTATTGATGTAGGCCAAGTGGGGTTCTTATTTTTTCTTTTGTCCGTTCTTGGTCAAGCGCGGTTCGTATTCTGCCGAATTTGGCACGAACGCCCAATGCAGGTACGGCGCATTCCACTTTTGCGTAAGATCGCCTCCCAAACTGGTTGTCATCCCGATGTTGAATCGTGGACGAATTTTCTTGATCTCCGCCAAAATGAATTTGTACAAGGTCTCTTTGGCGCGCGTTCGTTTACCTCGCCGTTTTTTCCCTGGCGGAATTTCCTTGTGCTTGTTGTTCAAGCGGAATGACATTGCGCCTAGCACAATATCCACGCATTGAAGGAGAACGTGCTCCCTGGATCGGACTTCGGCAATATCTTCTTTGGCAATGGTGACCTTCGCAGTACGAAACTCACCGCTTTTGGCAAGTGCCAACAAAAAGCCTTTGAATCGTTCGACTTTTTCACCTGTGTCGGGAAATTGATCGAAATACAAACGTAACCGTGTGCCTTCCTGTCTTGGCGGAATATGCTTGACGCCAAAAGCGTGTTTGATGAATTGATAATAAAGCATATAGTACTGCATATCGATTTGGTCATACCGTAACCCACGAGGTTTATGTGCATTCTGTCGAAACATAATTCGAACTTTGATATTCCGCTGCGCGATCTCCTCAAAAAAACAGCGGATCAATTCGATGTACTTGGCAAGGTATTGCTCCGTCACACGTTCCCATTTTACTTCGTGATACAAGTTCAACTCGTGTTTCTTTTGCTCTAATCGCCGCGTCACGCGCTCAAATTGCGACGCTCCAACAATCAAACCGCCGTAAAAGTTAGAGTAGAACTTGCCCTCTTTATCGGACTCGTCGCAAAAGAGAATGTATTCTTTTTCTGCCATCAATGACTCCACCACTGCTTACCATTCACGCCCGCACCTTACTCCTCTTCCCCTTCCGCGTCCTTCCCCATCCGATACTTAAAGTCATAGTTGATGATGAAATCCAATTCCCCATCCGTGAATCCATAGTGCTTTGCCAGCACGCGGTCTATCTCGTCTATGATGGGCTTGGAATGTTTGGGGATAATGCATTGAACAGATAAAGTATCGTGTGTGTAGCGCATTGTGCGTTGTTCTGATGTGCTTTGCAGGTTCTTTGAAAGACGAGTCGCAAGGTTACCCAGTTCTGGAAAATCGGAACTTGCTTGTATTGGATCAAATGGAAAATTATCAACCTCGCGTCGGTTTAGGTGACTACCATCTGATACTACGTCCATAAACCATCGGAACAAAGTGCTGTTGAAACAACAGAAGACGGCGGCAGCAGCACTTTTTGAAGCAAAAAACAACTCCTTAAACTCGGACGGCGGTCGAAGGTTCCCTTTGCCATCTCGGACTTCGGGTACAAAGTCTAGCACTTGGAGAAATGAGTTCACCTTTCGAGAGTAGTGCATCGGAAACTTTGAATTGTTTGCGTAGAATGTCGCAAGTGGTTTATTTTTGCGAAATAATTTTTCCCAAATGCTGGCTTCAATAACATTACCTATCTTGGGCAAACAACCAACTAACTGTGGTTTAGGTGTTGAGTGATATTGGAGAAGTTTAAAGAGATTCTCGCGTTCATCTGCGCTCCAGCGAGACAAGCGACTCGAACGCGAATCAAATTTATCTGTCTTTTGTGAAAGCAGTAAAATGGACAAGGTGTTTTTGTCCAGACCATTGAAAAGATGAGCAGGGCGATCATCGTATGAACTATAAACTAATCTTCGGTGAATCAGTATTTTCTGAAGTTCGGCATATCCCTCAGTCGCCACAGATGAAACAGGCACGATGAATCCCTGCCGCCCGTTTTCAGAGGTCAACTGTTGACAGCGTTCAAGAATTAAAGGATACAAGTTGCGTGTGGCTACAGTAGAATACCCAATCACGTTGTAACCTTTAAGGTCTTTGAAATCAAGATATGGCGGATTGCCGATGATCACATCGAAGCCGCCTCGTTTCAAGATGCCGTAGAACTCGATGAACCAATGGAACGGTTGATGCGCCGCACGCCATTGTTCGACTGTCGCTTTTTTCTTAGGGTCAACGCCGTACTGCTTGGCAAGGTAACGGTTGAGTTCCGCTTCCAACGTGCTCAAGCGGTCGCGCAAATTCTGTTTGTCGGCAGGCGTGACTATTCCACCCAACCTGGTTTGTTGTTCGCGGAACATCTTGAATGCGCGGTCTACCAATTCAGCGCGTTCGTCAATCCGCGACATATCGTCGTCGAGATCCATTCTCCCTTGCTTATCGCCCAGCACCGCTTTGCGCACTTCGTCGTACGTCGCAAAACCCACCAGCGTATTCCCCGCGCGAATATTGAAATCAATATCGGGCAATGGCTCGATGTCTTCGGCGCGTTCAATCTGGGCGACGAGTTTGAGGAACAAGCGCAGTTTACAAATTTCCACCGCCTCGCCCATAATGTCCACGCCGTAGAGATTGTTGACGATGATGGATTTCAAAATGAAATAGCGGCGGTTCGGATGTTCGGCAACGCGTGCCAACACCTCTTTGAAATCGCCGAACTTTTCGGGGCGACTCTTTTCGCCCGAACGCTCCAACTCGTCCAAAAAAACTTGCATTCGATCCAAGCACGCCTCGTACAACGCTTCCAAGATATTCAACGCGGCAAACAGAAACGCACCCGAACCAACTGTCGGATCAAGCACTGCCAGGATTTCGAGCGCGTGCCATAACGCGCGGAGTTGATCAGGGTCTTCAATGTGCTCAATCACATCTTGCGCCAACTGGCGAATGTCCAGGTTGAACGTGATCAGATCATTGATGTTTTGAATTTCGCGATTCTCAATTTTCGATTTCAACTCGGCGTAACGATTGCGCCGCGCGACAACCTCACGCCACGTTTCCGTCGGCAAGGCAACTTCCGTCGGCGCTGATTTGTTCCATTCGGTTCGCTTTGCCACATCCTTGATGCCCGCCGTAATCTCTTTGGGTAGCGACAGGTCAACGCCGTGCTTGATCGCATCGTAAATGTAACGATTGGGATTAGATTGCAAAATGGGGGCGATCCGCGCCGCCCCGATCCCCGCCGCATCGAACAGGTGCGGAATAATCGTTTCCTCGCCAATGTATCCCGTGATGTCCTCTTTGGTATAGAACGCGCCCATCTGCTTTTGGTTGATGTACTTTTCAAAAATGTAACCCAGCACATCAGGATTGATTTCCTTGTCATCACGCAGAGGACGCTCGTCGAGATGCCATTGATATTCGTCGAAGAACGCAAACACCTTGGCGAACGCGGCATCGGCGATGTCAATGCCCTTGCCATAGCGTTCTTCCAGCGGATGTTTGGTGAACAAGCCGCCGTTGAGATACGGTACCTTGCCGAGCAAGGTATTCGTCGCCGCCGAACGCTCACTCGCTTTTTTTGCAAAGCCCTCGAAGAACAACGTCGTGAGAAAATGCGAATAGAACCGATCCGCGCCGCTCTTCTTGCTTATTGCGAGACGATTGCGCAAATAATGCACGTCCCCGTCCAGAAAAGTTTTGCGCTGAATGAAATAGATAAACATCAAGCGGTCGAGCATCACCGACGCATACCAGCGTTCATCTGCTTCATCGGTAATCCCCTCGATGAATTTTAGGAACGCAGCGTGCTCGGTTTTGAAACGCTCATAGAACTTTTTGGTTACGCGCTCCAGGTCGAGACCCGCCCGCACCGCGCCCGCCACCTGCACAATCGACAAATCCTCTTCTTGCGCGAGCGAAAATGCCAACGCTTCCAATTTTTGAATCAACGGTTCGCCATCTTGGGTTTTGCTAAAATGGTGTTCACGGCACGCGGCTGGTTTGCCTGCTTCGCGCTTGACCCATTGCCAAATTTGGGTCGTCTGCGCCACATCGGTAAAGATGATCATATGCTCGTGCGCTGATTTGACGACCTGGGAATCAATCTTGCGCCGCATCGCGTAATTCGGAATCGTGCGACTGTCGGTCGGTGTGCAAGTGAACACGCCAAACCCGCGTTTCTGCGCGACGGCGACAAGTTCGTATTTTTGACCATCCACCACGACATTCAACCGCGTGGTGCTTTTATCCCAGCCCAACTCTTCGATAAAAAGGCGGCAGAAATCAAACTCTTTGAGATAGCGTTTGGCAAGCATTTTATTGATCGACATTTATTTCTGCTCCATCGCGCGCAATCCCAGCGAACAAATAATGCGCGGCTCTTGCGTTTGTTCTTCTTCCTCGACGAGGCACAAGCGGTCATCATCGCGCAAACCAATCACGATTTCCGCTAAACGTTCGTCGGAGATGCCACTGCGCAGTTGACGGTTCAAAATATCTACCGCGCCTGAACGCAACGGATAGCGATAAATCTCATCAATCGCTTTATTCAGCGACGGTGTGTCCCAAAGTGTACCTTTGATGTTTTCCGCGTGCCGCTTTAAGCGTTCGTAGGTGCGAAATCGCGCGCCCGATGGTCGTCCCAATTGTCCGCCCACTGCCTTCTCATCGCGAATAATCGTTTCGACGCCTTGCTTCACCAGGTCGTGATGTTTTTCATCGCGCGGAACTGCTGGGGTATCTGCCGTACATTCTGCCGCCTTGAGAATCGCATACTGCGATTCGGTCACGCTCTTGCCGTCTTTGTCTACCCAACCGAGAGCATCATTCCCTTCAGCAGTCCGCAAATACACCAGCACGCCTTCGGGGGACTGTGCGGTAGGGGTGTATGCGCGTGCAGAAAACGCGACAGGTGGAAGTTCAGGAATAATCTTTTGCAGGTTCGGATCGGTATCAATTGCATTCTTCCAAATCTGATACGCATACGATGCCAGGTCCACCTCGGTGTCTGCTTCACCGTCGAGGATGCCTGATTTTTCCGTGAACAAATCGCGCACGGCTTGATCGTTGCGGTCATCTTCAAAGAACGCTTCGTCTGCGCCGACGACCTCGGCGTTCTCTTGCAAGCGCTGCCGCACTCGCGCCCTTAAACGAATAATTCGCTCGACACCCTCGGCGGGCAAGAACGAGTAACACGGAATCTCTTCCGCTAATTGTCCGATGCGGTCCACACGCCCCGCGCGTTGAATGAGACGGATAATCGCCCAGGGCAAATCGTAATTGACGACGACGTAGCAATCCTGCAAGTTTTGCCCTTCACTGAGTACGTCAGTGGCGATGAGCACACGCAATTCATCATCAGGTTTGACTTGGTCACGCTTGTCATTGCTCACGGGGCTAAACCGCCACGCGAGTGCAGTAGGGTCCGCCGAATTTCCCGTGGCACCGACGAGACGATTAACACCGCGTGCGCGCAATTGACGTTCGAGATAATCGACGGTGTCGGCAAACTGGGTAAAGACCAGCACTTTATCTTTGGGATGTTTTTTCGTCAGCAATTTTTCTAGCGCATTGAGCTTCGCATCGCGTGATGGATCCCACTCACCACAAAGCTTCAAGACTTGCATCAACGCCTGTGCATCGCTCCGCAAATCGGCAATCAAATCTAGTTGTTTGCCGCGTGATTTCTTGGGCGCATTGTTCTTGAATAACTCGGCCCGCAACCACTTGAATCGCGTTTTGTAAAACGTCGCGTATTGATTGTAGATTTCTTCGGCGCGTCGTTTGAAATCGGCTTCGGTACGGATGGCACTAGTTTGAATGACGGTGTTTTCCTCGTCATCATCCTCGTTGAACAATGGCGTTTCGTCTGCGTCATTCACGCGCGCATCGAGCAATTCTGCACCTTGCGTTCCCAGCGGAATCAGTTTGTCATTTTCAAGCGCATAGAGAAAAATGAAATTGCGGAGAATGTGCCGTTCAACCGATTGGACGAATGCCGAGCCACTACTTTCGAGTCGTTTGAACAAGTTGGTTCGACAGAACCCCATCAGTCGTTTGCCAGCACGCGAGAGGTCTTGCAAGATTGCATTTTCCGCTTGGGTTGGTGGCACGTGGGGCGGATCGGCATAGTTGCCCATTCCATAACGCGGCAAGCGCAAATTGTTGATTGTGTCGACGACATCGGGAGCATACATTCGTGCGTATTGATCGTTCGGATCGGCATCGTCAATTTTGAATGAGACTTTTTTCGGCAACCGTGCGGGGAAGTAAGAGCGGCGACCGTCGGCAAACGTGAGATACTTGCGACCACGTTCGTCCTGTTGGGCATAATTATCTTGGATGAAACTGCGCGTGCGGCGCACGAGGTAGAGCCGCATCAATTCGCGCCAGTCGTCGGCATACTCACTATGCTCAAATGCAGCAAGCGTTCGCAAGCCACATTGATGTTGGCGCACAAACTCGACTTCTCCCATTTCATTGAGTTGACGTTCGGGACGAATCCCCAGGTCTTTATCTTCAGGCACGAATAAGCGCAATTGGTTCGAGAGATCGAGGTAGGTCTTGTTGTACGGCGTCGCCGTCAGCAATATAACTTTGCATTCGTTCTTTTCGATATATTCCTGAATGACTTTATATCGTTTGCCTTCTCGGTTGCGCAGGTTGTGGCTTTCATCGAGAATGACGAGACGATGACGCGGTAGATGCGGAAGTTTATTCTGAACCTGGCTTGAGGAGATGACCGTGGCGCGCAGCCCATAGCGCATTCGATAATCTTCCCACATCTTGGTCAGGTTCTTGGGACAAATGATCAGAGTTTCAATAAACTGATCATTCTCCATAATGCTCGCGACCGCCGTCGCCATCAGCGTCTTGCCCAAGCCCACCACATCACCGATGAGCACGCCACTGCGTTTATTGAGATGATGTGCCGCAATCTTCACGGCGGCTTTTTGAAAGTCGAATAGTTCGCGCTCAAACCGCGCTGGAATACTGAACTCGGCAAGCCCTGCCCGCGCTTCTTGCGCGAGGTGATAGGCGATATTGATGTAGATGTGATATGGCGGAATCATTTCTTCACGCGCCCAGGATTGTTCGATGATCGTCGCGAGTTCGTCGGAGATGTCCATACAAAAGCGATCATCCCAGCGGTCATTAAACCAGCGTGCAAGTTTCTGGCATGCATCGCCGTCAAGCACATCGACATTTAACTCGCCTTGCTTGGACAAACCCGCAAGGGTGAGATTGCTACTGCCTAAATAGCCGACAATGGGATTAATCGGATCGGAGCGAAAGAGGAGATAGAGTTTCGCGTGCAGGGGATGACGAAGAAAAAGTTTGACGACGACTTGTTTGGCGCGGATTTGTTTAGCAAGACGTCGCAAGCCAGCTTCGTCTGCACTCGTCGGCGCGCCCAGTGTCAATTGCTCGCGGAATTCTTCGGCAAGTCTCTTTTTGATGCGAAGCGCGGTCTGGTTATCAATGCTGCTAGTTTCAACCAGTCCAATGGTCTCGCGCAATTCGTCGTGTGGCAATTTCTGCATTCCGACAAGCAAACGGCAACACTTGCTTTCGCCTCCCGACCATTTTTCGACATAGGAATCCAGTTGCTTCCAACCACGCAAATTGAAATAACCAACACAAAAATCGGCGCGGTCTGCCAGATTCAACGTTTCTTTCAACGCAGGCGAGAGAACCTGTTCGATGTTATCGAAGATTCGCGGCATCCGATAATCCTTTCAGCGTAAGCGATCCACGAATTTTGTAAAGAAATACCCGCACAAGTCTTTGACCTGAGCGGGCAGTTGCCAATCTCACGTTCACCGGGAGTGCCCGCACTGGCACCATGGGCTAACCCCGTTGAGGCACTCAATCAAACGAGGCAATCTTTTGCTTTTGTTGTCATTATATTCTCACATGGCTTTTTAAGCAATTGTACGCGGATAGTAAACGCCCTTCACCAGGACTAATGATCACTGGACGAAGGGCGTCGAAGATTAGAGCATCCGTGTATCGGCTTGTCCTTCGCCACGCAGAAATAGTTAGCTCGATTCGCTCTTATAAGAAGAGGCATCATCGAGGCAGAAAAATCCGCACCCGCGGGACTAAGACAAGCTTACATTTTTCATTTTATCACGAAACGGTGTGAATACCAAAGTATAGTTGGCGGCTTTCAAGCAGCCGATGCATAGAGAGAAAGCGATCTATCATACCCTCTTATGACACGAACCCCGATTTTCCCGGTCGTTATTGTCATTTTGCGTCCAGGGTTTTTGTCATTTTGCGTCCAACCTTTTTATCATTTTGAGTCCGCCCCAAGTCATCTGCACCTAAAAAATCACTCGGGAAAATGGCACTCTTGAAAGAAAACTGCGGCGACTACCTATTATATTCCTATCTTCTCTAACGCGACATGATTGCAGGCTATTCAAGTACACGTCTGCACATTGCCTTTTTCCGATTTCATCCAAAATCTATTGACATGTCCTGGTTTCATGCCGTATAATATGCTCACTCTTTAACTTACATGGTCTCATTCGTCGCCTCGGACGATTGAATCTCGGATTTGCTTTTGTTCGAGATGGATTCCGTTGCAGGTGAAATGGTCTCTCTTCGGAATTGAATGCTGTATCTTCGGATACATCAGAGTTCTAACTCACGAAAGCAAACAATTTCATAGAATCTTGCCCCCACGAAGATACCGCTCCGTGTGATTTGTCATACCCAGAAAAGCCCACTTGCAGATTGATTCGGACAAGTGGGCTTTTGCTTTTTCCCCGTTTATAGTTTCGGAACAATCGTAACATTAAGTACATGACGGGTGATACTACCATCCCAGGAGATGCGTTTAGGAACGACATTTCCGAAAATCAGATTCACGTACAAAATATTGCTCTCGGAAAAATCTAGCTTTCGCTACAGAAGTAAGCGATCAGTTTCCTCGCAGTTACTTGGGCCGTTCAGCGGGATCGAACCAAGCGTAGCAACTTTTGCTTTGCAAGATGTTACATCAGAGGCACTTCCCCGATGATGCTAACATCGCTTTCGTAAACCATCCAGCCACTGGTTCCAGGAGTTTCCGTTCCCTTTGGTAGATTCCTCCGCAACTACTCGCCATGCCTGTACTCAAAGTATCACATCGTTCCTAACTTGCCAATATTTACGTTGGTGCACTGACCTTTTTCCATCGGTCGCTTCTTGTTCTCGTCTGTCGAATTTCCAGCGCATTCCTAGTGCATCTTTAATACACTGGTTGTGCATTGGGGTAATGTTTTGCACTGCCAGAACCTTCAGAATGCACAACTGCGTCGTTAATCATGCACTATTTTTGTTATCCAGCACACGGGCTTGAAATTGCTAGCCTCATCCTGATCGGAAAGGTGGTAGCGATGAAACGTACCTTCACGCCAACGTTTGTTTGCACGATATCGCTCAAGGTAACACCTGCAAACGAACGTCATCTTTTGGTTCGCTTGGATTGTGCTCGCATGGTCTATAACGCTTGTCTGGGCGAAGCCCTTCGGCGATTGCAGATCATGCAACAATCTCCGGAGTATAAGGAGGTCTATCAAATGCCACGCCATTCACCGCAAAGAATGAAAGCATTTGATGCATTGCGCCTCAAGTACGACTTTCGCGAATACGCCATGCACACCTATGCAGGGCAATTTGTCCACTCCTGGATCAATCAACACTTGGAAAGCAGAACGATCTATAAGATGGCTTCGCGAGCCTTTCGCGTGGCAAAGCGGTATTCCTTCGGACGTATAGGAAAGCCGCATTTCAAGCGCAAGGGCGAATTGAGTTCGGTGGAAAGCCAGACGAATAAGAGCGGCATCATTTGGCGAGGGGATCGTGTCAGGTGGTGGGGTTTGGAGTTGCCTGCCTTGATTGATCCGAAGGATCCCGTGATCGCTCACGGACTGAAGAGCCGTGTCAAATTCGTGCGCCTGGTACGTCGGCAGTTAAACGGACACAATCGGTTTTTCGCCCAACTCGTGTGTGAAGGCAAACCCTATCAGAAAGAGAAAAACAAAATCGGCAAAGGCGTGGTTGGGCTTGATCTCGGACCAAGCAAAATAGCGATTGTAACCCAGGATGCCAGAGTCGCCCGGTTCGAACGCTTCTGTGATGAATTGGAAACACAGGCTCCAGTGATTCGGAGACTCCAAAGAAAATTGGATCGCCAGCGCCGGGCCAACAACCCACAAAATTATAACCCCGATAAGACTTACCGTGTAGGTAAACAGCATTGGATCATTTCAAAACGACATCTACGCACTCACGCGCAGATCGCCGAAGTGTACCGCAAGCAAACCGAACAAAGAAGGAGTTTACATGGTCAACTCATCAATCGCATTCTGAGTTACGGCGATACGATCAAGCTCGAGAAGCTCTCGTATCGCTATTTGCAGAAGACCTACGGGAAATCAGTGCAAATGCGCAGCCCAGGATTGTTTGCAAGTGAACTGAAACGCAAAACCAACGATGCTGGGGGTAAGGCGGTCGAATTCGCAACTAAGTCGACGAAACTAAGTCGGGTCTGTCTATGCGGCACGGTGAGAGAAAAGGGTCTCTCTCAACGCTGGCATATCTGTGACTGTGGAATTGGACCCGTTCAGCGGGATTTGTTTTCGGCATGGTTGGCAACGTTTGTTGAGGCAGGGAAACTCGATGCGGACCAAGCGCGGTTGGCTTGGTCAGGTGTGGACGCGCGCCTGCAGGCGGCATCGAGGGCAATTCAACCGACGATGGGGCAGGGAATCCCGCCTAACCCAGCAATGGGTCAGAGTCGGTCGCCTGTGCAGTCTGAGGTTGCAGTTGATAAGACCTGAGTGAATGCTTGGGCATTGACCCAGGAGAGTCAACGACGCAATCAGAACCTCAAGACCCTCTGTCTTGAGAGCGTTCAGTTGGTCTCTCTCAGGATACGACCTCTCTGACTTTAGGAGTACCTAGAAGGCTATTTCCCTGCTTCAACCGTTGTAGAAACACCGCTCATCGATTCATTTCGATGAGCGGTGTTTGCTTACTCCAATCTATTCCGATTCCAACTCCGCTGTCTGCCCAATAAATTTTCTCGAAAGGAGGTGAAAACTATGAAAGAAGCTCTCGCCATCATTGGGGCGGTGCTCGTGCTCGCGTACGTGTTCATCCAGGCATTGCTCGCGGTGCTCCAACCATTGTTCGTGGCGCTCGCCGGCAAGTTGCACTAGAGCAGTACCGAAAGGCAACAAATCTCAATCTCAACCAGGAGGTGCAGTTGGAAATAGAAGACAAAGTGATCCTGGGTTTCGTTCTCGTCGCGGACGGCTACTTTGCCGCGCACGGTATATGGGCATTGACGAAACCCTGGGTCGCTATCGCGGCTAACGCAATGAGGTAACCAACAAATTCAAATGAGGAGAATTTACAATGAAGCACACGCACAAACCAGGGTGTCGCTGCGCACTCTGTCTCAGCGAGTACGAACGAAGGGAAAGCGCGGCCCAGCAGTTGTATGGACTCTTGCAGATGGGCTGGGTCGGGATGCGAACCGCGACTGCTTACGCTGAATTCGCGCGCGAAGGCATTGAGGAAGCGTTTTCGAATCGGGCGCGCTCCAACCTGGGACGCCTGCGCGAGCACAACAACGAATTGCTAGACAGCTTGCTCACAGACATTCTCGATTGAGGAAAAGCGCGACCCTTCAATTACTCAATGCAAACTCTTTGCACGAGATGCAAGGAGAAACACTTTTCAATCGCTGCACAGTCAAACAAGGACTGATGCGGCTTGGAGGAAATCATGCAAAGCAATACGATCCAAGGTCCAATCTTGGAGACCACACTTGTCTTGGTTGAGGAAACAACTGAGGAAAACGCGGCGCAAAAAGAAAACGTCCCAGAGTCAGCAGCTCTCGGGACGTTGGCAGTGGCTTGCGCCACAGTTCCATCTACAATTCAATATAGCACTGAACCGGTTGCATGTCAAGTCGTTGCGATCCCGACTTTGGAAGAAATCGAAGCTGTCATCGCGGATGCCGCTCGGAAACGTATCGAGTCAGCGCATCGCGAGATGGACGACACGCGCGGACGCATCGAACGCGAACAGTTTGCGCGCGAAACCACACTGCAAGCCATGCAGGAGCGCGTGCGTAACATTCAAGCGTCGCTCGATGGACTCGCCAGCGAACGCGCGGAGTTGGAGAAACGCGCTCGCACATTCTTGAGTGGCGATCAACTGAACACCACGCTGGGGCAGATTCACCTAGCGTTCAATGCGCGCCAACTGGAATTGGAAGATGCGCTCGCAACCGCCAAGACCGACGAAGTCGAAGCGCAAGAGGAAGTTCAGACAGCGAGTGTGAGTGATGCGCTCGAATTGCAACTGGCTCAACAAGAATTGGAAAAACTCGAATCGTCTGCGCCTAAAGTTGCACAGGCGATCAAACTTGCCGAATCCGCCGGTCAGATCATCGCCGCCGCACGCCAAGCCGTGAGTGATGGCATGTTGCGTGACGCGGCAGCACTGCTCGATCAAGCGAAAGCGGCGAATGCCGATTCGAATGTGATTGCCGAAGTCGAACAGCAGCTTGCCGAGGCAAAACGGGATGAGGTCGTCCGAGACCTGGTCGCGCGGATTCACGCGAACGCTGATCAACCTGGTGCGATCAAACGCATTCGGGAAATGATACAGGAAGCCGAAACCGCCGGTGTCGCGGATAAAGTGACGCCGTATGCCGAAGGTGCAATGCAGATCGCTCGTAATGCCGCCAATGCGCGGTTCGCTCAAGCACGTCCGATTGCCGATCACCTGGTCAAGGAAGGGTTCGTTCCCGTCATCGGTGACGGTCGAATCGAAGCCTGGACCATGTTATCGCGCAATGGCGATTCGAATGCCGAACGTCAAGCGACGTGGGTCTTGGATCACATCCTGTCCCTGCGCGGAAATGGAGAATGGCGAACTGAAAAGCCACGCGTGCCTGTTACGCGGAAAACGCTCTCGCCGCGCGTGATGCGGTCGCGATGGTACCACGAGTGGGTCGCGCTCCAAGACAGCAGCACATCGGATTCTGCATCCACGGATCAGGGCGTCTGATTCCGACGTATGGTTAGCCGCCGCCTACCGGGTTGTGCGCGCCGCAACCCGGTAGGCGGCAGCAGACGCGCAGATATTACGCGCGTACAAAGGTTCGGTGATCTATTGCTCGAACTCGAAACGTTAAACGACAGGCAGCGCGAGGCAGTCGAGCGGATCGATGGTCCGCTCTTGGTCCTTGCCGGCGCAGGCAGCGGCAAGACTCGGACGCTCACATACCGCATTGCGAACATCCTTGAACAAGGACGTGTCTCGCCGCATGGGGTTCTCGCGATCACGTTCACGCGCAAGGCGGCTTGGGAGATGCGCCGGCGTTTGGGAGAACTCATCGGCAAACCAGCCGAGGACATCACCGCGACGACGTTTCATAGTCTCGGTTTCAAGTTGCTATCAGCTGAAGCAGGTTCGCTCGGCTACAAACCAGACAAGCTCGTGGTGTATGACGCGGTCGAGGCACAACGGCTGCTCTATCGCGCAATGCAAGAGATGAACGTCAATGGGACGCGTTGGGCATTGGAAACCGTCACGCCAATCATCGAACGCGCGAAGGACAATCTGTACTCGCCCGATGATTTCGTGCGTGTGAAAGGCGATTTCTTCGAGGAATCGATTGCCAAGGTCTATCGGCGCTATCAGCAGCTCTTGATGGGAAACAATGCCGTCGACTATGGCGACCTGATTCGACTTGCCGTGCAACTCTTGAGACAGAATCCCAGCACGCTGGAGTTCTATCAAAATCTGTTCCGCTATGTCTCGGTCGATGAATTTCAGGATACGAGTTTTGCGCAGTATCAACTCGTGCGCCACCTCGTGTGGCGGAATCAGAATCTGTGTTGTGTCGGATCGCCGGTGCAAGCGATCTACTCGTGGCGCGGGGCGGACATTCACAACATCCTGGATCGCTTCCGCGAGGATTTTAGCGACGCGCCGATGGTCGTGCTCTCGCACAACTATCGCTCCACGTCGACGATCCTCGACGCAGCCCAAGCCATCGTGAGCGAGCTACCGTATCGCGAGGATTTGCAAGCCGATGCCGGCGAAGGCGCATCGGTCGTTATCATTCCGCTCAACACGGATTACGACGAGGCGAACTACATCGCAACCGAGATCAAGCGTCTGGACAACGAGCAGGTCGTCCCGTTCGAAGATTGCGCGGTGCTGTTCCGCACGCGGGCGCAAGGGCGACTCTTGGAGCAGGTGTTCATGCACCTGGGATTGCCGTACACGCTCGTTGGCGATTTCAAGTTCTTCGAGCGCCGCGAGGTCAAGGACATTCTCGCTTACTTGCGACTCGTCCACGATACGTTCGACGCCGGCGCGCTGCAGCGCATCATCAATCGACCGCCGCGCGGACTCGGAACGGCAGCACTCCAGAAACTGCAACGCGGCGAACCGGAATTGAACTATGACGCGATTGCGGGCATCCACATGCGAGACGATCTGCCACCCAAGGTGCAACAAGCCGCCGAGGAGTTTGCCGATTTGATCTTCGGCGACCTTGCGAATGCGGCGAGGGAAAAACCGCTACCCGAATTCGTGGATTACGTCCTTGAGCAGACCGGCTATCGCGCGTGGGTGCAGAAAGACTCAGACGCAAAGCGGCGTCTGGCGAACCTGCGTCTCCTGCGCGCCATGACGACCCGTTACGATAGTACGGTGACTGTGACGAACGCTGACCTCGGCGAAGCGCGTGAAGTGGCGTTGGGAACCTTTCTAGCAGATATTGCAACCCTGAGCGTCGTCGAAGGCGGTGATTCCGACGTGGGCCTACCCACAGAGGCGAAAGGGGTCACACTGGCGACGATCCACGCCGTCAAAGGACTCGAATTCCCGGTCGTGTTCCTGGCTGGGATGGAGGAAGGGATTTTCCCACACGCCAAAGCGATGAAGACCGCCGAGGGTATGGAAGAGGAAACGCGGCTGGCGTACGTCGCGATGACGCGGGCGATGTCGCTGCTCTACCTGACCTATGCGCGTTCGCGCGTGGTCGGAGACGAAGTCAGGGAACATGCGCCCAGCCGCTTCCTAGCGGCGATTCCCAAGCACTTGATCGAACGACGCACGGCAACGCGCGAGTCGGTTCTACCCGTGGAAGTGGAAGTGACACCGCTCGCCATTCCAATTCAAGAGGTCCAACATGCAGAAACTGGATGAGAAAACATGCGTCCAATCGGCCAGAACGGTACCAAGTGCGCGAACCGTGCCAGCGGTCAAACGAATGGAGTCAAAAAGGACACGTGACGAGATCGAAACGGTTCGTGCGAACAATCCTATCGAGCAGGTGATCGGACGATACGTCGAACTAAGACCCAGTGGGCGACGGTTGGTTGGTCGCTGTCCTTTCCACGAAGATCGATCGCCGAGTCTCGTGGTGTATCCAACCAATCAGTCGTGGTTTTGTTTCGCGTGTGATGTTGGCGGGGACGTCTTCGCCTTCGTCAAACGGATCGAGAACGTCTCGTTTGGCGAGGCCTTGCAGACTCTGAGCAATCCTGAGCGAGCGCAGCGAGTCGAAGGACGAAGAGTGGGATCAGGCACCTTCGACACGCGGCGTACTGCTCGTGCGCCGGCATCAACAACAACGCAATCAGCACCGCAAACGTTTCGCGAACAAAGCGAACGCTTTGAACTAACCGAGGAACACTTCACTCTGCTGACCGCGGCGACGGAAGTATATCACGCCGCGATCTTCACTCAACCCTGGATTCTCGAATATCTCGCCAAGCGCAAGATTGACCTCGACATGATTCGCCGGCATCACATCGGTTATGCGACGGGCGACAACCTCGCCAAGTATTTTCGCTTTCGCGGATGGAATCCCGAAATCGCCAATGATCTCGGACTTGTGGGACCGCGTGGGGAATACTTTCGCCAACGGATTGTCATCCCTGAATTGCGTGCCGGGAAAGCGATCTACCTGATCGGACGCGCCACGCAGAAGTATCAGAAAGCGAAATACCTGGGACTCCCCGGCGCGCTCAAGCCGCTGTACGGCGCCGAATTGATTCGCGGTGCGGCTGATGTGGTTGTATGCGAAGGCGCGTTTGACTGGCTGACCCTGGTCGAGTGGGGCTATCCAGCGGTTGCACTGTTGGGATCGCATCTCAAGCCGGAGCAGATTAGTGAGATTGCCGACGCCGAACGCATTTTCATTGCCACCGATTCGGACGAACCGGGACTCAAGTCCGCGCGGCAACTGGCCGAACTCCTGGGCAAACGCGCGCGGATCGTTCCGCCGCTGCCGAACGCGAAGGACGTCAACGAACTCGCGATGCGGGCAAACGGACGTCCGGTGTTTGCCGAACTGATGCAACGAGCGTCCTCTTCATAAGATCTTTGACCGCCAACAAGGGTCACCGAGAGTCACAGCGAAACGAAGGAAGCCACTTGCAAAAAACACTTGAGTTATTCGCTCAGATGTGCTATAATGATCCCGCTGCCACACTGAGGCACGCGAGGAGCAAGATCATGCCGCTCGATGAATGGAATGCGTCCGAATGGCTTTCGCTGTCGCAAGTGACAGCGCTCTTGCGCCGCGCCCACAAACCGCGTCATCCTCAATCGCTCTACGACCGCATTCGGCGCGGCACCCTCGCCGGCGCGCAACACAACGGCAAATGGTACATTCCGCAATCCCAGGTGCAGCAGCTCCTGCGCGAGCCGTATCGTCACCACGGCGGGCGTCCCCGGATCAAAGAGACGCGCACTTTCCTCGAACATGCCCCCCGCCGGCGCATAGAGATTCCGGACGTCGCCGAAGTGGCGCGCCTGGTGACACTGCCGGTCGCAAAGCGCGCCAAGCTGACGCTGCGATCCCACGTCGTTACTCGCAACATGCTTCGAGCTCGCCTGGAGAGCCAATATCCCCGTCTCTCACGGCGTGAGATCAGCTTGAAGCTCGTCCAGGAACTTAGCCGGCATGACTAGGATCACCCCCGAACTTTCCTTCTACGGGCAAGTGCTGCGTGCGCTCGAAGAAACCGGCGCACCGTATGTCATCCTAGGCGCGTTCGCGGCGCGGATCTACGGCTCGACGCGTAATACGCATGATATTGACATGCTCGTGGCACTGGAGGAAAAGCACATCCAGGCTCTCGTCCGCAAGTTCCCCCTCCCGCGCTATTATGCCGATCCCGAGATGATGCGGAACTCGATGCGGCTCAAGATCATCTTCAATCTCATCGATACCAACGAGGGAGACAAAGTGGACCTCATCCCCATCGGGATGAATTTCCACAACCGGGCGGCTATGCGGCGCCGGCTCCGCCTGCCGTATGAGGATTTGAACGGAGAGCAGCTGGAGGCTTGGGTCGCGCGTCCCGACGACGTCATCATTGGGAAACTCCTCGCGTGGGATGAAAGCCATTCCTTGCGCCACGAGCAGGACATCGGGCAGATGCTTGTCAATTTCTACCTTGACCCCAAAGGCATGGGACGTCACTACGACGAACCGTATGCGGATCGCACGATCCGCACGATCAGTGCATCGGCGTGGGCCCTGTGGCAAAAGCTCAAGCGCGCCGCGCACACCGAAGTGGATAAGTTGAAGAAAAAGTGAGATGCTCCTGATCAAGCTGTGAAACGTGGCCATCAAAATAATGCACGCGTAAATTAGTATAAGATACGCGTGTATTATTTTCACTGACGCATGGGAGGATCAATGACAACGAAGAATACGCCAATCCTCACTCGCCGAGTTCGCCGATTTCTGAACAAGCCGCGCGTGGCGCGACTTGCCACCCAGGGCGTGGATGGCTATCCCTACATTGTTCCGATTTGGTTCAGACGTGATGGGGATGACATCCTGTTTGGCAGCGACCGCGATAATCGCAAGGTGCGTAACATCCTGGCAAACCCCCAAGGCGCTGTTGTCATTGGCGGTGAACTACCCGTCGAAGAAGAGGGCTACATGATTCAAGGCGATTCGGGCATCGAGGAAGACCCCCATCATGTCTCGATGCGGAAAATGCTTCTGCGGTACGAAACAAAGAAACAAGCCGAGCGTCTTGCCAGAGAGTGGGCGGATAGCGACCTGATCGTAATTCGCCTCAAACCGAGAAAAGTCATCCGCGTCTACTGATTGAATCAATCATGTTCCAAAGATAAGCGACCAGACGAAAGGTGTCTGGTCGTTTGTATTTCCTACACAGAAAGGAGCGAACGAATGAGCAATTCGCCAATCCGTTGGCTGGGCGGTGACATCCTCATTGAAGATCACCGCTTTTGTCACGGCGACAACGGCACCCAGGAATTCTATGAAACGATCATCGCCTCGCAACGATTGTTGCTGGGAATCTTGAAGAATCACGGTGAGGACATCTGGATCGCTTACGTGACCCAAGGACAAGCCGTGCGGACTCTCACAGGATGCTCGCATCGTGCCGACGGAAAACTCGACGCTGAACCACTCTACAGCACGCCCAACAATCCGCAAGCACTCGCAGAAGGACTGATTCGCTTGTGGCACGAACACGGCGAACGAATGGTGTCTTTGCCTTGCACGGTAATTGCAGAACAGGAGAAAGGATGTGCATAAACGCAACGATCTCTAACTATCTGGGCCTCGTTCCGTATGGCAAGCATGGGATCGAGATGCAGCATCAGAGCAGAAAGATCGCCGTGTTCACCAATCATCAAAGCGTGAAACGCAATTGGCGTGAAGCGGTGATGTTCGCGATGGGCTGGCATCAAACGTTGTTCTACTCGGCAACGGACGCGCAAACCTATGCGGCCGAGCGGAACCTGGTTGTCTACACCTGGCAATGCTTTGCGAAGCAAAACTGGCTTCGCCGCGGCGTAACCAACGTCGACACTTGCACCGCACGCAAGTGCAGGTGTGCGTTTGGCTACACGGTTTTGCCAAGTGGTGCGCCCGAGTCAGTGCGTTTGGCTGATGATGACGGCGACAACATGCCGCAAGATGATTTGGATTAAAAGAGGAATCGATGGGGGATCTAATCTGTGTGAAATGCGGAGACAGTTGGGAATCGTACGGCATCACCTATGCCAAAGGCGAAGGTGACCTGACACTTGATGAAGTGAAAAAATTTCTTGATGGCGCGGGCTGTCCATCTTGTGGATTTGGAACGATCTGCCCCCAGTGTCAGGGTGGTCGGATTGAGAAGAACAATTGCCCTACTTGCTTTGGCAGCGGAGCGGTCTTCGCTCGGCGCTGTCCCGATGCCAGCGACACGCGCTTTCACCAATGGTTTATCGGCTACACCAATAGCCCAAAATATCCGCTGCGGTTTCTCGATCAGGTGGAAATCCTCCGCGAGGACAAGCCCGAAGAATTCTCGGATGGCGTCGTCTTCGTTGCGAAGGTCGTTTGTCCGGACTGTCACGGAGAAGGCGAACCATGTTCCGAGTGTGGCGGCGATGGCAAGTTCCATGCGGAGAAACAACCCGACTACTTGGATCGATCGGTGGAGAGCCTGCTCGACAACAGCGACGACGAGCCGGTGGGTGTGCTCACCCGCTTTATGCGCGGTGCAAGCCCAGTCCGCGTCGATCGAAGAAAGAAAAACACGGTGAGCGAGGTGGTCGTTGAAGAAAAAACGGCAAACGTCCAATAACGAACGTCTCATGGACTCGCTGATCCAACGGCTCATCCGCATGTGGCTGGCGCAACAGGAAACGGCGCTGCCGCGGAAACGGATGGAGCAGTTTGTCGCTTGGGTTGGCGCAGATGCCGAACGCTGGTTGCGCGAAAACTGGCGCTCCTGGCCGGGACGCCCGTCTTGATCATCCGAATGGCATTCAGATGGAATCGGAGGAAAACTATGACCTTTCACCACAAGCGCGTCTGGAACGTTGCAGACGCGCAAGACGCTGAGACCCTGGCGCGTGATCTGAGACGCACCCGGGTACTCTGCACGGGCTTTCGCTTGGGCGGGTACTTGTTCCTCAACGACTCGACCAGCGAAGACGCCATCCAGGAGTACGCGGTCGTGCGCGAGCGGGACTTGGAACAAGTCGAATCGATTACGTTCGGTTGGTGTAGTCCGGAGAATGCCTTGCAGTACGTCCAGGAAGCTGTCGCCGGCAAGTACGACGACTGCCCGATCAAGCTCGGACATATCGACCGACGGCGAATCGAGACCCCTAAACAGCACCACTGTGAGCTGTGCGCGTGAAAAAGGTGACAGGCGACGATGGCACGTCTTTGATGCGCTTCTAACTACAGCGCATCATCGTCGTGCCATCGTGACGCGTAACAAGCTTGCCCTGCAACTTCCCGTGTCACTTGACACCTGTTCTTCGTCACTTTCCAGAAAAGGAGGAAATCTCAATGCAAGATGATAGAAACGACACTTCACAAAGTGAAAGGTCGGAGTTAGCGCCGGTGATTGATGAGAATCGTCAGCGAGATATCTCAGTGCCACCTGCCGCCAGCGCACCATCAGACGCATGGGCGACAGAGACAGCTACCACGTCCTCGGCGGATGCTGTAGACGATGAAAGCGAGCAGGATGCGACGGACGAACGCGGTGAAATGGCGAGCGAATCCGACGCGGCAGAAACACCCAGCGAGTCAAACGGTGTGCCGGCGCAGGGAACAAATTCAACATCATCGATCGCGACAGCAGACCCGGATGAGGAGGACCGCAGCGAGATCGCCAAGCAGCCATACGATTTCGAGCGTTGCACGGTGCAAATCGCGATTCAATTACTTCCGGATGACGGCGATCCGAATGGACGGATGGTCGTCGTCGGCACGCGGTCACATCTCGACACACCGATTCTGCGATTCATGCGCTGGAATGAATTGGGCACGCTTCCGCCCGTCGTCAACGCACTGCTCGATCAATTGAAGAGTGAGTTTCCGATACGAGAACAAGCCGCGCATGCGGCGTACGAGAAAAAGAAAGAGGAACAAGCTAAGCGCAAGGTGACTGTCAACGCGCCGAAAACGTCCGCCCGCGGAAAGAAAACCAAAGCGGCGACCCTTGCGACGCCGCCGACGTCAGCAACAACGGTGACCGACAATCGACCGCGACCTGAAGTGCAAGCAACGACCGCGCCCCAGCAACAGATGGGCTTGTTCTAGGAGGAGACTGAGCATGATTACCATTCACATCGACGGCCAGGAATTCGCAATTCCACCCGAAATTGCAGCCAAGGATGAACTCTTGAAAGCGGCGCTCGCGCCATTCGTGCCCTGGATCGCAAATGCGCAAATTGACCGCAAAGAGAAGGACGGCGCAACCGTGGTGAGCGTCATCAAGCGCGCCGATTGGAAAGGAAACGATAACGCAGTCGTGAATGCGCTGATCGCGAGTCCGAACGAAATGAATCCCGCGGTCGCGTTGTGGATCGAGATGCAAGGGCAACTCGACACGAGCGATCCCGGAACGATCTTGGCGCTCGAACCCAGCATCACTGCGGCACTCGAAGCCGGTGACAAGGACATCGCCGCCGTGCAGCAATCCCTCATGCGACTTGTCGAATGTGCGCCCATGTCAGCCCGTCGAATCCCGCTGGGATTCTAACTCCACCCAGCGAGGTTCTCTTACAAACCTTCCCGGATCTTCCCCCCATCGTCTCGGCGGCAACGGCGATTCAACGCTTGCGCACCATCCGATTCATCCCTGCCCGTCAAGCCATCGCGCAACTCGCCGTATGGCAAGAGTCTAGCCACATCCTCCAACTGTATCGCCGATACTTTCCCCAAGAGTTTGCTCGTTCAACGACCAGCACCGTCGTCCCCATCCATCAAGGGGAACCCGGTTACTCGGAACGCGAGTTCGAGTTCTTCAAGCTCGTCGACCAACGCCTGTTCGGGCTGCCGGAGATGATGTTCGATATGGAGCGTTTGCCCAGCATTCCCATCTATCCCATCGGAATTGACTGGGAAGACGAGCGCGAGAACTTTCGATTGTCGTTGCGTGCGGCGATGGCGCTCGTCTCAGACGACGATTCGATGCTGTGGGAAGCCTGGTTGCCCAAACAACTCCGTCCTGAGCTAGGTGAACGTGACTGGGAACATTTCGAAGAATTGTGTCGTACAGTGGGAGGGCTAACCGTTCGCTTTCCACTTCTCCTCGAACTGGTCTCCCTAAGTACGGGCAACCCATGGCTAGACACGAACTGGGAGTGCTGTTGGGAAAACTATCCCTGGGAGGAATCCGCAATGGAATATTTGAGAAAGGAATGGCGCAAAGCGAAACAGATCTTTGCCCAGCTCAATCCCTTGCTCGATCGGATGGATCAACATCCGCGCGACTGGCTCAAGCGATTGGTGAAATTGTGGAATCGCGCGATCAAAACACCAACCCCCACGCGACGATAGCCGCGTGGAGTGATGGCGCGATGAGCCAAGTGAAGGTGCAGAAAACAAGCGGCAGGTTCAGCGCGGGCCATTTAACCGATCCGCAACCAGGATACCAACGATATGAAAAGTTTGACGACGCGATGAATGCCGCTTGTGACAGGAGCAAAGACGATGATGTGTGGGCCGATGGCACATCCACAATGCGCCGCCAAGCGGCGCGCCAATGATTTGCCATCGTGGGAAGACGATTCAGGTGAAATCCTAGCGGTCGTTTACCAACAACAGGTCTTTACGCCCTAGACGATGATGAGACTGAACCCTGTGGCGCAGGCTTGCCACAGGGTTCGGTCAATTGTAACAAGCAACGAGGTGAGTATTGAATCAAATGGACTTGGCGCATCTCACACCCATGTCCACCGACGAAACCGCCGCGCTTCTCTTCATCTGCGGTGATCAATATCTCTTTCGGTATCACACCAAAGACAACGGTATTGGTTACAAGTTTGTATCCTCGGCCGCGGTTCGTGCAGCATTCGCCGAAGAGACGATTGAAACAAACTGGCTACCCCCAAATGCCAGACGTTGGGGTATGGGGAAACTCGGCGAATGGATCGTGATCGCCCATCCGCCGCAGAAACATCGGTTCTTGTTCGTCATGGACGACGACGGCGAGAGTACGGTAACACTTGAAGTGGCGATGCCCGCGCTTGCGTTCTTGGGTTACGATCAGCGTTACTATCTCTGGGCATTCAAAGATGACGAGTTGAAAGGGGACACCAATCTCTATGCTGCTCCGTTGCCCAATGTCGCTGCGAGCGGTGCGATCTGCTTCGGGAGTAATGTGATCCCGAAAACTTCCGCCAAGACCATCGGAGAGGCATGGCGCATCTTTCTCGCGAGTCCATTCACGAATCACTCGGTCAATGGCAAGTCCCGCAGATATCCTGACGACGTTCGCAAACAATTGATTGGGTTGGTCGAACATCACCGTCGTCAGTATCCTCTGGATGACCTGGTGAGTCTGAATCGAACCGCCAATATGGTGATCGACTGGATTGTGAAAGGAGCGAGTGAACCATGACCACAGACCGAATAATGAGCCATGACCTGCCGGCGTTGGTGTCTTATCGGATTGCCCCGCCTGCGCTCTCTTCGCAGGATGCAGTCCATTTTGAACCAGGTCGACCGAGTCCATTGCCGCCGATTACCGCTGCACTTTACGAATATGTGATGGCGGGCAATGGCATCTTCATTCGCGGCGCGCGGCGCGAATTTCAAGCCCAGTTCTGCATTCAGCCCTGCACCGTAAGGGGACTCGTAGAACTTGGTCCATCAGTTCAGTTGAGTACGCCTCGCGTGCCACGCGAAATGATTTCGGAGATGCTTGGACGCGCGCGTGCGGCGCGCGACCGACAAGGACGACCCTGTGAGATTGTTTTTCATCTGGAGTTTACCGATGCGAGTGGCTGGCAATGTCACGTGCCCGAGCAAAACCAATCGCCGATGCGCGCCAAACCCAGCGACGATTCTCCCGCGTCATCCTACGCGCGCGCGTGTATGGAGGTGCACTCGCACGTCGATATGCACGCTAGCTTCTCATCGCTGGACGACCAAGACGAGCAAGGCTTCAGAGTATACGGCGTTCTGGGATGCATCTCTACCAGACCCGTGATGCGAGTGCGCGTCGGAATGCATGGCTATCGCCATGACATTCCCGCCAAGTGGATCTTTGATCTCCCACCTGGGATTGGCGACGCCGTGACAGGCGAAGGAACATGCCTCGGACCAGCCTCATGAGGCGCAAAGCGTGATGACGACTCCTTCGATTCCCGCTGCAGAACTGACTGTGCGTTACCAACATGCTAATCTCCCAGCACGTTTGGTGTCCAAGCGCAATAGAGAAGGTCAAGGCAAAACCTGGCATCTGGTTTTCTCCGATGGGTTCGAGGTTAACACGTTCTATGGCTCATCATCGCGGGAACGTTTCAAACTCAAGGAGATGCGGAAAATCGTCAGAGGGTTGCCTTTCCCATAAAGGAGAAAATGAAGGATCGTACAACCCCACCCAAACGCAAGCGCAAAATCACGTGCAACAACGGCGAGGCATCGGCCCGTCCTGACCTCTCGCACTTGAACGCCGCTCCGCTCAAGATTGCTTTGCCCGAACAACAGCACGCACTGAAACTTTACCTGGTCGGGACTGGCGGTACGGGGAGTTGGCTCGCTCCGCACCTGGTTCGTCTGGCGCGGTTTCTTCGTGAGACCCGTCAGATGAACGTTCATCTCACGTTCGTCGATCCCGACGTCGTTGAGATGAAGAATGTGTATCGCCAGAACTTTGGCGAGACTGAAGTCGGCGGTCACAAGGCCGAATTGCTTGCGCTGCGCTATGCCGCCGCCTGGGGGCAAAGTATTCAAGTGCACGTGGCTCCCTTCGACAAAGGCATGATCCAACTCGAATACGGTGACCTGGGTATGATCGTCGGTTGTGTGGACAATGCCGCCGCCCGAAAGACAATCGCCGATGCGCTCGATCAAGAAACTCGATTGCATGGCGCGGATGGCTTGCCCCGGTTGTGGTGGCTCGATGCCGGCAATGGAACCGATACGGGGCAAGTGCTCTTCGGTGCGGCACGCAACGCGCGCCAACTGCAATACGCGTTTCCCTACTTCCCAGATCACGGTTTCTGTGTAAACCTACCCGCGCCCGACCTGCAACATCCCGATCTCTTACAAACCCAGCCAGAGCCCGGCCCAGCGCGCGAAACCCAGGATGCAATTTCTTGCGCGGAGATGCTTTTGACGGGTGATCAATCACCATCGATCAACGCGATGGTTGCCAACATCGTCGCAACGTACCTGTGGCGTATATGCGCCGATCCGAAAGGATTGACGACGCTCGCGACGTACTGCAACTTGAATGTGCTCAGCACGCGTTCGCAATTCATCACACCAGAAAATGTGGCACACTCGATCGGGCTGAAGAGCGATCGGGTGTTTAAAGCAAGCGTTATGCAGAAAGGAAAATAACAACACGATGGATTCAGCATCTATTTCTTCGGGGGTTGCTCCCAGTTTTAGTGACGGTCAACCGATTCTGAACTTGACCTGTCCAACAAACGAAGTATAATAGTGTTAGACGATTATAATAATCAAGAAACACCATTCCTATCAAATTTGCCATTGAGGAGGGCTGGAGTGCCTTTCTACGACCGAAAACGCGAATTAGCGATGTTGGACGATCTGTACCGCCGGTCGGAAGGACAAATGTTTGTCCTCTATGGTCGGCGTCGTATCGGCAAAACAGCGCTCTTAACCCACTGGATCAGTCAACGCAAGCATCCCGCGCTTTTCTGGACGGCCGACCGCACTGGAGCGGCCAACCAGTTGCGGACCTTTTCTCAATTGCTCCATCAGCTCATTGATCCCCAGACGGCCGTCCCCGCTGAATTCACCTACGCCAGTTGGGAGCTGGTGTTCAATGAGCTGGCGCGTTTGTGCGAATCTCAGCGACTGGTCGTCGTCCTCGATGAATTCACGTACGTGCTGGAAGCCAATCCCGGCTTAGCCAGTATTCTGCAACGGATCTGGGATCATCGTTTGCAGCCTTCCAAGATCTTCTTGGTACTCAGCGGTTCCCATGCCGGCATGATTGTGCGGGAAGCACTCACCTATCGTTCGCCCTTGTATGGTCGCGCCACTCAAAGTGTCCACCTCCAACCCTTACCGTTTGGGTCGATGTCTAGCTTCTTTCCCGAATACGCTATGCCGGATCGGGTCACTTTGTATGCGTGTCTGGGCGGTGTGCCGCAATACTTGCGCTTATGCGATCCCCGTCTCACCGCCGAGGAAAACCTGGAACGTTTGCTCACATCCAGTCTCATTCTGGATGACGCCGGCACTCTCTTGCGCGATCAATTGAGCGAACCACGTAACTACGTGGCCATCATCGAGAATATCGTCGCCGGGTATACGCGGTTGTCCGAAATCGCGAAAATGGGCGACATGAACACGTCGAATGAAAGCCAGTATCTGGCGACCCTGCAACAACTGGGAATCGTCGCGCGTGATACCCCGGCGACGATCGCGCGTCCGGATCAGAGCAAGCAAGGGCGGTATCGCATTACCGATGCCTACCTGCGCTATTACTACCGGTTCTTGGCGCCCGCTCGAACCAAGCTGGAACAAGGCTATACCAAGCAAGTCTGGGCGACGATCCGTCAACATCTCGAAGAATATGTTGGCACCTTCGGCTTTGAAGAACTCTGCCGTGAATGGGTGCTCCGACAGGGCGAAGACGGTCACTTGCCGTTCGTCCCACGACGGGTTGGATCATTCTGGAAACGTCCTGGTCCTCAGGTCGATGTCGTCGCGGTCAATGAAGACGCGCATGCCATTTTGCTCGGCGAATGCAAATGGACCACCGAATCGCTTGGGCGCTCGGTGGTACTCGGTCTATTGGAGAAGACGGCCGCGGTGGTTCCAGGTTCTCTGGATGATTGGAAGGTCTATTACGCCTTCTTCTCCAAGTCGGGTTTTACCGACGAAGCCAAGCGCGCGGCCGGTTCCGCCAAATGTTTTTGGGTCGATCTCGAGCAGCTTGATCAAGTTCTGCGAAATGTCTAATGCGTCGCACGCCGAGCGCTCATTCGGTACGTTACGTTGATTCGCGTTTCGATACGCGATAGTCCATCCTAAAACAGGAAAGTAAATTTCCTACAGCGGCATTCCCAGGTTTCTCAGATTGAGGAACCGGGAATGCCGCGTTGTTTTTCAAAAGGAGATCTATGAAAGTTAACGCTCTTCAGGAAAACTTGGCGCAGGGACTCGCTCAAGTCAAAACAGCCGTCGCCAATCGCGCGACCCTGCCCATCCTCACGCACATCTTGATCGATGCGCGAGCCGCTGCGCGTGATGGACGTGTGCGACTCGCGGCGACGAATCTCGACATCGGAATCAACAGTTGGATTCCGGCGCAGATTCTTGAACCCGGTGCGGTCGCAGTTCCCGCGCGCCTGATCACCGATTTCGTGAGTACGCTGGCCGAGGGCCTAGTCGAACTGACGCTCAATGGGTCAACGCAAACGCTGCGCGTCATCAATGGACGAACCGTCGCAAACATCAAAGGCATCGATGCGAATGAATTTCCCGAAATGTCTTCGTCGGGAGAACCCAAAGCCCAGGTCATGCTCGACGCCAAACCGCTAGGCGAAATGCTAGACCGCGTCATGTTCGCTGCCGCCACGGACGAATCTCGTCCCGTACTCGCCGGGGTGTTCGCCAAGTTCGACGCCAAGCAGGTCACGCTGGCGGCAGCCGACGGATTCCGCTTGTCGGTCCAACACACGGGGATCGAAGGATCGTCCCCGGTCGAACCTTTCAGTCTTGTGATCCCCGTGAAAGCACTTCAAGAAGTGAGCCGTCTGTGTTCGGGACAACTCGAACCCGTCAAATTGATCGTCGCTTCCGACCGGAACCAGGTTCGTTTCGTTCTCTCGGTAAGCGAGGTCATCGCGCAACTCATCGACGGCGCGTATCCCGATGTCTCGCGCATTATTCCCGAGACGCACACGAGCCGCGCGGTCGTGAATGCAAGCGAACTCTTGACCGCGACCAGAATGGTCGCCGCGTTCGTGGACAAGAACGGCAAAGCGAATGGCATCCGTCTCGAAGCCGATGCGACGAATCGCCGCGTGATCGTGATGGGCGCGCACGCAGAACGTGGCGACGGCGTGGGTGACATCGACGCGGCGATTGAAGGCGACGCGTTCAAGGTTGCGCTCCAAGCCCCGTACTTGCTCTCGATGCTCGAACGGGTCACCGCACCTCAAATCGCGATTGAGTTCTTGCACAATGGCGAACAACCGATGCCGGTCGTTGTGCGTCCCGTGGGCGACGAAGGATTTGTGTATGTGATGATGCCACTCGTGGACTCTGCCGTTCCAGCATAGGACCACCCGAACATCACGCAATCAATAGGATGGAGCGAGCCGGGTGTCGGTTGATCACACTCGGCTCGCTCCGCTTTTAACTTGAGAACGGAGGAAGGGTAATGAATCTTTACCAGATCGTCCTCGAAATCTACGATGGAGTGAATAGCCATCAGGAAAAGCAATTCGTGCTGGCATCCGACGATCGTTTGGCTGCACGATATGCGCGTGAGTTCGCAGACACCTGGCGACCTAATGCGCGGCACGATCACGAGCACGATATTGTGCGCCGCACGACAGTATGAGTGATTGCGCGTAACGCGCCGCAGGTTGAGGATGAACCTGTGAGGTCATCCGGTTTACCGAAGAGAGAAATCCGTACGGGAAAATAGCATGCCGGAAAAGGGGCGAACTGGGAAACCGTTTTCTCTATGGTGTCGCCTCAAGACCTGGATGGTATGGGTAAAGCTAGACTGCTTCAAGTCCAGTGACGAGTTGGTGACTGCTCCGCCCTTGACACAACGGTTGAAGTCAAGCCCTGATAGCAACATCTCGTAAATGTCGAGATGCGAAATCCTTCTGTCAGGAACAATGGTCAATGAGACCTATCAAGCCACGAAAAGACACCCTAACCCATCCTATCACGTCACTCATAACTGTACTGCGGGATCGCCTAAGGGACGCGAGTCCTATGGCGACGGAAACTCCATAGTAGTCGGTGGGGTCACGTCCACCCAGGGCAGTTGGGAAAGCCAACTACAGGGCGAAGGGAGTTAGGAACTCAGCTTGAAAGAATGTGAGGTATGCGAAATGCAAAACGCCGAACAAATCCTACAAGCAATGCGCAAGTTGGGAGAAAAACGAATCCCCCTGACGCGAGTCTATCGCTGTCTATTCAGCGAGGATTTGTTCCTCGCCGCGTATGACAAGATCGCTCGCAATCGGGGCGCACTGACAGCGGGAACCGACGATGACACTGTAGACGGGATGAATCTTGAACGTATCCGAAAAATCATCGGACAACTGCGTAAGGAACAGTTCAGATTCCATCCTTCCCGCCGCATCAACATTCCCAAGAAAAGTGAAGGGACACGTCCGCTCGGTCTACCAAACTTTTCAGACAAACTGGTGCAAGAGGTAATCCGCCAAATCTTGGAAACCTACTACGAACCTCGCTTCCGCGACAGTTCGCATGGATTCAGACCAGGACGGGGTTGTCACACCGCACTGAGACGTATGTCCGACAAGTTCAAGGGCGCGACGTGGTTCATCGAAGGCGACATTCGAGGCTGCTTCGACAACATTGACCATGAAATCCTGATGGCAATTCTCGCTAGGGATATTCTGGATGGTCGGTTGCTGAATCTACTCCGAATGTTGCTGGAAGCCGGGTATATGGAAGAGTGGCACTATCATCGCACGTACAGTGGAACACCGCAAGGTGGTATCCTCAGTCCTCTGCTTGCGAACATATACCTGAATGAACTGGATGCCTACATCGAAGACGTGCTTATCCTGCAATACACGCGTGGGAAAAAGCGCGCACAGAACCACGAATACTACCGACTAGGAAAACGCATCAAGGTTGCGCGAAGCAAAGGCAACATTGAGGACGCAAGGGAGTTGGAACAACAACGTCGACAACTCCCATCGGGAGATGTGAACGACTCCTGTTATCGGCGGTTTCAGTACGTTCGCTACGCGGATGATTTCATCCTGGGACTTATCGGGACGCAATCAGAAGCGGAGGAAGCCAAAACTGCCATCGGTGTATTCCTGAAGGAAAAACTACATCTCGAAATGAGTGCATCCAAAACCCTCATCACCCATGCCCGCACTGAACACGCACATTTCTTGGGATACGACATCAGCATCTATCACGGAGACGACAAACTATCATCTCGAACAGGATCGCTGACCAAATTCCGAAGCGCCAATGGACACGTACGGTTAGGTATCCCGTACGGTAAGGTCGCTGAGTTGACCAAGCGTTACCAACGCGGTGGAAAGACAATCCACGAAGCGGGACTGCTGCATCACTCCGACGCAGAAATCGTCAACGTCTACCAACAACGGTTTCGGGGTCTTGCTGAGTACTACAAGTACGCCACCGACAGGAGCGCATTGGGGAAACTCAAGTACGTGATGGAAATCGCACTAACCAAAACACTAGCGAACAAGTTCAGAGTGTCCGTCGCCCAAGTGTATCAGAAATATGGCGGAAGCCGCCAGGTAGATGGACGCGACTACAAAGTCCTCGTCGTCACTGTGCCAACCTCGAATGGCACGCGCTCTATCTACTGGGGTGGCATTCCACTGAAGGTCGTCAAACCTGGTTCACAGCCGATTGACGACAACATCGGGCAACGTGACCTTCCGCTCAGTTCACGTACAGACCTAATTCAGCGGCTACAAGCGAATGAATGCGAAGTGTGTGGTTCTACGGACAGATGCGAAGTGCATCACATTCGCAAACTAGCCGACTTGAAGAGCCGTTGGCGTGGAAGAAAGGCGAAACCTGCTTGGGTGGTGAGTATGATCGCCATGCGAAGAAAGACGCTTGTCGTATGCAAAACCTGCCATAATGCAATCCATGCAGGAAAACCTCTACCCAACAACGCACATGAGTTCTGGAGAGCCGGATGATGCGAAAGTATCAAATCCGGTTCGGAGGGGGGACTGGGGAAAAGTACCCGCGAGGGCAACTCGCCCCTTTCCTACCCTACTACTCGGATCCTGAAGGATGGCCGCAATGGACGCTCGCGCAATGCGCGGTCGTAACCCAGTTCACGGTGCCGATTGCTGGCAAGAAACACTCGGCACAGGTTGCGCTCGTTCCCTGGCAGAATGCCTTTGGCGATATGCTGACCGTCGCGGCAAAACTCCTGAGCGCACTCTGCGATCCCTCGCTCGCCGATTGTTCGCTCAAATGGATCACCCAGGATCATCTGGATTTGAGCGAACGCGCCATCGCGCAGGCGCGCAAAGCCGTGATCGAGTTACAAGATCGCGTCGCCAATTGTGCGAGCACGTTGGCACGTGAAACTGAGATTGCGCGATGACCCTCACCCAGGCTTTATCCACTGAGGAGTTGTTCGTCCAGCCATCGGTGGGAACATCTAATCCCACTCTTTCCCGCTTTTTGCCGCTGGCGAACTGGGATGTTTCTAATCTGCCCGTCGCGCAAATGCCCATCGAAGCGATCCAGGTCAATCGCAATGGGTATGGAGAAATGAGCGACCTGGAGGGATTGACCGCATCCATCCAAGAGCGCGGGGTCTTGGAGCCGCTCATCATCACACCCGAACGCCGCTTGCTCGCCGGGCGTCGTCGGCTCGAAGCCGCGCGCCGCGCCGGTTTGACGCTGGTACCCGTGCGTGTCTTTGAAATCGCCGACGAACGCACAGCGATTGAGATCGGACTCGTCGAGAATGTCGAACGGGCTGATCTTGATCCGCTGACCCGTGCCAAAGCGTACCGAGGACTCATGGAACTCGGCGCCTCTGTCGAAGAGATTGCGCGTCTCGTCGGACAAGGCGCAGGGCACGTCTACCAACATCTCGGTCTCTTGGAACTGCACCCAGAAGTGCAAGAAGCAGTTCACACCCGCCGCTTGTCCTTCGCCGATGTGCGATCCTTCAAGCCACTCACTTCAGAAGAGCAAGCGACGCTTCTACAAGAAATTCAGCGGTCTCCCAAACCGCTATCGTCACGCCAGGTCAAAGCACGCGTCGATGCGCGGCGCGTGATGCGCTTGGTGCAACAAGCCCAGGCAGAACGGGAACAAACGTCGGAGCAGGAGAGCGACGAACCGAGCGGAAAGTACAACCTCTTATTCGAGGCGGACGAGCCACCCAGCTTGACCCAAGCAAAATCGAACCCAGGAAATCCGCTGGATGATCTCAACGTCCTCATCGGCGAGATGGTTGCTGCCGCGCAAGGTGAAGATCAAGTGCGAGCTTGGGCGCGGCGCTTGAGCCATATTCTGGAACGACTGCAAGGTGAACCGGCGAATCCAATGAAAATGCGTGATCAGCAGGGACGCTTTGATCTATGACGCTCGACGATGAACCAAAGAAACCATTCGATGACCAGAGGTCACTTTAGGACGAAAGGAAAAAAGCACAATGCCAGATGACAATTTGAACACGATGAGTAGCGCGCCCAACGAGACGACGAGCCAAGCCACGTCAACCCCTCCGATGAACAATGCGGGCGCGCGCGACATCCTGATCTTTCGCGGCGCGCAGTATTGGCCGACACCCGAAGCTGTAATCCGTGAGGTGCACACGCAAGGGCTATCGGTTCGCATCCCACGCAATAACATTCCGAGTGGTCTGGTCAAAGGTCTCTCACGCATCGCGCTCGGACATATCAAGGCGGTGATGGTGCTCGAGAAAGGCACCGAAGACGACCTGCGTGCTGCCTTTGAAACGTTGACGGAGGTCGACGGACATGATCCAGAAATCGACGCCGTCCTAGCTCGCAAGTACGAGCATCGCCCCTCGCGTTGGCTAGAGATGCCCGAGTCGGACGCCAAGCGCGAAATCTTTGAGCGATTAGGCGTCTCGTTCAAACCGGGGATCTTTGCATACAGTTACTACAGCGGTGCGACGTACTACTTGAAACCCGATGAGACGGAAGCACCCGAGGACTTGGCGGCGAAAGGGATTCACGCTGTCCGCGGCGTCATCGCCGACACCGGCGAAGTGATTCAGCCCGAAACTGAATCTGCGACGGGTGAGACTAACGAGCAGGATGAGGAATAGAGCATATCCCATCTTTTGTACGCGCGTACGATCCAGGGATGCTGTCGTCGTCGAGTTTTCGTACGCGGGTACAACGCGCGCGCCAAGTACTCGCTGAAGCGTAGCCATGCTACAAAGGCATTCTCGTTCCTGAACAAGGAGTTCACTGTGGATTTCACAATCCTGATGGAAAAAGTAGAGCAAGCCAACGGTCGGGCGTTGCCCGACGAATGTCACGGTCTCATCGCCGATTACGTCGGCGAGAAGATTAATCCGCAATTGCGAATGCAGAAGAAACTAGATGCCGTCCAAGCGTTGTACGAACGTTTCAAGCACCTCGATCCGGCATTTCGTTTGATTAGCGATGACGAAGAGAGCGACGTGGTTCATCGCATCGCCAAGGAACTATGGATTGGTTTAAGCGATTGCGTCTCACAGACGTAAGCACCCGTACAAAGATGCGAAGGAGTGACTAATGGACGATTCACAAAGTCAAGTTGAGGTTCGCCCAGTATCGCGTCGCGGCTGTGGGTATCCGAAACCCGGCGGCGTGTATCTCGAAAGCATGGGCGAGGCAGGTGGTACCTTGCCGATCATCGTCGTGATTGATCCACCCGTGGTGTACGACCACTTTCATCGGTCGTACGTCTATATTGATTTAGACGATCTGCTGAGGACACGGCAGGTGAGCTACGTTGGCACATCCGTGGCTTCGGCTGAAGAGTGGCACCTGCGGCAAAAGTTCCAAGCGATCGCACGCGATGTTTTTGGCGAAGGTGTGCGCATCAAGAGTGGACAGATCGTTCGCTTTCGCGATACCGCCGCGCGCATCTTGATGGATGCGGGTTGGCGACCTGGTGGAGTAGCGAGCGCACTGCAAGCTGCTCGTATTTTGCGCGAGCACGCGGAAGAACTCGCGTCGCTCGTGGAAATCACGAAAGGCATGTCCGAAACACCGTAGGACGAATCAGTCGATCCAAGGAGAAGACAAAATGGCAAAGCGAAATCCGCTACCAGTGAATGGAACGAACTCTAAGAACAACGGGCTTGGTCCTGTCGCCCGTGAGAAATACGAGACCCTGATGAAGGAGCGCGTGCGCCAATGCATCGTGGCGCAAGAAGCCAAGATCAAAAGACATCGCTCGAAAGCATTGAAGATGTTTCTGGACCAGAACAAGTTGACAGACAAGTTGACCAAATATCGCGCCGCGCTCGAAGAACTGATCACGTTCTTTGGCGAACCAGATTGGCGCTCGACCGTTTGGTTGCGTGATGACTCGTCGCTCTCGCAACAATCCAAAGTGCAAAACGGGGTTGAGGCGATCCTCCGTAGTTTGAGGGAACTCAAACCGATCTACGCCGAGATCGAGCGGCTGCGCCGTATCGAATCCCAGGTTGCAGAAAAAGTTTGGCTGGCCGGTGCTCCAAGTGAGATAGCATGTTGGTTAACGGAGATTGGCGACCCAGCGACGGTGGACCTGAACGAAGACGCGGACTAGCCACGCTGAGCAAAGCAGGTCATTTCGAGGTGCCGAGTAAAAAATCTCTGCACCTCTTTTGGGTGAAGTCCCGTAGAGCGTTCGGCGCGCTTCGTCAGGACAGCATCTTGGTGATTTGGCCTGACGTTTGTCCCAAATATGGAAAGGAGCCGATGAAAAAATGACGGCCGTTCTCGATGTCGTGGATTGCCCGCAGTGCAAGTGGCGCTCGTTCTACGAATTTGAAACACGCAGGATGACAGCAACCATCTTTTGTCCGCGTTGTGGTTATCGCGAAACAACGCGTCCGCTGAAAAATCGAAAAACTAAGACCGGCGACCTGGTCTATCGTACGACCAAGCGATATGGTGTTGGTGCTTTTATGCTCAAGCGACGCAGCGGCGTCTCCGAAATTGGCGCGTTAGAGCAACCGCCCACACGACGAACCATCGCGCAATTTAAGCGAGGACTCAAGCATCCTGAAATCGATGCTGGGCAATCTTTTCTGACGCGCTGGGACGCTAAGCGCAAGCGTGTTGAGACCGTCGTAGGAAAATTTCCGCGCACTCTGCCATGATCGGATTGGAGTGACGGTCGAAGAATTTCAAAACCAGGGACAAGCGAAATGACTTGTCCCTGGTTTCATTGGAGGCAACCCATGAAATTGATGACGAGTGAACTACGCAAGAAACTTCCTCCACTTGGAGCAACCGATGGTACCGACGGACTATGTCTCGCCAAATACTTTACTCCCGATTCCAATTGGACATGGTTTGTTCAAGAATTTGACGGCTCCGACTTGTTCTTCGGCGCTGTCGCCGGCATGGAGTTTGAACTTGGGTATTTCCGTCTATCGGAGCTTGAAGAGACTACCGGACCACTTGGTTTGCACATCGAACGCGACTTGTACTTCAAACCGACGCCACTCTCGGAAATTCGTAAGCAGTACGATCGGCATTAGTCATCGCGTAGACGATTTTGCAATGAGGAACGAACGATGACTCGCGATGAAATCCTGGCTTTGTGCAACAAAGCCCCTGACGTTGGTTCGGTGAAGCACGCCGATTTTGTTGATTACATCGTCGTGGTGGAGTCTCGGCGTAAAGTGAACGGCGAATGGCAAAGTATCGAAAATGCCTATCTCGCCGTCGACGGAAAACTGGCGATGGCTAACACGGATCACCGCAAGCAAAGCAAGCGTCTCGATTTCGCCGAACCCAAGGTGTTGATTGACAATGCCGAGCAACTCACGTTGCAAGTCACAGTCACCAGTGAAATCTACGGGACACGACATGGTATTGCGACGAGTCGGAAGAAAGACGGGACGCCCGCTGAAAGATCGTTCAATTGGGAGGTCGCCGAGACTTCTGCGATTGGGCGTGCGCTTGCAGCGATGGGCTATGGTTTGCTCCCTGGTGCTGGTCTTGCCAGTGCGGAGGACATGCTGCGAACACAAGCGACGAATAGTCACCCCGATCATAATGGAAACGGAAAGGATAACAATGCTCACGTTTGCTCGATGCATCAAGCCATGCTTGAGCCGCACGGTAAGAGTTTCGCGCATCGTTTGAAAAGTGGTGCTTGGTGTTATGGCACAAACAACCCTACGACACTGCCCGTAGCCAAGCACAGTCCCACTAAGCAAACAACGACTACCGATGCCGTCAGTCCGTCTCCGTGATCTCAGTCGGCTGGGCGCAGATGCGCGACGACAAATTCGTGCTGCCCTCAATACAAACGGCGATGGTCATCATCCATCCCATGCAGTGGTCGAAGAGGTCTCTCCCAGTCCCAGCAAGCTGCACAATGTCAGGACATCAGTGGATGGGTATACCTTCGATAGTTTGAGTGAAGCGCAGCGGTACGGTGAGCTGAAGATCGAAGAATTAGCGGGAAGCATCAGCGATCTGGACGTGCATCAACGTTTCTCTCTCGACGTGAATGGCGTGCACATCTGCGACTACGAAGCCGACTTTACCTATCGCCGAGATGGACGATTCGTCGTGGAAGACGTGAAAAGCACGGCGACCGTTACCCGTCTGTATCGCGTGAAAAAGAAACTGATGCTGGCGGTCCTCGGCATCACGATTCAAGAAGTGTACGACAGTTGATGATCGGTAAATGTGAGAGCGATGCGCGAAGTGCGTGTCGCTCACTTCGTTTGCGGGATCTCATCTGCAATGGGGAGGTTCACTTTGGCACTGCGACATTTCGAATTCAAGCGGCTGGGGTGGGAGTTCTTCGTCCTAACTCCTGAGCATATCAATCTCTTGCACCGGCTCACCGTGTTCTGGTACGTCAATCGCGATGGATATGGTGCGCCAATGATCAACCTGGTCAGGCCTTATGGGAACAGTGATATTCATGGTGACATTGCCGAGATCCTGGGTTTAGTCCAACCTGACTGGGATGCCGGTGAAATCTACTCACCGGATCAAATCGTTCTTATGGACACCTTCCATCGCGAAACCGAGTTTGCACTTCAAGTGGTCTTGCAGACCGGGCAATTTCAGCCCGGCTTGTACGTCCGTCGGTGGTACACGGACTGGGTTCTAGTCGCCGCGGGTGTATCTTCGCATGCAACCAGTAAAGGTGAGCCATGTCAAGCGCTTCTAGAGTAAAGCCACCGCGAGAAACCACGAGTGGATCGTGCGTGGGTGTTTCCCCCGAGATGATCGGATCGGTTTCGTTCGGCGGATTACGTGCCTACGGACTCGGTTATGCTGTCGATCCCGATACCGAAGCGACCATCTATCTTTCGCTCGTCGGCTACCGTACGGCTGTGCGCGGTGTCTGGGCTGCATTGATGGACAATCGTGCGATTGAACTATCGAATCAGGTCTTGCGCCGCGCAGAAGGCGCGTATGTTTCAAAAACCGTCCAACTTCCCGAAAGTGGACTCGATCATATGGTGCTCCTGTATCATCAAGCCGCCATTCTGCATCTAGAGGCGGGGGAAGCGTTCTATGTCCTCCACCAAAACGAAACACCGCCGCTTGAGCGATTCGTGGGGATGCTAGACCGCGCTACCGCCGTTCCACTGCTCAAAAACTGGGGCGCGCAACTGTGGAAACAAGGCATGAAAACCAAACTAATCGAGCCACTTTCCGACACGCGTGGGGTAGAGGCATGGCGTGTCAGCGCCGATTCCGAATTGTGGCTTGCTTTGATCGAAAAGGGCATTCAGCGCGGCACGTTGAAAACAATTGTGGAATGAATATAACAAAAGCCAGGTGATATTCTGACTTCGCAAAAGTAGAACCGAGGTAAGTTGGTGATCTCACCTCGGTTCTTGGCATTTCAACTATCGAGTTTCGAGCCGATCTACATTCCCCAGATCGCATCGCCGAAGAACTCGCCGTGATCCTTAAGGAGAAACGTTTCAATCTCTTGGCGGTGATCACCCAAGCGAAACGAAGCGCCGTGCCCTGGATAGCAAATCGTGTCATCTGACCATCGCAGGATAACCTCGCGCAAGGTCCTGAGCGTGGTTTGAAAATCATCAACCGACCACGTCTTTCCTGGTCCACCGTCGAAGATCGTATCGCCGACGATGACCCGTGAATCTCCTTCAATCGCGTAACATATCTGGTCGGCCGTATGACCTGGGGTGAAGCATACTCGTAATGTATGCTCACCCACTTGAAGCGTATCGCCATCTTCCAGCCAGTAATCCGCCTCCGTGTCAAATCCGTCGGCATGCGGTCCGCGATGCAATAGCAATTGCACTTTCAAGCGTGACCGCATCTCTGCCAATGCGCCGACGTGATCGAAGTGCGTATGCGTCAGCAAGATGGCGATCGGTCGTGTGTCCTTTAACATCTCTTGCAGTGCATCGGCATCGTCCCCAGGATCGATCAGAACGCTTTGCTTCGTCACTGGACAGACGAGCGCGTAGGCGTTCATGCTATAGGGACCGACCGGGCGTGTGCGTAGTTCGAGTGAGGTGGGCATTGTTATGACTCCGTGTCAGCGAGTATATCTCGTGTGATAGAAATGCACAAGCGAACGAATCATCGAATCCCAACTCCTCATCGATGGGTTACATCGGCTAGGATGTGAGTTTCCATTTGTAGTTGAATATTGGAGGTGGCATGACCCGACTTGCCTCAACCGCGAAAGCCGGTTTCTTTCCGACTCCCGAGCGCGTGACCGAACTCGTCACGCGCTTTGTTATTTCTTCTTCACCGCGCGGTCGTCTGCTCGACCCGTGTTGTGGCGAAGGGATCGCCGCGCAGTGCGTCGCGCAAGCATGGAACCTCGAAGCGTACGGCATTGAGATCGATGCGGAACGTGCGGTCGAAGCTTCGTCCCGTTTACACCGTGTGCTTCATCTCGACTATGCCGCTGTGCGCACGCCACATCACAGCTTCCAGGTTTTGTACCTTAATCCGCCGTACGATTATGCGGAAGACGATGGCAAACGGACCGAGTATCAATTCTTACGTGACACGGTGAAATGGTTGCAACCCGGGGGACTCCTCGTCTATATCGTGCCTCAGAATCGCGTCGATCCCAGGATGGCAGGATTTCTTGCGACCGCGTACGAATCGATTCGGGCGTATCGCTTCACCGACCCAGAGTACGCCCAGTTTCGTCAAGCGGTCATCTTTGGTATCGCTAAGAAAGAACCCAGCCGCGATGATGCAACATCGCTCGCTCTACTTCAACATTGCCGCAATGGATTACCCGTGTTGCCTGAGTCACCATCGGCAGAAGAATGCTACACCTTGCCCGGATTCTCAGACGATGAACGATTCTACTTTCGTTGCACAGAGATCAATCCGCAAGAAGCCCTTGCTGAAGCGATCAGTTCCGGTGCTTGGAACAGCGCCGAATGGCAAGCGTGGCTCAGTCCCAGAACGGATCTCATCACGTTTCGTCCCTTGATGCCTTTGAAGAAAGGGCATCTTGCCATGTTGATCGCGGCGGGGTTAATGCAAAATCTGCGACTGGAATCGACGGATGGCAAAGAGCACCTCTTGGTCAAAGGACGCACGTACAAAGTGCAGGAAGAAGTCCAGTCCGACGACGAAGACGAAGAAGTGGTGCGCGATCGGTTCGTCACCGAAATCGTCACTCTCGATTTGCAGAGTGGCGCGCATGAGCGGATTGTCGAACCGGCGGTTCTCGCGCAGTTTGTTGAAAAGTGGCGCGACGTACTCACGCAAAAGGTGATGGAGACCTTCGTCCCACTTTATCAATTCGATTTAGAAGCTGAAGGCGCACGTGTTCTTGCGACACTCAATCGCCTAAGCAAACACCGCCACGTCCCAGGTCGGAAAGAAACGGGACTCTTTCCCGCACAGAAACACGTCGCGGTTGCCCTTTGGAAGCGTTTGAACGCACGGCGCACAAGCAGTGCGATCTGCGTTGGCGAACCTGGGATTGGCAAGACGACTATCGCGACGGCAGTATCGGAGTTGATGCGCGAGTGCGATGGTGACTATCGCCCGACATTAGTATTGTGTCCACCGCATCTCGTACCCAAATGGGTACGCGAGATTCAACAGATCGTCCCGATGGCATTTGCCATGCCGCTCAATCGTTTGAGCGATGTGAGTGACTTTATCCGCCAGGTCAAACGGCTTGCGCCTGGGACACCGGCGTATGCCGTCCTGTCCCGCGAGATGGCAAAACTGGGGAGCGGTTGGCGGCCCGCTTATATGGTGCGGAAAAAATATCTCCGGGTCGAAGATGCTGGCGAAGACACGACGATTGAGACGGACAAATTCTTCGCCTGTCCGCACTGTGGTCATCCGATCTATGAAATCGAAGGTGGGCAAGAAATCGTGCTGGTCCGCAACGTCGGATATTTGGCGACCCGTAAACGCTTTTGCTTCGAGTGTCACGAGCCGCTCTTTCAAATGATCCATCTGAATGGCGCGAAGAAAATCGATGCTCAATCTGACAAGAGCAACGGCAATGGCAATGGGAACGGCGATGGGAATGGCAATGGGAATGGTCACCATCATGAAATGTTGATTCAAATGGAGACCAAGCCCACAACGCAACGCTATCCGATTGCCGAATTCATTGCGCGACGATGCCCAGGTTTCTTCAAGCTGTTGATCGGAGATGAGGTTCATCAATCAAAAGGTCAATCGACGGATCAAGGGTACGCGCTTGGCGCACTCGTTCGCGCGTGCAGCAATACCCTCGCGTTGACTGGCACGATTTATGGTGGACGCGCGACATCGCTCTTCTATCTCTTGCACCGCCTCTCGCCCCAGGTGCGCGCCCGGTTCAAGTGGAGCGATGGACAAAAGTGGGCGGAACGCTACGGCATCTTGGAAAAGGTGATGAAGCGCACCGAGTCGGACACTGGCTATGGCACGTACTCCGGCAAACGACGTCGGCAAACCTTCGTGCGCGAACTCCCTGGGGCGTCGCCCGAACTCGCCGCACTTCTCCTCGACTGTTCAGCGTTTGTCAATCTCTCCGACCTAGGATTCCAAATGCCGCCTTATCGCGAATATCCCCACACGATTCCGATGGCAGAGGATCAGCAGGAAGCGTACGCGGCACTCGAAGAGCAACTCATCGATGAGCTGAAAGAACGCATCCAGCGCGGCGACCGTTCATTGCTCGCGGCATACTTGCAGTCCTTACTGGCATACCCCAACAGTTGTTTTCGTGCTGAGGTCGTCGAGGATTCGGACGGCGAGTTCGTCGCGAGTGTGCCCGCGCTCGTCGATTCAACGAATGGGAGCAAGGCTCGCTTGTTCCCAAAAGAAAAGTGGCTGGTCGATCTTACCAAAGAAGAAAAATCACGTGGTCGCCGTGTCCTGGTGTACTGTCGTCAAACTGGGACACGTGACATCACCCCGCGCCTGGTGCAGATTTTAGGACAAGCTGGTTTGCGTGCAGACGTCTTGAAAGCATCGGTCGGGACCCAGGTCCGTGAAGATTGGGTGCGGCGGCGTGTAGGTAAAGGCCTGCTCGATGTACTCATCACCAATCCCAAAATCGTCGAGACCGGTCTGGATCTGATCGAGTTTCCAACCATCGCCTGGTATGAAATCGATTATGGCATCTACACGATGATGCAAGCGTCACGGCGTTCTTGGCGCATTGGTCAAGTGAGTGAGGTCGATGTGCATTTCGCAGTCTACTTGGGCACGATGGAACATCGCGCGGCGAGCCTGGTGGGTCAGAAACTTGCCGCCGCGCTTTTACTGTACGGAGATTCGGTCGAAGGAGCCCTCGTTGAACAATCGGATTCCGGACACGGTTTCCTCGCCGACCTTGCGCGCAGTGTGATCGAGCGCGCTGAGGTAACGGATCTCAATCAACTGTTTCGCCAAGTGTCGCTCGGCGGGAATGGCAACGGGAACGCAAGTCACGAATTCATCGGTGCATCATTACCCGCGCTAACGACCGATGCAACCGAGATTCTCGCTGGTAGCGTCACGGCGTTGTTAGAACCGCGAGTGTTAGTGAATTCGGCGAGCACGCGGCAGTTGGCGTTGTTCTAATGGGAATGCGATTTCGATACTACGTGTGTGTGAGCGCGAGACACGATGCCTCGCGCTCATACTATTCATGGAGTGAGACAACATGATGATGAAGGTTGTAGGATCTATCACTTGGAAAGCGAAATTCTCACATGAATCGCTCGACATCCAGTCGGCAATCCTGGTTCGCTTGCAGACCAACGATAGAGGTCGGTTCGGATTGAACGATGCCGAGGGATGATCGAAGAATGAGTGATTACTCGATTGATCAGGTCGGTGCTTTGCGTCACAAAAAATGCGGCGGGCAAATCGCGATTGAGGCTGAATTGTACGTTCTGACCGGGCTGAGGTTCCCGACCGATGATGAGACACAGGGATGTCAGGTCGAACGCGAACCGCATGGAAATCTGTCGTGCGCAAATTCGGTGGCTATCATGGCTACTGTATGAAATGTCATCGCGAAGGCAATTTCTACGGACCGCGTTATCGCGCCAAGCGCAAGCCCCGATCTTCGTTATCGCCAATGCGCTCACATAGGATGAGATGAATCGCATGTCATCACCAGTTCATCAACAGTTGTCCTACTTATTGAATTTTCAAAAATTAATGTTCGCGCTGCCTAACGTTTCCAAGGCAGATCAGAAGCAAAGACAGCTGCCCAGAGGCGACTGGACGAACGCCGTGTGCGCGCCACACCAGCCATGACCGTGGTGCGCAGTTCCAGACCGTTGTGAGGAGCGCTGCCAGCCGTATACTCCGTGACCTGGGTCCAGACGAATTCGGTTGGATTGAGTTCCGGTGCGGCCGTCGGGAAGTCAAAGACGTGCAGACGCGGATGACGAGCCAGGAAATCCTTGACGAGGCGACGACCATGAATCGGATGCTTGTCCCAGACCATCACGATCGGCCCGGGAATGCAACGGAACAAATGCTCCAGAAAGACAACGACTTCCTTGCCGCTGAGTGAGATGTCATAGGCTTGTAGGTGCAACCTGATCTTGCGCTTCCGCGGACTCACACAGAGCGCGCCGATCAGATTCAGACGTTCATTATGTTCGATACTCGTGCGAATGACGGGCGTTTGACCGCGCGGCGACCAGGTGCGTTTGAGCGGGGAGACCAGCGAAAACCCACTTTCATCGAGAAAAACGAGCGTCGCGCCGAGTTGGTGCCACTTTTTTTATATGCGGCCAGAGGTAATGTTTCCAGTGTGCAATCGCCTCGTCATCACGATGCAGTGCGCGCCGTTGCGGTTTTTGGCAACTCCACCCAAGACGCTGCATGAGATACCAAACACTGTGCGAACGATAGCGCACCCGGAATAGTTCCCAGATCACATGTGCGATGCGATCCAACGTCCAGTAATCTTCGGCATACCCGTGTTGAAAGGCGCCGCGTGCCAGAGCGCGGAGCAAACGCCGACACTGGGAAGCGTTGAGGCGGCAAGGACGTCCTGGTCCACGCGGATGCACCTTACGCTTGCGCTTGGGTAATCTCGCCTCTCGTCGCCATCGGCGAACGCTCTGCGCCGTGACGCCAATGCGTTGAGCAACTTCTTTTGGACTCTGACCGCTCCGCAACAAAGACTTGGCGCGCTTTCGACGCCCGGCCAGTTGTTTGGATGTTCCAAATGGTCTCATGTGCCTATTATCGCACATAACTGACCAACGCGAACATTAATTATTGAAGATTCAATAGTCTCAGCGCCTCAGGATAGTGCGGCGCGACTCTTGCGCGATACACCTTCGTGTGAGCAACCACAAGCACGGCTGGAGCGATGTGGACCGGAAGCTTTGTCATCCGCAGAGCTGCTGCAGTTGGTGCTTGACAGTAAATCCGATCCATTGCTTCCACTGCGCCTGCTCAATCAGTGGTCAACCCTGAACCAGCTCGCTCATGCTAGTCCCGCCGAGATTCTCCGCGTGGATGGGATGACGCGTGTGCGCCTGGCCCATCTGCGTGCCGCGCTGGAAATGGGGAGGCGCATGTGGACAGAACCCATGCAAAATCGACCTGTGGTGCGTTCGCCGGCGGATGCGGCAGAGCTCTTCTTGCCTGAGATGGCTGGTTTACAACATGAGCAGATGAGAGCCATGCTCCTCGACACAAAAAACCGCGTGCTGGGAATTCCAATGATCTATCAAGGTTCAGTCCACACGACTGTCGTCAGAATCAGCGAGTTATTCCGTGAGGCAATCCGTCAGAATTGCACGGCGATTATCGTTGCTCACAACCACCCTAGCTCAGATCCGACGCCGAGCCCGGAAGACTTTGCCGTGACGAAAGAAATGGTACAGGCGGGAAAGCTCTTGGATGTCGAGCTCATCGACCACTTGGTGATCGGTGGTGGGCAGCAGAAATTCGTGAGCCTCAAAGAGCGCGGAATCGGATTTTAGAAAACAAGTGATTCATGGGGACGGCTCTTGTCCTAATCGCGCTTTGATTGACCTCATCTGGAAGAATGATGGTGAGGGACACACAAACGTGTCCCTCACCACCAAGATTGACCGCAGCAGAATTGTTTTATTTCCGGCTGTGTCATCCAAGCCAGGCAACTCTTGTGAGAGCGTGCAGGATTTCTTTTTTATTTTAGAATCTCTGACAGATGGGTTCTCAGTCAACGAAACATATTCCCATCTGTTACTGTTTGCATTTCTTCCGTACCGTGACAATTGGAGTCTGCCTTGACTCAGCATTTCCCTGTGATATACTGATTTTCGTGACAACAGATTGCGCCGAATTGTGGGGGGCCGTGACATGTGTGCAAAACGAATAGGGCACTACTGCCGAATCTGTGGGCGTTACCGCGCCAACGAAAAATTCTCAGGCAAAGGACACAAGATTCACGTCTGCAAAGATTGTGCCCGCTTGCCTGTCGAAGAACGCCTGGCTATCGAACAAGAAGACGAAATCACCGGTTTTCTCAAACAATCGAACATTTCCCAGCCGAACCTGGTTCGCCTGAAAACCCTAGCCGCCTCGCCTAATTCTGAAATTGCCCAGCTCGGTCGACTCGTTTTAGAAATCGCCCGAACTCACACTCAAAAGAAGGGGCGTCTCCCCTTCTTGGCGCGAGAGCGCAAAGACTTGCTCGCGCAACTTGAGGAGACGGGTCTTATTTTCCTACTCCACTCTATGTGAGATAGTCAGGATAAGCATCCAGAACCATGGTTTGGGAATCTGACTCCTATATTTTTCTTCAGCGGCGTGCGAGTGAAGCGTTGGGATCTGATTCGCTCGCCAGGAGTCATACATCGGTTCGTAGGGAATGATTCACTCAACTATTGCATGAAGAACATGAAAAAGACGATATTGCACGTCCCGGATGTTCTGGCAGCTGGCTCAGAGGGCTTGGAATCACTTTTTGATCTTGTCACGGAAATCCGAATTGGTTGTGAAATTCAGTTGGACATGTCAGGAGTCCGCTGGATTCATCCGTCCGGCATAGTTGGGATGGCCGCGTTTTGCCGGCGTGCCCATCAACTAACAGACAAGAAGGTGCATGTCGTCGGATGCCAGCCTAACCTGTTAGCATACCTCATGCGCGTTGATTTCTTCAAAACGTGTCAGGATTGGGCATACAGCACGGATCATGTTCCACCGGAAATCGAATTGAGCCGTAGCGAAGCCTCTGCTAATCTTCTGGAACTCGAGGCGATCCACAGTCCTGTGGACGTTCGGAGAACAGCGAATCGAACCCGCGGCATCTTGCAAGCCTGGCTCGATTATGGCTCCTCTGAACAAAACGATCTCGTTTCCATTCTTTCAGAGATGTGTGACAACATTTGTGAGCACAGTCAGGATTTCGGACACGTCGCTATCCAACGATACTATCGACCATCGCTAGCACATGCCGAAGTTCGGATAGCTATTGGTGATATGGGCATTGGAATTCAAAGCAGCCTCGAACCTGTCCACGGCAGTTTAGGTGGTTCAACGTTAGAATACATCCGTGCAGCTCTGGATGGGACCAGCAGGAGGGGGCGGGGGATCCGTGGAAACGGGTTTCAACGAGTTCAGGAAATTATTCGACGGTGCAAAGGTAGGTTATATGTCCGCTCAGTAAACGCTGCCATTCGAATTAGGAGCGATCCGGCAACAGTGATTGAGTATCCAAACCTCACGTTTTTCCCGGGAACGCAAGTGGCGATTGTGCTAGGCCAGCGAACACGAGTTTGACATGCGATTCAAAGTGCTGTAGAATGTGTTCACGAGTATATCGTGAAGAGATAATTGATGAATCGCTTATTTAAGTTGGTCGAACTTGCCCATTTGTTAGACAATAAATCTCCTGACCTGTTAACCCGCGATTTGGGGCGTAGAGCCTTCCGGTATTTCGAACGCGAAATGAAGCAAACGCCCGAAGGTGAAACCCTCATCTTGGATGGGAAAGATATTGTTTTATTTGATAGTTCCTTCTTTGACGAGGCGATTCTTAATCTCTTTGTGAAACTCGTTGGTGGGGAGTATGGGAATCGTTTTCTGCTCTTGTGTGATATTACCGATGACTCGGTCGACAATGTCGATGGCGCGATCAAACGACGGAATTTGAAAAACGCGATCCCTATCAAGAACAGCGACCAGTGGCGTTTCGTGGGTGCCTTGGAACCAAACTTGGAAGAAACCGCACGCTTCCTTGTACGAAAAAAGCAACTGACCGCCCGGGAGCTCGCGGACCTTCTCAAGATCGAAATCAATAACGCGAGTAATCGATTGCGCCGTCTGCATGAATTGCGGCTGGCGAAACGCGAGGAATTGAGTTCAGAATCAGGGCTATATCATCGGTATTCTGCCTTGGATTGATTTTTTTTGAATAGCTGTTCACGAAAACACCGTGAGGAGTGATTATAAAACATGATAGCTAATCGTCGCACGAATTGCCATCGACATCCGTCTCAGGTCTTTTTGAGTCATGCGCGTGAAAATCGATCTCACATTTCTCAATTGGAGATGCTCCTCAAGATTAGGGGGCTGCGTGTATGGCGAGATTTGCCCGATCTTCTCCGTGGCGAACATAATGAAGCTGCGGTAATTGCCGGCATCCAGCAGTCCGATGCCCTATTGATTTGGTTAACTCCCGAATGCATTCAGTCAGACTTTATATGGCGAGTTGAGATTCCGGCTGCGATCCAACGGCATCTTGCCGACCCCAGCTATTCGATCATTCCCGTTTTCTGGGCTGAGTCGGTGACGACCGTGCGCGACTTCTGCCGACAAAACAACTATGAAGACATTACGGCTTTCGCCGGCGAAGTCCCCTTCTCAAGTAATTTGATTCCGAACGCTACACCATCTGGCTTTGCAAATGTTGCCTATCAATGTTTGCGTAGTCTATTGGCTCGGCAGCGCCGACGTTTTCGGGATCGTCCTTTCAATTTGGTCTTGCGTACTTCGCCGGATGATTCTCTTTGTGAAGGCATGGATCTGGACTTAGATTGGTCGTCGTTATTTGAAAGCCCACGCGGCGATCCCCAAGTCTGGGATGACCTGTTGTTGCCTGCTTTGCAAGATGTTCGTCGCGTGGTGGGTCGTTTCACGCCTACCCGTCATCTGAATATCCGGTTGCAGGCACGTCTCAGCGCGGCATTTGCAATCGGTCGAATATTCCCGACCACATCCCGCTTTAACTTGACCATCGATGGTGGACATGGGATCTGGAGGAGTAGTTACGCACCCACAGCCGCAAAGCCACTTCATATAGATCAATCTGAAGGGGCCGCTCATTCAGACCAAGCAGTTGTGCAACTCTCAATCACGCGCGACCTTGGTCGATCAGTTTCCGATTACTTGACCCGATTGCAATTCCCATATGGACCAAAGCTAAACATCTCCCCGGTCAACGGGATTTCGAACGCGGCCGTTCGTTCTGGCAAACAGGCTTTGGCGATGGCGATACAAGTAGGGCAAGAAATCAAGAGACTACGCGATCGGGATGGTGTCCGCCAAGTGCATCTGTTTGCTGCGGTCCCTGCGCCTTTGGCTCTTCTCATTGGGAGGCACTGCAACGCCACAATTCCAATCCACATATATCATTCTGATCAAGAGCATGGTTTTGTTCGAACCTGCCAAATTTCATGATAGGAGGTACGACTCAATGGCAACCCTTAATTCCTATTTCGATGAATTTCTGTCCAACATTAACCCTGATCCCAAAATGGTCAAGCGGGCGGTCAATGCGCACGAACCGATTAGGGAGCATCTCGCGACCGACGAGGAATTTCAAGATTATTACTTGGATTCTTTTCTTTACGGCTCGTACCGACGGCACACGGCTGTTGGAGACATCAAGGATGTGGATATTGTGGTCCTTACCAAATTCGACCACAATAAAGACAAGCCGCGCGCTGTTCTTGCTAAACTCAAGCGAGCATTGGCACGGTACTACGAGAATCCAGACCTCGCGAATCAACGTCGCTCCATTCGTGTAGATGACCCACTGCCGGACGATCCCAACTGCAAGTTGACATTGGACATCATTCCCGCCGCCATCATCACAGACGAGAATGGCGTGTTAAAGGTCCCCGATCGCGAGGATGACTGTTGGATTGACTCACATCCGAAAGGGCATCTTCAGGTGGTCAACGACCTGAATGCAAAAGAATACAGCGATGAGCGGTTCGTTCCACTTGTCAAAATAATGAAATCGTGGTGGAAATACCAATGTGGCATTCTGCAACCCGAAGTAGAACGACCACATCCCAAGGGTTTTTGGGTTGAGTGCATGACGATGGAGTGTTTCGACCGCCACCAAAAGACGTTCGCGGAACATTTCGTGACTGTGCTAGCCAATGCTGTGACTCGGTATGCGAATCCTTCCCAGGTTCCGCAACTCAGCGATCCGGCGATGGTGGGACAATGCATCAAGACGAGTATGACCTTGGATGAATTCAAGTTTTTCCTCAAAGCGATGGAGGATTCTCTGAAACTGGCGCGTCAAGCACTTGCTGAAGACGAAATCACGGAAAGCGCAAAGATCTGGGGTAGGGTTTTCGGCGATAAATTTCCGAAACCGCCCAAGGGAGGCTCTAGCGGGACGAAACAAGGAGACAATCCGAAATCGCCCTTTGCTGGTCCGGTTAGTCAAGTGGGTGCCGCAAAACCGTTTGCGTAACGGAATGGAGTACATCGGTATATGAGGCTCTATCCAGAATGGTGGAACGAAGCTGAAGCGCGTCTTGCGGCTAATGGATTTCAACGCCTGGACTCGCCACAAGGTAACTCGTGGCAAGGACCACTTGAAGTGGCGGATGGTGACGGTAAGAACCGCACGATAACGATTCGACTAAACTTGCCAGAACTTTTTCCCTTTGTAAAGCCCTCTGTTTTCGCCGTTGATCCACCAATAAATTATAGCCGCCATAAATTGCCTGAAGAAGGATCGTTATGCCTTTGGTCCGACAAAAAGGATGGCTGGGACCCGGGTTACACAATCGATCAAATCCTTGACCGGGTTCGGTTATGGTATCGTTGCCATTTTTCAGCCAATTGGGATGAGACCTATGAACCCCTAGACCTGCATCTCTATTTTCCTGGAGAGCACCCTCTTGTCGTTTTGCCTGACAGGTGGGCTCCCCTAGAAGATCGGTCATCGGGCACTTTTTCTGTCTGGCATAAGGAGGACGAGAAACACATCTTCGTGGACAACATTGGGGGGGAGCAATTCGCCCGAACGTCAAAGGATGTTGTCGGTAAGAAGCTCTTGTTCTCTCAAGGCGAGGCAAATTACCGGGGAACTTGGTTGCGTCTCCACGAAGAACCGGTTCCCTACCCAAATCTGGGACCGATGCTTGAGGAGATCTCACGTACCACTAGCCTGCCAGTAAATCAAGTCCTCCGAATTTTGGAACGGACTCTGGGTGAAAAAATACGACCTAACCGCCAACACATGTTGTTCCTGGGATTGGTTTATCCTGGAAGAGACAGATGCGACCATTGGCTATTTCTGAGTGCTGATCTTCCTCAGGGTCAAAACCGCTGGGCACACTTGGATAACTTGAAAATGTGTCGTTTGACGAGCTACAGTGTGACCGATAGTGGACCAATGGCACTTATGAGAAGGACACAGCACATCGCAGTTGGACTGAAAGACAAGCGAGTGGCTTTATTTGGTCTAGGCGCTATTGGCGGAAGTATAGCATTGCTTCTTGCCAAGGCTGGAGTTGGGCACCTGAACCTGATTGACGACGATTGCCTTCGACCGGGCAACGTCATTCGCCACACCGTGTCCTTGTACTCGGTCGGTCTTGATAAGAGTGCGGCAATGAAATTCAAGATCTTGGAACACTTGCCCTACTGCGATGTCAAGGCTTTCGATCAACCAAATGCCTGGGACGCTTTATGTGGAATCATTAATGACTGTGACATGGTTGTTTCAGCGACAGCGAACCCACCGTTCGAGGTCCTGCTCAATGAAGCGTGCTTGCGTCGAGATATTCCAATCGTCTACGTGGCTGGTTATCGGCGAGCCAGTATTGGAAAGATTCAGTTAGTACGACCTGGCAAGGATGCGTGTCGGCTTTGCGTTCAACACTTAAGAGGCAATAACTCGCAGTATCCGGTAGTTCCTTCCGGTGATGAGGGTGAATTTGTCGAAGCGGGCTGCGGCGATCCAACAGTCGAAGCGACAGCCGTAGATTTGGAAGCCATTGCGACAATGGCTGCCAGGGTTGCGATCAAACAGTTGCGAAATGATTCTCTGGTGGAGAATCATTGGTGGGTTGTGAATGAACCGCTTGAAGGTTCGACCATGTTTGCTATAGACGTCCCTACAGTTATTCCACAAACTTGGCGTTCCTCGCCCGATTGCCCGCTATGCCGCCAGCTGATGGTAAGTATGAGTCAGGGCGACCAGAAATGACCCGCGAGGCAATGATCAATATCGTGCGCGTATCGGCAGTGGCAGCCGATAAAATATTTCAGCAAGCGGCAGCGTACCTACCCTCAGAGACAGGTGGGATCCTTGTGGGTTACGAGCTAGATGCGAATGCCATCATCACCCATATCATCAGCGCAGGTCCGTCCGGTCAACACGCCCCCGGCTCTTTTATGCGAGATGGGGCATACTCGCAAGTAGAGTTGGAAAAGCTCTATGATAATTCGGAAGGCGAGCTGAACTACTGGGGAGAATGGCATTCCCATCCGCGCACTTTTCCATTGCCCAGCAACGTTGATCGGAGCAGCATGGCAGAAATTGCAATGAGTCAAGCTTACGGATTAGCAACCCCGATATTGGTTATCTGTGAGCGACAACAAAACCGAGGATGGAGGTTACTGGCCTTTCAATGGTGCGGCGATTCTCTCAGCCCTAGGGAACTTGTCATAGAATAGCCAAATGGTAAATCCTGAACCACAGAAATTGAGCATCTGAAATTCGGACAGCATCCATTGCATTGACAATTCGTTTGAATAAAGGAGAAGAACATGGCGCTATCCTACGAAAACCTGGACCCGCGAACTCGCCAATTCATGTTGAGTGAAATGGAGCGAGATGTGTCGGCAGGCTCACTCTATCAGAGTCCACGCCTCAATGAGAATGGTCTTCAGCAGTATTCGTCTCTACTGAAAGAAGCAATCCAGGAACACGAGGATGCATGGCTCGCAGTCGAATTACGGCAGCGCAACCTTATCAGGACACACGAATCGAGAAGAAAGCCACGCGGTGGATTTACGATCGCCGAGGTACCGGTCAATGCTCCGGAGATGTTGGCAGAAGGCGAATTCAACCGGTTCTACGTAAGAGGTTTATGCGCCCGCGCTTTGGAGGAGGGCATTGCGGAAGTCGAAGTCTACCGGGGCAAAACAGTCAATCAGCCACGTATGGAGTCACAGGCCATGATTGGCAGAAGGATTGCAGTGCAAGCACTACTCGAAGACCTCCGAAAGTCTCAGGGGCTAGAACCTTCGCTTGGACTCCCGCCCGGTCCGAATTCCGGCTTGACTGTCCGATTGGTGCGCGCCTCATAAAGGGTATGATGAAGCTCCTGCAGAAACTCTTTAACTTTCCGCCCGGTCGTAATGCTGTGATCATGAGAGACAAGCAAAACTGGGAGTATTGGCTGACTCGGAGAGAAGACGAGTTCGGTCAGCGTTTGATGGTATCTCGTTACGACAAGTACATCGCAATCGTCGAGTCTAGCTGGGCTCCCCCGATTCTTCAGCTGTGTGATATTCGAATTCTTGCATCTGCATATCGAGCACGGGGGTTGGGTACACAATTGCTTCACGAAGTGATCTCATTCGCTGGCCGAAAGGGAGCCGAGGCTATTGCGGGACCAGTTTCAAAACCCGATTTTGAAGTGACCCCGTATCTGCTAGGTTGGTACCGTCAACATGGATTTCGAGTAACCATGGTAGAGCACGAGATATGGAAGGCACACGTTCGCCTTGATCTGAAGGCAGCTGGCGCTCGAAGCATCGATCCATATGCCATTGAAACGCCTTGACGCAATGTTTTTATGCGGCCCATTGGTTTTATATTGCCAGAATGGTTGGACTTTTGGTCTGTAACATCGGCCTTCATTGCATCAATCGACGCTATAATCTGGCAGGTGGGTTCACATGACCTTACTCAGAAATGCTTGCTTCATGTACGCGTTGGAATGAGAAATGAGTTGGTGAGGTGCAAATTGAAAATCAGCTCTCACAGAAAAATGGCGATCATATACTTCAGGCAAAGATGGATGGGCATCCATAATTCGTGATCGAAAACCACTATCCCTGGTTTCATTGCGTCGTCGCTGTCGCTTGTTCTGTTTTTTGTTGATCGTCTTTGACTTCCTCGATATACAAAGAGGGTGGCGCTGGCGAAAACCATTCTGATTTGACTGTCGTCAGTCCAGTCATCTCATGTCCTGTGCGCTTGTGTAAAGCTATCTCTCTCTTGAATCTCCTACTCAGTAAAGCCGACCAATTTGAAAACGGTGAAGAACGGCGGCTGTTCTATGTGGCGATGACGCGAGCCAAAGAAAAGGTCTATTTCATTGCGGACCGTTCATATAAATCCAAGTTCATCAGCGAGCTCGAAGTCGAGAGTGGAATTCCCATCATCAAGAAATGTCCGCGTTGCAGGACGGCAGACTTGGTCAAGCGAAGCGGAATAAAAAATGGTAAGCCCTGGGCTTTCTGGGGTTGCACTAACTATGTCTACGGTTGCGATTATATAGAGTGGATTAACTGAATGATCGTCAATCGATAAGGCGAAGGGAACACTCTGATTTTATTTACAGACGACCATCGTCGATCTTGAGAGAATTGTTATGCTCATCGCCATGACTCGACCGATAAGCCCCAAGATGGGGCAATGTGAACTGACCTACCTGCCACGCGTTGAAATCGATATTGAACTTGCGTGTGCACAGCATCGCGAGTATGAAAAAACTTTGGAAGCATTGGGATGCTCAATCGTTCATCTTTCAGCCGAACCCGAACTCCCGGATTCTGTTTTCGTAGAAGATACAGCGTTAGTCCTGGACGAGGTGGCACTGATTACCAGACCAGGGGCGGAATCGCGAAGACTAGAAACAGAATCGGTAGCCAAGAGACTGGGTGAGTATCGCGAGTTAATCTTTATCCAACCGCCCGGCACATTGGATGGCGGCGATGTGCTGAGAATTGGCAAGACCATCTATGTGGGATCATCGAGCCGCAGTAATGCGTCGGGGATTAACCAGATTTTGACTGTCCTGGCTCGATTTGGATATCGCATCGTAACAGTTCCTGTGGGCGAATGCTTACACCTCAAGTCCGCTGTAACCCAAGTGGGGCACAGCACTTTGCTCATTAACCGTCGACTCGTTGTGACCGATTATTTCCCAGAAATGGATTTCATTGAGGTGGCTGACGAAGAGCCGTTGGCAGCGAATACGTTACTCATCGGAAATCAATTGATCTGCTCCGCATCATTTCCGCGAACGCGCGAGCGATTAGAAGCAAGAGGCATTGGAGTTAGATGCATCGACGTATCCGAATTGGAAAAAGCAGAGGGTGCCATAACCTGTTGCAGTTTGATCTTTGATTCCTTGCAGTAATGGGGAATCTGACAAGTCACACCAGATGAAGGCGTCGAAAAAAACGAACGCCCGGGGGGACAATGATGCCGAGTGATATTCCTCCAGAACTTGGGCTGCTCTCTTCGATTCTTGATGAGCATCCGCCCGCCACACGCGAGTTATTCCAATATGCATTCGCGCTATTAGCGGTCGAGGATGGCAAAGCTCAGATCGTTGGAAGACCCTGGATCGAGCAACGCGAGCATATCACTTTTCAGACCATCGCGGGCGAAGTCTTTACGCTTGCCAAGCCGGCAGTGGCTGAATCTGAACTTGAGCGAATCGCGGAGATCGTTCGCGAAGTCTTGCAGACGGAATCCGATCACGCTGCATAAAACTGTCTTGCTCGCCGGGATGCTCTTGATCACTTGCGCCTGTGGCTCATCGACTCCGAATCCTGTGGCGAGCCCGGCACCTACGCGGATTCGCATTCTCGCCGGAGAGACCATTCGACTTCCCGTCGAACCAAATGTGGGACCAACCGAAGAAAACGCGACCCTCACTTTTCATTTCACGGTGGTTGATAAAGTCAGAAGGACACCCGTGAAAGTGCGGTCAGTGAAATTGGGGGATCATGAAATCGTGCGAAATGTAAACGAGTTTTCGGTTCAACTTCCTGGGAATACGTTAGACATTCCCTTGTTGCTGCATGTAGAAGCCGATGGCTATGAGACTTGGGAAAGCGTCTTTCGCCACCGCGTCTATCATAGTCGCGTCGTTTACTTTGAACTCGAATTATCGCCGGACTGTCCAAGCGCAAGCAGAGTTTTCCGGTTAGTCTAGGGATTGCCGATATGCACTCGGATCCCAGAAATTGAATTGAGAGAGCGCACCATGATAGAAAAGTTCGATTTGGGTCAACATGACTGATCGTCTGCCCATTGGAATAGGCGTACGGAACGAAAAATCACTACATGCGGCGCTGAGGCAATGGTATGCGCACCCTGGTGACAGACTGGAAGTAAAGGTCGATGGTTACGCGAGAATTTCTGATAGCACATCTGAATTATTCGCACACCATATTCGGACATGACTGGTGATTACCCAAAACTCGATTTTTGAACGTGAGTGGAAAGCTCTGCCTCAGTGTGGTAAGATTGGCTTGGCAACCCAATCCCCGCACTCCTGGAGGCAGAGCCATGTCCAGTATAGACCAAGTTCTGGTTTCATTCAAACGTGCCACCCAACCGTTGCTGAATGATCTGGAAATTTTCATGCGTCCGTTTGTTTAAGTGCTGCCGGATCAACGCTATCGGTATAGCCTGAATCAGTTTGCGCCGGGATGTTAGCGGCACGCTCGCCCGGGTGTGCGTCAAACTTTTGGGTGGATGACAATGACGGCGATTTCGGATAATATTGGGCATCCCTGCGATCTGAAAGGTCATGCCTATGCCCACCTTGGATGAACTTGAATCGCGCTGGCAACCCATGAGCCATGAAGTCATGCACGCGATGAAGGAATGGCGGCGTCAGCATCCGCGCGCAACGCTCAACGCTCAACGAGATTGAGACCGAGCTAGATGTGCAGTTGGCGCGACCGCGATCCCAAATGCTACAAGATACCGCCCTTACCAGACCCAGAGCTGATTTACCCACGTGGACGAAGCCGAGCGGCCGCGGTGTCCCCAGTGTGGCGTCTTGCTCATCGCACCAGGCACCCAGACCCGCACCCTTGTGACTGAGCATGACCAAAGCCTTGAACTCGCGCGCAGTTATGCGACTTGTCCACAATGTGGCGCAGGACTTTTTCCCCTCGATGAAGAACTGGCTCTGTTGCCAGGAACGCTGACCCTGAGTTTGCATGAAGCCTTGGTGCGCCTGGGAGCACGGATGCCATTTCGGAGTGTCGTGGAAGAACTGGCGTACCTCAAGCATGTAACTACAACCGAAGCCACCGTGCGACGACACGCGGAAACGGCTGGCGCGGCCTACGTCGCTTGGCAAACCGAAACCGTTGAACAGGTCGAACGTACCCTTCCGACAGTACCCGAGGGTGCCGCGCATCAATTGATGAGTACGGATGGCGCAATGGTGCCCCCTGGTGCACGGGGAATGAGCGGAAGTGAAGACCGTTGCGATTGGGGCCATCCCACCGCCTGTCTTGGAACACGGCGAAAGGGTGGTGCATACCACCCAGTTGAGTTATTTTTCGCGCCTGACCGAAGCCGAGACCTTTAGTCGCCTCGCGACGGTCGAAACCCAGCGGCGCGGCACAGAACGCGCGAAGATCGTGTGTGCGGTAAACGATGGCGCGGAGTGGATTCAAGGATTTATTGATGTGCAACGTCACGATGCGGTGCGCATTTTGGATTTCTCGCACGCCGCGGGCTATGTGGCACAAATCGGACAGGCCGTCTTGGGCGAAGCCACCCCGGAGTTCAAGACCTAGTTGACAACCATCTTGCATCAACTCAAACACGATTCATCGACCCAGGTCTTGCAGATCTTACAGACGATGCAACACCAACTGGAGGGCGGAGCGGCGTCCACCGAGGCGCTGGATCGGGTGCGCACGGCGGTGAGTTATTTGGACAAGTGGAAAGCCCAGATGGACTATGCACGCTTCCAAGCAGCGGGGTATCCGATTGGCAGTGGCAGTGTTGAAAGTGGCAACAAGGTCGTCGTCGAAGCGCGATTGAAAGGTGCGGGCATGCATTGGGCGCGCGCGCATGTGAATCCGATGGTTGCCTTGCGCGATGTGCTGTGTGGTGAACGCTGGGAGGAAGACTGGTCGCAGGTTGCCACATGCATGCGCGAGCAGTCCTTGCGCGAACGCCAGCAACGACAACGTGCGCGCTGGACGCAACGCCGCGCGGAGACAACCGTCAGTTCCAACGCAACCCCCGCCTCTGCCGCACACGTTGAGTTACCCCTCCCCGAACCAATTCAAGTCACTCCGAGGGCGCGCCATGCGCCATTGCCGGAGAAACCGAGACAACCCTATCGTCCGCCAGCAAATCATCCATGGCGTCGTTCACCATTGGCAGTGCGCGTTTCAAACCTTCCCAGCGGTTAGGTGACCCAAAAGTTTGACGCACACCCCCAGATTTTTGCATATTGACAATCGATTCATCCCATGCTATAATATGCACGGTTGTGAGTGTAGATTCACAAATGTGAATACCTAACGGAACGACGACCTCCGCTTGTTTTCGTTGAATCCAGTGCCCGCTACCACAGCCTCTCCGAGCACACGTCGAGACTCGGCGTACCCTCCTACCCAGTCCGCTCGGAATGCATCAGGGTGCATCGTCGATCTCATGTGATTGATGCGTCTGTGCAATGCGAGTTATTGGCACCGTCCGTAATACGTGAGTCCAATATCAACCAGAGCTGGCCAGTTGTACATGATTCCCTTTATTTACTGACCTGTCGTTTAGCTTCTCTCGTTCAAAGCAATCCGGCTGTTCCCATAGTTCGCAATTGAGTAATCTTGCTCGCTGCAAGAATTGGGTGGTTTGCCGAATTCTGTGTAAATTGGGCTCCGCTGAGCGTGAATTTCGGGAATTTACACAAATCTCTCAATACCGCTTCCATACGCCTGCTACATTTTACGAAGCCTTTGATCCTTCTGTCGCACGCCGTTTAGTGCAACGGTTTGAGTTACACTATACGCCCAAGCATGGAAGTTGGCTCAATATGGTCAAGTCGGAACTGGGCATTTTGTCCAAGCAATGTTTAGATTCGCGCATCCCAGAAATCGTATTGCTGCGGCGTGAGATTGAAGCATGGGAGGCAGAATGGAATGTGCGAAAGGTAGTGGTCAATTGGCAATTCAAAACCGCCGATGCACGCATCAAACTCAAGAAACTTTACCCAGTAATATCAGTGTGACGGAGTACTAGAGCAGAGTGCATGTTGTTGTGGTCGAGACGCGCCAGAGCCATTTGGGCATCGGGTTTCCTTTCGTTTTTCCGGCTCGCGCTCCTGCAATCCTTATTTTCAATGGAGGTTAGGTCATGGCGAAGCTAGCAATCGATGGCGGGAAGGCCGTCCGTACGAAGGATCCCATTGTCGAAACCGACGTCGTTGAGGAAGAGGAACTCAGCGCACTGCTCGAAGTGGCGAGGCAAAAGAAATTGCGTCGCGCCGAGGCGGCCGTCGAATACGAGCAGACGATCGCCGAGTGGTTCGGTGTCAAGCACGCCATCGCGGTATCCAGCGGCACCACCGCCCTGCATATTGCACTCGCCGCGTTCGGCATCGGGCCGGGCGATGAAGTGATCGTCACCCCTTATACTTTCGTCGCGTCGGACACGGTCGTCCTCGAGCAGAACGCGATTCCCATCTTCGCTGACGTGGATCCAGTGCATCTTACTCTCGACCCTGAGGATGCCGCCCGCCGCATTACTCCCCGAACCAAGGCGATTATTCCCGTCACCATCTCCGGCTCTCTCGTGGACATGGATCCCATTATGGAGCTTGCCCGCAAGCACAACCTCTGGGTCCTCGAGGATGCCTGCCAGTCACTTGGCGCTACTTATAAGGGCCGAATGGTCGGCACGATCGGACATGTCGGCGTGTTTAGCACGATTACCGGCAAGATTACCAACACAGGCGAAGGCGGGTTCGTAATTACCAATGACACGGACCTCTACGAAAAAATGTGGGGTTACCAGGACTTTGCCCGCAAGAAATCGCTCGGCGGCGCCTCCAAGTACCATTTCGATCTTCCTTGTACCAACTACCGGATCACGAACATGCAGGCGGCCATCGGCACTCAGCAGATGAAGCGCGCGTGGGACATGATCCGTAAGCGCACGGAGAACGCCGATTACCTCTCGTCCAAATTGGAGGAAACTCCGGGCATTGTCCTTCCGGCCAAGTCGCCATGGGGTGAGCGCGTCTATTTCTACTATCTGATTCGGCTCCAGCCCGAAGTGCTCGGTACCGACATGCTGAATTTCGCGGTGGCGCTGGCGGCCGAGGGTGTTTACAATCTTCGTTACCTCAGCACCACCCGCTGGATGATTCCGCAGCATCTGGAGCCGCTCTTTGTGAACAAGGCGGGTTATGGCGGCACCAAGTGCCCGTTCGAGTGCCCGCTCTATGAAGGCCAAGTCGAATACTATCGAGGTCTGTGCCCAGTTGCCGAAAAAGCGTGCGACGAGGTCTTTTGGCTAGCGAGCATGCACCCGCTGCTTGAAAAGCAAGATCTGGACGACATTGCCGAGGCCGTCAAGAAGGTCGCCGGCGAATTCGTCGATCGCAAGAACAAGGGCATCCCGATCAATTATGCCACTGACGAGCAGAGGGCCCTCCTCTAGAGTCAGGGGAGCTCCGAGATGATCAACCTCCCAACGTCTGCGGATTCGAGCATCGATCAGATCGGCGTCGTGGTACGCGATGTTCGCCAGGTGGCAGAGCAGCTTACCCGGTTGCTCGGAGTTGGCCCCTTTCGCATCCTTGAATACCCGATCCCGGGGACCGATGCTCAGACCACTTACCTGGGCCGGCGGGCGAGTTATCGCGTGCTCCTGGGCTTTGCCCAGCTGGGCGCAACTCAATTGGAGCTGGTTCAGCCGCTGGAGGGTCGGAGCATCTGGAGCGACTTTCTCGAACAACACGGACCAGGGCTCCATCACTTTCGGGTGACGATTCAGAATTTCGATGAGACGGTGGCGGCCTGGGAGGCGGCTGGAATCCTGAACCTGGCGAGCGGGACCGGCACCCACGTCGGCTCGAAATGGGCCTATTTCGATACCGCCAGGCTGCTCGACGGCATCATTGTCGAACTCCGGAAAAAAATAGACGAAAGCAATGGTGAGGGTCAATGGGTTATCACCGCCAGCGCGTCGGGGAGCGGCAAGCAAGAATAATTCTAAATTGAAAGGAGAGGTTTGTCGCGAGCCGGGGTCGCGGCCGCGACAAACCGCACCGTATATGACTGGACAGGCAACTCCCACTCCGGCTCCTGTGCCGCGGGGCGACCTGATCGGCAAAGTGGCGCTCATCACCGGCGCGTCTTCCGGCATCGGTCTTGCTATCTCACGCCGCTTTGCAAAAGAAGGCGCGCAGCTTGTTCTATTGGGTTTCAATGTCGAGCGACTCGATCCGGCCTGCCACGAGATCGGCGAGATCGCCGGTCCGCAGAATGTGCTGGCGATCGTCTGTGACATCACGAACGAGGAATCGGTCATCTCGGCCGTGCAACAGACGGTCGAGCATTTCGGGCGGCTGAACGTCGCCGTGAACAATGCAGGCATTTCGAAAAGCATCCCGTCGGACGAGTGCACGCTCGCCGATTGGAATCGGATCATGGCCGTCAACGCAACGGGCAGCTTTCTCGTGTCTCGCGAGGCGATTAAGGTTTTCAAAAAGCAAGGTACCGGTGGCGCGCTGGTTTATATCAACAGCGACGACTCGATCAAACCCAGCCGCCACTTTCTCGCGTACAACGCCTCCAAGGCCGCTCAACTGCATATGGCCCGGACCATCGCCAATGAGTTTGGTCCGTGGAAGATTCGGGCCAACAGTATCCTGCCGGGTGCGGTATTCGGCAACAGCGGCATCTGGACTCGGGAGATGCGCGAAGCGCGCGCCAAGGTACACGGCTTTTCGCCGGAGATGCTCGAAGAGGATTATAAAAAGCACAACACGCTCGGCGTCATTATCGATCCGGACGAGATCGCTGAGCTCGCCGTGTTCCTGGCGAGCGACCGCGCAGTCAAGATGACCGGCGCGGCGCTGGTGATCGACGGGGGCGGGGCGGGCGGTTTTGTTCGCTGAACGCAAAGGAGCCAGACCATGCTGTTTCCAGAACTGCGAGAAGAAGTCTACGAGAGCCTGCTGGAATTGCCAAAGAATAACCTTGTAACCATGAGCAGCGGCACGATTAGCGGCCGCGATCCGGCCAGCGGGTTGATCGTGATCAAGCCGAGCGGCTACCGCTATGACAAGCTGACACCTGCCGATCTCGTGGTGATCGACCCCGAGGGGAAGGTGATTGAAGGAACCCTGCGGCCGTCGAGCGACACGGGTACGCATCTCCATCTCTACCGTAATCGTGCCGACGTGATGGGCATCGTGCACACCCATTCCCCCTACGCCGGTATCTTTGCCGCGCTCGGTCGACCGGTCAAGCCCTGCCTCACCACCTCCGCGATGCTCGGCGGCGAGATCCCCATTGGTGGTTATGTCGCCGTCGGCGGCGAAGAGATCGCGGCCGAGATCCTTCGCAAGATCGGCAAGTCGCTCGCCATTGTCATGCAGAATCACGGCGTCTATACGATCGGCGCGACGGTCTGGAAAGCGCTGACGATTGCCGTCGAAGTAGAGGAGATAGCCAAGACCACGCACTATGCCATGCTGCACGGCGAGCCGATCTGGCTGACGCCGGCGCAGGTCGACGAATTCCACGATATTTACGAGAATCTGTTCGGGCAGCCGGAGAGATCGGAGGCGCGTTAGCACGGCCCGATCCGGATGGACTATGCACAATTCTTCTCGAATTCCCATTGGCGTTTACGAAAAAGCCTTCCCGGATCAGCTATCCTGGTCTGAGCGACTCGAATGGACCGCTCTCGGCGGTTACGATTTCCTCGACATCTCGATCGACGAGAGCGATGCTCGCCTCGCCCGCCTTGATTATGCTCCGTCCGAACGAGCCGCACTGCGAGAAGCGGTGGTGCAATCCGGCGTCCCGATTCAAGTGCTGGGTCTCTCCTGTCACCGGCGGTTTCCGTTGGGCAGCGCTTCGCCCGAGACGCGCGCGCGCGGACTCGACATCCTCCGGCGCGCCATCGATTGGTCTGCCGATGTCGGCGTCAAGATTATCCAGGTTATGGGCTACGATGTCTTTTACGAAGCAAGCGATGCGGGAACCGCCGCTCGCTATCTCGAGGGGATCGCCCAGGGAGCCCACTGGGCGGGCAGCGCGGGGGTGATGCTCGGTTTGGAAAACGTGGACGTCCAGTTCGTGGATAATGTCGAAAAGGTCCTCCAATTCGTGCGTGAAATCGATTCGCCCTGGTTGCAGGTTTTCCCGGACATTGGGAATATGGCTGCCGCCGGATATGACCCGATCCAGCAGTTGCCCCTGGCGAAGGGACGGATCGTCGCCGTTCACGTTAAGGACGTCCGTCCCGGCCAGGTGCGCGGCGTTCCAATGGGCCAGGGCATCGTCGATTTCGAGAAGGTGTTTCCCGTACTGGCCGGGCTGGGCTTTTGGGGGCCGGTCACGGTCGAGATGTGGGCGCACCTGCACCCAGTGGGCGAGCCTTTCGAGAACGCGGTGAATGCCCGCCACTTGGTAGATCAGTACATTTCATCCGCATGGAGATACGATGGAGCAGGAAAGGACTGAGATAATGACATTGACCCCGGGTGTTGGAGAAGTGCAGGTAACGGGTCCGAAGATCGGGCTGGAGACGCTCGTGCACACGCTCGCGTACGAAAAACTAGCGTGGATGCTTCAAAAGATGTGCGAGACTCGGTACTTTGAGGAAAAGGCAGAGGAGCTCTATACTCGGGGTCTAGTACACGGTACCATGCATCTCTCGATCGGCATGGAGGCATCTCCGGTCGGGAGCATTGGCGCGCTGGGACCTAACGATCTCATCGTGAATCATCATCGCGGGCACGGCCACACCATCGCCAAGGGCGCCGATATCCCGACCATGTTTGGCGAGTTCCTTGGTAAAGGAACCGGTTACTGCCACGGCCGAGGCGGTTCGATGCACATTGTCGATATCGAGCATGGGAACATGGGCGCGACCGGCGTCGTCGGTAGCGGCATCCCGATCGCGGTCGGCGTGGCACTCGCGGTTCAGATGAAGCGCTCGTCCCAGGTGGTCCTCTGTTTCTTTGGTGACGGGGCGACGAACGAAGGTGCCTTCCACGAATCGCTCAACATGGCGTCGATCTGGAATCTGCCGATGGTCTTTATCTGCGACAACAACCACTATGGCATGTCGATGCCCTATCGTCGCTCGATGAATGTTCCCAACATTGCACTGCGTGCAACTGCTTACGGAATTCCGGGCGTGACCGTCGACGGTAACAGCGTTCTAACCGTCTATGAGACGGTCAAGCAAGCAGTCGATCGAGCCCGCGCGGGGCAGGGACCCTCGCTGGTCGAAAACCTAACGTACCGCTGGAGGGGGCATTCAAAGAGCGACCGCAATCTGTACAGGACTCAGCAGGAGATCGAAGAATGGATGCAGCGCTGTCCAATCAAACGCTTCAAGCTGCTCCTGGTCGAATCTAAGGTTATGAGCGAGCAGGAGGTTGAGGCGATTGACCGGCAGGCAAAAGCGACGATCGATCGGTCTGCCGAACTGGCAGTACAGATGCCCGATCCGACGCCGGAAAAAATGGAAGACGAGGTGTACGCGCCATGAACGAAAATGTGGGGCGTGAGATCACTTATCTCGAAGCAGTGCGCGAAGCAATGGTTCAGGAAATGCGTCGCGACCCGAACGTGTTTTTGATGGGCGAAGATATCGGTGTCTATGGGGGGGCTTTTGGGGTAAGCAAGGGCATGCTGGAAGAGTTCGGGCCCGAGCGGGTGCGCGAGACGCCGATCTCGGAAGCGGGGTTTGCCGGGGTGGCGACCGGTGCCGCGCTCATGGGAATGCGCCCCATCATCGAAATCATGTTCCTCGATTTCATAACGCTGTCGATGGACGCCCTCGTCAACCAAGCTGCCAAGATGCGCTTTATGTTTGGTGGAAGCGCGTGCATTCCGCTCGTCTGCCGAGCGCCGGCCGGCTCGGGTACGGGCGCGGCTGCCCAGCACTCCCAATCGCTTGAAGCCTGGTTCGTCCATTCCCCGGGAATCAAGGTCGTGGCTCCTTCCACCGCGTACGATGTCAAGGGTCTGCTCGTTACTTCGATCCGCGACAACAACCCGGTCATCTTTATCGAGCACAAGTTGCTCTATAGAACCAAGGGACTGGTGCCGGAGGATCTTTATTCCATTCCCCTCGGCAAGGCGGAGGTGAGATGCCAAGGACGCGACCTCACCATCATCGCCTACTCTATGATGGCAGTACGGGCTTTGGAGGCCGCGGAAAGATTGTCTGCGGAAGGAATCGAGGCAGAGGTGGTCGACCTGCGCACGCTCAAGCCGCTGGACCTCGAAACGATTGTTCGATCGGTAGCCAAGACCGGGCGTGCGCTAGTCGTCCACGAGGCACCGATTACCGGCGGCTTTGGCGGTGAACTAACGGCGAACATTATCGAAAGTGAAGCTTTCGACTATCTCGATGCACCGATCAAGCGTCTTGCTGGGCGTAACATTCCTATTCCATACAACCGCACGCTAGAACGATCTACTGTTCCTCAAATTGAGGACATTATCGAGTCGGCTCGAGCGCTGGTACGGGAGGGCAAGTAGCATGGCCACCGAGGTCATTCTGCCGAAAGTCGACATGGTGATGGAGACCGGCACCTTTGTCGAGTGGCTCAAGCAAGAAGGGGACCACGTCAACATGGGCGAGCCACTGTTTGTCATCTCGACGGACAAGGCCGCGATGGAAATCGAATCGCCGGCGACGGGTGTCCTCTGCGGCCTGAGAGCCAAGCGCAACGACATCCTCCCGGTTACTTCGATACTGGCCTACATTCTCGCCGAAGGAGAAAAACTTCCTGACACCTTTAATGTCACCGCCCCGATGGCGGCATCGGCACAAGAGCGGGTAGCCCCAGACGTTGCTCAACCGAAACGGACCGACGCGCAATCCGTTTCCACGAAGCTCGTCTCCGGCAATGCCAAACCGCGAGTAACGCCGGTCGCGCGGCGGATGGCGGCCGGGCTAGGGCTCAATCTGCATTCCATTGATGGGCGCGGTCCGCGCGGGCGCATCCACAAGGCAGATATCCTCCTCGCGGCCGAGCGACTTAAGACCAAGACGCGGTCCATGCCGGCGGTCGCTGCTCCACTCGCAGCCCCCGCTGTTTTCGTAGCCCCAGCGGTCACAATCACGTTACCCGAGGCCAGGCAACGGGAAGTTGTGCCCCTGACTGGAGCGCGCAAGATCATCGCCCAGCGGATGGCTTACAGCGCGTCAACGGCCCCGCATATCACCCTCACGCTGTCTGTAGATATGAGCGAAGTGTCGCGTCTGCGCGACCAACGCCGCCCCGAGTTCGAAAAGGCAGGGTTGAAACTGTCGTTCACCGCGATCATTGCCCGTGTAGTCGCTTTTGTCCTGATGCGGCATCCGTACCTGAACGCCTCCCTCTCCGGGGACAGTATCGTGCTCTGGGAAGACGTTCATCTCGGAATTGCGACCAGTCTTGAGGACAATTTGATCGTCCCGGTGATTCGCGAGGCGCAAAGGAAGAGCCTGCGCGAGATCGTTTCCGAGTTCGCCGCTCTGGTCGAGCGGGCACACGCTCGCCGCCTGACGTCGGCTGAGATTGGTGGTAGCACCTTTACGATCTCAAACCTCGGGATGTACGGCATCGAATCCTTTACCTCCATCCTCAACCCCCCGGAGGTTGCCATTCTCTCCGTCGGCAAGATCGTCGAAAAGCCGGTCTCTGCGGATGATGGAATTGCGCTTCGTCCGACAATGAGCGTGACCGCCTGCGCCGATCATCGGGTTTTGGATGGCGTCATGGTAGCCGACTTCCTCGGCGATTTACAAAAGACTCTGCAGAATCCATACCTACTGATTTAGAACGGGACTTCCGTACGTTGGGCACCTATGCCCCGAATTATGTGGACTGTTCACCTTCATTTCGTTTATATAATTCGGGTTGAAATCGGGCGGTGAACGGAAGTCCAGTAGAAAGGAGATTCCTAGCAGGAACCTGTTCACCTTTCGACGATAAACGAACGACCGCTTCCAGCGAGCGGCAAGCATCAGCCAGGCGCTTGACCGCACGGTTGGAGAAGAAAAATCTTTCGGACAAGGAGATCGACATGCCTACCACAAGACGACCGCTCACCATTTTGGCTGCTTCCGCTCACCCGGACGACATCGAGCTGCAATGCGGGGGTACCCTTATCCGCTACGTCAAAGAGGGACATCGCGTGGTCATGGCCATTGCAGCGACCGGCAACGTGGGCTCGAAGATGCACACAGGCCCCGAGATCGAAGCCATCCGCGCCGAAGAAGCGAAAAGGGGCGCGAACGTGATTGGTGCCGAGTTGAAGATCCTCGGTCATAAGGACGGCGAAGTCTGGCAGGACAACGAGACCTGGAAAGAATATGTTGACCTCATTCGCGAAGTCGATCCCGATGTGATCCTCACGCACGACGAAGCCGATTACGTCCACGACCACTCAAATGTCGGGCAGATGGCCTACCGTGCGGCGATCTGGGCCAGCACCGCGAACATCCCCGGCACGAAAAACCCTGTTATCAACCACATCCCCACGGTCTTTTACTTTGAGACCATTGGTGCTATCCGGGTGCAGGAACCGGATTACTACGTCGATATATCCGAAGAGTTCGAGCAAAAGCTCGAGGCTTTCCGACAGCACGAGAGTCAGCACGGCGACTTTCTCGAAAAGCAGTTTGGCGTCTCCGATTGGTTCCAATATCTGGATGCGCTCGGCAAGCTGCGCGGTTTCCAGTGCGGCACCAAGTACGCCGAATCGTTCCGCATCGCGCCAACATGGCCGAATCAGAAAACCTACCGGCTCTTGCCACCAATCCAGTACTCCGCGCGCTAAAGCGCACAAGGAGACATACCTCATGGTCAGGGGGCGCCAAGAAGGGACAAGCCGTCCGCATCGCGCCCTCTTGACTCAATCAAGAGGCTTATCGGCTTTTGCCGCCGGTGCAGTGCGGGTCGCGAGCCAGACTGAGGAGATAGCGTCTGGAGAAGAAACTTGCAGTCCTGTGCGTCGTCACCCATCACGTCGATGTGGAGGTATCCGCCGGCGGAACCAACATTGGGGCTGGAAAGTGCCATTGCATATTGACAATCGATTCACGCTATGCTATAATATGCACGCTTGTGAGTCATCATTCACGATTGTGAATCACGATCGAAACGACGACCGGCACTTCCCCTATTGGTCGATCAACTTAGTTGCCATCCCAGCAACTACTTCGAGGACCCGGACAAGCGGGACATCGGCACTTATGGATCGGTTTTTTCCATACATTACCTGCGCGACCGGTTGACCATGGTGCCCATTATTCCCCTGATCCCGCTGACGTACTCTCGTTTCAAGCATCTATTCTCGCAGATGAATCGCTGACAGACCAACCTGATTACTCTTTTGAAAATCGAAAGTTATTTTTGTGTGTTCCCTTAGAGCAGATTCCAGGTTGATTTGCGGTTAGAAAGTGCATGATGTGGTGGAAGTCGCACCTGGCGATTCTGGGCCTCGCCAATCTTTGATTTCCGCATTCTCGTAGGAGGTATGGCTGAGCTTGGGCGATTACATACTCGAACTGCGGCATATCAGCAAGACGTTTCCCGGCGTCGTGGCCCTCAAGAACGTCAATATGAGAGTGAGACGTGGCGAGGTCCATGCCTTGCTGGGCGAGAATGGCGCGGGCAAGTCCACGCTGATCAAGATTTTGAGTGGCTACCACGAGCCTGATAAAGGCGGCGAAATCCTAATCGCCGGAAGGCCGGTCATTCTTAGAAACCCGAAGGAAGCGATAGAGGCATCCATTCACACGATCTATCAGGAATTGACGCTTTGCCCCCATATGACGGCGGCGGAGAACATTGTCCTGGATAAACAAGGCCAGTTTAAAGGCTTCCTACAAAGAAGGCATGAATACCAAGCCATCGCTACCCGGTCGCTGCAAGACCTGGGCCAGGGGGAGATAGACCCTAACTCGCTTGTAAAGGATCTATCCATTGCCCAGCAGCAGGTCGTGGAGATCGCCAAAGCCATCACGTCCAGAGCCCAGATCGTCCTAATGGATGAACCGACATCATCCATATCTCAGAACGATGCGGACAGGCTCATGGACATTATCCGCGGTCTAAGAGCCGGTGGCGTCGCGGTTATCTACATATCCCACCGACTGCACGAAATCGGAGGCATCGCGGACCGAATCACAGTGCTTCGGGACGGAGAATTGGTGGGCACGGTAAACAACTCGGACGTCACCGAAAAAGACCTCATCACGATGATGGTCGGACGCGAACTAACGAACGTCTATCCCAAAAGAGAGGTTCCAATCGGCGATGTGGTGCTGAGCGTGGAGAACCTAACCAGTGGCGAATTGTTCAAGGGGATTTCCTTCGACGTGCACAAGGGCGAAATCTTTGGAATCGGTGGACTGGTTGGCTCAAGGCGAACCGAAACGCTGGAAGCGCTTTTTGGAATGCGACCGATTACGGGCGGGAAGATAGTTCTTGATGGCGAAGAGTTCTACCCGCGGAACCCGCGGCAGGCCATCCAGCACGGAATCGCTTTTGTCACCGAAGACAGAAAGAAGACGGGCCTGGTGCCATGTCTTCCGGTACACGAGAACATCAATATGGTCAACGCTCAGCGGCCATCGTTTGCGGGATACCTGAACTGGTCAAAGCTCAAAGCGGTTGCCAACAATCACCGGAGGACCCTGAACATAAGGGTTAGTAGGATCGAGCAACTAGTCAGTTCGCTCTCGGGCGGTAACCAGCAAAAGGTGGCGCTGGCCAAATGGCTGGACTTTTCTCCAGAGGTCATCCTCTTTGACGAGCCAACCCGCGGTATCGACATCGGAGCAAAAACGGAGATCTATTCGATTATGGGGGAACTGGCCGCACGCGGCACGGCGATCGTGATGGTCTCGTCCGAGCTGCCCGAGCTCATTAGTGTAGCGGACCGGATTATGGTGATGCAAGAAGGCCGGATGAAAGGGATCGTATCGAAACAAGAGGCGACTCAGGAACGTGTGATGAGCCTGGCCACTCAAAAGGCCGGGTAGCCATCCCACGTATCTACTCGCAGGAATAGATAGCGATGCAAGCACAAGCCAGGACTACCCAGACATTCGGACCGGCGATCGGGAAACTCGTCATCCAGTATCGCACCTTCTTGATCCTCGTCGTGCTGATGGCCGTGTTTTCCTATCTGAATCCGGTATTCATCAATCCCTCAAACCTGCTCAATATCATAAAAAACATGAGCTACGTGCTCGTAGCCGGATTGGGGATGACGTTTATCATCACACTCGGGGGGCTGGACCTTTCCGTGGGCTCGACAGCGGCCGTTGTGGGCGTCGGTTTCGCAATGCTTGTAAGGGGCGGTTTCATGCCGGCGATCCCGGCGTTGCTCATCGTGATGATCGGAGCCCTGCTCCTTGGCTTCCTGAACGGATTCGTCTCGGTCAAAGGAAGGATTGAGCCCTTCCTTGTGACTCTGGCGACAATGTACATCTATCGGGGGCTTGCCCTCACGCTTACGGCGGGGCCGGTTCCCATCGTGATACCGTATTTTGCAGACCTGTTCGGTAACGGCTTGCTATTCGATCTCATCCCTTCACCCGTCATAATATCGCTGGTTGTGTGGCTGGTATCCTGGTTCCTCTTCAGGCAAACCAAGTTCGGATTCTATGTACGAAGCATTGGAGGCAACCCGGAAGCGGCGAGAGTGGCCGGCATAGATATTAGTCTGGTCAAGATCGCGGCTTATACGATGAGCGGGCTGTACGCCTTCATTTCCGGCCTGATCCTCGCCGCGCTGATGAACTCTGGGATGCCAGACGTAGGAAGCGACTTGGCGCTGGATAGTATCGCTGCCGTGATCCTTGGCGGAACGGCGATTTCCGGAGGAGTCGGTTCGATCTGGGGAACGCTGGGAGGTTGCCTGATTATGGCCTCGCTCAACAATGGCATGTCGCTACTGGGGGCCCAGTACCAGCAGCAGATATTGGTCAAAGGCCTGGTCATTATTCTCGCGGTACTGATGGACAACGCGCTCAAGTCCAGATAGTGATACCCGCGTTCCGCGGATGACATAAATAGAGACGGGTGGAGGAATCAGAGAAAGGAGGCGCACAGCCTGATTCTGTTCTATTCTGTGTCGAGGGTCCTCGACCATCTGAACCTTTCGCAGGAAACAAAATGGAGGAGAAAAAATGAAAAGCACGAGAATCTCTGCCTTGATTCTACTCGCCCTCACGCTGGCCCTCTCGGCTTGCGCGACCGCGACCCCCGCGCCGGCACCTACACAGGCCCCGGCGGTAGCGCCGACGACTGCCCCGGCGGTAGCACCGACGACTGCTCCGGCGGTAGCACCGACGACTGCCCCGGCGGCAGCGCCGACGACTGCCCCGGCTCAGCCCACGGCGGCCCCGGCGGCGGTGGCAACGACTGCTCCCACCCAACCGGCCGCTTCGGCGTTTGCGGACAATCCCAACAATGCCGATTTCACATACATGGGAGATCCGAATGCTACATTTGACCTGAATGGTTGGTACGCGACAGCAGGCGTCACCGCCACCGTAACGATCAGGTCGAAAGGCGCGGTCAAAGTCCCTGACGATATGACAACCCCGATGCCCAAGGCGGCCAAGAGGTACAAGATCGGCTTCTCCGTCTACTATACGGTGGATCAAGTGGGCTCTATGATCCTTGCCAGCATGAAAACTGCGGCCGCCGAGGCCGGTGTTGACCTGCTGGTCAACGACGCGAACTACAATCAGGCTGCTCAGAATCAGGCGATTGAGCAGTGGATACTGCAAAAGGTGGACGGCGTTATTCTTGCCCCGTGCGATTTTTACGGCGTCAAGACCGCTCTTGACGATCTTAAGAAGGCCCACATACCGGTGGTTACACTGAATGCGCCTCTTGCGGGAGACATAGATGCTGCCGTCATTTCGGACACTGTGGAGCAAGGCAAGATCGCCGGTGACCTGCTCGAGCAAGCCCTGCTGGCTACCGGCAAACCAATGAAAGGCACCATTGAATATCAGACGCTGCCCTTCATGCACCCCAACGCGGCCACCCGCGCTGAGGGCTTCAAGTCCGTCTTTTCAAAATATCCGGACCTCAAAATCGTCGAGTTGACCGGCATTTCGCCCGAAGACCACTACAAGGCGTTTGATGGAGCCATCAAGGCGTACCCCGACATGATTGGGGCATGGGGTCTGTATGACTCAGCCACCATTGGTATGATGAACGCCATGAAAGCTGACGGGAAGAAGATCCCGCTGTCCTCTGTCGACAACGACGAGATCATCCTGAAGGCCATCTATGATGGCGACGTAATTGGCACTGCAGCCTACTCTTCCATCGCACCGGCGAGATGGTGTATGAGCGAGATCATCAACCTGCTCAACGGCGCACCGATCCCGGGCATAGTCTTTTATGCCAACATGACAGTCACAAAGGCCAACGTGGCATCGGCCTTCGAGCACTACTATCCCGGCAAGACCCTGCAAGACTACTTGTCTGGCAAGGTACAGTAGCATCAGATCTTGATGCGAAATGCAAAGTTGGGCGGACAGCGGAAGCCTGCTGCCCGCCCCTTATGATGGCTACTAACGAAATCCGACCACAGGGCGATTGCTAAAAGCCACCACCTCATACCCTGCCAGACTCTTTGCAGAACAATATCGGCGGCACCGTTTATTTCCATGCGCCTGGTTCAAAACCCTCGCCTTTAGGCGAATGGCTTTAGCACGGTTTTTGATGTAAGATAGCCTCCGACTTTGGCATGAGGAGGCAACGATGGCGGAATATCGAACTGGGTTACATACGGTGTATGACATTCAATACCACATCGTCTGGGTAACAAATATCGATATCCGGTAAGGCAAGGTGAAGTGGCTGAGCGAGCGCGTGAGTTGATCCGACAAACCTGTGCCAGTCGTGAGATTTAGATCTTGCAAGGGCATGTGAGCAAGGATCATGTGCATCTCTTGGACGCGTGTTCACCCTCACTCAGTCCAGCGAATACTGCGCAGTATCTCAAAGGGCGCTCCTCCCGATTGCTGCAAGATGAATTCTCGCACCTGAAGAAACGCTATTGGGGACAACACCTGTGGGCGCGTGGATATTTCTGTGCCCCGGTGGGTGTGGTGACCGAAGAGCAGATTCGAGAATACATTGAGGAGCATCAGGATGAAAGTCCATCTGAGAATTTCAGCATCGAATAAGTTGCGAGTGAGTCGCTGTCTTGAGGTGGCTTGAGCCACAGACCGTTCAGCGGGCTTCAGCCTGAACCGCCACTTTCAGTTGCTGAGAAATCTACCGACTTTAGTCGGTAGTCGTTTCGAGCGAAACCGGGCAGCAAACATCACCTCATTACGGATTTGCAAGACGTTCCCTTGGCAACCCGGCTAACCAGTGCGGACACGAACAATGTCAACCAGCTAATTCCATTGGTGGATACGATTCCGCCCATTGGTGGAAAACCCGGTCGACCACGCCGCCGTCCGGAACGTGTGCAACGGGATCGCGGCTATGATTCCGAAGCGCATCGCCAAACCTTGCGAAAGCGTGGCATTGCTCCTGTGATTGCCAAGCGCAACACGCCACACGGGAGCGGTCTCGGTGTGTATCGGTGGGTCGTTGAACGGACAATTGCTTGGTTGCGCCAAAACCGTCGGCTGGCAATTCGATATGCACGACGTCCAGAGATTCATGAAGCCTTCCTATCATTGGGGTGCATACTCATTTGTTCGTGATTTGAGTCCATTTTGTTAGACGCTCTTAGGGGCGTTCGACTCCAGCAATGCCTCCTAGTGCGCGTGTCGAACTCTCCTACACGCAATTGACGAAGGTCCAATAGATGGATTACCTCCTTGGTATTGACGTCGGTTCGACCAGCATGAAGGCCGTCATCTACGACCGTACAGGCCGGGTCGCTGCTCAGTCCACCTGCCCGATGCGCTCGCTCGCAATCGACCCCAATCACCCCAACTGGCAGGTGTATTTACCGGAGAATATTTGGGATGGCGTCTCCTCTGCCATTCATGAATCCGTCGCCAAGTTGGGCGTGCCGGAATCCATTCGGGCTGCCGCCGTGACCGGCCTGGGCGCGGACGCGGTGCCTCTCGACGATCACGGGCACCCCCTTTATCCGTTCATCAGTTGGCTGTGCACGCGCACCGCGCCCCAATTTGATTGGTGGATACAGAACGTAGGGCTGGACAAAACATTCGAAGTTTCCGGCTGGCAACCATTCGTGTGGAACACAGTCCTCCGCTTTATGTGGCTACGGGACCACGAGCCTGAGCTGGCGCGGCGCATCCACAAATGGCTGATTGTGGAAGATTTCGTCAATTTTCATCTCACTGGAAAATATTCCACAGACTACACCGACGCTTCTCCGACCCTCCTCTTTGACCAACGGTGCCTGGCATGGTCAGAGGAATTGTTGAGGATTGCGCGGATCGACAGGGCTCTCCTTCCGACGCCCCAACCCAGCGGCTCGTTCGTCGGAGAGGTAACCCAAGAGGCGGCGGATAAGACTGGGTTAGTCCCGGGCACCCCAATTTTCCAGGGAGGCCACGATTATTTGGTCGGGGCGCTCGCGGCGGGAGCAATCACGCCCGGTGTATTCCTAGACGTGACCGGCACCTGGGAGTTGGTCATTACCCCCACCAACACCGCGCAATGGACCCCCGACCTTCGGAACCTGGGGTTGACGCTTGAAGCGCATGCCGCGCCGGGCCAGTACTGTCTTTGGGGCGGCGGAACGGCGGCCAGCATGCTCGAATGGTACAAAGACCAGCTCGGCGCGGAGGCGCGGCAACAGGGCGATGTTTGGTCGAACCTGATGAATGATGCCCGCTCCTCGTGCCCGGGTTCGAGCGGCGTATTCTTCCTACCTCATTTCAACGGTACGGCTTGCCCGAATCTCGACCCCAAGTCGCTCGGCGCATTTATCGGACTGAACGACACGACCCGGCAGGCCGACCTTGTGCGTGCGGTGATTGAGGGTTTGGATTATTCGACCCTTTCCATGCTGCGAGCGGTGGAGGAGGGTGTGAGGCAGAGAGCGGACAAGATCACGGTAATCGGCGGCGCGGTCCGCAATGAGTTCTGGATGCAGAACAAGGCGGACGTGTGCGGGTGCCTGGTCGAGACGCCAGAAATCGAGGAAGCCACTGCGCTCGGCGCGGCTATGCTCGCCGGGGCCGGTGCCGGACTATACAGGGATTTGCAAGATGCCGCGCGGCAGGTCTATAGACCCGGGAAGATGTTTGAGCCCAATCCAAAACTCGTGCCGCTTTACTCCGAGCTCTTTGATATCTACCGTGAGATTTATCCTGCGTTGCAAAAATTGAACGGGCGTATCTACGATCGCTTTCGCGCTGGCTGATAGTGCGAACGATAGAGCACGCGCGCCGTAACGTGCTGCCATTGAGGAGTCCCATGCCCAAACAGAGATTATCCGGCGAACGGGTGGAGTTGCTAGCCGATGTCGCGGAGATGTACTTTTTGGAGGGAAAGAACCAGTCGCAAATCGCTAAAAAGGTCGGCGTCACCCGCTCCATGGTCTCGCGCATGCTGACCGACGCTCGGCGGCTGGGCATCGTCGAGATTCACATCTGTCGGCCGATTGAGTCGGACCGGGAGCTGGAGCTTGAGCTGGTCAAGCATTTTGCCCTCCACAGCGCCTTTGTGTTGACCCGACAGAACCGGACCAACGGACGCTTGCTCCAAGATTTGGGGACTGCCGGGGCGCACGTGCTGACCAAATTCCTAGCGCCGAGCAAGATCGTCGGCCTCGCCTGGGGCACCGCGATCAGCGCGACGGTGGACGCAGTGGAGGTTAAAGAACAGATTCCGCTTAAGGTGGTCCAACTGGCCGGTGCCGTCGGCGCGCGCTACAAGGAATTCGACGCGCATGCCCTGGTGCAGCGCCTCGCGCAAAAGCTCGGGGGCGAGGGCTATTACCTGAATGCGCCTTTCTTTGTCGATAACCCAGAAACCGTCCGCGCGTTGCTGGCCACCGAGAACCTTCGCGAGACCCTCGCCATGACCGAGAAATGCGAGCTCGCTTTGCTTGGAATCGGCAGCACCGAGCCAAAGCACTCTAGTTTCTTCAAAGCCGGCTACGTGACGCGCGATGTGATGAACGCCCTGCGCCAGGCCGGAGCGGTTGGCGATGTCTCAGGATGGCATTTCGACGTCCAAGGCAACCTCTTGGACCTCGAATTTCACCGTCGCATCGTAACGCTCGGCATAGACAATCTCCGCGCCATCCCGATTCGCTTGGGGGTAGCGGGCGGTATCGGCAAGGTGAGGCCGATCCTCGGTGCTCTGCGCGGAAAACTCATCAACGTCCTGGTCACGGATAGCATTGCCGCCAGGGAAGTACTGCGGATGAATCAGAACGACCTCAAGCCATGTGTGCAGCCGGATTTTCGAAGTCATCACGACGCTTAACCACGAAGAGCCGGACCGGGTCCCGTTAGTGGAAGCGGTCATCGACTGCACCATCATGAGCCAGTTCCTCGGACGCGCGGCGACTGATGACGACCTGCCTCCCCAAGACGAGTTCTGGACCGGAGGAGGTGTCCACGGCCGATATCTTTGGTAGCGATAGAGCCAGTTTCGGCTGAATAGAGTGGTGAAGGGTCCCAGCACCATCCGTCAAGCCGTCCAATGAGGGCGGCTTTTGCGTTTCTCCGGGAATCGTGTATCCTGTGCAACATCCTGGAGAAAGGCATAGCCCGACCCGAAGGAATCAGCTGAACAGCGTCCTTCCGATCGGGCCACCACGCATGGTCATTGTAATCGAGTTTGGCTCCGTTGTCGAATACCTGGATCATTTCGCGCAACTCGATTTTCCGCGTCCCGAAGTCTGTCCCCATTGTCATGCGATCCATCTATTCATTTCGTCTGGGTTCCCGATCAACGCGGCTACAATCTTAGTGCGAAACCGGATGGAATTGCCGCATACAGTTTAGATAATCTCGCCGCCGATGTCGTCGGGCTGATCGAGGCGGCCGGTCGACAGAAGGCATTCGTGATTGGACACGATTGGGGCGCGGCCGTAGCGTGGCGTGTTGCGAACCAGTATCCGCAAAAAGTGGAACGACTGATTATTCTCAATGTTCCGCATCCAGCGGTAATGCGGCGTGCGCTGATGCAAAATCGTCGCCAACAACTCAAGGGTTGGTATATCTTTTTCTTCCAGGTTCCGTGGTGGCCTGAGATGATGGGGCGTTTAGCGTGCTGGGCATTGCTCGTGCAAATGCTCCGACGTAGCAGCCGGCCAGGAACTTTTACAAACACTGATCTTGATCGTTATCGCGAGGCTTGGTCACAACCACGCGCATTCCACTCGATGTTGAATTGGTATCGCGCCATGATGCAAACGGCATCCATGCGTCTACCCAGCCAGCGCATTACCGTGTCACTGCTTATGCTCGGGGGAGCTAAGGATATAGCCCTAGGAAAAGAGTTGGCACAACCGAGCATTGATCTCTGTGAAGATGGCAGACTTGTCTTCTTCGTTGGGGCAAGTCACTGGGTACATCCGTCAAAGTTCCTACGCTGACCTGTACGTAGGCGCCTTCGTCAAATCGAATTGGT
>VFSW01000232.1_pt1 | contig 77811 bp, 62 predicted proteins | sample 5358111 | NCBI WGS metagenome assembly VFSW01 (sample SAMN11554181, study PRJNA540505) | mine drainage metagenome | isolation source: sediment from site ElyBrook_90M | place: USA: Ely Copper Mine, Vershire, VT | collected 2017
CCCCGCCGCCGGGGGCCGCCCGGCCGGCCGCGGGCCCGGGCCCGCCACCACCGCGCTTGCGCCCCCACAACCCGGGGCGCCCGGCCGCGCGGGGGCGCCGGCGCGCCGGCGGGAAGCCTCGCAGCCCCTAGAATTCGCGCCTCAGCGGAACGGGCCGCCAGCCCGTCCGGCAAGCACCGCCTGGATGTGTGCGACGATAGAGAGCGCGATCCCGGCCGGGGCGGTGGCGCCGATGTCGAGGCCTACCGGTCCGTGCAGACGGTCGGCGATGCCGGTGAGTGCGTCACCGAGTTCGAGCAGCAAGCGCTTGCGCCGCGCTTCCGGCCCCAGCAAGCCGATGTATCTCGGCGGCTCCCGGGCGAGCCAGCGCAGATATTCCGCGTCGGCCGCGAGCTGGTGACTCATCACCACGGCGGCGTCGAATCGCGCCGTCGCGAGGCGTTCGGCGGCCTCCTGCGGACGCCCGCACAGGACCCTGACAGCCTGTGGGAACAGCGTCGAGGAGGCGAATGCGGGCCGATGATCGTAGATCGTGACCCGCCAGCCGAGTTCGGCCGAAAACGCGTGCACGGGAACCGCGTCGGGTCCCGCACCACAGATGAGCAAGCTCGTCGGCAGGGCGAGCGGCGCGACGAAGAACTCGATGCCGCGGCCGTCGAACAGGATCCGGCCGAGCTCCGCGCAGGTGGCCGATCCGGCCGCCGCCGCCAGCTCAGCGGTCAGTGGGTCCGTCGGCGAAGCACCTGCGAAGGCATGCTTGCCGAGCTCGGTCTCGGTGGCCGCGCCGCCGACCACGGTCGCGATGGCTCCCGGCGCCTCGCGCATGAGGCAATCGTGCAGGTAGGAGACCGCCGGATAGTCGGGTGGCATCGAGGGTTGCAGCCAGACGTCCATCGCGCCCTCGCATCCCATGCCGATTCCCCAGATGGGGTCATCGGAGGTGCGCGAATCGAAGAACACGCGCTCCGCACGGTCGCGTGCCAGCACCCGGGCGGCCCGCTCATGCAGATCCGCCTCGAGGCAGCCACCGCTCAGCATGCCGCTGGCCGCGCCGTCGCTGCCGATCAGTATCCGGGCGCCGGCCTTCGCGTAGGTCGAACCGGCGGTTGCGAGCACGGTGGCCATGACCAGTGGCTCGTTGCGGGCCCGTGCGCGCGCGAAGAATTTCGACAGTCCGGTCAATTGCTCGTCCATGAGCGCTAGTCTAGCGGAATCGCTTGCCTGCCTCGGCCAGGTACGATTAAAGTTCGCGGCTGTCCCACGTGAGCGCGCCGTGATCGCCCGCCGTGGCCGCGGGGTTGAGGCGAATTTATGAATCAATGGATCGTGCACAAGTTCGTCGGCTGGAGTGTCGCAGACGACGGCTGTTTTCGTCGGGTCGCCGACATCGTCGAGTCCTCGAACAATCCGCGCGAGGCGGTGGTGCTGTCCGCTTGCCGGGGTGTGACCGACGATCTTCTTCGCCTGGTCGCGTTGGCGGAGAAGGCCGACGGTGACTATGCGAGTGCGCTCGCCGCACTCGAGACCCGACATACGCAGCTTGCCGCCGCGTTGCTCGACAAGGCCGCGCGGGACGTCTACGTCGCCGAACTGCAGCGCGACCTCGTCGATGTGGCGGGCATGCTGCACACGGTGCGATTGATCAGGGGCGCGCCCAATGCGCTGCGCGATGTGATCGCAGGCCATGGCGAGATCTGGTCCTCACGCCTGTTCGCGCCCTTTTTGCGCGAGCGCGCCCGGATCGCCGGCGAGGTGCTCTGGATCGATGCCCGCCGCGTCGTCGTCGTCGAGTGGGGCCCGCTCGGGCCGGTGGTCGACTGGCAGCAGAGCGAGCGGCGCCTGCGCGCTCTGGTGCCGCAGGAGTTCGTCGGCCGCCTGATCATCACCGGTTTCATCGCGACGACCGGGCAGGGTGTGCCGACGACGCTCGGCCGCAACGGCAGCGATTTCTCAGGTTCCATCTTCGGCGCCTTGCTCGAGGCCGCCGAGATCCACATTTGGACCGATGTCGACGGGGTGCTGTCGGCGGATCCCCGGCTCGTGCCGAACGCACAGGTCATCGACCAGTTGTCCTACAACGAGGCGATGGAACTCGCGTATTTCGGCGCCAAGGTCATCCATCCACAAACGATGGAACCGGCGATCGCCCGTGACATCCCGATCTATATCCGCAACACCTTCGCGCCACTGAAGCCCGGCACGCTGATTTGCGCCAAACCGGTCTCGGCACACGCCGTCAAGGGCATCACGAGCATCGATTCGGTCGCGCTCGTCAACCTCGAGGGGGCCGGCATGATCGGCGTGCCCGGCACGGCGAATCGCTTGTTCGGAGCGCTGCGCGACGCCGGAATCTCCGTGATCCTGATTTCCCAGGGTAGTTCGGAGCACTCGATTTGCTTCGCGATTCCGGCCGATCAGGCCGCCCGCGCGGAGGACGCCGTGCGTCGCGCGTTCGACACGGAGCTGCGCTCGGGACACATCCAAAGCGTCGACGTGGAACTCGGCATGAGCATCCTCGCGGTGGTGGGCGATGGTATGGCCGGGGCCCGCGGTGTCGCCGCTCGGGTGTTCGATTCTCTGGCGCGTGCGGCCATCAATGTTCGCGCCATTGCCCAGGGCGCATCGGAGCGCAACATTTCGGTCGTCGTCGAGGGCAAGGGTGCGGCCAAGGCGCTGCGCGCGGTGCACGCCGGCTTCTATCTCTCGCCGAACACGCTGTCGATCGGACTGATCGGCCCCGGTACGGTCGGCCGCGAACTGCTCGCGCAGATCGGCGGTCAGATCGGGCGCTTGCGCGGTCTGAACGTGGACCTGCGTGTGCGCGGGATCGCCGACTCGAAGAGGATGCTGATCGTGCCGGGGGAAATCGACCTGGCGGCATGGCCGCAGCGCCTGCAACAGGCGGGTGAAGCCCTGGACCTCGCGAAGTTCGCGGCGGCGATGCAGCCGGATTACATCCCGCACGCCCTGATCATCGACTGCAGCGCCAGCGCGGAGGTCGCGGCACACTACCGCGAATGGCTCGAAAGAGGCATCCATGTGGTGACACCGAACAAGAAGGCCAACAGCGGTGCACTGCCCCTTTATCGGGCCTGCCAGGAAGCCGCCCGCGGCGCCGGTTCGCACTATTTGTACGAGGCGACCGTCGGCGCCGGACTGCCGATCATCCAGACGCTGCGCGATCTGCGTGCGACCGGCGACGACGTCCTCAGCATCGAGGGGATCTTCTCCGGCACGCTCGCCTACCTGTTCAACGTGTTCGACGGCCGTGAGCCGTTCTCCTCGATCGTGCGCACGGCCAAGCAAAAGGGCTACACGGAACCGGATCCGCGTGACGACCTCTCCGGCATGGACGTGGCGAGGAAGTTGATCATTCTCGGCCGGGAAATGGGCTTGACGCTCGAGATGAGTGACGTACGGGTCGAGGGTTTGGTGCCGCGGGGTCTCGAGAACTGTTCGGTCGAGCAGTTCATGGACCGTCTACCGCAGTTCGACGGGGAGATGATGACACGCTATGCCGAGGCGCGGGCGAAGGGCGAGGTGCTGCGTTACGTCGGGCGGATCGACGCCTCCGGCGCGGCGACGGTTGGGCTGACGAGGGTCGGGTCCGGTCATGCTTTCGCGAATATCGCGTTGACCGACAACATCGTGCGATTCGCGACGCGTCGGTACTGCGACAATCCGCTCATCGTGCAGGGCCCCGGGGCCGGACCCGAAGTCACCGCGGGCGGTGTGTTCGCCGACATCCTGCGTCTCGCCGCCTACCTTGGCGCCCACTTGTAGTTCGTCAGATCGAGGAGTAACGCTTTGCTCACCGACGTCACCGCCTTCGCCCCCGCCACGGTTGCCAATGTGGGAATCGGCTTCGACATTCTCGGCCACACGGTCGAGGCCATCGGCGACCGTGTGCGCGTGCGCCGGTCAGACGAGCCGGGCGTGCGCATCACGGAGATCAGGGGCATCGCGGGTGCGCTGCCGATCGAACCGGAGCGCAACACCGCCGGACGGGCCGTGCAGGCCATGGTCGAGGATCTCCGTATAGACTTCGGCTTCGAGATGCAGATCGAGAAGGGCATCCCGCTCGCCTCCGGTCTCGGCGGATCGGCCGCATCCGCGGTCGCGGCGGTGGTCGCCGCGAATGCGCTGCTCGTGCAGCCGGCACCGCCGCTGCGGCTGTTGATGTACGCGATGCAGGGCGAGATCGTGGCGAGCGGTTCGGCACATCTGGACAACATCGCCCCGAGCCTGTTCGGCGGGCTGGTGCTCACCGTCGGGATCGATCATCCGCGGGTGAAGAAGATTCCGGTTCCCGCTTCGTTGCGCTGCGTGATCGTGCATCCGCACATGCACCTCGGCACGCGCGAGGCTCGCGCGATCCTCAAGGCCGACGTGAGCCGCTCCGATTTCGTCTGGCAGACGGCGAATCTCGCCGGGTTCATCAGCGGTTGCTATTCGGATGACCTGGACATGATTCGCGACTCGTTCAACGATGTGATCATCGAGCCGCAGCGTTCGTCCTTGATTCCGGGGTTCGCTGCCGTCAAGCAAGCCGCGATGTCGGCTGGCGCCCTGGGTTGCTCGATTTCCGGAGCCGGTCCGACGGTGTTTGCGTGGTCGGAGATCCAGTACGCCGAGGCGGTGCGGGGCGGCATGGTCGCGGCTTTCGCCTCCCACGGCCTGGCCGCGGACGACTGGATTTCGAAAATCGAGAACTATGGGGCCAGAGTGGTGAAAGCTTGATGAACGAGATCCGCTATGTGAGCACCCGCGGCGCCGCGCCGCCTTCGAGCCTGAGTGATGCGATCGCCCGCGGACTGGCGTCCGACGGCGGTCTTTACGTGCCCGATCGGCTGCCGGGGGTCGATGCGGCAACGCTCGAGGATTTGCGCGGTCTGCCGGCGCTCGCCCGTGCCGTGTTGCACGGGTTCTTTGAGGGTGATCGCCTGCAATCGCGGATCGGAGAGATCGCGGACGGCGCGCTCGATTTGCCGGCGCCCACGACCGCGGTCGAGGCCAGCGCCGATCCGCTCTTCGTGCTCGAACTCTTCCATGGACCCACCGCGGCATTCAAGGATTTCGGCGCCCGATTCCTCGCCGAGAGCATGCAGCGGCTGCGCGCCCCCGCGGATCCGCCCTTGACGATTTTGGTGGCGACCTCCGGGGACACGGGAGGCGCGGTCGCCGCCGCGTTTCATCGCCGGCCGTGGGTGCGCATCGTGATCCTGTATCCGAAGGGGCTGGTCAGCCCGCGACAGGAGCAACAGCTGACCTGCTGGGGGGAGAACGTCGAGTCGTTGCGCGTCGATGGCACGTTCGACGACTGCCAGCGGCTCGTGAAGGAGGCGTTCGTCGACCCGGAACTTTCTAGCAAGCATCATTTCAGCTCGGCGAACAGCATCAACATCGGCCGTTTATTACCGCAGATGGTCTACTACGTCGCCTCGAGCCTGGAGGTCCGGCGGCGCACCGGCCAGGCGGCGAATTTCGTGATCCCTGCCGGCAATCTCGGCAACGGGTTCGCAGCCGTGTGGGCGCGGGCGATCGGCATGCCGATCGGGCGTATCGTGCTCGCGCACAATGCGAACCGCACCGTGCCCGACTTTCTCGGCAACGGGCAGTGGCGGCCGCGACCGAGCGTGCCCACGCTCGCCTCGGCGATGGACGTCGGCAACCCGAGCAACATGGAGCGGTTGCGACTCCTGTTCCCGGACTTGGATCAATTGCGCGACGCGGTCGTTGCCGACAGCGTCGATGATGAGGCGATCCGGGAGAGGATCCGCGCCGACTACCGGCGCTTCGGTCGTGAGTGGTGTCCCCATACGGCCACGGCCGCCGAGGTCTACAACCGCCTGCCGGCCAGGGAACGGGCAGGCCGGCCGTGGGTGCTGGTGGCCACCGCGCATCCGGCCAAGTTCAACGAGGTCGTCGAACCGTTGCTCGGCAAGTCGATCGAGGTTCCGGAGAGTCTCGCACGGTTGCTTCGGTTGCCGCGTCGGCTCACGGACGTGGCGCCGAACCTCGGGTCGCTCGCCGCCGCGATCGAATGACCGCACCGGTTCCCGACGCGCGATGGTTGACCGCGGCTGCGGCGGTGCTTGCGCTCGCGGCCATGTCCATCGTCGCCGTGCGCAGCCACCGGCGCGGCAAAAGGCGGCGCGCACTGCTCGAGCGCCTCGAACGCATCGGCGTCGAAGCCGTGCATCAGGTACAGGTGCCCGACGGCATGGGCGGGTATATTCACGTCGACCATCTTCTGCTCACCACGCGCGGCGTGCTGATACTGGATACGCGGCGCGTTGCGGGCCTGATTTTCGGCGGCGACCAGATGAGCGAGTGGACGGTGATGGCGCGGGGCACCCGTTACACCTTCGATAACCCGCAGCCGGCGCTGTACGATCGCATAGCCGCCGTCAAGGCGCTCGTCGGTGAGGTGCCGGTCGAGGGGCGGGTCGTGTTCTCGAACGTCGGGCGATTCGCCAAGGGCACGCCCAAGTCGGCGATCATGCTCGATGCGCTGGATATCGAGTTTCCGACGACGGAGCCGGATCCGGAGAGCGAGGCGGCGCTGGCGTCCTACCGATCCGCCTGGGCGGGGTTGACGGCGCAATTGCGCCCGAGCCCGCACGACATCACGAATCTGTAGGCGCGGGTAAGGCGAACAGCCGGCGTGCGTTGCGTGTGCTGTTCACGGCCAGATCCGCCTCCGACTCGCCGCGAAGCGCGGCGACGGCGCGGGCGATGTGGGCGAGGAACGCCGGTTCGTTGCGCCGTGAGGCGGGTTTCGGGCTCAGGTCTCTCGGCAGCAGATACGGCGCGTCGGTTTCGATCATCAGCCGATCGGCGGGGATCAGCGGCACCGCCTCGCGCAGCGCCATGCCGCGCCGTTCATCGCAGACCCAGCCGGTCACGCCGATCGACAAACCGAGCGCCAGATAGCGTTCCAGTTCGCGCGCCCCGCCGGTGAAGCAATGCGCAACGCCGCCGGCGAGGCGGGGTGCGAAATCCTGGAGAATGGCGACGAAGTCCGCATGCGCGTCGCGCTCGTGGAGGAACACCGGCTTGCCGGCCTGCAGGGCAATTTCCAGCTGCGCGACGAAAGCGCGGCGCTGTGATTCGCGCGGTGACAGGTCCCGGAAGTAGTCGAGGCCACACTCGCCGACCGCAACGGTCTGTGCCAAGGCGCTCAGGTCGTAGAGCTCCTGGCGGTTCGCGGGGTCGTAGCCCGCGGCGTGATGCGGGTGCACGCCGGCGGTCGCGTGCAGTACCCGGGGATGCAAAGCCGCCAATTGGGCCGCACGGCGCGAACTCTCGAGGTCTGCGCCGGTGACGATCATTTGCGCGACGCCCGCGGCGGCGGCGCGCGCGAGGATCGCATCCAGGTCGCGCGCAAAACTCTCATGGGTGAGATTCGCGCCGATATCAATCAGGGTGCTCATCGACATGGGATCGGATTGTGGTAGGTTCGGCGCGCATTGTAGACGGGTGGAGAGATTCGATGCGTGAATTCGCAGGATTATTCCTTTGCGCGCTGCTGACCCCGGCCTTTGCCCAGAGCGGCGGCGATCTACAGGCGCGGATCATGTACGCCTACCAGACCGAGGATCTGCACGAACTGGGCGATCTGGTGCAGAGCCTGCGCATCGAGCTCGCGGCCGGCAATCACTCGGCGGCGCTGCGCTATGATCTCGCGCATGCCGACTATCGTGATGCACAGCTCGACGCGCAGCTGTCGAGTCGTTCGGCGGATGAGGCCGCGAGCGGCTGCGTCAAGCAACTCGCCGCCCTGATCGAACGCGATCCACGCTCGGTCGAAGCCCTGGCGCTGCAGGCGGCTTGCTACACACAGCTGGCGCGGTTGCGTCGCTTCGAAGGCCCGCTGTTGTTGATCAGGGCCTCGCAGCGCCTGCGGCAGGCGCGGCACCTGGCGCCGCGAAACCCGCGTGTGCTGTATCTGTGGGCGAAGTTTGCGCTCGCCCGCGCGAGGCCGGGCTCCGCGGCGGCGACCCGGGCGCTGCGGCGGCTGCGCGCCGCGGCACGCAGGTTCGAGCAGACCTCGGCGACGCGCCGAGACGTTCCCACATGGGGCCATGCGGAGGCCTATCTGGCGTTAGGGCACCAACTGCGGCTGCGCGGCGATTCTCTCGGCGCGCGCAACTGGATCGAGCGGGCGTTGATTTCCTCACCGGATTACCGGGCCGCGCAGCGCGAGCTTGCACGCCTGGAAGCGCATTGAGGATGGCGTGGTCCGGCGGCAGGACGGAAACTGGTATCATGCGCGCCGTCGGAGCGGCGGCGCATGAACGATAGAGACACGCAATTATCACTGTTCGATTCGCGCTCCGCACGGGAGCCGTTCGAGATCCGCATCAGCGCCCGCGCCCGGCGCCTGACGGCGCGTGTGCACTTCGGCGGCCGGGTGGAAATCGTCGTTCCGGTCGGCGTCGGCGCGAAGACCGTGCGTGAATTCGTGGTGCGATTCACACCCTGGATCGAGCGCAAGGTCGCGGCGATGCAGCCGTCGGCAAGGGCGGTGGAACCCATGCCGCGCGAGGTGTTTTTCGAGCTGACCGGAGAGCGTTTCACGGTCGACTGGCCGGCGGCTTCCGGTTCGTTGCACTTCATGGGCGCGGATCGGCTGCAGATCGCGGCGACGGACCCCGCGCGCGCGCGGGCGTTTCTGCGCGGCTGGCTGCGGGAGGCCGCGGAGGAGCGGCTCGCGCCACGCCTGCGCGCGCTCGCGGAGGAACTCGGCCTCGATGTGACTCGAGTGGCGATTCGCTGTCAGCGCACACGCTGGGGCAGCTGCTCGGCACGCGGCACGGTAAGCCTGAATGCATGCCTGTTGTTCCAGCGCGAGCCGGTGGTGCGCTACCTGTTCGTCCACGAACTGGCGCACACTCGGGAAATGAACCATTCGAGACGTTTCTGGCGCCTGGTGGAGTCCTTCGAGCCGAACTATCGACCGCTCGATCGGGAGTTGCTCGCCGGTTGGCGGGCGGTTCCCGGCTGGGTGTTCGAGAGTTGAGGGACGGCGTGAGCGAGACCAATCCGCCTTCCAGGCCCTTCGTCGATCTGAGCGATGAGCCGGTTTTTTGGGATTTGACGGAATCCCTGAGTTATCGGCAGTACCTTCACCTGGACCGGCTCCTGGATGCGCAGCGGCCCTTGTCGTATCAGCACGACGAGATGCTCTTCATCATGATCCATCAGGTGGCGGAATTATGGATGAAACTGTGGCTGCACGAACTGACGGCGACGATGGACTGTGTGCGTCGCGACGACCTCGGGCCGACATTCAAGATGCTCGCCCGGGTGTCGACGATTCAGCAGCAGCTGCTTCAGTCCTGGGATGTCCTGGCGACGATTACCCCGTCCGACTATTCGGCTTTCCGCAACTCGCTCGGCAAGGCCTCGGGTTTCCAGTCATGCCAATACCGGCAGCTCGAATTCCTGATCGGCAACAAGAATGCCGACATGATAAAGGTGTTCCGCAGCGATCCGGAGAGTTACGAACTTTTGGAGCGTGCGCTGCGCGCACCCAGCCTGTACGATGAAGCACTGCGCTTGTTGAGCCGGCGCGGGTTCGATCTGCCACCGGAGGTGGTCGATCGCGACTTCTCGCAGCCGTACCAGGCGAGCAAGGCGGTCGCGGCCGCGTGGCTCAGCGTTTATCACAACGCCGAGAAGGAATGGGAGCTGTACCAGCTCGCGGAGCGGTTGACGGACCTCGATTACAAGTTTCAGCTGTGGCGCTTCGCTCACGTAAAAACGGTCGAGCGGATCATCGGTTACAAGCGTGGTACGGGCGGAACCGGCGGCGTTTCCTACCTGACCAAGGCGCTCGAGCTGAAATTCTTCCCGGAACTCTGGACAATCAGAACGTCGATGTAGGCATAACGGTGAACATTCAAGATCAACTTCAGAACGTCAACGTCCTTTCGAGCGAGCTGCTGGCCACTCCCGAAGAAGTGAAAATGCGCCTGCCCATGACGGAGCGGGCCGCCGCCACGGTCTTCAAGTTTCGCAGCGTGGTGCGGGCAATACTCGAGCGCAGAGATCCACGCATTTTCGTCGTGGTCGGTCCATGCTCGATTCACGATGTGAACGCGGCGCGCGAGTACGCGCACCGGCTCAAGGAGCTGACGCCGCGAATCGAGTCGACGATTTTTCCGATCATGCGCGTTTACTTCGAGAAACCGCGCACGACCGGCGGCTGGAAGGGGTTGATCAACGATCCGGATCTGGACGACTCGTTCCGGATCGAGAAGGGGATACTGCTCGCGCGCGAACTATTGTTGTACATCGCCGAGCTTGGCCTGCCTTCCGGCACCGAGGCCCTCGATCCGATCATGCCACAGTATCTTTCGGAGCTGGTGACGTGGACGGCCATCGGCGCCCGCACCACGGAGTCGCAAACGCATCGCGAGATGGCGAGCGGACTGTCGACACCCGTCGGCGTCAAGAATGGAACGGACGGCGGTCTCGCCTCCTCGATCAACGCTCTGCAGGCTGTGCGGCAACCGCATCATTTCCTCGGGATCACGCAGCAGGGTCAGTCGGCTGTGTTCAGAACCCGCGGCAATTCCCACGCGCACATTGTGCTGCGCGGCGGCGGCGGCCGGGTCAACTACGATGCGGTGAGCATTGCCGTCGCCGAGCGGGAGCTGCGGGCGGCGAATCTTCCGGAGAACATCGTCGTCGATTGCAGCCACGGCAACTCCAACAAGGATCCGAGCCTGCAGCCGCTGGTGGCGGAGAATTGCGTCACGCAGATCGTCGATGGAAACCGCTCGATCGTCGGCCTGATGCTGGAGAGCAACTTGAAGGCGGGTAGTCAGCCGATTCCGAAGGATCCGGCGACGCTGGAATACGGTGTGTCGATCACCGATCCTTGCATCGATTGGCCGTCGACCGAACAGCTGTTGCTCAAGCTGCATCAGTCCTTGCAAAGCGTGCGACGCTGAGCGCTGAGCGCTGAGCACTGAGCACTGAGCACTCAGCGCCAGCGCTCAACCGCGATTCCAAGCGCCAGCGCCGCCCGACGCGTCGAGCGGCCCGCATTGACGAGTACGCCGCGGTCCGCATGGCGCAGGTGCGCGAGGTCCGAGCGGGCGTTGCCATAGGCGATGAACTCGTGGCCGGGGTAAAGCCGGCGCAAGCGCTCGAGCCAGCGCTGTTTTTCTACACCGTGGCAGTTGCGGGTGCCGAGCGCACCGTCGAGGCGGTCGCCGTGCCACTTGATCCCGGTGCAGATCGTGCGTGCAAAGCCGAGCGCCGCGCCGATTCTCGGAACGTACAGGTCCGGGCTCGCGGACAGCAGAATCAGCACGCTGCCGGCGTCGCGGTGCCGGGCGAGACACTCGAGGGCTTCGCGGCGCAGCGCGCCGCGCGACATCAATGAACGGACATACTCCTCGGCCCAACGCTCCACCGCCTCGCGCCGCTCGCCGCCCATCACGATCCGGATCAGGCGGGATTTGAGCCGCCCGCGATCGTGGTGCCTGAGCAAATAATCGCCGAGTGCGAGCGGTGTGAGCCCGAGCCGCCACCAGTCGCGCGGCCGCCGTCGCGCGTAGCCGAGCAGAAACGGCATGAGCGTGTCGCGCCGGCTGAGCGTGCCATCGAGGTCGAAGAGGGCGACTGTCGGGCGATTCGTCAAGCCCGCAGTATAGCGAACTCACGCCGGCGAGCGCGCTGCAAGCCCCGGTAGGCGCCTTTACAAGAAAACATCCGCGGGCTAGCATCGAACAGCGGTGCGCAGGCGAGGTGCGCAGGCGGACACCGCATACTTTCCCGATCGCAGGAGACCGGCAGGATGAGCGGCGTCGCCATATCGTTACTCGGCGACATCGCCGTCCTCACGCTCGACAATCCCCCCGTCAACGGCTTCGGAAGCCGACAGCGCCGTCTGCTGGTGGAAGCCATCGACGCGGCCGTCGCCGATCCCGGGGTACGCGCCATCGTGGTGACGGGCGCCGGGGAGATATTTTCCGGCGGGGCCGATATTCGTGAATTCGGCAAACCCGAGGCCGCGGCTTCGCCTAATCTGCGCGACGTCATCGGTGTTGCGGAGAGTTGCGTCAAGCCGGTGGTTGCGGCCATCAACGGCACCTGCATGGGTGGCGGACTGGAATTCGCCCTCGGCTGTCACGGGCGCGCCGCACTGGCCTCCGCGTTGGTCGCCCTGCCCGAAGTCAAGCTCGGGCTCCTGCCCGGCGCCGGCGGCACGCAGCGCCTGCCGCGCGCGGTCGGGCTGGAGCACGCCATGAACATGATCGTCTCCGGTGAACCGGTGGTGGCGAGGTTGCTCGAGAGTACCGCGCTCTTCGATGCCGTCGTCGAACAGGACGTCATCGCGGCGGCGACGGTCGTGGCGCGCAAGCTCGCCGACTCAGCGCAGCCGACACCGAGGCTGTGCGATCGCGTGGTAGAGCACGACAATGCCGAAGCCTTCATCCAGTTCACACGCGGCGTGGTGCATGGACAATTTCCCCGCGAGCCGGCCCGGCTGCAGTGCGTGGAGGCGGTTGCCGGGTCGCTAAAGCCGTTCGCCGAGGGTTTGTCGCTCGAGCGCGGTCTTTTCGTGATGTTGATGGCGAGCCCCGAATCACAGGCGCTGCGCCATGCCTTTTTCGCCGAACGCGCCGCTTCGAAGATTCCCGGTGTATCCGCCGATACGCCCACGCGCACGATTTCCAAGGTCGGTGTGGTCGGCGCCGGCACGATGGGTGGCGGGATCAGCATGAACTTCTTAAGCGCCGGGATTCCCGTCACGCTGCTCGACAGCACGCGAGAGGCGTTGGATCGCGGCGTGGCGAACATACGCCGGAATTACGAGACTTCGGTCAAGAAGGGAAAACTCAAACCGGAGCGGCTGGAGCAGTGCATGCAGATGCTGCGCACGTCCCTCGACTTCGGGGACCTTGCCGATTGCGATCTGCTCATCGAGGCCGTTTTCGAGACGATGCAGGTCAAGCGCGAGGTCTTCGAACGCATGGATGCCGTGGCCAAACCGGGAGCGATTCTTGCGTCCAACACCTCGACGCTGAACCTGGACCAGATCGCCGGCTTCACCCGGCGGCCGCAAGACGTCGTCGGCATGCACTTCTTCAGCCCGGCCAATGTGATGAAGTTGCTCGAGGTGGTGCGCGGCAAGGCGAGCGCCGCGGATGTGCTCGCCACGGTGATGAAGCTGGCGAAGACGATCCGCAAGACCGCGGTCCTGTCCCTGGTGTGCGATGGCTTCATCGGCAACCGCATGCTCGAACATTACGTGCGCATGGCCAATTTCCTGGTGGAGGAGGGCGCGAGCCCACAGCAGGTGGATCGGGCGCTCGAGGCCTGGGGAATGGCCATGGGTCCCTACCGTGTCGGCGACCTTGCGGGCAACGATATCGGTTGGGCAATCCGCAAGAGGCGCTATGTGGAGAAGCCGACGGTGCGATATTCGGCGCTGGGCGACCGATTGTGCGAGCAGGGCCGCTTCGGGCAGAAGACCGGGGCTGGATGGTATCGCTACGAGCCCGGCAAACGCGATCCACTGCCGGATCCGCAGGTCGATGAGCTCATTCGCGAGCACCGTGAGGCGATCGGTGTCACACCACGCGAGTTCGCCGACGCCGAGATCGTCGAGCGCTGCATCTATGCTCTTGTGAACGAGGGCGCACGCCTGCTCGCCGAGGGCATCGCACAACGGGCTTCCGACATCGATCTGGTGTACCTGAGCGGCTACGGCTTCCCGCGCTGGCGCGGCGGTCCGATGAAGTACGCGGACAGCGTCGGCCTGGCCATGGTGGCGCGACGCATGCAGCAGTTCGCCTCGCAACCCCGGGGTGATGCGGCCTTCTGGCAACCGGCGCCGCTGCTCGCCGAACTGGCCGCGCAGGGCAAGACCTTCAACGACGCCTGAGCATTCGAAAGCGGGGTTTCCCATGACTGACGCCGTCATCGTTTCCGTTGCGCGCACGCCGCTCGCCAAGTCCTGGCGCGGCGCGCTCAACCTCACCCACGGCGCCACGCTTGGCGGGCACGTCGTCCAAGCCGCCGTGCAGCGGGCGGGCATCGATCCTTCGGAGGTGGAAGACTGCCTCTTCGGCTGCGCCATGCCGGAGGGTGCCACGGGCGGCAATGTCGCGCGGCAGATCGCCCTGCGCGCCGGCTTGCCGGTGAGCGTCGCCGGGGCCACCATCAACCGTTTCTGTTCGTCGGGCCTGCAGGCGATCGTGATGGCGGCGCATCGCGTCATCGCCGATCAGGTGCCGCTGCTCGTCGCCGGCGGAGTCGAATCCATTTCCTGCGTGCAGAATGATCGTGCCAACAGGCACATGGCCCGGGAAGAGTGGCTGCTGCAGCACAAGCCGCCAATCTACTGGAGCATGCTGCAAACCGCGGAAACGCTCGCCCATCGATACGGCATTTCGCGCGAACGGCAGGACGAATACGGAGTGCGCAGCCAACAACGGGCGGCAGCCGGGCAGGCGGCGGGAAGGTTCCGCGATGAGATCGTTCCAATTACGGTGCGCGCCGGCGTAACGGACAAAGCGAGCGGCCGTCTGTTCACACGTGAGCTCAGGTTGGAAGCCGACGAGGGTATCCGGGCCGACACCACCTACGAGGCTGTGGCGAGGATCCGACCGGCTTTGCCCGGTGGAGTCGTGGCGGCCGGCAACGCCAGCCAGTTCTCCGACGGGGCTGCGGCGTGCGTGGTGATGAACGGCAAGCTCGCCGAGCAGCGCGGGCTGGCGCCGCTCGGGGCCTTTCGAGGTTTTGCGGTGGCCGGTTGCGAGCCGGATGAAATGGGTGTCGGGCCCGTCTTTGCCGTCCCCCGCTTGTTGCAGCGAGCGGGGTTGAAGATCGGGGACATCGGCCTGTGGGAACTGAACGAGGCGTTCGCCGTGCAGGTCATTTACTGTCGTGACAAGCTCGGAATCCCGGACGACCGGCTGAACGTCGACGGTGGCGCCATCGCCGTCGGTCATCCCTATGGCGTGAGCGGTGCACGGCTCGTGGCCCATGCGCTGATCGAGGGCAAGCGGCGCGGCGTGAAATATGTGGTTGTCACGATGTGTGTCGGCGGCGGCCAGGGCGCCGCCGGTTTGTTCGAAGTGCTGTAAAGGACGCGTGCGCAACATGAAATCCTTCGTGTCCGAACTGTTCGACTTGAACGGGCGTTGCGCCCTGGTCACCGGTGGATCTCGTGGGCTCGGACTGCAGATGGCACAGGCACTGGCGGAAATGGGTGCGAAGCTTGCCTTGGTCGCACGCAAGGCGGATGAACTGGATGAGGCGCGGCGAAGCCTGCATGAGCGCGGGCTCCAGGCGCTGACGTTCGCGGCCGATCTTTCGCGACGTGAGGGCATCGCGCCGCTGGTGCAGGGCGTGCAAGCCGCGCTCGGGGGCGTGGACATCCTGATCAACAACGCCGGGGCCACCTGGGGTGCGCCGGCCGAGGACTATCCGGATGAAGCCTGGGACAAGGTCATGCGGCTGAACGTCGACGCGGTGTTCGCGCTCAGCCGCGAGGTGGGCAAGCGTTGCATGATCCCGCAAGGTCGCGGCAGCATCATCAACATCGCGTCGATCGCCGGTCTGCGCGGCAATCCACCGGCCATGCGCACCATCGCCTACAACACATCCAAGGGCGCGGTGGTCAATTTCACCCGCGCATTGGCGGCCGAATGGGGGCGGTACGGCATCCGCGTCAACGCCATCCTGCCCGGATTTTTCCCCTCGCGGATGACCGCCGGCCTGCTCGAGAAGATGGGCGAGCAGGTCATTCAGCGAACCCCCTTGTTGCGCCTCGGCGGCGAGCGGGACCTGATGGGTGCGGCGGCATTTTTCGCGAGCGATGCATCGGCTCACGTCACCGGCCAGTGTCTGGCGGTGGACGGCGGCGCGAGCTGCCTATGAACCGGCGCCGCGGCTAAAACGCCGCGGCTTGCGGTCCTGGATGCACGCGCCGGTCGTCGGGTCAGCCTGTTTTTCCCGGTTGTGCAACGAGGTTGCGCAGCACGTACTGCAGGATGCCGCCGTGACGGTAATACTCGAGTTCCTTCGGCGTGTCGATGCGCACCCGCGTCTGGAACACCGTGGTCCGGCCGTCTGCGCCGGTTGCGGTCACACGCACCGACTTCGCCGCCCCTTGTTGCAAGCCGGAGATGTCGAAGACCTCGCGGCCGTCGAGGCCGAGACTCTGCGCGTTCTGACCGCTCTCGAATTGCAGAGGCAGCAGCCCCATGCCGATCAGGTTCGAACGGTGGATGCGCTCGAAGCTTTCGGCGATCACGGCCCTCACGCCGAGCAGCATCGTACCCTTTGCCGCCCAGTCGCGTGAGCTGCCGGTGCCGTACTCCTTGCCGGCGAGAATCACGAGCGGGGTCCTGTCGGCCTTGTACTTCATGGCCGCATCGAAGATCGACATTTCCTCCCCGGTCGGCAGATACGCCGTCACGCCGCCTTCCGTGCCGGGACGCAGCAGATTGCGCAGCCGGATGTTCGCGAAGGTGCCGCGCATCATGACCTCATGATTGCCGCGCCGAGCTCCGTAAGAATTGAAGTCCGCCGCGGCGATTCCCTGCGCCATCAGATATTTCGCCGCGGGGCTCGATTTGGCGATATTGCCCGCCGGTGAGATGTGATCGGTTGTCACCGAGTCGCCGAGCACCGCGAGCGCGCGCGCGCCGTGAATGTCCGTCACCGTCGCCGGCGTCATCGTCATGCCGTCGAAATACGGCGGGCTCTTCACGTAGGTCGACTTCGGGTCCCAGGCGTAGATCTTGCCGGCCGGCGTCTTGATGCCGCTCCAGTTGGCGTCGCCCACGAACACGTTCGCGTAGCCGCGCTTGAACATCGCCGAATCGACCGCCGCGGCGATCGTGCTCACCACGTCCGCGGCGCTCGGCCAGATGTCCCGCAAATAGACCGGTTTGCCGTCGGCTCCGAGGCCCAGGGCTTCGGTGGTGATGTCCACGTCCATGCTGCCGGCAAGGGCGTAGGCGACCACCAGCGGCGGTGAGGCGAGGAAATTCATCTTCACCTCGGGGTGCACGCGTCCCTCGAAATTGCGGTTGCCGGACAGCACGGAAGCCGCGATCACCTCACCCTTGCGGACGGCCTCGTTGATCTCCGGCTTCAAGGGACCGGAGTTGCCGATGCAGGTGGTGCAGCCGTAACCGACGGTGTAGAAGCCGAGCGCCTCCAGATCGCCGAGGAGCCCTGCCTTCTTCAGGTATTCCGTCACCACGCGCGATCCGGGTGCGAGCGAGGTCTTGACCCATGGCTTCGAGCGGAGGCCGCGGGCATGCGCATTGCGTGCGAGCAGGCCGGCGGCGATCAGCACGGCCGGATTCGAGGTATTGGTGCAGCTGGTGATTGCCGCGATCAGCACCGCGCCGTCCTTGACTTCGTGGCGGTTGCCGTCCGATTCCGCGGTCGCCGCACCGGTGGCCTGCGGATTCTTGCGGGTGCGCTCCTCAGCCATCTTCGCGAGGCTCGACCGATAGATGGCCTTTGCCGAGCGCAGCGGCACGCGGTCCTGCGGCCGCTTCGGGCCGGCCAGTGAGGGTTCGACGGTCGACAAGTCGAGTTCGACGACATCCGTGTAGTCGGCCGGGGGTGCGCCGTCGATGCGCCAGAGTCCCTGGGCGCGGGCATAGGCTTCGACGAGCGCGACTTCGTCGGCTCCGCGGCCGGTCAGTTGCAGATAGCGTATGGTCTCTTCGTCCACGGGGAAGATCGCGCAGGTCGAGCCGAATTCCGGCGACATGTTGGCAATGGTGGCGCGATCTGCGAGCGGCATGCCCTTCAGGCCGTCGCCGAAGAATTCGACGAACTTGTCGACGACGCCTTTCTTGCGCAGCATCTCGGTCACGGTCAGCACGAGATCCGTGGCCGTGGTGCCGGGCGGCAAGGCACCGACGAGCTTGAAGCCGATCACCTGAGGAATGAGCATCGTCACCGGCTGGCCGAGCATCGCGGCCTCCGCCTCGATGCCGCCGACGCCCCAGCCGAGTACGCCGAGGCCGTTGACCATGGTGGTATGCGAATCGGTGCCGACCAGGGTATCCGGATAGGCGAGTGTCGAGCCGGAACCGTCGCCGGAGAACACCACCCGCGCGAGATGTTCGATGTTGACCTGGTGGACGATGCCGGTATTCGGTGGCACGACCTTGAAGTTGCTGAACGCCGTCTGGCCCCAGCGCAGGAACATGTAACGCTCGCCATTGCGGGCGAACTCGATTTCGTTGTTATGCCGCAGCGAATCGGCGGTCCCGTACTCGTCGACCTGCACGGAATGATCGATCACCAGTTCGGCCGGCGCGAGGGGATTGACCCGCTCGGCGTCGCCACCGAGACGTACGATGGCCTCGCGCATCGCGGCGAGGTCGACGACGCAAGGGACTCCCGTGAAGTCCTGCATGATCACGCGCGCCGGGGTGAAGGCGATCTCGTGGTTCGGCGCTGCCTTCGCCTTCCAGTCGAGCACGGCATCGATGTCGCGCCTGGTGACGTTGATGCCGTCCTCGAACCGCAGGAGGTTCTCCAGCAGTATTTTCAACGCGTACGGCAGGCGATCGACATTGCGCCCGCGCAACGCGGCGAGGCCGAAGATATCGTATCGACGGGGACCGACCTGTAGTGTCGTGCGCGACTTGAAACTGTCCGTCATGATTCCTCCGTCGAAAACGCTGAATTATACGCGATCGCCGGCTCAGCCGGGATCTGCGCGCGAGCGGGGCGAGAGACGATCGTGCCGCCGCCCAAACAGACGTCGCCGTCGTAGAACACGGCGTATTGGCCGGGAGTGACCGCGCGGGCCGCTGTAAGCAGAGACACATCGACCCGGCCGTCTGCCCGCAGGTGCAGGCGGCACGGCAGGTCGGCTTGGCGGTGGCGGGTTTTGACCGCGCAGGCGAGCGAGGTGGCGCCGGCCGGCGGCACCAGCCAGTTGACCTCGATGACTTCGAACGCGTCGCAGAGCAGCAGCGGATGATCCTGCGACTGGACGACGGTGAGCGCGTTGCGCGCGGTGTCCTTTGCGGCGACGTACCACGGCGCGGCCCGTGCGCCGGCGCGGCCTCCGAGCCGCAGGCCGGCACGCTGTCCGAGCGTATAGAACGGCAGCCCGCGATGCTCGCCGAGGACCCGGCCATCCTCGGTCTCGATCGGGCCCGGAGATGGCGCGATGTAGCGGCCGAGAAACTCCGCGAACGGCCGCTCGCCGATGAAACAAATTCCCGTGCTGTCGGGCTTGTCGTGCACCGGCAGGCCCGCCGCGTGCGCGCGGCGTCGGACCTCCGTCTTCTCGAGGTCGCCGATCGGGAACAACATCCGCGGCAGGGCCGACGCGTCGACTGCGTGCAGAAAATAGCTCTGGTCTTTGGCCGGATCGGCAGCCTTCAACAGCCGGCTGGCGAAGGCGCCATGCTCGATGCGGGCGTAGTGTCCGGTCGCCACCCAGGCGGCGCCGAGCCGGCGCATGTGCTCCAGGCAGACGCCGAACTTGATCTCGCGGTTGCACAACACATCGGGATTCGGCGTGCCGCCCGCCGCATAGACGCGCAGGAAATGGCTGAATACACGGTGGCGGTAGTCGGCGGCGAAGTTTGCCCGGTGCAGCGCGATCCTCAGGATCTCGCAGACGCGACGTGCATCCTGGTAATCGGCGGCGGCCGTGCAGTACGCATCGTCCTCGTCCCAGTTCGACATGAACAGGCCCTGTACGGCGTATCCGCGCTCCAGAAGGCGCAGCGCCGCCACCGCCGAATCGACGCCGCCGGACATGCCGACAATGACGGTGCCGGCGCGGGCCGGGTCGGGGTCGGAGGGCTTCTCGTGCATGGCCCGATTATAGAGGCCCCGAGGAGGGAAGGTCAGAGGGGGGGCGGGCAGGCTCCGATCACATGAACATTTGCCGCATCTGCGATTCCTGCATGCTCATGTTCCAAACCTCGTCGAAGAAGGCGAGGTAACGCCGGACGATCAGCGGATCGTTCATGTCGGCGATCCCGTCCCATCGGTTCGCCTGCAAACGGTAAACGAGCGCCTTGTCGTCGGCAATGATGAATGCGCCCGCGCTCGCCGGGTATTCCTGCGCCATGGTGCGCAGGTCGATGCAGCTGGTCAAACGCCGCGCGAGGATGAGGAAGCGGTTGTTGTCGACCATGGCGCGCGAGGGGTCTGCCAGCAGCACACGCACCTTGGCGTACGAGCGGGCCAGTACCAGTCGCTTGATCGCCTCGAGGAACGGCTCTTCGCCGTAGATCATCGGCTCCAGGTCCAGCGTGAAAATCGACAGCAGGCGCTGCGCGGACCGGGCCACCCGCAGGCTCGCCTCGCGCACTTCGGGCATCGTGCTCACGATCGTGCGTGTGCTGGCAGCCGCGCTCGTGCCCGCGCCGGTCCCCGGGGCGGCGCCGGGGGCGCCGGCGGATTGGTTTGTAGAACTGCCGTTCCCGTTTTCCGACATGGTCTTTCGGCCTCTCGAATTGGGCGGGCAACAGGCCTGCGCCTCGACATCAGCCTCGATCCTACCGATTGGAAGGCGATGCGAGCGTCGATTGCGTCACGTTTCGTCACGCCGGAGGGATGAACACGGGCTGCCGGGCGCCTGCCGGGCAGCGCAGTCAGCGTCGCCGATGGGCGAGATTCGGCGCAAGTCCCAGGTAGGCGTGCGGCTCGAGTCGCAGCAGGCGCTCCTTCTCCGTAGCCGGCAGTTCCAAGGAGGCGATGAACTCGCGAATCGTGGTCCGGTCGATCACCCGACCGCGGGTGAAGTCCTTCAACAGGTCGTAGGCTCCGGGCGTGCCGTTCGCCCGCATCACCGTCTGGATCGCCTCGGCGAGCACCTCCCAGGCGGCGTCCAGGTCCTGGCGAACCCGGACCTCGTCGAGGTCGATCTTCAGTAATCCCGAGCGCAGCGATCCGTAGGCGAGCGCGGCATGCCCGAGCGCCACCCCGACGTTGCGCAGCACCGTCGAGTCGGTCAGATCGCGTTGCCAGCGCGATATCGGCAACTTCTCCGCGAAATGCGCGAGCAGCGCGTTGGCGACGCCGAGATTGCCTTCGGCGTTCTCGAAGTCGATCGGGTTGACCTTGTGCGGCATCGTCGAGGAACCGACTTCGCCGGCGACCACGCGCTGCCGGAAGTAACCCAGGGAGATGTAGCTCCACATGTCCCGGGAAAGGTCGAGGAGCACATTGTCGGCGCGAATCAGGGCGTGGGCATATTCGGCGATCCAGTCGTGCGGCTCGATCTGGGTCGTGTAGGCGTTCGGGTGCAGCGCGAGCGATTCGACGAACGCGGCACTGGCGGCCGGCCAGTCGACCAGGGGCAGCGCGGCCACGTGTGCGTTGAAGTTGCCGACCGCGCCGTTCATCTTGCCAAGTATCCGGACCCCGGCGAACCCGTCCCGTTGTACCTGCAGGCGGGCGGCAAAATTGGCGATTTCCTTGCCGACCGTCGTCGGCGTCGCCGTCTGACCGTGGGTGCGGCCGAGCATGGCCGTGGTCGCGTGGCGTTCGGCGAGGGAATCGAGCATCGCGACGAGCTCGTCCAACATCGGCGTAATCACGCGCTCGCGTGCGAATTTGAGCATCAGGGCGTAAGCGAGGTTGTTGATGTCCTCCGACGTGCAGCCGAAATGCACCCATTCCAGGTGTGCCGGCGAGGCGCCACGGGATCCCAAGCCCTCGCGCAGCCACAGTTCCACGGCCTTGACGTCGTGATTCGTGCGCGCTTCGATCCGCTTGATCGCGGCGATGTCCGCCGTGGACGGGTCGAGCGAGAGGGTTCGGAGCCAGTCGCGACTGGCGTCCGGCATCGTGGCCAGGACGGCTCTCGCCGGCCCGCCGGCAAGCGCGAGCAGCCACGCACACTCGACGCGAACACGCTCGCGCATCAAGCCGGCTTCGCTGAATATCGTGCGCAACGGCGCGAGCTTCGGCGCGTAACGTCCATCCAACGGAGAGAGGGCGTCTATGGGGCTGTTCGACATCGTCGTGAGTTGCCGTCGAATGTTAGAATGAGGCCATGTTACCGCAATAGACGGACGTACGCGGAGAAGCGATTGAAGGCGATCGGATGAATTCACGCCTCGACAGGGAGTCGATCAGACGAGCCTTGCTTCCGCGACCCTCCGGTCTCGAGGAGGACATGGAATGGCTGCCCGGCTCGACCCACGAACTGCGCGCGCGCATCCGCAGCGCGCTTCCGCAGCCCCAGACGGCGGCGGCGGTGCTCGTGCCGCTCATCGAGCGCGACGGGGAGTTCTCGGTGCTGCTCACGCAGCGTGCCGCGACGCTGCGCGATCACGCCGGGCAGATCGCCTTTCCCGGTGGCCGGATAGAGCCTCACGACGAGGATCCCTGGCGCGCGGCGCTGCGCGAGACGCGCGAGGAGATCGGTCTGGATCCGGCGGGCGTCGAGTTCGCGGGCTACCTCCCGGATCATCTGATCTTGACCGGCTACCGCGTGACGCCGGCCGTTGGCTTCATCGACGCCGGATACACCCTGCGTGTGGATGCCGCCGAGGTCGAGGATGCCTTCGAGGTGCCGCTTCAATTCCTGTTCGATGTGAGGAACCATCGGGAGCGGGTGCGCACACTCGGCGACGTCAAACTCACGGTGCATGACATTCCGTACGGCGAGAGACGAATATGGGGGGCGACCGCCGGCATGCTGATGAGCTTGCGGCGGCTGCTCGAGCCGTATCGGCGCAGCGCCGGATGAGCGCGCCGCTCGCACGCCTGCGCGCGATCATGGCGCGGTTGCGCTCGGAGCAGGGTTGTGCGTGGGACCGCGTACAGACCTTTGCGAGCATTGCGCCCTACACGATCGAGGAAGCCTATGAAGTCGCGGATGCAATCGCGCGAGGCGATTTCGCCGACTTGCGGGGCGAACTCGGCGATCTGCTGTTTCAGGTGGTCTTTCACGCGCAAATGGCGAGTGAGGCGGGGTACTTCGACTTCGACGCGGTTGCCGAGTCCATTTGCGAGAAGCTCGTGCGCAGGCATCCGCATGTCTACGCGGACACGAGTCCCGCGGGCGGACCGCCGCCGGCCGGGGCCTGGGAGCAATTGAAGGCTGAGGAGCGGCGGGCTGCCGCCGGCAATCGGTCCGCCGGTTTGCTCGACGGCATAGCGCTTGCGCTGCCGGCGCTTGTGCGCACCGACAAGCTCGGTGGGCGTGCCGCCCGGGCGGGATTCGATTTTCCGACGTCGCAGCAGGCCGCCGACAAGGTCGGCGAAGAGTTGGCGGAAGTGCTGGAGGCGGCGGCGACGCAAGGGCCGATGCGCGCTGCGCGGGTGTTCGAGGAGATGGGAGACCTGCTGTTCGCGGCGGCGAATCTCGCCCGCAAACTCGATATCGATCCGGAGAACGCCTTGCGCGCGGCGAATGAGAAATTCTCGCGACGGGTTCGCGCGATGGAGGCCCTGGCGGCGAGTGCCGGCGCCGATTTCGCGGCCCTCGATCTCGGCGCCCAGGAAAGGCTGTGGACGCAAGCGAAGCGGGAAGAATCCGCAGAAGGCGGCGAGGGGCGCTAGCATGCCGCGCGCCTGTGGCGGATTCAGACCTCGAAGCGAATACCTTGCGCGAGCGGCAATGCGGCGCTCCAGTTGAGCGTCGACGTTTGACGCCGCATGTAGGCTTTCCATGCGTCGGAGCCCGCTTCCCGGCCACCGCCGGTGTCCTTCTCGCCGCCGAAGGCGCCGCCGATTTCCGCCCCCGAGGTGCCGAGATTGACGTTCGCGATACCGCAGTCGCTGCCCTCCGCGGACAAGAAGCGCTCGGCGGTCTGCAGACGGTCGGTGAATATCGCCGATGACAGCCCGTACGCGACCGAATTCTGTGCCGTGATCGCCTCCTCGAGGTGTTCGTGGCGCATCAGGTAGAGGATCGGTGCAAACGTCTCGGTTTGCGTGATCGGCATCGACGCGCTGGCGCGCACGATCGTCGGCTCGACGAAGTGACCGTTGCGCTCGAGCGCACGGCCGCCACACAGAACCTCTCCGCCCTGCGCGCGGGCGCTCGCCACGGATGCGAGGAATCGTTGAACGGCGGCGTCGTCGATCAACGGGCCCATGAGGGTCGTCGGGTCGAGCGGATCACCGATCCGCACCTGTCCGTAGGCCGCCACGAGGCGTCGCTCGAGTTCCGCGTGCACGCTCGCATGCGCGAACACCCGTCGCGTCGAGGTGCAGCGTTGCCCGGCGGTGCCGACCGCGCCGAACACGATCGCCGGCACGGCCAGATCGAGATTCGCGTTTGCATCGACAATGATCGCGTTGTTGCCGCCGAGTTCGAGGAGGCTCTTGCCGAGCCGGCCGGCGACACGGACACCGATGCGCCTGCCAACCTCCGTCGAACCGGTGAAGGAAACCAGTGCGACGCGGCGGTCATCGACGAACCGCTCGGCGAGTTCCGTGCCGGCGTCGACGAACATCTGGAAGATGGGCGGCAGGGAGAGCCGCTCGAGCACGCGGTTGCAGATCTTCTGCACGGCGACCGCACATAGCGCGGTTTTCGGCGACGGCTTCCAGACGGTCGCGTTGCCGCATATCGCCGCCAAAAGCGCGTTCCATGACCAGACGGCAACCGGGAAGTTGAAGGCCGAGATCACGCCGACGACGCCGAGCGGATGCCATTGTTCGAACATTCGATGTTCGGGACGCTCCGAGTGCATCGCCAGGCCGTACAGCATCCGCGACTGACCGACCGCGAAATCCGCGATGTCGATCATCTCCTGAACCTCGCCATCGCCCTCGGCCTTGATCTTGCCGTTTTCCAGAGACACGAGTGTGCCGAGCGCGTCCTTGACCCGCCGTAGTTCCTCGCCCATCAATCGTACCGCCTCGCCGCGCTTGGGCGCCTGCACCTGGCGCCAGAGCTTCGCCGCCGCGGTTGCCGCGGCGATCACGCGCTCATAGTCCGCAGCGGTCGCGGCGCGGACTTTGGCGATGCGCTGACCGCTCGAGGGGCTGTGTGACTCGATCCAGGCGCCGTCGCCTTGCACGTTCCATCCATGGGAGCCGCACCATGCGCCGGCGTTTTCGGCGGCGATTTCGAGCGTTCGCAGCGCCGCTTCGGTTTGAGGATTCATATCGCAACACTCCAAAACTCTGGAATCCGGGGATCCGATGCGGGCGCATTGTGGCGCGGCGCGGTCCGCGACGCCACCGATCAGTGCGCGCGAGCCGCGAATTTTTGCAGCGACAGCCGTGTCTGTGTAGCATTCGGGGCCCATGTCTGGAAATCCCCTGATGACGGATTGGCACCCGGCCAGCTGGCACGGCCGGCCGGCGGCGCAACAGCCGAAATACTCGGATTCGGCCGCGCTTGCGCGGGCGATCGAGTCGCTTGGGCGACTCCCGCCGCTGGTCGTTTCCTGGGAGATCGAGGCGCTCAGGTCGAAACTCGCCGCGGCAGAGCGGGGCGAGCAGTTCCTTCTTCAAGGCGGCGACTGTGCGGAGAGTTTCGAGGACTGCGAGTCGGACAACATCGCCAGGCGATTGAAGGTGTTGCTGCAGATGAGCCTCGTGCTGCTACAGGGCTTGAAAAAACCCGTGATCCGGGTGGGCCGTTTCGCCGGCCAATACGCGAAGCCCCGTTCGGCGGACACCGAGACTCGCGACGGGGTTTCTCTGCCCTGTTATCGGGGCGACAACGTCAACCGCCCCGGCTTCACGCGCGAGGAGCGCGAACCGGACCCGGAGCTGTTGCTGCGCGGTTACGAACGGGCGGCACTGACGCTGAACTTCGTGCGGGCGCTGATCGACGGCGGCTTCGCCGATCTTCACCATCCGGAATACTGGGATTTGGGTTTTTTGCGTCAGACCCCGTTGCGCGACGCCTACCAGGGGATCGTCGATTCGATCGCCGAATCGCTCGAATTCTTCGAGTCCGTGAGCGGGCAGCGCGTGCACGCCGCGACCCGCTGCGACTTCTATACGAGCCACGAAGGTTTGCACCTGCTGTCCGAACAGGCGCAGACACGTTACATCGCGCGCCAGCAGCGTTGGTACAATCTGTCGACGCACATGCCGTGGGTCGGGATGCGCACCGCGGCCATCGACGGCGCGCATGTCGAGTACTTTCGCGGCATCGCCAACCCGATCGGCATCAAGGTCGGTGCGGGGATGAGCGCCGAATGGCTTCAGGAACTCGTGCAGGTGCTCAACCCGCAGGGCGTGCCGGGCCGGTTGACCCTCATCCATCGCTTCGGAAGCAAGGAGATCGAACGGCGGCTGCCGGAGATGATCCGTGCCGTGCGGGCTTGCGGTGCGCGGGTGCTGTGGGTTTGCGATCCGATGCATGGCAACACGGAAACGACCGCCGGGGGCATCAAGACTCGTCGCTTCGAGAACATCCTCGCCGAGGTCGAGGCGGCTTTCCGTATCCACCAGGATTGCGGTTCGATGCTCGGCGGCGTGCACGTCGAGTTGACCGGTGAGGACGTCACGGAGTGTATCGGCGGCGCGCGCGGGCTGGCCGAGGCGGATCTGGCGCGGGCCTACAAATCGGCGGTGGATCCACGACTGAACGCGGAACAGTCGCTGGAACTCGCGATACGCATCGCCGAGCGTGCGCGCGCCGACCGCCGCCTGGTGGCGAGGGGGGTGGGTCAAGCCGGCTAAAGACGGAATAACTATCTCTGAATCAATGAGTTGGTAATTATTTCTCGAATCCGCCTGATCCCCATGCCGGCGGTTTCGCAATTCCTTTCTTGCCTCGAAGCGCGCAGGTGCTATCCTGCACCGGTACCGCTCCCGCCCGCACCATTTTGCAGCGCCGAGGTCTTCCGCGGACAAGCCGCGACAGCCCCGGGACCGGCCGCGACGCGCTGCAAATTTCGGGCTGACGCCAAGGAATTTTCGCGTTGCAGGCCTGTCTGAACAGATCTGCAACAGGCAAGAAACGGTCAGCGAGGCTCAGCTGGAATTCTCTTGAGCCGAGGTTGGATTGCGCTCGGGTTAGTCCAAATTCCAGGCGCGATCGATGGCGGGCTACGCGGGTATCCGCGTAGCCCGTTTTTTGTGCCTCCCAATGCTTGAATCGATGAACAACGCCTACGACCCGGCCTGCCGGAAGTGCCCGCGACTCGCGCGCTTTCTCGAAAATCTCAAAGCCCAACAGCCCGGCTATTTCTGCAAGCCTGTGCCGCCGTTCGGAGACCCGCGCGCATCCTTGTTGATCGTCGGGCTTGCGCCCGGAATGCATGGCGCGAATCGCACGGGCAGGCCCTTTACCGGTGATCATGCCGGCATCCTTCTGTACTCGACCCTGCATCGCTTCGGCTTCGCCACCGCGGCGTGTTCAATCGGCACCGACGACGGTCTCGAACTGCGGGGTGTGCGCATCACCAATGCGGTGAAATGTCTGCCCCCGCAGAACAAGCCGCAGCCGGCAGAGGTGCGCACCTGCAACGCCTTCCTGCGTGCTGAGCTCGCCGAGGAGCACCGGCCCCGGGTGGTCCTCGCGCTCGGCGTGATCGCCCACGCCGCCGTGCTGCGCGCCTGCGATCTGAAGGCCGGTGCCCATCGCTTCGCACACGGCGCGCTGCATCGCCTCGGCGACCGGGTGCTGCTCGATTCCTATCATTGCAGCCGCTACAACACCCAAACGCGGAGGCTTACGCCCGAGATGTTCGAGACGGTGGTCGCGACCGCGGCACGTCTGGCGGCATGAGCGTGGAGACCTTGCCGGCGGCTCAGCCGGGCTTCGATTCGAAGTCGTTCATCGACGCGCTGCCCGGCAAGCCCGGGGTGTACCGAATGTTGGACGAGACGGGGGTGATCCTCTACGTCGGCAAGGCCCGCAGCCTAAAGAACCGGGTGTCCTCCTACTTCCAGCCGGGCAACATGCAGCCGAAGGTTCAGGCGCTGGTCGCAAAAACCGCGGCGATGGAGGTGACGATCACGAATTCGGACACCGAAGCGCTGTTGCTCGAGCTGAACCTGATCAAAAAGCACCGCCCGCGCTTCAACGTGATCCTGCGGGATGACAAGAGTTTTCCGTACCTGCGATTCTCCACCGATCAGGATTTCCCTCGTCTGGGCTTGTATCGGGGCTCCCGCAAGGAGCCCGGCCGATACTTTGGGCCGTACCCGTCCGCCGGCGCGGTGCGCGAGACCCTGAATCAGCTGCAGAAACTCTTCCGGCTGCGAAATTGCGACGACGTCGTGTTCTCCCACCGCTCCCGGCCGTGCCTGCAGTACCAAATCGGCCGCTGCAGCGCACCGTGCGTCGGCCTGATCCCCAAGGAACGCTATGCCGCGGACGTCAGGGCGGCGGTCAAAGTGCTGGAAGGTCGCAATGAGGAGGTCAATCGCGACCTGGCGCGCCGCATGGAGGAGGCGGCGCAGAGCTTGGAGTTCGAGGAGGCCGCCAAGCTGCGCGATCAACTCGCCGATCTGCGCAGCGTGCAGGCGCGCCAGATCGTCACCGCCGACCCGCACCACGATGCGGACGTGATCGCGGTCGCATCCGGAAACGGCGAATATTGCGTCGCGTTGATGTTCATCCGCGCCGGCCGCAGCCTCGGCAGCACCGCGTTCTTCCCGCGGGCGGTGCTCGCCGATCCGCCGGAAGTATTGGCAGCGTTCATCGCGCAATACTATGCCGAGCGGGACCCGCCGGCCGAGATCATCGTCGAGCACGAACTCGAGGAGCGGGAGGTGTTGGAAGCGAGCCTCGGCGCGCGCGCCGGCCACCGCGTGCGCGTCGCGGCCTCCGTGCGCGGTCTGCGGGCGCGCTGGTTGAAAATGATGCGCGACAATGCCGCACAGGGTGTGAAGATGCGCGGTCTCGCGCGCGCGAGCATCGAGGCGAATCTCGAGCGGCTGCGCGAGGCCTTCGACCTCGAACGGACGCCGCAACGTCTCGAGTGCTTCGACATCAGCCATACGAGCGGCAGCGATACGATCGCGTCCTGCGTGGTGTTCGGTGTACAGGGTCCATTGAAGAGCGAGTACCGCAGATTCAATATCACGGACATCGCGCCGGGCGATGACTATGCGGCCATGTATCAGGCGCTGACGCGACGCTACAAACGGATATCGAGCGGGGAGATTTGCCCGCCCGATATCCTGCTGATCGACGGCGGCAGGGGACAACTCGCGCAGGCGGCGCGGGTGCTCGAGGAACTCGCCGTGCATGACATTGTGCTGATCGGCGTCGCCAAGGGGCCCGACCGCCGGGCCGGTCAGGAACAACTGTTCTTGTTGGGCCGCGAGGCGCCGACTATACTGGCGCCGGACTCCGGTGCGCTGCACTTGATCCAGCGAGTGCGCGACGAGGCACATCGGTTCGCGATCGCGGGGCACCGCCGCAAGCGCGCCAAGCGTCACAGCGAGTCGATCCTCGAAACGATACCGGGTTTGGGGCCCGTCAAGCGTCGCGAGCTGCTGAAGCAATTCGGTGGATTGCAAGGGGTACTTCGTGCCGGTGTCGACGACTTTGTCAGGATTCGCGGCCTCGGTCAGCATCTCGCCGCGGTGATTTATGAGCACCTCCACCCCGGCGGCTGAAGAAACCCGTGTCTGGATGAACCTGCCGAATGCGCTGACCTGGCTGCGCATCCTGATGGTTCCCGCGATCGTCGTGCTGTTCTATCTTCCGTACGGCTGGGCGGCCCCGGCCGCCTGCGCGAGTTTCGCCTTCGCCGGCATCACCGACTCCCTGGACGGCTATTACGCACGCAAACTCGGTCAGACCTCGCGGCTCGGCGCATTCCTCGATCCAGTCGCCGACAAGTTGATCGTGGCCTGCGCACTCGTGCTGATCGTCAGCCGGGATCCGCGCTGGTACCTCGTCATCGTCGCGATCGTGATCATCGGCCGCGAGATCGCGGTTTCGGCACTGCGCGAATGGATGGCCGAGATCGGTGCCCGCGGGCGGGTTGCGGTGTCGGTGTGGGGCAAGATCAAGACCATCATGCAGATCGTCGGGCTTGCCTTTCTGCTGTTTCGGCGCAACTTGTTCGGACTGCCGATCTACGAGATCGGCCTCGTGCTGACCGCGGTCGCCGCCGTCCTCACGCTTTGGTCGATGATCCTGTATCTGCGCCTGGCCTGGCCGGAACTGCGCAGCAGTTCGAGGCTTTGAAGCCGTGCTCCTTCATCAGCGTCCTTGACTACCGCGGGCGCGGCCCTACAATTGCCAGTCTGTCGCGGGCGGGAATAGCTCAGTTGGTAGAGCGCAACCTTGCCAAGGTTGAGGTCGCGAGTTCGAGCCTCGTTTCCCGCTCCAGTTTCTCGCAAAGTCGAACCCCGGCCCGCCCGGGGGTCGCCGATTCATGCGCCTTTAAGGCTAGGTGGCAGAATGGTCATGCAGCGGCCTGCAAAGCCGCGTACGCCGGTTCGATTCCGACCCTAGCCTCCATTTGCCGCTGCGGCTGCCGTGCTCGCCAGCGGAGGCAGAGGCGCCGTCGGTCGGATCACCAACGGCGCGCCGGTGGGCAGGGTGCCGAGGCCTGCGGCGTAGGCAGCCTGATTCCAGGCTTTCACGCTGAGGGTGAGCGGGCCGTTGTAGTGCGCCAGCATTTTCTCGATCAACACGTGGTCCGCTGCGGTCAGCTGCAGAATCTGTGCGCGCGGCGCCCGACCCCAGGCGAAAGCGCTCATGCCGTACAGCGTGTCGACGTGTTGGTGCAGGCGCGTGTAGTGGCGCAGGAAGTCCTCGGAAACCGCGTGTTGGGTGTGAGGATTCCAGATCGCATCCTCGAAATCACCCAATTGTTTGTTGAGGGTCTTGGCCCCCGCGATCAGCGCCGCGTGGCGGCGCGCGAAGCGGCTGTCGCTGCGGCCGCGTGCCAGCACGGCGGCAAGCCCCTTGCGCATGGCGGCCACACGATTGAGCACCCGGTTGACCGCCGAGAGCTCGGCGCGCATTGCGAGCCCTTGCGCGGCGTTTGCGCGATCGACGGAGAGATCGTCGTGGTAGCGCGGGTCAGGTCGGACGGTGAGCGAAACGCTCTGCGTGCGGCCGGCGGCGGTCACGCGGGCGGTGTAGTCACCCGGAGGCACTGCCGGGCCCAGTTTGGCGCCGAACAAGGATCCGCTCTTGCCGAGCAACGTGGAGAGTTTCGTCGGCCCTTTGTATTGCAGGCCCCACGCGATCGTGTTGACGCCGGCCTTGGCAGGCCCGTACAGGGTGTCGATCGGGTGACCCGCCGTATCGAGAATCTCGATCTTTACCGGCGTATGGTGTGCCGCCTTCTCGGCCGCAGTTTTTTTGAGCTTCTTGGCGAGCAGGTAACTGATCTGTACGCCGCCGGACGCGTTCGGCGCGCGATAGGCGCTGGGGCCGACACCGTTGCTGTGACTGGCGTGGAACAGCGTGCCAGGGTAGGTTGGAAACACGTGTAGCGGCTCTTTGGCGAGACTCGCGTCGTAGTGCGCCACCGGGATCAGGTTGTCGAGCACCCATAGGCCGCGGCCGTGGGTGGCGAGAACCAGGCTGTTGCTGCCCTTCACGAAGTTCAAATCGAACACCGACACACCGCGCGGCAGGTTGGCACGCAGGGCTTGCCAGTGTGCACCGTCATCGTGCGAATAGAACAGTCCGCCGAGCGTGCCGGCGAACAACAGGCCGGCTTGGGCGGGGTCCTCGCGCACCACCATCACCGAAGCGTCAGGCAGGCCGGTGCCGATCTTCCGCCAGGAACGGCCATAGTCTGTGGTGCGGTAGGCATAAGGCCGGTCATCGCCGAGCAGGTGTCCGTCGAAGCTCGCGTAGGCGGTGCCGGCGTGGAAAGGCGAGGCGGTCACGTGATAGACGCGCGCCCACCGCGGTGCGCCGCCGGGCGTCACCTTGCTCCAGTGCGCGCCGCCATCACGGGTAACCCAGACCAGTCCGTCGTCGCTGCCGGCCCAGATCACCTGCGGATCGCGCCGCGACAGCGCGAGCGACTGCAGCGTGTCGTAGGTTTCCGCACCTGACAGGTCCTTGTTCACAGGCCCCCCGGTTGGGCCCTGTTTGCTCTTGTCGTTGCGCGTCAGATCCGGGCTGATCACCTTCCAGTGCCGGCCGCCGTCGGTGCTATGGAAGACGACATTGCCGCCGAGATAGACGTCGTTGGCGCTTGCCGCCGACACCGCGATCGGCGTGGTCCAGTTGAAGCGGTATTTCTGGTCGGCCATCGTCTTGCCCGACAGCAGCGAGCCGACGAGGATGTCCTTGACGTAGGGATTGATCGAACGCGAGCGATGGGTGAGGCGGTCATAGCGCGTGGCATTGCCGTCGTCGGTCGTGGCGTAGATGAGGTTGGAGTCGCCCGGCGCGGGTATCACGTATTGACCGTCACCACCGGCGACGTCGAACCAGTCCTGGTAACCGACCACGCCGCCGCGGCGGTAGTCGCTCGAAGCGCCGCACCAGGCATCGTTGTCCTGCAAGCCGCCGCACAACAGGTAGGGCGTGCGGGTGGTGCCGGCCGCCACCTGGTAGAACTGCTCGATCGGCAGGTTGTCGAGATAGCGCCAGTGCTTGCCGGTGTCGAGCGACAGATACACGCCGCCATCGTTGCCCTGAATGATCCGGCGCGGATTCTTCGGGTCGATCCAGATGGCGTGGTGATCGACGTGCACGCCCTTGTCGGCGTAGAACACGGTCTTTCCGCCATCCTTGCTTTCCATCATCTTCATCGACAGCAGGAACAGCCGATTGGCATCGTTCGGCATCACCGCGAGCTGGGTGAAATAGAACGGGCGTACGTCGTTGTCATGGTCATTGCTCACCTTGGTCCAGTGGCTGCCGAGGTCGTGCGAGACCCACAGCACGCCGCCCTTGGCTTGGATCACGGCGTACACGGTTTCCGGCGCACTCGGGGCGAAAGCGATCGCGCTGCGGCCGATGGCGCCCTTGGGCAGTCCCTTGTGCAGTCGCTTCCAGGTGAGCCCGCCGTCGGTGGAACGGTACAGGCCGCCCGATTTGCCGCCGCTCACCAGCTTCCAAGGCCGCCGTTGCAGCGGCCACATGCCGGCGATCAGCACCTTGGAGTTGCCCGGCTCAAAAGCGATGTCGGCGCAGCCGGTGTGCTCGTTCAGATACAGCACCTTCTGCCAGTGCGCACCCCCATCGGTGGTCATGAATACGCCACGTTCAGGGCCCGGCTTCCATACGTTGCCGGCCGCGCACACGAACACGTCCTCGGGATTCTGCGGGTTGACCACAATGGCCCCGATCTGACCCGCATCGTGAAGGCCCTTGTCCTGCCAGGTCTTGCCGCCGTCGGGCGAGAAGTAGAGGCCATCGCCGTTCAGGATGTCGTTACGCGGGTTCGCTTCGCCGGTCCCGACCCACAGCCAGTTCGGATTGCCAGCCGCCAACGCCAGCGCACCAATCGATTGCGTCGGCTCGTGATTGAAGATCGGCGTCCAGCTGTCACCGCCGTCGATCGTCTTCCAGACCCCGCCACCGGCGGCACCCACGAAGTAAAGATCCGGATCCCCCGCGACCCCGACGACGCTGGTCACGCGCCCGCCGGCCACTGCCGGGCCGATGTTTCGAAAGACCAGGTGATGAAACGGGCCGTGCGGTGGCGTTGCTCGGCTCGGCTTGGCCAGAACGTCAGGGGCCGTGACCACGAGAGGCAGGCAGAGTGCGAGCGACAGAATCAATGGCTTCACGGCGGGCTCCATCGGTAATCGTGGCTATCCGCGAAACCGGCATCGGCTCCGCACCGGGCGCGATTGTCGCTCTTTACGCCATCGCTTGCCATGGCGAGGAGTATCGGCATATAAGATTCTCATCATGACCGAGGAACAGGTCGGGAATGCGCACACGGCGAGCGCGCTGACGCGCGAGTTGATGTTGCGTGATTCGCTGCGCGCGGCCGGCGTCGGCTGGTGGCAGGTGGACTTGCGCGAGGATCGGATGAACTGGTCCGACACCCTGCTTGCGATCTTCGGCGTCGATGAGTCCGCCGTCACGGGCAGCTATGCCCAATATCGCTCGTTCGTGCATCCCGAAGACGGCGCACGTGTGGCGCGTGCCGACCCCGTGTGCCGTCCCACGGTGGACGGTGACCAGGGCGGGGAACTCGAGTACCGGATCGTGCGGCCGGACGGCGGGATCCGGCACGTGCGCGAGCGCGGCGAGGTTCGCCGCGACCGAAACGGTTCGGCGGTGTCCGCCGCGGGCATTCTCTACGACGTCACGGAGCAAAGGCTCGCCCAATTGGAGTTGGCCCGCAGCACGCGTGCGCTGCAGATGATCCGTCGGTGCAATACGGCGGTACTGCGTGCGCAAAGCGAATCGGTGTTGCTGGAGGAAGTCTGCCGGATCGCCGTCGACATCGGCGGTTATCGGATGGCGAGCGTGCACTTCGCGAGCGATGATCCGCAGCGCTCGCTCGTGCTCGCCGGGCATGCGGGCCACGAGGCCGGCTACTTCAGCGAGGTCGCAATTTCCTGGTCGCCTGAACGACCCGAGGGCAATGGTCCGGCCGGACGCGCGATGCGCAGCGGGCTCGCGGTCGAAGTCACTGACGTGGATACGGATCCGCGTTACGCGCCGTGGGCGGCGGCGGCCCGCAAGCGGGGCTACCGCAGCGTGATTTCGCTGCCGCTGCGCTCGCACGAGCACAACCTCGGAATCTTCGGGCTCTACAGCGCGGAGGCGCGTGGTCTCGCACCCGCGGAGATCGAACTGCTGCACGAACTCGCGGAGGATCTTGCGTTCGGGATCGTGGGTCTGCGCCTCAAGGCCGAACGCCAGCGGATGATCGACACGGCGACGATGATCTCGCACACGGCATCGAGCAGCACCGGATCGGCCTTTTTCGAGAAGCTTCTGCAGGCGCTGCTGCGCAGTCTGGGCGCACAGGCGGGCTTCATCTCCGCGGATCACACCGATGCCGAGGGCTGGGTCTCGCCGATCTGCGCCGTCGTCGACGGGGAAGTGTTGCCGCGTCTGCGCTATGCGTTGAGCGGCACGCCCTGCGAGGACATCCGCGAGGGCGAGGATCTGGTCATCGAGCGCGATGTTTGCGTGCGTTATCCGCGCTCCAGCGCGCTCGCCGCGCTGGGTGCGCAAGCCTACGTCGGCCGGGGCCTTTTCGACTCGACGGGGGCGCGCATCGGCACGATCTTCATCCTGTATCGCGAACCGCTGAGGCAGCGCGCGCTGGCGGCGAGCATGTTGCGAATCTTCGGCGAGCGTGTCGTGGCGGAGATCGTCCGGCAGCGTGACGAGGGGCGGGTTCGCGAGCAGGCGCTGCTGCTAGACAAGGCACAGGACGCAATTTTCGTGCGCACGCTCGATGAGCGCGTCGTTTATTGGAACCAGGGCGCGCAACGGCTCTACGGCTGGAGTGCGGCCGAGGTGCAAGATCGTTGCGTGCTCGACTTCAAGGTGGCGGATGCGGCCGCCTTTCGCGCGGCCAGCGAGCAATTGCGCCGCGATGGCGAATGGCTCGGGGAACTCGAGGAGAAGTGCAAGGACGGCAGCCATGTCGTCGTCGAATGCCGCTGGACCTTGGTGATCGGCGACGATGGCGCCCCGCAGAGCATTCTCGCGATCAACACGAACGTCACCGAGCGCAAGCTCGCGGAGGCGCGGCTCGCGCAAAGCGAGGCACGAGCCGCGCACGCGCAGAAGCTCGAATCGATCGGACAATTGACCGGCGGCATTGCCCACGATTTCAACAATCTGTTGACGGTGATCATCGGCAATTCGGAAGAGCTGAGCGAGCGGCTGCGCGATCGGCCGGAGCTCGCCACGCTCGCGCGCATGGTGCAGTCCTGCGGCGAACGCGGCGCGGAGCTCACGAGCCGCCTGCTCGCCTTCGCGCGCCGGCAGGCGCTCGAGCCGAAACGCATCGATCTCGGCGAAGCGGTCGAGGGGATGCTCGCACTGATCAGACGCACGCTCGGCGAACACATCCGCATAGAGAACTTCGTCGACGGCGGTGTCTGGGCTGTGAATGTCGACCCGAACCAGTTGGGACTCGCGATGCTCAATCTCTGCATCAATGCCCGGGATGCGATGCCGGACGGCGGGCGCCTCATGATCGAGATCGCCAACGTGGTCATAGGCGAGGACTATGCGGGGGCGGGTTTCGACATCGCCACCGGCGAGTACGTGATGATCGCCATCACGGACACCGGCTGCGGCATCCAGACGGCGGATCTGCCGCGGGTGTTCGATCCGTTCTTCACCACCAAGGCGCCGGGCAAGGGGACCGGTCTGGGCTTGAGCATGGTGTACGGTTTCACCAAACAGTCGGGCGGCAACGTGAAGGTTTATTCGGAAGTCGGATCCGGCACGGTGGTCAAACTGTATCTGCCGCGGGCGCAGGATGGGTCCTTGGGGAATTGCGAGCAACCGGGAACCATCGTGCCGCGGCGGCTAGAAGGCGACGAAACGATTCTCCTGGTCGAGGACGACGACCTGGTCAGGGGCCACGCCGAGCGGCTCCTCGAAGGGCTCGGCTATCGTGTGCTCGTGGCCACCAACGGTCCGGATGCATTGAAAATCGCCGGCGGCGAACACGCGATTGATTTGCTGTTCACGGACGTGATGATGCCGGGCGGGATGAACGGTCCGCAGCTCGCCCTGCGGGTGCGGGAGTTGCGGCCTGGATTGCCGGTGCTGTATACCTCCGGATACACGGAAAACGCGATCGTCCACCATGCGCGCGTCGATGCCGGCGTCAACTTGCTGCACAAGCCTTATGATCGGCGCGCACTGGCGCTGAAAATTCGGCAAACGCTTGGCGATAATGTGAGTGGCGCGGATTCCTAGCCACCCTGAGGTTTGATGGCTGCCTTCAAATACGTAGGCCTGAGCCCGCCGTGTCCGGATGCGTTCGCGAAGGCGAGCGGTGAATTGCGGTACGCAACGGACTTGCGGCTGGCTGGCATGTCGTACGCGTGTCTGCTGACGAGTCCGCACGCCCATGCCCGCATCGATTCGATCGATGCGCGACGGGCGCTCCAGGTGTCCGGTGTCATCGGTGTTTACAGCCATGAAGACGCGCCGGCGACGCGTTACTGCCGGTACCGGATCGTTCCGGGGCAGGCAGGATGCGTGGATGACGAGAGCCTGTTCGCGGTGACCGCCCGTTTCGTGGGCGACCGGATCGCCGCGGTGGTCGCGACGAGTCCGCAGGCGGCCCGCGAGGGCGTGCGCCGGATCGAGGTTGGCTACACGCCGCTGCCTGCGGTGCTCAGCGCCGAGACGGCGCTCGAGCCCGACGCAGCGCATATTCACGCGGGCGGCAACTTGTTGCATCGGTTCGATCATGCGACCGGCGATGCGCCGGTGGCACCCGCCGACGCGGTGAGGACATGCACCCGCGTGAGCACGCAGATGCTGCATCACGCCGCGATCGAGCCGCACACCTGCCTCGCGAACTTCGACGCATCGGGGCGGCTCACGGTTTGGAGTCCCTGCCAGAGCGTTTATGGGGCGCGCACCGTGGTCGCCGATCTGCTCGGGCTTGCGTACAACAAGGTGCGTATCGTGAAGGTGCCGATGGGCGGATCCTTCGGCGGCAAACAGGAGTTCATCCTCGAACCCGTGACCGCCTACCTCGCGATGCGCACCGGCAGGCCCGTCTGCCTCACGTTGGATCGCGAGGCATGCATCCGTTCGACCATGGTGCGCGCGCAGCAGCGTTCGGACGTACGCAGCACGGTGGGTGCCGACGGACTCATCCTCGACCTCGAAGTGGACACCTTGCTCGCGGCCGGCGCCTACGCCAGCAGTTCGCCCGATTATTCGGAGGCGATGGCCCACAAGTTGACACGACTGTACCGCGTCGGGCGCTACCACCACCGTGGCCGGGTTGCCTATACCAACACCCCCGTGGCGGGCGGGATGCGCGGCTGGGGTGCACCGGATATCGCGACTTGCGCCGAGATCCATCTGGATCAGGTCGCAAGTCGCCTGGGGTTGGATCCGCTCGAGATCCGTTTGCGCAATCTCGTTCATCCGGGTGACATCGATCCGCTCACCGGCCATTCGGTTGGCGAGGCCTGGGTGCGGCAGTGTCTCGCGCGCGGTGCGGAGGCTTTCGGATGGCGCGAGCGGGTCGGGTTGCCCGCCGGCACCGGCCGAATCCGCAGGGCCGTCGGCCTCGCGTGCGGTGCGCACAAAAACGGCATATTCAGCGATGCGTTCCCGGAAGCGACCACGATGACCTTGAAAATGAACGAGGATGGCAGCCTCGACTTGAACGCGAGCATTCACGAGGTCGGGGCGGGCAGTGCGGTTACCCTGCAGACCATCATCGCCGAAGAGCTCGACGTGGCGCCGCAGATGATCTCCACCCGCGAGGCCGACAGCGAGAGCACGCCGTATGACTTCGGCTGCTTCGGCAGCCGACTGACCTATTTCTGTGGCGCGGCCGCGCGCGCGTTGGCGGCGAAAATGCGCGCACGGCTGATCGAAGCCGCGGCCGAATTGCTGGCGGTGGCGAGCGAAAATCTCTGCGCCGCCGGCGGCCGGGTGGTGCCCCTCGGGGGCGGGGACTCCGGCTTGTCCTATGCACAAATCGTCCAAGCTGCGCGTATGCGGTACGCCCGGGACATGATCGTGACGCATACCCACCGGGGCACCTCCAACCCAGGTTCTTACTGTGTGCAGTTCGCCGAAGTCGAGGTTGACGTGTTGACCGGCCTCGTTCGTGTGAACGAGGTGCTGACGGTGGTGGACATCGGCCGGGCGATCAACCGGCAGATGGTCGAGGGGCAGTGCCGTGGCGCCATTCAGTCCGGAATCGGCAGTGCCTTGTGCGAGGAGGTCACGATCGACGGTGCCGGTCGTACCGGTGCCGGCGGCTTCAAGAACTACCATTTGATCAATGCGGCCGACATGCCGCCCGTCAGGGTGCTGCTGGTCGAGCACGACGGCGATGAAGGGCCCTACGGAGCGAAGAGCGTCGGCGAAATCGCGGTCGTGCCGACGGCCGCCACGATCGTCAACGCGGTCAATCGGGCCTTGGGTACGAGGCTCGCGACTCTGCCCTTGACGCCCGATCGCATCCTGGCGGCGCTCGGAGACCGCGCCCCGTCTGGATCCAGGGAGCCGGCATGCGGCTGAATTGCATCATCAACGGTGCGGCGGTGAGCGTCGATATCGCCGCCGACGCCCGCCTGATCGACGTGCTGCGCGATGCGCTGGCGTTGACGGGCACCAAGGAAGGATGTGCGGAGGGCGAGTGCGGCGCCTGCACCGTACTGATCGACGGTCTCGCGGTGAACTCCTGTCTCGTGCTCGCGGCGCAGGTCGAGGGACGCTCGCTGCTCACCATCGAGGGCCTCGCTTCCGGCGATGGCGCGAACGCCCTGCAGCGCAATTTCATCGAACGGGGCGCAATCCAGTGCGGCTTTTGCACGCCGGGGGTGCTGATGTCGGCGACCGCGCTGCTGATGCGCGTGCAACAGCCCTCGCGCGAGGAGATCCGGCGCGCGCTCGCCGGGAATTTGTGCCGCTGCACGGGATACGAACCGATCATCGAGGCGGTGGCGGCCGCCGCCGATGAAATGGCCGGGTCGGCGTGAGGGCACCGGAGTTTTGCGCACCCCGTGATCTGGCCGCGCTCGCGACGGCGCTGGGGCGTGCCACGCCCGCGAGCCGGTTGATCGCGGGCGGCACGGATGTGATGCTGCAATTGCGCGCCTCGGGCGAGCGCCCGGATCTGTTGATCGACATCTCGGGGATGGGTGAACTCGTGTTCGTTCGCGAGCAAGGCGGCCGGATCCACATCGGCGCGCTGACGAGCTTTGCGCGAATCGAAGCCGACGGCTTGCTGCGGATCCACGCCAACTGTCTGAGCCAAGCCGCCGCGCACGTCGGCTCCGCGCAGGTCAGAAATATTGCCACGATCGGCGGCAACGTCGCCAACGCCTCGGCATGTGCGGACGCGATTCCGGCGCTGCTCGCTTTGGACGCCGACCTCGGCATCGTCGATCGTACCGGTCAGGTGCGCAGGTATCCGCTGCGGGAGGTGCTCGCGCGTGCCGGCGGCCCGCGCCCTGGCGTCGGCGAAGCCATCGTTGATTTCTCCTTCGCCTCGCTCCGCGATCATCAGCGCAGCGCATTCGCCAAGGTCGGCGTGCGCTCGAGCGTCGCGGTGGCCCGTTTGAACGCCGCCTTGTTCGTGACTCTGGACGCGGCCCGAGCCAGCATTGCCGGGGCGCGGATCGCCTTCGGGTCGGTGGCGCCGGTGGCCTTCCTCGATGAGCGGGTCGCGGCGGGTTTGTGCGGTCGGGCCCTGGATGAGGATACGGCCCAACGGTTCGCCGATGCGTGTGCCGCGCTGGTCACGGAGGCCATTGCGCAGCGGGCATCGAGACCTTACAAACAATGGGCGATTCGCGGTCTGGCGGACGATCTTTGGAACGCGATCCGCGGCTCGCCGACGCATTAGGGTTCGGCGACGGCCTTGGCATTCGTAGCTTCAGCCCGCCTTGCAATGCCGGTCGATGTAGGCCTGGTGGGTGGGCATGCGCTGCGCGGCATTCGCCATGCTCGCACGCAGTTGCTCGAGGTAACCCGTGGCGTTGAAATTCCGATAGCCAAGCAGCGGGTCGTTGCGCTGCGGCCAGTTCATCTGGCCAATGTGCACGGCGAGCCAGCTGGAGGGCCCGAAGACGTCCATTTCGCCCGGCAGGATGCGTCCATAGTGACGAAAATGATCGATCTTGTACTGCAGTGATTCGGGCACCGACATGTTGGCGCAATAGCGCCACAGTTCGCTGTCGTCGCGGCCGGTCAGGTGGTAGTGCAGGATGATGAAGTCGCGGATGCGTTCGACTTCCGCGAGTGCCACCCGGTTGAACTCCCGGGTGACGAGCGGATCGAAATCCCGGTCCGGAAAATAGGCCAGCAGCTTGGAGATGCCGGCCTGGATCAGGTGGATCGAGGTCGACTCCAAGGGCTCGAGAAAGCCGCTGGACAGGCCGATGGCAATCACGTTCTTGTTCCAGTGCAACTTGCGGCAACCCGCGGTGAACCGGATCGGACGTGGTTCGGCGAGCGCTTTGCCGTCGAGGTTGCGCAGCAGCACCGCCGTCGCTTCGTCATCGTTGATGAAGTTGGAGGAATACACGTGACCGTTGCCGGTCCTGTGCTGCAGTGGGATTCGCCACTGCCAGCCGGCGACGTGAGCGGTCGAGCGCGTGTACGGGGCGAGTTCCGTGTTCTCGCAGGGCACCGCCACCGCGCGATTGCAGGGCAGCCAGTTTGACCAGTCCTCGAAACCGGTCTTCAGGGTCTGTTCGATCAGCAACGCACGCAGCCCCGAGCAGTCGATGAACAGTTCACCCTCGACCACCCGGCCGTAATCGAGCCGCAGGCGCTCGACGAACCCGCTGTGGGGGTGCTGTTCGACCCCCAGGATCTTGCCCTCGACGCGGGTGACGTTGCGTGCTTCCGAGAACTCGCGCAGCAGGCGCGCATACAGCGTCGCTTCGAAATGATAGGCGTACAGGAAGGTCGAGAGGACGCTGCGCGGATCCTTGGCCGGCTGATCGAATCGACCCAATTTGGCCGCGGCCCAGGCCATGCAGTACTCGTCGAGTTCGGCGGCCTTGCCCTGGGCATGCGCCTGTTGCCAGTGATGCTGGATTTGAACGAGATCGAACGGCCGGCCATAACTGCCGAACGGATGAAAGTAGCGGTGACCTAGCTTGCCCCAGTCGACGAACTGGATGCCGACCTTGAACGTGCCGTTCGTGCGGCGCAGGAAATCGTTTTCATTCAGGCCGAGCATGTCGTTGAACAGCTTGATCGGTGGAATGGTTGCCTCACCGACGCCGATGATCCCGATCTCGTCGGACTCGACCAGCGTGATGGCGCAATCGCGGTCGATGGATCGGCTCAGGGCCGCGGCCGTCATCCAGCCTGCCGAGCCTCCGCCGACGATGACGATGCGTTGAATCCTCCGACTGCCATCCGACAAGGGAGCACCTCGACCGCTAATGGCCGATACGGGGCGAAGCGCCCCGTATCGGCCGCGCCCGGTATCTTAGTAGAACTTCATCGTCACGTCCGCGAGCACCGTGCGTCCCGGCTCGGCGCTTGCCCCGATCACACCCGGACCGGTGGTGACCGAACCGCCACCGCCGAGGCCCAAGGTGTTGAACAGGTTGTTGACGTGGATGCCGACCGAAACCATGTGGCTGATTCGATACGAGGCAAACAGGTCGACGAATGTGTTGCCCGGCGAGTAGAACGGCGGGTAACCGTTGATGTTTTCCTGCGTCTGGCCTTGTATCACGACACCACCGGTGGCGGGGCCCCAGGTGTAGGAGGGCACGAATGCGTAGGAGACCTTGGCTGTGCCGCCGGGCAGGAAGCCCGTGCCGCCGCTGACCAGTGTCGCGGGACTCGAGCCGGTTGCGTTGGCATCGACCTTGGGGTCCTGCAGCGTCGTCTGCGCATACAAGGACAAGCCGCCCCAGTACAGATTGCCGCTCATTTCGATGCCCTTGGCCGAATATTTTTCGACGAAGTAGCGATTCGCAAGCGGTTTGGTCAGATCGAAGCTCGACTCGCCGAAGCTCGTCTGAAAGTACGACGCGGTGGCGTTGTATCGGCCGCCGAAGAACCGGCCCTGGTGCTTGATGCCGACTTCCTGCTGAAGGACGATGTCCACCGCCTGCTGCTGGCCGGACGGGGTCAGGGAGCCGTCGGGATTGGTGTAGCCGGAGAGGATGTTGCGATCCGTATTGGCCTTGCCGCCTCGGCTCGCACGCACGTACACACTCGTGTTGTGATTGAACTCGTACAGCGCACCGGCTGACCACGAGCGGTAGCTGATGCCGTAGTTCAGGGGCTCATAGGTGTTCGGGTCCAGGGTCGAGTAGGACACCAGCGGCGTCGTCAGGGAGCCGGTGGAACTGAAGGCCCCGCCGCTCAGGTAGCCGACATGGGTCGTGGCCGCGCTGGCGCTTTGCGCCCAACCGGTCACGCGGTAATCGTCCTGTCGCAAGCTGCCCTCGAGCTGCAGGCCATGCAGATCCCAGGTCAGGTCGAGGTAAGGAGCGGTGTCGGCGACGTTCATGGCGTAGGTGCGATCCACGCTCGCGCCCCAGTTCGTATTGTAGCCGGAGATCCCCGCATTGCTCAGCAGCTGGCCGCTGGTGCTGATCAGGTTCAGACCGACCGGATTGGTCCCGTTCACCGTCGCCAGCGAATCGTTCGGATGCCAGTTCTGATCGATGGTTTGGTTCATGTAGAACAAACCGCCCCGCACCGAGAGCTTGTTGGCGCCGACCACCCATTTGTTCGACAAGGCCAGGTCGTTCACGACGCTGCCCATGTCAGACATGTTGGTGTAGATCTGCGCATTGTTGTCGGTCAGTCCGGTGTAAGGCTGGCCGGCGTTCGGCCCGGCGGCGTAGACCACGCTGCCGACCGTCTGGCCGTTCACGGTCGAGCCGATCACGCTCGCGGTGCTGCCGAGACCGAAGAACTGCGCGGCGAAATTACCGGACATGGAGCTGATGCGGAATTTATCGTCGACCGCGAGGTCGCCGACCGGCGTCAAGTGAAGCTGGGCGCCGAAGGAGTGCACGACCGGATGGACGCCGTTGTTGGGTACCTGTCCGAACTGGCCGGTGGTGTTGTTCAGGTAGCTGATGGTCTGGTTGTAGACGCCGACCGTGGTGCCGGTGCGCACGTCGAAGCCGGGGTAGGGCGAGATGCTGGTGAGGCTGTTGCCGCTGCCCACCGCGTTCACAGGACCGCCCGCGTTGTACTCTTCCTGATCGTTCAGGAATTTCACGTAAAAGCGGAAGTAACCCTTGTCATCGCTCAGATCGTGCGTGAGGTTCGCTTTGACCTGGTAACCGTTCTCGCCGATGAAGCCCTGGTTGCGAGGACCGGTGCCGTAGACGTAGAAACCGTCGACATGGTATCGCCAGGTCCGGTTGATCGGCCCGCCGAAGGCGAAGTTCGCCTTCGATTCATTGAATCCGAGTCCTTCGGAAAGCGACAGCACACCGCTGCGATGGCGGCCGGTGGCGCTGATGTAGTTGATGACCGCGCCCGGGGCGCCGGCGGCGAGCGTCGCCGAGCTGCCACCGACCGTGGCTTCGATCGTGTTGGACAGGTCGAAGCGAGTCCAGTAATCGTTGTTGCCGAAATTCATGTCACCGAACAGCACCTGCGGCAGGCCGTCTTCCTGCAATTGCACGAAGGGGGCGCCGCCGGTGGTCACCGGCAGGCCGCGCACGGAGAAATTGGCATTGCCGCCGCTGCCGGCCATGTCGGTTACGGACATGCCCGGGATCAGTTTGAGCGTTTCGGCCGTGGAGCGCGGGGCCATGTCGAGCACCAGACGGCTCGGTATGTCGGTGACCTGGAGCGAGCTGCGAAGCTGGGTGTTGTCGCCGGTCGAGGCCGTGACGACGATTTGGTCGAGTACGCCCATGTCGGCACTACCCGAATTCGCGGCCGAACCAGTGGCCGTCGCAGACGTCTTGTCGGCGCCGGCCTTGGCAGCGCCTTGTGGCGCGTTCTGCGCCATGGCTGGTACGGCGGCCGCCATCGATAACGCAGCCAAGATGCTCATGCGCAGCTTGTCTTTGTTGCTTACATCAACCATATATCGCCCCCCCAAGGGTAGAAATCGTTGTTCTTTCCACACGGCCAGAGAGCGTGCTCTGGCTGCCGGGCAAGCTAGCACCACTCACAATCGATTGCAACAATCGATTGTGAGATACTTGCCCGGACTCGACAAGCAAGATTCAAGGGGGCGTTGCATGCGTTATCACACGGATGTTTGCACTCGAGCGGCCTGCGGCGTGCTGTTGGCCACCGCCTTTGCGATCGGGGCTCTCGCGCCGGCGAGGTCGCTGCGGGCGCCGACGCCAAGACCGTGGGTGCATTTCACGGCCGTGCGCCATTGGATCAACGATCCGAACGGCTTGATCAGATTCGACGGCCGCTATCATCTTTTCTTCCAATACAACCCATTCGGGCGTCGCTGGGGAAACATGAGTTGGGGGCATGCGAGCAGCCGCGATCTCGTACGCTGGCGGCAGTGGCCGGTCGCGATCCCCGAGGATGCGCGTGAGATGATCTTCTCCGGCAGTGTCGTCTACGATCGCCATGACACGAGTGGTTTGGCCCCGGCGGGGGGCCGTGGACCGTTGGTGGCGCTCTACACCGGTTCGTTACGCGGTGCCAAGCGCGGACAAAGTCAGGATCTTGCCTACAGCCTCGATGGCGGTGGCACCTGGCGCAAATATCCGGGCAACCCGGTGCTCGATCTGGGCTTGAAGAATTTTCGCGATCCGCACGTGTTCTGGGACCGAAGAACAAGACACTGGATCATGGCCGCCGTGCTCGCGACCCGGCATCAGATCGCAATCTTCGATTCTCCGGACCTGATCCATTGGCGTCACCGCAGCAATTTCGGCCCCGCCGGCGCAGTCAACGGCGTCTGGGAGTGCCCCGACTTGTTCGAGTTGCCGCTCGCCGGATCGCCGCGTACGCACCTGTGGGTGATCAAAGTGGACGTTCAAAACAGCGGGCCGCCCGGCGGTTCCGGCGCCCAGTACTTTTTGGGGCACTTCGATGGTGTCCGATTCAAGCCGCTTGGGTCGGCAGAGGCGCCGCCGCGCTGGATCGACTATGGACCGGATTTCTACGCGGCGACCTCGTGGGAGAATCTACCTCGAAGCGCGCATCGACTGCTGTGGATCGGGTGGATGAACGATTGGCGCTACGCGGCCAAAACGCCGCCGATGCCATGGCGCGGGCAGATGAGCCTGCCCCGCGAGGTCGAACTCGAGAACATTTCGCACCGTATCAGCCTCGTGCAACGGCCGGCGCCTGAATTGCACGCTGCGCGGACGACACACCTGCATTTTTCTGGATGGACGCTGAAGAGCGCGCGGCGCGCGCTCTCGTTGCCGGCGGGTAAGGGGGCGCTGGAAATACTGGCGCGTGTGCGGCCGCTCGGCGCGCACCGCGTCGGACTCATCCTGAGTACGGGCAGCGGGGAGCGAACCGTGATCGGTTACGATCCGCACGATCGCAGTGTGTACGTCGACCGGTCGCGATCCGGACGTCTGCCGACGGCGCAGTTTGCGGCGCTCAGCCGCGCCCCGTTGCGCTCCGGCAAGGCCGCTATCCGGCTGCATGTGTTCGTCGACCGCTACTCGGTCGAGGTTTTCGTCGATGGCGGCGAGCGCGTCTTCACGGAGCAGATATTCCCGCGGCACCACCACGAAGGCGTTGAGGTGTTCGCGGACGGTGGCAGCGCGGCCGTCGAATCGCTCGACCTATGGCGGCTCAGGCCACGCGGCTGAAGGCCGCATCGGCAACCACCACGGCGATGGTGCCCCGGGCCGGGGTCGAACCGGCACAGCCTTGCGGCCAACGGATTTTCTGCTCCTCGACGGCTTTCGCCGCCGCGCGTTGCGCGTTCGAGGCCCGGAGTGCGCCACGGCCATGACGGCCAATTCCCCGCCGCTTTAGGCCCCCGCCGTCCACTCTCTACACCTGCCGGCGCGGACTGACGTGCGCCGGATTGGCTCGGCGTTGCCTCGGGTTTTTACACCCAGGGGTTTCACCGACTTTGACGGGATCCAGCGGGGTGTTTCCTTCCCCGCCGCTCAATTTCATTCCAAGTCCGTTGCGTCTACCAATTTCGCCACCGGGGCACCGCCCTAGTGTACCGGTCGCGGCGGTCCCGATCCTAGCGCTTGCGTGCGAAATGCGCATCGTGGAATACCGTGGTGGCCTCAACTGCTTGATTTCGCTAAGCTCGCCGCCTCATGAACGGCAATCTTCCCCATGTATGATTCGCCCTGCGCTTTCTCGGCGGAGAAGATCCACGTCTGGCGTGGTGAGCGCCACGTGCTACGCGGCGTGAGTTTTGCCGTCGAACCGGGTCAGCTGATGCATGTCTTCGGTCCCAACGGCACCGGCAAGACGACCTTGCTGCGGGTGGTTTGCGGGCTGCTGCGACCGGAGCAAGGGCGCGTGCTCTGGGCACAGCAGCCGATCGAGACGGTCCGGGCCGAATTCGAAGCCGCGATGGCCTATGCGTCGCACGAAGCGGCTTTGAAGGCGGATCTGACGGCGGTGGAGAACCTGCGCTACTCGGTCGGGCTGAAGCGGCGCGTCACGGACGAGGAACTGCGTGCCGCGCTCGAGCGGACCGGCGTTGCCGATTGCGCGAACCTGCCGGCGAGGGTTTTGTCCGCCGGGCAGAGGCGGCGCGTCGCCATGGCCCGGGTGATCGCGGTGCGTGCGCCGCTGTGGCTGCTCGACGAGCCGTACGCGAACCTGGACGTCAAGGGCATGCGGCTGCTGTCCGGCTTGTTCGAGGAACACATCGCGGCGGGCGGCCTCGCGCTCGTCGTGGCGCATCATGCGCTTGAGCTTTCATGCACCACCCGACGACTGGAGCTCGCCGCGTGAGCGTCGGGGTCTTTCGGGCAATGGGATTGATCCTGCGTCGGGAACTGCGCCTGAGTTTCCGGCGCCCGGATCAGCTCCTGCAGCCGCTCGTGTTCTTCCTCATCGTCACGACCTTGTTTCCGCTCGCCCTGAGTCCGTTGTTGTCGCTGCTTCGAGACATGGCACCGGGCGTGCTATGGGTGGCAGCATTGCTATCCTCCCTGTTGTCGGTCGAGAACCTGTTCAAGAGTGATGCCGATGATGGAACCTTGGAGCAGTTGGCGCTGTCTGCCCAACCGTTGGGAGCGATCGTGATCGCCAAGACGCTGGCGCATTGGTTGGTGAGCGGGGCGGCATTGGTGGCGATGTCGCCGTTGGTGGCGACGGCCCTGGCGATACCAACACGGGCTTTCGGGACGATGCTCGCAAGCCTCGCCTTGGGTACACTGACCTTGAGCTGGCTTGGCGCGATCGGCGCGGGGTTGACGGTGGGCTTGCGCCGGGGAAACGTGTTGTTGTCCTTGATCGTGCTACCGCTGGCGATGCCGTTGTTGATCTTCGGTGCCAGTGCCACCGATCGCGCGATCGGCGGCGAGAGTCCCGCCGGTGCGTTGTATTTTCTGGCGGCGTTATGCGTATTCACGAGCAGTTTGGGGCCGCTGGCCGCCTCTGCTGCGTTGCGGATAACGCTGGAATAACCGTAGGGCGGTCGACGAATACCCATGTGGACTTGGTTTTATAAACTGGCCTCGCCACCGCACGCTTATCGGAGCGCGACCAGGTTGATGCCGTGGTTCTTCGTGGTCGCGGCGGGTATGATCGGCTATGGCCTGGTTGACGGGCTCGTATTCGCCCCGCCCGATTATCAACAGGGTGATGCGTTCCGCATCATCTACGTGCATGCACCGAGTGCCTGGCTTTCCCTGTTTAGTTACTCGACGATGGCGTTTGCCGGGGCGGTCGCGTTGATCTGGCGCATCAAGGTCGGCTACGCCGTGGCGGCGGCGGCCGCTCCCATCGGCGCTTCGTTTACGCTCGCGGCGCTCGTCACCGGTTCGCTGTGGGGCCGGCCGATGTGGGGTACCTACTGGGCATGGGATCCACGCCTGACCTCGGAATTGATCCTGCTGTTTCTCTACTTCGGCGTGATCTCGCTGCGCCAGGCCTTCGAGGATCCGGCTCGCGGTGATCGCGCGTCGGCGCTTCTCGGCATCGTCGGCTTCGTGAATGTGCCGATCGTGCATTTCTCGGTGTACTGGTGGAACTCGCTGCACCAGGGTGGCACGGTGATGCGACTCGGCAAGCCGGAAATGCCGGGAAGCATGTTGTGGCCGTTGTTGGCGATGCTCTGCGGTTTCATGTTTTTCTTCGGAGCGGTGCTCTGCATGCGTGTGCGCGGCGAGATCCTGCTTCGCGAGCGCCAGGCGACCTGGGTTAGGGAGGCCGTTCAGGCATGATTCGCGCCGGCTTCTGGGCCATGGGTGGGTATGCACGTTTCGTGTGGCCGAGCATCGGCTTCGCGTTGAGCGTGCTCGTATGGAACGTGTGGTCCGCGCTGCGCCATCAGGCACGGACATTGGTGCGCGTGCGCCGCGCACTGCAGATGGCGAGGAGCGAAGAGTCATGACACCGCGCCGCAAGCGCCTTTTGGTGGTTCTCGGCATTTTCGGCGGCGTTTCCGCGGCGGTGGCGCTCGCGGTCGTCGCGGGACGCCAGAACATCAGCTTTTATTACGTCCCATCGCAGGTCGCGCTCGGCAAGGCACCGATCGACAAGCAGTTCCGGATCGGCGGCCTGGTGATGCAAGGCAGCGTCAGGCGCAAGCCCGGGGATTTGACGGTACACTTCGTCCTGACGGATTACGCGCACCAGGTGCCGGTCAAATACACCGGGGTGCTGCCGGATCTGTTTCGCGAGGGCCAGGGAATCATCGCGCACGGGCAAATGGGACCCAACGGCGTGTTCGTCGCCGACCAGGTGCTCGCGAAACATGATTCGAAGTACATGCCGCCCGCCATGGCGGCGGCCCTGAAGAAGAACGCCCGGTTCAAGCCGACGACCTGAGCGTCGGACACGAGGAGTTGCATCGATGATCCCTGAACTCGGCATGTTCGCCTTGATTCTCGCGCTGCTGCTCAGCATGGCGCAGACCTTCTTCGGTCTGGTCGGCGCGTGGTTCGAGAAGCCCAGTTGGATGGCTGTCGCCAGACCCGCGGTCGCGGGTCAGTTCGTGTTCGTCGCGATGAGCTTCGGCTGCCTGGTGCATGCGTTCGTCGTCAACGATTTCTCGGTTCTCTACGTCGCGGACAACTCCAACACGCAATTGCCGCTGTTCTATCGGGTGGCGGCGGTGTGGGGAGCGCACGAGGGCTCGCTGCTGCTGTGGGTGCTGATCCTGGCGATCTGGAATCTGGCGGTGGCGGCGTTCAGCCGCGGACTGCCGGCGACGTTCGCAAGCCGCGTGCTCGGCGTGCTCGGTGCGGTCAGCAGCGGATTCCTGTTGTTCACCTTGTGGACCTCCAATCCGTTCAAGCGCCTGATCCCGGCGGCGCCGAACGGTGCGAGCCTGAACCCGATTCTTCAGGATTTCGCGCTGTCCATTCACCCGCCGATGCTCTACATGGGCTATGTGGGTTTCTCGGTCGCGTTCGCCTTCGCGATTGCGGCGATGCTCGAAGGCCGCCTGGACCAGGCCTGGGCGAAGTGGACCCGCCCCTGGACGATCGCCGCGTGGACGTTCCAGACGATCGGCATCACGCTCGGCAGCTGGTGGGCCTACTACGAGCTGGGTTGGGGCGGCTGGTGGTTCTGGGATCCGGTCGAGAACGCCTCGTTCATGCCCTGGCTGGTGGGGACCGCGCTGATCCATTCCCTCAGCGTCACCGAGAAGCGCGGCATCTTCAAGAGCTGGACGTTGCTGCTCGCGATCTTCGCCTTTTCGCTCAGCCTGATCGGCACCTTCCTGGTGCGCTCCGGCGTGCTCGTCTCGGTGCATTCGTTCGCGACCGATCCGAAGCGCGGCATGTTCATTCTCGCGGGTCTCGTGTTCACGATCGGCAGTTCGCTCGCGCTGTACGCGTGGCGTGCGCCCAAGCTCTACGTGCCCGGCGGATTCGAGCTGTTTTCACGCGAGTTCTTCCTGCTGGTAAACAATGTGCTGCTGGTCGGGGCGGCCGGGCTGGTGCTCTGGGGCACGCTTGCGCCGCTGGTCTACGAAATGCTCGGCATCGGCAAGATCTCGGTCGGACGGCCGGTGTTCAATCTGATGTTTCTGGTGCCCATCATCCCGATGCTCGCATTCCTGGCCGTGGGCATGCACGCGCTGTGGCGGCGCGGCAAGCTCACCGTGGCCGCCAGACCGATCTGGTGGATGCTCGGCGCCGGAGTGCTGCTTGCGCTCTGCCTGGAGCACTTCGGCTTCGGCGCGATCCATTGGGTCTCGCTGATCGGCTTCGCCTTCGGCATCTGGATCATTTTGTCCGCGCTGCTCGAGCCGGTGCAACGCTGGCGTCAGGGCCAAAAACTCACGACCGCATTGCTCGGCATGACGATCGCCCACATCGGCGTCGGCATGTTCGCGATCGGTGTCAGCGGAGCCTCGACCTACCGCGTGGAGAAGGACGTCGCGCTGCATCCAGGTCAGACTTTCTCGATCGCGGGCTACGACTTCAAGTTCGTGTCGACGAAGAACGTGTTCGGCCCGAATTACGAGGCGGTTCAGGGATTGTTCCAGGTCACGCGTGACGGCCGGCTGGTGGCGACCTTGAGACCCCAGAAGCGGCACTTCGCCGTGCAACAGGTCGACAACAGTCACGCGGCGATCACCTTCAACTGGAAACGCGACCTGTTCGTGGCGATGGGCAACTCTCTCGGTGCGGGCGCGTGGAGCCTGCGCATCCAGTACAAGCCCTTGGTGCGCTACGTGTGGCTGGGCGCACTCGTGATGGCGCTCGGTGGCATCGTCACGGCGAGCGACCGGCGTTACCGCGTCAAGGCGCGTTCGACGGCCGCCGAACCGGCCGTTGCGGCGCCGCCCCCCCCGGTCAAGCCGACGCCGGGTGTCGCCTGATGTGGAAGTATCTCCTGCCGTTGGGAGTGTTCATCAGCTTGATCGTGCTCTTCGCGGTCGGTTTGAACCCGAAACGGGATATCCACTATCTGCCCTCGCCGCTGATCGACAAGCCGGCGCCGGAATTCACGCTGACAGACGTGCTCGATCCGAACCGCACCGTCAGCAACCGCGCGCTCAAGGGCCATGTGTATCTGTTCAACGTCTGGGCAACCTGGTGTGAGGCCTGCCGCGAGGAGCAGCACACGCTGCTCGAGATAGCGCAACAGCACGTCGTGCCGATACTCGGCCTCGACTGGAACGACCAGCGCAGCGCTGCCCAGGAATGGTTGCGCGATCTCGGTGATCCCTACCAGGCGGTCGGATTCGACCAGAACGGGCATGTGGCGATCAACTGGGGGGTATACGGCGCGCCGGAAACCTACCTCGTCGACCGCAAGGGACGCATCCTCTTCAAACACATTGCGCCGATGACGATGGCGGTGTGGAACAAACAGTTCCTGCCGCGCATCGAGGCGGCGCGGCGGGGTGGCGCATGAGGCCCCGGGCAACGACGATCGGCGGGTTGTTGCTCGCGGCGATCGTCTCGGCCGGAATCGGCACCGCCTTTGGAGCGCTTCCCCCCGGCGTCTACGTGAAGGGCGAACTGGTCAATCCGGCGTTGCAGTCGCGCTTCGAACACATTACGCGCCGTCTGCGATGCCTGGTCTGCCAGAACGAGGCAATCGCGGATTCCGACGCCGAACTGGCCGCGGAGCTGCGCGCCGAGGTTCGGCAGATGCTGGTCGCCGGCAAGAGCAACGCGCAGATCTACGGCTACATGAAGGCCCGTTACGGCGAGTTCGTGCTCTATGATCCACCGGTCGATGGAAAGACGATTTTCATATGGGGCGCGCCGTTCGCATTGCTGCTGGTCGGCGCCGTGGTGATCATCCGGGTCGTGCGCGCCCGCTCGAAAATGCCTCTGGACGACGAGCCGGAAGCCGGATCTACATGAAATGACGACATTCCTGATTATCGCGGCCGTAATGACGGCAATCGCGGTCGCGGCCGTTTCCGTTCCGCTGCTCAAGGACCGAGGCAATCGTGCGATCGCGGCACTCTTGGCTGTGCTGGTGATCGGCGGTGCCGGCGGCTTGTATAAACTTTGGTCGACGTGGAATTGGAGTGCGCCGCAGACGCAGTCGACGGTGCCGATGAGCCCGCAGATCGCCGCAATGATCGCCAAGCTCGAAAAGCACCTGCGTGATCATCCGGGGGATCTGACCGGTTGGTTGATGCTCGGCCGCTCCTACGTGGCGACCGGCCGCCTCGATGGTGCCATCCTGGCATTCGATCGCGCGCTCACGCTCAGTCACGGCAAGAGCCTGCGGGCGACGATCGGCTACGGCGAGGCGTTGAGCCTGCAAGCCGGCGGCGAGATCACGCCGCAGGCCGCGCAGCTGTTCGAGCAGGCCGTCACCATGGCGCCGACCAATCCGAAAGCCCTTCTCTACGGTGGATTCGCAGCCGCCGTCCGCGGTGACGACGCCCTGGCCCGCAGCCGCTGGCAGGCGCTGATCGCCATGAATCCTCCGGCACCCGTGGTGCGGCTGTTGAATGCGCGGATCGCTGAGCTTGGACCGGCGCCGCCGGCGCCGCCGGCGACGGCGGGTGCGGCCTCCGTAAGGATCCGCTTGACGATCTCTCCGGCCTTGAAGAAGCGGCTGCACGGCGCCACGGCGCTGTTCGTGTTTGCGCAGGTGCCCGGTGGCAACGGGCCGCCGCTCGCCGTAAAGCGCCTTACCACCGCGGCGATCGGTACACGGGTCGAGCTGTCGAGCAGCGATTCGATGGTGCCGGGACGTGCGCTGGCGGTCGGCGAGCATGTGGTCCTGACGGCGCGCGTGAGCTTCAACGGCCAGCCGCTGCCGGCGGCGGGCGATCTGTACGGTGAACAGAACTACGACGTCTTGAAGCCTGCCGGCGAGGCGAATCTGGTCATCGATCACATCGAACACTAGGCGGTCACCCATGAGCGCGGTAAAAGGACTATTCTCCGGGCGGATCGCGGTCGAGAGTCTGATGCCTTATCCGCGCATGCTCGATAAGGACCGAGCGACCCTGGCGATGATGGTCGAGGCGATCGACGGGTTCCTGACCCCTCAGGGCGCCGATTTCAAACGCTGGGATAGACAGGGTGCGCAGCCTCCCGAGTTCATCCAGGGCCTGCGTGACCTCGGGCTGTTCGGCCTGATCATACCCGAGGAATTCGGCGGCATCGGCCTCTCGAACGCCGGTTACGCGCGCATATTGTCCCAGACCAGCCGTCACGACAGCTCGGTATCGCTGACCATCGGTGCGCACAGTTCGATCGGCATGAAGGGCCTGCTGCTGTTCGGTACGGCCGACCAGAAGGCGCGCTATTTGCCGCGCCTGGCGAGCGGCGAGATGATCGCGGCGTTTTGCCTGACGGAATCCGGATCCGGCTCGGATGCCGCCTCGATACGCACGCATGCCGAGAGAAATCCGGACGGCAGCTGGACGTTGAGCGGCGAGAAGATCTGGATCACGAACGGCGGCATCGCCGACCTGTACACGGTGTTCGCGCGCACACCGGCCGCCGACGGCAAGATCACCGCCTTCATCGTCGAGGCGGCGTGGCCGGGGGTGAGCCACGGCCGGCACGAGGACAAGATGGGCATTCGTGCCTCCTCGACGACGACGGTGAACTTCGATCAGGTGCGCGTGCCGCCGGGCAACGTGCTCGACGAGGCGGGCAAGGGCTTCAAGGTGGCGATGGCGATCCTGAACAATGGCCGCACCGGGCTCGGCGGCGGTGCCGTCGGCGGTATGAAGGCTTTGCTCGCGCTCGCGACCGCGCAGGCGAAGGAACGCCATCAATTCGGTCATCCGATCGGCGAATACGATCTGATCCGCGAGAAGATCGCGCAGATGACGCTCGATTGTTTCGCCGCGGAGAGCGTCGTCTGGATGGTCGCGCACTACATCGATTCGGGCGTGGAGGATTATTCGACCGAGGCGGCCATCAGCAAGGTCTTCGCCAGTGAGGCGATGCAGCGCACCGCCTACGAGGCCCTGCAGATAGCCGGCGGCAGCGGCTTCATGCGCGATCACCCCTATGAACAGGCCGTGCGCGACAGCCGCATCCTGACGATCTTCGAGGGCACCAACGAGGTCCTGCGGCTTTACATCGCATTGTCCGGCCTGAAGGAACTGGGGCGTTCATTCGGCGATCTACGCGCGGCGATCGATGACATCTTCAATCATCCGATCAAGGGCTTCGGAGTGCTCGGCGACTATGCGGAAAAACGCCTGACGCAGGCGACCGGCATCGGTCGCGACCGGATCTCGACGCAGACGCCGCCGGCGCTGCGCGCGGCGAGCGAGATCTACGAGCGCTACACGCTGGAACTGGCGAAGGCCTGCGATTTCGTGCTTCGCCGGCACGGCAAGGCGATTGCGGATCGGCAGTTCGAATTGAAGCGGATTGCGGACCTCGCGATCGATTTGTTCGTCGGACTGTGCGTGCTTTCACGCGCCGCCGGTCTCGTCGATGAGCCCGCGAAGGCGGCGCCGGCGATCGCGATGGCCAATATGTTCGCCGAACAGGCAAAGCGACGCATGGCCGGCACCATCCGGCGCATCACACGCAATGAGGACGAGGCTGTGCGCGCGCTCGCCGCCTACGTGCTCGAACAGGGCGGCTATCCGTGGGATGTGATCTGACGGCCGTGATCCCGATCGCGCCATGACGCGCGCCGCCGCATGGCTGTGCGCGGCGGCGGTGCTCGGCGCGGCGCCGGCTTACGCGCGCCTGTCCAGCTGGATCAATCGCGACAGGATGATCGATTGCGGGGCGCGCTCAGGCGCATTGCATGAGGACCGCAGGGTTCGTGCCGTCGCGGCGCGTGTGGCGGCCGGAGAGTCCCTGCGCGTGGCGATGCGCGAGTCCGGCTACATCGCGCAGCAGGCCACGCTACTGCATGTCAGCGGCCCCCGCAGCAATCGGCGCACGGCGCGGGAACTGGCGCGCGGCGCCTGCACGGTGCTCGCCCGTGCGGCGTACCGGCGAATCGGCACCGCTCGTCGCGGCCGGCAGGCTTGGATCGTGCTGGCGTCGGCGGTGGCACTGCCAGCCGCCGGCAAGGACGGAAGATTCGCCCGGGAGACGCTCGCGCTCGTAAATGCGGCGCGTGCCTCGCCGAGGTTCTGCGGTGGCGCCGCCTTTGGCGCGGCGCCCCCCCTGCATTTCGACGCCGCGCTCGCCGCCGCGGCCCTTGCGCATTCGCGCGCCATGGCCGCGCCTCGCCGCTTCTCGCATCGCGGCGCCGACGGCAGCACGCCGACGACCCGGGTTCGACGCAGCGGCTATGGACGGTACCGCAGGGTGGGCGAGAATATCGCGGCCGGCGCGATGACACCGGCCGAGGCGGTGCGCGGCTGGTTGGCGAGTCCGGGTCATTGCCGCAACATCATGGATCGACATTTCCACGACACGGGAATCGGCTTCGCCCTGGATCCGATGGGGCCGTACGGGATCTATTGGACCGAGGATTTCGCCGCACGGTGAGGGCGGATGGATCCTCGCCGGGCGTGCCGGGCTCTCAGGTGTGCGTTTCGATCAGAGCAAGCAGTTGCTCGAGCAATTCCGTCGCGGCTTGCAAGCTCGCCGGTGCTACATTCGCGAGGATTTCGCGTCGAAAGGGCTCCGCCTCGGCACGCAGTTGCCCGTACAAACGCGTGCCGGTGTCGGTCAGTGCAATGTGTTTGATGCGCCGATCGTGCGAGGACGGCACGCGTATCACGAGCTGCGCCTTGACTAGCCGGTCGATCATGGCGACCATCGTCGCGCCCTCGACGCCGAGCCTGTCCGCGAGCTCCGATTGGGAAAGCGGTCTTCCCACCTTGGCAACGACCGCGATCGCCAGCCACCCAGCCTGGCTGATGCCGAGATGCCTGAGGCGTCGATCGAGCGCCTGCCGCCATGCACGCGCGGTGCTGTGAAGCGCCGCCGCGAATCGCTCCTCGATGCCGCTCATGAGTTTGCGTTGGCAGGCCGGTGGTCCGATGGCTCCGTAATATAGCACCAATGAACCGAATCCCGGAACGCGGGCGCCGGTTCGCTGTCCTATGGGTACTGGGTGCCTGTGTAGGGGAGGACGTGTAATGGACAAGATCGCCTTGAGGCCCGCAAAGATCGACGGTGAGGGTGTGCTCGCACAACGCTCCGTGAACCACGATCGGATGATCGGGCCCGCCGATCCGGCCGTTCTGGCGGTCACCGACTTCGCGCGCGAGGCGCCCGTCACCGTCGATCAGGAGCGTCCGATCGACTCCGCCCTGGAAGACATGGTTCGATTCGGTGTACGCGCGTTGCTGGTCATGCATGAGCGGCGCATCGTCGGCTTGATCACGTCCTACGACATACAGGGCGAGCGGCCGCTTCAATTCCTGCAGAACTCCAACTACGAGCACCATCGTGACATTCGTGTCGGGCACATCATGACCCCCTGGTCGGAGCTGCCCGCGCTCGAATGGAGCGAGCTGCAGGCCGCCCATGCGGGCGAACTTCTCGGCATGCTGCGCCACGAGGCCCTCACCCATGTGCTGGTGATCGAGCGCGGGGCGGATCGCACGGTGATCGTCAGGGGGCTGATTTCGCGGGCGCGCCTGCAGCGCCAGCTGCGGACATCGACCGACGGGATCCGTCCACCCGTTCACGCAGCGTAGGCGGGCGGCACCGGTCCGCGTTCCGGCGGTGCCGGTGTATGATTCCGGCTCCGCGCCAGGCGGATCAACCGGGGCCGTACGTGAAGAACTCCAGAATCAAAACGGCCTTGCCCGGACCACGAGCCCGGGAGCTCATCGAGCGCGACGCGAAGGTCGTATCGCCGTCCTATCCGCGGGATTATCCGTTCGTGATGTCCCACGGCCGTGGCGCCGAGGTATGGGACGTCGATGGCAATCGGTTTCTCGACTTCGCCGCAGGCATCGCGGTCTGTAGCACCGGTCACAGCCACCCGGCCGTCGTGCAGGCGGTGAAGGATGCAGCGGAGAGATTTCTGCACATTTCCTCGGACTTCTGGCACGAAGCTCAGGTGCGGCTCGGGGAACGGATCGCCGAACTTGCACCGCTCGGCGAGCCGGTGATGAGCTTCTTCGCGCAGTCCGGCACGGAGAGCGTGGAGGCGGCCTTGAAGCTTGCGCGTCACGTGACCGGCAGGCCGAGGTTCATCGGCTTTCTCGGCGGCTTCCACGGCCGCACCATGGGTTCGCTCGCGTTCACCGCGAGCAAGTACACCCAGCAGAAGGGCTTCTTTCCGACCATGCCGGGCGTCACCCACGTGCCCTATCCCAATCCCTACCGACCGCTGTTCGCCGGCGCCGATCCCGGCCGCGCCGCGCTCGCCTACATCGAGGAGGTGCTGTTCACCTCGAATTTGCCGGCTACCGAAGTTGCGGCGATCCTCGTCGAGCCGATTCAGGGCGAGGGCGGCTACATCGTGCCGCCCGACGACTTCCTCGCCGGCCTGCGCGCCTTGTGCGACCGGCACGGCATTTTGCTGATATTCGACGAGGTGCAATGCGGTGTCGGCAGGACGGGCAAAATGTTCGCGAGTGAACATTGGGGGGTCTCGCCGGATATCGTCACGCTGGCGAAGGGACTCGGCTCGGGACTGCCCATCGGCATCGTCGCCGCGAAGCGTTCGCTCATGGAGCGCTGGCCGCGTGGTGCCCACGGCAACACCTACGGCGGCAATCCACTGTGCTGTGCGGCCGCGCTTGCGACCCTGGACCTGGTTGAACGGCAATTCCGCGACAATGCGGCTCGAGTTGGACCCTATTTCATGAACCGCCTGCGGGAACTCGCCGCCAAACACGAGGTGATCGGCGAGGTGCGCGGCAAGGGTCTGATGATCGGCATGGAACTCGTGCTCGACCGGGCGAGCCGGACGCCGGCGAAGGCGCTTTGCGATGCCGTGGTGACACGGGCATTCCACAACGGACTGTTGTTGCTGTCGTGTGGCGCGAGCACCGTGCGCTTCATGCCGCCGTTGATGATCGGCGAGGCGGACGTCGACGAGGCGGTTGCCATCCTTGATGCGAGTCTCGATGAGGCACGGCAATGCGCACACCAAGACGCGCCGCATTGATTCTCGTCGCGATCGCGGCGGTCGCGGGCATTGCATGGAGCCATTTCGCCTCGGGAGGCCGCGCCGCGCGCCCTGACAGGAAGCTCTACATCTACAATTGGGCCGGTTACATCGGCCCGAACACGATCGCCGAGTTCGAGCGCGAGACCGGCATCAAGGTCGTCTACGACACCTACGATTCGGAGGAGACGATGGAGGCGCGCCTGATGGCGGGCCAGTCCGGCTATGACATCGTCAGCGCCTCGACGGAGTTCTATGGACGGGAGATTCGGGCGGGGGTCTACGAGAAACTCGACAAAGCCCGCCTGCCCGGCTGGAAGAACCTCGATCCGCATGTGCTCGCGGTGGAGGCGAAATTCGATCCCGGCAACGCGCATGCGATGCCGTACCTGCATTATATCAACGGTTTCGCGTACAACGTCGCCATGATCAAGGCGCGCATGCCGAACGCGCCGGTGAACAGTTTGCGGATGTTGTTCGACCCAAAGGTCGTCTCCCGTTTCGCCGACTGCGGCGTGACCTTTCTCGACTCGCCGGAGGATGTGATCGGGCTTGCGCTGCGTTACCTGCATTTGGACCCGAACTCGCAGAATCCGCGCGATCTTCAGGCCGCCACCCGGCTGCTGATGAAGGTCAGACCCTACGTTCGGACCTTCGATTCGGAGGAATACATGAATGGCCTCGCGAACCGCGACCTGTGCATCGCGATGTCGTGGTCCAGCGATTACGCGGTCGCGCGGCAGCGCGCGGCCGCCGTCGGCATCAAGCTCGATCTGAAGTTCACGGTTCCGAAGGAGGGCGCCAATCTGGACTACTCCTCACTGTTGATCCCGGTCGGCGCCCCTGATCGGGCGGCGGCCTATCAGTTTCTGAATTTCATGCTGCGGCCGCGGGTGATCGCCGACGTGACCAACAAGATCTACTACGGCAATGACAACCTCGCTTCGCGCCCCTACGTGACACCGTGGATTCTCGCCGACCCGGCGCTCTATCCGACACCGCAGATCGAAAAGCGGCTCTACATGTCCGCTGCGGTCGATACGGCGAGGGAACGCCTGCTGACGCGGACCTGGACCCGGATCAAGACCGGTCATTGAGCGGCGGCGGCCTGTTCATCGCGGATGCGCGTCCGCTCGGCGCGCCGCATCGCCACGGCTGCGATCAACACACAGGCGCCGACGACGCAGATGATCAGGCTGGCGAGTGCGTTGATGTCGGGGCTTATGCCGAGCTTCACCTTCGAGTAGATCACCATCGGCAGGGTACTCGCTCCAGGCCCGGATACGAGGCTCGAAATCACCAGATCGTCGAGCGACAAGGTAAGGCACAACAGCCAGCTCGAAACGAGCGCCGGCGCGATGATCGGCAGCGTTGTATCGAGGAAGGCGCCGACCGGCCCGGCGCCGAGGTCCATCGCGGCCTCCTCTAGCGATCGGTCCGCGGTCTGCAGGCGGGATTGCACGGTGATCGTCACGTAGGACGTGCAAAAGGCAATGTGCGCGATCACGATCGTCAGCGCGCCGCGGCGCGGCCAGCCGAACAGGTGCAGCATCGATATGAACAACAGCAGCTGTGTGATGCCCGTGATGATCTCAGGCATCACCAGCGGCGCGTTGACCATGCCGGTCAAGAGGAAGCGCCCGCTGAACCGCCTGAAACGCACCAAGGAGATCGCGGCGAGCGTTCCCAGAACCACCGAGCCGGTTGACACGATCATGCCGATCTTGAGTGACAGCCATGCCGCATCGAGAATTTGCGTGTTGTGCAGCAGCCGCCCGTACCAGAGTGTCGAAAATCCCCCCCAGACGCTCACGAGCGGCGAGGCATTGAAGGAATAGGCGATGAGGACGAGCATTGGCAGATAAAGTATCGCAATGCCGATGAACAGCACCGTCATCAACAGCGGTGAGGTGCGACGTTCCACGGCTTCAGCCTTCGATCTGCTTGACGCTGTAGTGCTGATAGATCGCGATCGGTCCGGCCAGGAATATCAGGAAAAGGATCGACACGGCGGCCGCGACCGGCCAGTCGCGGTTGGAGAAGAATTCGTCCCAGAGCACGCGGCCGATCATCAGGTTGTTCGGGCCACCGAGCAGGGAAGGGATCACGAATTCGCCGATGGCCGGGATGAACACCAGCATGGAGCCTGCGATCACCCCCGGCATCGACAACGGCAGGGTAATGTCGAGAAAGGCGCGCCAGGGCGGGCTGCCGAGATCGGCCGCCGCCTCGAGCAGGGTGTTGTCGAGCTTCTCGAGGGTCGTGAACAGGGGCAGTACCATGAAGGGCAGATACGAATATATGATGCCCAGATAGACGGCCAGGTTCGTCTGCATGATTTGCAGCGGGTGATCGATCACGCCGATGCGCAGCAGGAAGGAGTTCAACAAGCCGTGCTCCTGGATGATTCCCTCGAGTGCGTATACCCGCAACAGGAAAGAGGTCCAGAACGGCAGAATCACGATCAACAGAAAGATGTTCTGCGTGCTCTTGTTCGTGCGGGCGATCGCATAGGCCATGGGATAGCCGATCAGCAGACAAACCAATGTCGAGAAGAACGCGGTGCGCAGCGAGTATAGATAAGACAGCAGGTAGACGTCGTCGGTGAACAGGTAGCGGTAATTGCGCAGATTGAGCAAAAGTTGGATGTGGTCGTCCCGGGTCACGGTTAAAATATCCGTGAACGGCGGTATGCGCAGGGCGAGGTCCGCAAAACTGATCTTCAGCGCGAACGCGAACGGAATGAGAAAGAACACGAACAGGTACAGCATCGGCGGCATGATGAGCAACCACTTGCCGTGGCGCTCGACCCACTTGTTGAGCATCGCCCGTGGCCGTCGCGCGGCGGTTAGGGTGATTGGAGGTGGGGCGGCGGCGCTCATGGGCTTTTGTCTGACCTCGGTATGAGCAAAAAGAAGGGCAAGCCGCGCCAGGCCGCGCGGGGCGCGAGATCCGGCCACGGTCGGCAACGCCAGCACTTGATCGACGCCTGCATCTCGGCACTGCACCTGTACGGTCCGTCACGCACGACGGTCGAGAAGGTGGTCGCAATCGCGGACATGTCTCCGGGCATCGTCAGATTCTACTTCGACTCTAAAGCCGCCATGCTGGTCGCCTCGCTGCAGTTCCTGTCGGACGAATTCGAGGAGCGGGTGCTGACGCCGGTCGCCGGGCTGAAGAACACACCGGTCGCCGCGCTCGAACTCCTGGTCGACCTGTATCTCGACCCGGAAATCGCCAGCGCCCGCAAAGTTTCGGTCTGGTACTCGTTCTGGGGAGAAGCGAGTTCTCGGCAGGAATACTACGACATTTGCGGTCAGAAGGACGAGCGGTTCGCAGCGCTCCTGCTCGACTTGATCGGCCGCATGATCGGCGAGTCCGGGCAGCCGCAACTGGACCCGGACGGGATCTCGCTCGGACTGATCGGCGTGCTCGAGATGCTCTGGCAGGGGTTCGCGTTTCAGACCGAGACCGCGATCGACCGTGCCGCCGCGAAACATCGCTGCATGGCCTACCTGCGCTCGGTATTCCCCGGCCGCTTCGCGCTCAATCGCGCCGGGGCAGCCGATGCTCATGCGCCTGCACGCTCCCCGGGGGCGTTGCCGGGCTGGAGTTACCAGAACGCACGTCTGAATGCGGTCGAGCGTGAGACATTGTTCCCCGGCAGCTGGCAGTTCGCCTGCCACGAGTCGCGGCTGCCGAACGCGGGGGATTATGCGGCCATCGATCTGTGCGTGGAGCGTGCGCTGATATTGCGCGATGCCACCGGAGCCTTGAGAGCCTTCCGCAACAGCTGCCCCGCTCAACCCCATGTGCTGGTCGCGCAGGGTGCGGGCTCGCTGATCAACGAGGATATCGTCTGCCGCGCTCATGGCCTGCGTTTCGCGCTCGATGGAAGCGCCTTGGGGGGCGTCGAGAGGCTGCATGCGCTGCAAATCGATGCGACGGGCGGCTTGATCTTCCTGCGTTCCGGGGCGGGGACAAACGCGAGCGCCAATCCTTGGGTCACCGACGCAGGCCCGCTCGCCGTCATGCACCTCGGCGCGTCCGGGGAGCAATTGATCGCGGCCAACTGGAAGCTCGTGGTCGAACAACTGCTCGAGATCTCGATGCCGGCGAGCGACGACGTAGCGGATGCCGAGATCTGGTCCTCCGTGGCGCTCGCCGCCGGCGGGACGTCGGATCGGCTCGCCTGGAGCGGCGAATTGAATGCTGCGACACGCCGCTGGTCCGTGGCGCGCTATCAGGCGATCCTCGGCGCGGACGCCGCCGTTGCGTGGCGACGGATATTCATGCCGCCAAACCAATTGCTCGAGATCCGGCCGGACGGAGTCACCCTCCTGCAAATTCTTCCGGTCGATGCCGGCCTCAGCCGTCTGCTGCGCCACACGGCCAGCACGATGTCGCCCTCGGCGCGCGCCGCGGCCGCCGCCGACCACCTCGCGCAGCGGCTCTCGCCGTGCGTGCGCGGGATGGGCACGGCATTGATCGAGTCGATTCAGAGGGGCATCGTGAACTTCGGATATGAACCGACGCCTACGCGCGCCACTGCCGGTGCCGCCCTGTTGTTTCGCGCCTGGGTCGTCGGCCGGATCCCGGCGCTGGCGTACGCGAAGCCGCCCGCGGATTGGCGTTAACCCGTATAATTCCCCCATTCCACGCGCGCAACCCGGGAGAAAGCTGCAATGAATTTGATGGACTTGAGCAAGGCCGATTGGCAGGAGCGGGCGTCGAAATTGCGCTACGAGACCCGGCATTTCATCGACGGCCGCTACGTCGATTCGGTGGCCGGCGGCCGACTCACGGTCATCAACCCCGCGACCGGCAAGCCGCTTTGTGCGGTCAGCGCCGGTGAGGCCGCGGACGTCGATCTGGCGGTGGCGGCCGCCAAACGGACCGTCGCATCGCGTGTATGGAGCCGCAAGCCGCCCCGCGAGCGCATGGCCGTGCTTGCCGCCTTCGCCCGGCTCATCGAGGCGAACACCGAGCGATTCGCGCTGCTCGACACCTTGTGCATGGGCAAACCGATTCGCGACATGGTCGGAATCGACGTGCCGTCGACGGTCACCAATTTCGCGTACTTCTCGGAACTCGTCGACAAGATCGAGGGGGTGGTGACGTCGACCGCCGCCGATGCATTCCACTACATATTGCGCGAACCTCTTGGCGTCGTCGGCCTTATCGTACCCTGGAACTATCCGCTGTTGATGGCGGCCTGGAAGGTGGCGCCCGCGCTCGCAGCGGGTAATTCCGTCGTGCTGAAGCCGGCCGAACAGTCCCCGTTGTCGGGCCTGCTGATGGCCGAGTTGTTCGTCGAGGCCGGCGGCCCTCCGGGCGTATTCAATACGGTGAACGGCCATGGTGAGGCGGCCGGAGCCGCGCTCGCTCTGCACGCAGATGTCGCCAAGATCGCATTCACCGGCTCGACCGAGGTCGGCAAGCAGATGTTGATCTATGCGGGGCGCTCGAACATGAAGCGTGTCAGCCTCGAGTGCGGCGGCAAGTCCCCGCAGATCTTTCTCTCGGACCTGCCGGATCTGGACGTCGCGGTCAGCTATGCGATCAACGGCATCTACGGCAACATGGGCGAGGTCTGCAATGCCGGTTCGCGCCTGCTGATCGACCGGTCGATCGCGAAGGAATTCCTTGCACGCTTCGTCGAGAAGGGCAGGAACGCCTATCGCCCCGGGGATCCGCTCGATCCGGCGACAACCCTCGGACCGCTGGTGACCGCTTCGCACCAGGGCAGGGTCATGAATTACATCGATCGGGGCAAGCGTGAGGGCGCCCGGCTGGAGTTCGGTGGTGGCTCCCCGGACCTGCCGGGGTCGTACGTCGAACCGACGCTGTTTTCCGGGGTCGAGAACCACATGACCATCGCTCGGGAGGAGATATTCGGCCCGGTTGCCGCGGCGATCGAGGTCGACGGAATCGAGCAGGCGGTCGCGATCGCAAACGACTCGATCTACGGTCTGGCGGCCGCCGTGTGGACGCGCGATGTGAGCGTCGCGCACAAGGCGGTGCGTGACCTGGAGGCGGGCGTGATCTGGGTCAATTGTTTCGATCACGGCGACATGACGCAACCGTTCGGCGGCTACAAACAGTCCGGCCAGGGTCGCGACAAATGCATCGAGAGCTTGATGTCCTACACCCAGACCAAATCCGCCTGGGTTCACCTCGGTTAGGTCGGCAGCGCTTCGCGGAAGTGGCTGGGCGCATCGGCGAGATGAAATTCCGGTATGCGCCCGCGCAACAGGTCGTGGAACTCGCTCATCCAACGTTCGATGGAGGATAGCGGCCCCGGGCGGTAGCTGCTGGAGGCGAGACCGCGTTGCACGCGGGCGCAGAGCCAGCGGTCCTCCGCGTTGACCTGGGTGCTGATCCGGCTGCCGAGGAAGCGGACCGCGCGACTGACGTCGCTCGAATCGGGCCGGCCGAACAGGCCGCTTCGAATGGTGCATCGGCCTGGACCGCGTGGGATCACCTGGAAGAAATCCATCTTTTGGGGATACAAGTAGCTTCCGAGGTTTGGCAGCGCGCTGTAGAAGCGCCAGCTACGGCGATAGGCTTCCGGCAGGTCGGCGGCGACGCGGCCGACGAGCCGCTGATACATCCGCTCGGACCAGCGCGACGACTCCTGTTCGCGCAGCCAGCTGATGCCGCGCGCGATGCTCGGGGCCGCCGCCTGGTCATCGTAGTCCGGCGTGAACATGCGGTTCAAACCCGGGTGCCCGATCGGCACGTGGTAGGACTCGAGGTAGTTGTCCATCGCGAGCTTCCAGTCGACATCCCAATCCTCGAGCGTGATCGGGCCGAGCGGCACCATGTCCTCCACTCGGTAGGGGGCGATTTCCTCGAGGAACGGCTGCCAGGTTTCGGCGAGCGGGGCCGGATCGCCGGCAAACGCGACGAACACGAAGCCAAACAGGATCTGGATGGGGATCGGCTTGAGCGAATGCGAGTCGCGGTCGAGGCCGATGAAGGTGTCGCGCGCCGGCACGCCGATCAAGGAGCCGTCTTGGCGGTAGCTCCAGCCGTGGTAGGGGCAGGTGATCGTGCCGGGGCAGTTGCCGGCACCGTCGAGCAGGCGAGCCCCGCGATGCCTGCAAACGTTGTGAAACGCCCGGATCGAGCCCTCGCGCTCGCGCAGGATCAGGGCGCTCTCGGCACCGATGTCGAGGCTGAGGTAATCGCCGGGATGGGGGATCGAGCTGACATGGCATGCGATCTGCCAGCTCGGCAGCAGCACGCGTTCGAGTTCCAGCCGCGTAAGCACGGGGTTCGAATACACCCACGCCGGCAACGCGTGCGCTGCGGTGGTCGGCGTCGCTCTCATGGTGCTTCTCCGTGGCGGCCAGTTATATGGATATGTAATTTACGACGAGGCCGTGTCCGTTGGCAACAATTGCCGAGAAATACGTGAAAAAGAAGTAAAAAACTGGTTCCCGCGGGGAGATTGAGCGAGGCCACGGAGGCGGAACTGGATTCGTGCTATATAACCGTATAGTATCTGGCGCAAATCGGACAGGAGGAGGAAGGGCGATGGCCAGAAACCTGAGCAAGAGCAATGCGCACTTCCAGCGCGCCGTGAAGCGGCTGCCGCTGGGGGTCGCCTCCAACTTCCGCTACTGGGGCGAGGAGCGCACGATCTACGTCAAGCGCGGCCGTGGCGCCCGCATCGTCGATCTCGACGACAACAGCTATGTGGATTATCGGATGGGCTACGGCCCGGGGATCCTCGGCTACGCGGATTCGCGCGTCGATGCGGCCGCCCGCGAGGGAATGGAGGTCGGCGGCGTGTTCGCGTTGTCGACCGAACGGGAACTCGCCGTCGCAGAGCGCATCGCGAAGATGGTGCCCGCCGCCGAACTCGTGCGCTACTCCAATTCCGGCACCGAGGCGGTCATGGCGGGGCTGCGTCTTGCCCGGGCCTTCACGGGACGGGACGACTACGTGATCCTCGAGGGTGGCTACCACGGCCTCTTCGATGCGGCGATGTGGTTCACGCCGATGGACAAATGGTCGCAGATCGGCGATCCCGAAGTGCTCCCTTACAGCCAGGGCGTACCGCTCGGCACGCGCGGCTATGCGCACTTCGTTCAGGCCAACGACGTCAACCAACTGGAGGACGTGTTCAAGCGCCATGCGGACCGGATCGCCTGCCTGCTGATCGAACCGATCATGGGCAATTGCCTGGGAATCGCCGCGGAACCTTCGTACCTGCGGGCGGCGCGCGCGCTCTGCGACCGCTACGGAATCGTCCTGCTGATCGACGAAGTGAAGACCGGCTTTCGCGTCGCCCGTGGCGGAGTACAGGAACTCTACGGTGTCGATGCCGATCTGTGCACGTTCGCGAAGGCGCTCGGCAATGGGTATCCAATCTCGGTGCTCGCCGGACGTGAAGCCATCATGCGCAAGCTGGGGCGCGGTGTCGCCCACGGCGGCACTTACACGGCGCACTCGGTGTCGCTCGCGGCGGCGGAGCGCACCTTGCAGATCCTCGACGAGACCGACGCGCTCGAGCGCATCGCCGATTACGGCACCCGGTTGCGCGCCGGCATGCACGACATCCTGGCGGCGCGAGGCATCGCCCACAGTTTCGTCGGTCATCCGTCGATGAGTGGGTTGTATTTCGCCAATGAGCCACCGCGCAACTATCGCGACTGGAAGGGCAGCGATTACACTTTCTATGACGCGATGGCGAAGGTGCTGCACGACCATGGCGTGCTTTGCGAGCCGGATTCGCGTGAGCCCTGGTTCATCAGCGCCGCGCATGATGCGTCCTGCCTGACCGATACGCTGCGTGCGTTCGCCACCGCCGTGGATGCGACCCTGGAGTCGAACCACGCCGCCCGCAAAGTGATGGCTTGAACACACGCGCGGCGCAACAGCGCGAGCACGACGCGATCGTGGTCGGGGCTGGGCACAACGGGCTCGTCGCCGCCTGCTATCTGGCGCGCGCAGGATTGGACGTGCTGGTTCTGGAGCGCAATGCTTACGTGGGCGGCGCCGCCGTCAGCCGCCGGCTGTACGGCGAGTTCACGTACTCGAACTGTTCCTACGTCTGCAGCCTGCTGCGTCCGGAGATCATGCGCAGCCTCGAGCTGCCGAAATTCGGGCTGCAGATCATCCCCTACGAAGGCGGCTGCACGATGATGCGCGACGGCGGACACCTCGCGCTCTACGACAACCACGACGCCCTGCGCCGGGAAATATCCCGGCACTCGAAGCACGATGCGGAGGCCTACGAGCGATATTCGCGCGACGTCATCCGGCAGTGCAAGTTCATCAAGCCACTGTTGCTGCGCGACCCCCCCGATCCGACCTCGTTCAAACCCCGCGACCTCGGCGAGATGCTGCATCTCGCGCGCCGGTTCCACGGACTGGGTGAGTCCGGAATGTACGATACGCTGCGGTTCTGGACGATGAGCGCCGCGGATTTTCTCGATGAGTACTTTGAAAGCGAGATCGTCAAGGCGCACCTCGCGGGCAGTTCGATCATCGGCACGGCGCTCGGCCCACGCTCACCGGGCACCGCTTACGTGCTGCTGCACCATTACATGGGCGATATCGACGACACCGTCGGGGCCTGGGGGTTTGCCCGTGGCGGCATGGGTGCGGTCAGCAACGCGCTCGCCGCGTCGCTCCGCGCAAGCGGTGGTTCGATCCGCACCGACGCTGCGGTGGCGAAGATTCTCGTGCGTGCCGGGCGAACACAAGGCGTTGCGCTCGCGAGCGGCGAGGAAATCCGTGCGGGTCTCGTGCTGTCGAACATGGACGTGCGGCGCACGTTCCTCGAGTCGATGGATCCTTCGGAGCTGCCGGAGGAATTCGTCCGGCAGGTGCGGAATTTCAAGATTCGCGGTTCCTCCGGCAAGTTGAACATCGCCCTCGACGGGCTGCCGAGCTTTCCGGCGATTCCGGCCGGGTCGCCGTGTCTGCGCGGCGACCTTCACGTCACTGATACGATTGAGATGATGGAGCGCGCCTACGACGATTGGAAGAACGGGCGCTGGTCGCGGGCGCCGTACATCGACATGTTGATCCCCTCGCAGATCGATCCAACGATGGCCCCGAACGGCAAGCACTACATGTCGGTGTTCGTGCAGTATTGCCCTTATACGCTCGCCGAGGGGCCCTGGAACGATGCACGGCGCAAGGCCTTCGGCGACACGGTCATCGAGACGATCGCGCGACAAAGTCCGGACTTCAAGCAGCTGATCCTGCATGCCGAGATCCGCACGCCCTGGGACATCGAGAACGAGGTCGGGCTCACCGAGGGCAACATCTTTCAGGGCGAGCTGACCATGGATCAACTGCTCTTCAATCGTCCGATCCCTGGTTACGCCCAATATCGAACGCCCGTTGCGGGGATGTATCTGTGTGGCTCGAGCACCCACCCCGGCGGGGGCGTCATGGGAGCGCCGGGCGCGAATGCCGCCCGTGCGGTGCTGCGCGACACCGGCCGCCGAGGGGTCGCATGAGCACGGTGCCGCCGGCCAAGGTGGTCGACTGCGTCGTGATCGGCGCGGGGCACAACGGCTTGAGCTGCGCGGCCTATCTGGCGCGTGCGGGGCGATCGGTGCTGGTGCTCGAAGCGGGCGCACGAATCGGCGGAGCCGCGGCGACGCGCGAGTTCGCGCCGGGGTTCCGGGTTTCCGCCGGCGCGCATCTGCTGCACTCGATGCCGCTCAGGCTGCGCACGGAGTTGCGGCTCGAGGCGCACGGCCTGTCGATGGCGGCGGAGTCGATGCCCACCACGGCCTTGCTGCAGGACGCATCCGCGCTCGTCATCGACGCGGCCGGCGGCGCGATCGAGGCGGCCGCCCATGCGGCCTACGATGCACGCATGCGCCGGTTGGCGGCCGCGATTCTGCCCGCACTCCTGCGAACACCGCCCCGTCTGCAGGGAAGAAGCTGGTCGGAACGCCTGGAGTGGCTGCGACTCGCCATGCGATTGCGGCTCCTGGGCCGGCGCGACATGCGCGAGTTGCTGCGTATCGGCGCGATGAACGTTTTCGATCTGCTGCAGGAGCATTTCGAATCCGAGGCCTTGAAAGGCGCGCTCGCGTTCGATGCGGTTCTCGGCACTCATTATGGACCGCGCTCACCGGGCAGCGTGTTTACCCTGCTCTACCGGCTTGCCGGGCAGGCCGCGGCCGGGGGGATGGGTCTTGCGCAACCGAAGGGCGGCATGGGTGCGGTGTGCGAGGCGCTCGCCTCGACCGCGTGTGCGGCGGGCGCCGAGGTGCGCACGGGCGCGTCGGTCGCGCGCATCACGGTCGAAGGCGATCGAGCCACGGGTGTGGAACTTCAGAGCGGCGAGCGGATCGCGGCACGGGCGGTCATTTCGAGCGCCGATCCGAAGACCACCCTCCTATGTCTGCTCGGTGCGCGCCACCTGGATGCGGGATTCGTGCGGCGTATCGCGCAGCTGCGAACCCGGGGTGTGGCGGCCAAGCTGCACCTCGCGCTCGATCGCGCACCGGCATTCGCCGGTCTGGATGCGCGGCGCCTGCGGGGAAGACTGTTGATCGCGCCCTCGATGCACTACATCGAGCGCGCCTACGATCACGCCAAGTACGGGGAATACTCCGCTGCGCCGGCCATGGAAATCACGGTGCCGACCATCAACGACGCATCCCTCGCGCCGCCCGGCCGGCACGTGCTGTCCGCCATCGTTCAATATGCGCCCTACACACTGACCGGTGGCTGGGAATCGGGGCGCGCACGCTTCCTGGAACTCGCCCTCGGCTTGCTCGAACGTCACGCGCCGGGGTTGCGAGAGTCGATCGTGGCGACAGAATTGCTCGCACCACCCGACATTGAGCGCGAATTTCGAATCACCGGCGGTCATTGGCACCATGTCGAACTTGCGCTGGACCAGTTTCACTGCCTGCGCCCGGTCCCGGGGGCGAGCCGGTATCGCGCGCCTTTGAGCGGCTTGTTCCTGTGTGGTGCCGGCTGTTCTCCGGGCGGCGGGGTGATCGGGACCGCCGGCCGCAACGCCGCGCTGCAAGTGACCCAGGAGACGCATTGAGATGGACGTGCGACCGACGCCGGACGAGCATTTCCGGCAGCCGCTGCTGAAAACGCCGTTCCACGCGCGAGCGCGGGAATTGAGCCAGGCTGATGCATTCGTCGCCTGGTCGGGCTACACGACGGTCGACGTCTTCACGACCGTCGAACAGGAATATTTCGCGATCCGCAATGCCGCGACGCTCTACGATCTGACGCCCATGATCAAGTACCGGATAGCCGGTCGCGATGCCGGCGACTACTTGAACCGGCTGATCACTCGTGACGTCGCGCGGCTTGCGCCCGGGCGTGTGACCTATTGCGCCTGGTGCGACGATGCCGGGCATCTGATCGACGATGGGACATTATTCCGGCTCGGGGAGTCCGAGTACCGGCTCTGCACGGCGATGCGCCAGCTCGACTGGCTGTCGGCCTCTGCGATCGGTTTCGAGGTGTGCATCGAGGAGGTGACGGAGAGCATTGCGGCGCTCGCCCTGCAGGGACCGACCTCCTATGCGGTTCTGAAGGCGGCCGGCTTGGCCGACGTCGGTCGATTGAAGCCGTTTCAGATCGGGCACTTCGATCCGGGGGTGCCGCTGATGATCTCGCGCAGCGGGTTCACCGGCGATCTCGGCTACGAACTGTGGATGGATCCCGGATCGGCGGAGTGCGTCTGGGATCGCTTGATGGAGGCGGGTCGTACCTGGGGGCTGCGACCGATCGGCTCACGGGCGCTCGACATGGCGCGGATCGAAGCGGGCTTTGTGGCCCCGAACATCGACTTCCTGTCCGCCGAACGGACGATTCGCGCCGGGCGCGCCCGTTCGCCGCTCGAACTCGGGCTCGAACGGATCGTGGACTTCGAAAAGGGACACTTCACCGGAAGGCGCGCGCTGCTCGAAGAGCATCGTACGGGGTGCCGGCGACGCCTGGTCGGACTGGACGTGGCCGGAAACAAGCCGGCGCACGATGCGCTGGTCTACGCCGACCCGGCCGCCAAGCGTCAGGTCGGCTCGGTGACGTCGGCACTTTGGTCGCCGACTTGCAAGCGCAACATCGCGCTTGCTATCGTCGATACGCCGCACTTCGAACAGGGTGGCGTGCTCTGGGTGGACATTTACCTGAACAGGGAACTCGTCTGGGAAAGGCGCATGACGCGCGCGCTGATCGTCGATCGCGTGTTCTATGCGCCCGAGCGCCGGCGCTCAACGCCACCTGCGGATTTCTGAAGCGAATGCTCAGCAGCCAGCAGCAATCCCTCGCCGATCGACCGTGGCTCGACCCGAACGCGAAGCCGCAGATCACCATCGAGAGCGTGACCAAGACGTTCGGTGCCTTCACGGCGGTCGATCACGTCGATCTGCGGATCTACAAGGGCGAAATGTTCGCCCTGGTGGGGGCTTCCGGGTGCGGCAAGACGACCTTGATGCGGATGCTGGCCGGTTTCGCCGAGCCGAGCGCGGGGCGGATTCTCATCGAGGACGCCGACATGACCGACACGCCGCCGCACGAGCGCCCCGTGAACATGATGTTCCAGTCCTACGCGCTGTTTCCGCACATGACGGTCGAGGAGAATGTCGGCTACGGATTGCGGCGCATCCGCGAACCGGCGGCGCTCAAGGCGAAACGCGTCCGCGAGGCCTTGGAAATGGTGCAGATGCAGGACTTCGGCCGGCGAAAGCCGCATCAATTGTCCGGCGGCCAGCGCCAACGGGTCGCGCTCGCCCGCGCGCTGATCCGCAGACCGAAGGTTCTGTTGCTCGACGAACCACTGAGCGCACTCGACAAGAAGCTTCGTGAGCAGACGCAGTTCGAACTCATGAACATTCAATACCAGGTTGGCATCACCTTCGTGTTCGTCACCCACGATCAGGACGAGGCCATGGCGCTGTCCACGCGCATCGCCGTCATGAACCGTGGACAGGTGCTGCAGGTGGGCACGCCGGCCGAGATCTACGAGTTTCCGGCCAGCCGGTTCGTCGCCGATTTTGTCGGCACCACGAATCTGTTCGAGGGCACGGTGAGCCATTGCGAGTCGGGATTGCTGTCGATGCAGTGCGCCGAGACCGGCACCGATCTGCTCGTCGACGACGTCGGCCGATACGGCAGGGGTCAGCGGCTCTGGATGTCCGTGCGCCCCGAGAAGATCCGCCTCTCGAAGGAGCCGCAGACGGGCGGGCGGCTCAATCAACTGCGCGGCACCGTCTGGGAACTCGGTTACCTCGGCAACCGCTCGACCTACCGGGTAAGGACTGAAAGCGGCAAGCTCGTCACCGTTTTCGCGCAGAACGAACGCCGAACCTCGCAGTGGACGATCGACTGGAGCGACCAGGTCTATCTGAGCTGGCCGGCCGACTCAGGGGTGATCCTGCAGGAGTGAGTGTCGTCACAATTCGAAGCTGGCCCGAAGCCGGCTTTTCTATTATATTGTGTGCATTATAAATCGACGCCCCGTGGGGCGGGGGTTGCGCGAGTGAGAAGGGTAAAGACGCTCGGACTCATGGGGACCGGCGTGATCGGCGGCGGCTGGGCGGCGCGAGCGCTGCATTTCGGCATCGACGTGATTGCCTACGACGTCAAGCCGGAAATGGAGGCGTGGCTGCGTGGTGCGGTTGCGAATGCGGAACCGGCGCTTGCGCGTCTGACCTCGGCGCCGTTGCCGCCGAAGGGCAGACTCACCTTCACGACGAACCTGCGTGAGATCGCGGAACGCTCGGATTTCATCCAGGAGAACATTCCCGAACAGCTGCCGCTCAAACAGCGGATGCTCGCCGAGGTCAGCCGGATCGCTCCGGCGGACGTGATCATATCCTCCAGCACCTCGGGGCTGATGCCGAGCGACCTGCAGCAGGACATGCTCGCGCCGGAACGCTTCTGCGTTTCCCATCCTTTCAATCCGGTGTATCTGCTGCCGCTCGTCGAACTCGTCGGCGGCGCCAAGACCGCGGCGGCGACGATCGAGGCGGCGGCGGAATTCTTCCGCTATATCGGCATGCACCCGCTGCACGTGCGCCGCGAGGTTCCCGGCCATCTGACCGACCGCCTGCAGGAGGCGCTGTGGCGCGAGATCCTGCACATGGTCAACGACGGAGTCGCGACGACCGGTGAGCTCGATGAGTCCATCATCTACGGTCCCGGCTTGCGCTGGGCGGCGATGGGCACGAACATGATCTACCACCTGGCCGGAGGCGAAGCGGGCATGCGCCACATGCTCGCGCAATTCGGACCCTGTTTGAAGTGGCCGTGGACGCGGCTCGAGGCGCCGGAGCTCAGCGAGACCTTGATCGACCGGATGGTCGAGGGAACTCAGGCTGAGGCGGCCGGGCGCTCGATACGCGAACTGGAACGCCTTCGGGATGACTATCTCGTGGCGATCCAGCAGGTGCTTCGGCAGTACGATATCGGCGCCGGCTCGACCCTGCGCGCGCTCGAGGAACGGCTCTACAAGGACGCGGCCCGGCCGGCACTGGACACCGACCTGGACGCGGCACGGCCGCTGCGGCTCGTCGATACGGTGGTTCGCCCCGAATGGGTCGATTACAACTCGCACATGACCGATTCGCGGTACGTGTTCGTCATGGGCGATGCCATGGACGCGCTCTACCGCCTGGTCGGTGTCGATGATCCCTACCGCAAGGCCGGCAGGATGTTCTACGATGTCGAGACGCACGTGAAGTACGCGCGTGAAGCGAAGGCGGGTGAACCGATTTACATCACCACGCAGGTGCTCGGCGTGGACGAGAAGCGCCTGCATGTCTTTCATCGCGTGCAGCGACGACAGGACGACCTGACGATCGCCACCGGCGAACAGATGCATCTGCACGTGGACACGGCCGCCGCCAAGGCCGTTCCCATGGCGCAGACGGTGCGGGTCAAGCTCGAACGGCTGCGCAAGGCGCACTCGTCACTGCCGAGTCCCGTCGAAGCGGGTCGCCGGATCGGTGACGGCAAGGCTTGAAGAGAAAGCTTCATGCCGAAGATCGTCGATCACGCCCAACGCCGGGAACAGATCGCACAGATCGCCTGCCAGGTGGTCGCGGAACACGGCTTCGAACACGCGACCGTCGACCGCATCGCCAAAGCCGCCGGCTATACGACGGGCATGATCGCGCATTACTACGACTCGAAGCAGCAGATCATTCTCGCCAGCTTGCGGTTGATGTTGAGGCGCGTCGAGGCACGCCTGACGCGCCGGCGCGAACGCGGCGCGGAGAACCTCGTGAGTGTCCTGGCGGAAACCCTGCCCATCGATGCCCATCGACTCACCGAGTGCGCGTTCTGGATGGCTTTCTGGGGACAGGTGCCGACCGACAGGCGGCTCAAGCGGCTCAACTCGTGGGTGCACCGGGAGTACCTGCGCCTGTATGCTCGCTGCTTCGATGAGCACTGGCCGGCCTCCAAGCTCTGGCCGAGGTCGGTGCGCGATGCGACCTTGCGATCGACGGTGACGTTCATCAACGGCCTGACGGCGAGTGCCGTCACCAGTCCCAAGGACTGGCCGGCCGCGACGCAGCTGGCGCAGCTGCGCCAGCAGCTCGAGATGCTGAACTCGTGGGCTGAATCGAGGCTGCCGCGCGCCGCGGCCAATTCCTAAAACGGGGGGGCGCAATGGATTTCTCGTTGACGGATGAACAAGAGCTGATCGTCAAGACCACACGCGATTTCGTGCGCAAGGAACTCTATCCTCACGAGATGCTGGTGGAGGAGAGCAGTGCGCTGCCGGATGAACTGCGCGAATCGCTCAAGTCGAAGGCGATCGCCGCCGGACTGTACGCCGCCAACATGCCGAGCGAGGTCGGTGGCGCCGGGCTCGACACGGTCGCCTGGGCCTTGTACGAGAAGGAACTCGGGGCGACGAACTACGCGCTGCACTGGTCGTGCGTCGGCCGGCCGTCGAACATCCTGCTCGCGTGCGAGGGCGAACAGCGCGAGCGCTATCTCCTGCCGACGGTGCGCGGCGAGCGCACCGAGTGCCTGGCGATGACCGAGCCCGGCGCGGGCTCGGATCTGCGGGGAATGAAGACCTCGGCGGTGGCGGCGGGCGGGGACTTCGTGATCAACGGCACGAAGCACTTCATCAGCCATGCGGACCACTCGGATTACGTGATCCTGTTCGCCGCGACCGGCGAGGAAGGCTCGGCCCGGGGGGTGCGCAAGAAGATCACGGCGTTCCTGATCGATCGCGGACATCCCGGGTTCACGATCCGGGCGGGCTACAAGAACGTTTCACACCGCGGGTATACGAACAGCATCCTCGATTTCAGCGATTGTCGTGTGCCGAAGTCGGCGATACTCGGTGAGTTGCACCGCGGCTTCGAGGTCGCGAACAGCTGGCTCGGCGCGACACGGCTGCAGGTCGCCGCCACCTGTCTTGGTCGGGCCGAGCGGGCGCTGGACCTCGCCACCCACTGGGCGGCCGAGCGCACACAGTTCGGGCAGCCGATCGGAAAGTTTCAGGGGGTCGGTTTCAAGCTCGCCGATATGGCGATGGAATTGCGCGCGGCGGAACTTCTGGTGCTGAACGCGGCATGGAAGCACGATCGCAAGACTTCGAGCGACATGGATATGGCGATCGCCAAGCTGAAGGCGAGCGAAACGCTCGCGATGATCGCGGACGAGGCGCTGCAGATTCACGGTGGCATGGGTTTGATGAGCGACCTGCCGCTCGAGCGCATCTGGCGGGATGCGCGGATCGAACGGATCTGGGAAGGCACGAGCGAGATTCAGCGGCACATCATCTCGCGGGCGATGCTGCGTCAGCTCGGCGCCTGAGCGTCGAGCGGACTCGCTCAGCGCCCGCTCCAGACGGGTTTGCGCTTCTCGGCGAAGGCGCGGGTTCCCTCCTTCAAGTCCTCGGAACGCACCACCCGCTGAACGGCATCCAGCGAGTCGTGTAGCGCGAAGGCTTCGTGCTCCGCAAGCCCCTCCGTATGCCGGATCAGCGGCTTGATGGCCGGAAAGAGCAGCGGCGGTCCGTCGGCGAGCTGCCGGGCGATTTCCCGCGCCTTGGCGAGCGCCTGTCCTTGCGGCACGATGTGATTGGCAAGACCCCAGTGTTTCGCCTCGGCGGCGTCCATCCAACGTCCGGTCATCAAGAATTCCACGGCGACGTGGTACGGCAGGCGGCGGGGCAGTTTGATCGTACCGGCATCGGCGAGCACGCCGACGTTGATCTCCGGCAACGCGAACTTCGCGTGTTCCTCCATGACGATGATGTCGGTGCCGAGTACGATCTCGAAACCGCCGCCGCAGGCGATGCCGTTGACCGCGGCGATGATCGGCTTGTCGAGGTTGCGCGGATAATTCAAGCCGCCGAATCCGCCGACCCCCCAATCCTCATCCGACTTCTCGCCGCCTGCAGCCGCCTTCAGGTCCCATCCCGGGCAGAAGAACTTCTCGCCGGCGCCGGTGACGATCGCCACGCGCAGCCGCGGATCGTCCCGAAACGACGTGACGACGTCGTTCAAGCGACGGCTTGCCGCGAGGTCGATCGCATTCGCCTTGGGGCGATCGATCGTGATTTCGAGAATCGCACCGTTCGTATGGGTCTTGATGCCGTCCGACATGTTCTACTCCCGCGCCAAGCGTATGAGGACATCCACCGCCACCGCACCGGCTCCGGCGGGACGCACGATCAGCGGATTGACGTCGATCTCCACCAATCGGTCGCGATTTTCGAGCGCATAAGCCGCCACCTGCTCGATCGCGGCGATCAGCGCCGGGAGGTCTCCGGCGGATCTGCCGCGGAAGCCCTCGATCAGGCGGTACACCCGCAGCCTGCCTAGCGCGTCGCGTATCGTGCGCGCGTTCCACGGCGGCAGCAAACTCACCGAATCGGCGAGCAGTTCCGTGAGCACACCGCCGGCCCCGAGCACGAGCACCTGCCCGAAGTGCGGGTCGACGACGACGCCGACGAGGATCTCCGCCACGCCATCGACGATCATTTCCTCCACCAGCAACGACGGCGACAAAACAGCCAGTCGCGTGGCGGCGGCCGCGGCGCTCGTGCCGTCGCGAATGTTCAGTGCGACGCCGCCCACCTCGGTCTTGTGCTCGAGATGTTCGCCGAGTGCCTTGATCACGACCGGGAAGCCGAGCGTGGCCGCCTCGCCGGCGACGGCGGCCGGGGCCGCCCCGCCGCGTCGGGGGACGGGCCCCCCCACGCCGCGCAGCGCAGCCGTGCCCGCGGGGTGGCTCAACGG
>VFSW01000233.1_pt1 | contig 77669 bp, 87 predicted proteins | sample 5358111 | NCBI WGS metagenome assembly VFSW01 (sample SAMN11554181, study PRJNA540505) | mine drainage metagenome | isolation source: sediment from site ElyBrook_90M | place: USA: Ely Copper Mine, Vershire, VT | collected 2017
AATATACTCCAAGCTTATTTCTTTGTCCTTAGAATGAACAACGTAAGTTGTAATTACTGGGATATAATCCTCTTCGTTAATAATTGCTGCTGTTGGAGTAAAACAGAGTTTCTTCATTAATATTGCAGGCAATGTTATCTGCCAGTCCTTCTTAATTGCTATCTTCTTCTTCGTTGGCATTATTGCATATGATTCAATTTCCTTATTTGTGATGACATTTCCATTTTCGGAATCGTCTATATTCTTAGTAGTTGGCTTAGCTCTGAATATGTCTATTACAAGTTCGCCTTTAACCTTAGCCAGTATTGACTTATCCTCATTGGAGTAGTCAAAAATCAAAGGTTGGTCTGGGTTCAGACTGCTTTGAAGTATCTTCACAGGAGTTATGTCAAGATTTTGTGAGGTTGGCTTATAAAACAGAATTTCGTGTTTGTTTGTTGGCTTCGCCTTTTGAACTATTATTATATATGGATATGTTGATGCGTCGCCAAACACATTAAGTTGTGAGACATCTACTACCTTAATTATCTTATTCTTGAGTAGCAGTCTTCTTAATGGTACACCGTATTTGGTTATTGCAAATTTGTTTGGAGCTATAAAGCCAAGAAAACCATCTTCTTTCAGTAATTTTAATGCCAACTCGTAAAATAGGACATAGATGTCGTATTGCTGATAGGCTGTGGAATATGTTTTTTCAAAGAACTGTTTGGCGCTGTCCTCAAGATTCCTATTATTAATATAGGGTGGATTGCCGATTACAACATTAAAAGACTCTTCTTTAAAATCATCTTCCCATTTGAAAGCATTTTTATCAACAGTATCATTATTTATCAAGGAGTTTCCATGTCTTATGTGCAAGTCTACTTCTTCTGGCAATTTTCTATTTTTCTCTGATGCTTTAAGAAGTAGATTAAGTTTTGTGATTTCTACTGCCTTGTTGTCTAAGTCTACACCATAAATATTCTTTTTTAATATCTCTGTTTTAATCGAGTATTTTCCTTGGCTGTCAATTTTGTTTTGTTTGGCTTTTTCGTTTAGAGCAAAATCATCATATAGATAGTCAAATGCCTTAATCAAAAACGAACCAGAACCGCAAGCAGCATCCAAAACCTTTATTTGCTGCGCCTTCTTTTTATCCTTCAATGCTTCTAAGATGGTGTTTCTGACTATGTAATCGACGATGTAGGTAGGAGTGTAGTATATTCCCTGTTCTTTTCTATGTACTTGGCCATCTTTAAGTTTCGCTCTTCCCGATTTAGTTTGCTCTAATAGTCTACCGAGATACTGCTCATATACCTGTCCAAGAACATCTGCATTAATCCAGTCGAAGTTGTATATATATTGTTTGTCATTTGACTCGTACAAATAACCTATTAGCTTTTTTATTATTGTGCCATTAATGCTAATATTATCTATATCGTTGTCTACACCGATAGCGAATAGTCCACTATTGTAAATGTCATTATATTTAGAAAATATCTCTTTTAGTTGTCTGTACGCTGTTGTGTCTGATAGGTGTCTTATTTCTTCTAAGCGAACATCTTCAGGATTTATGTCTATGTCTTCACATCTCCTTATGAAAATCAATCGGTCTATAATTCGTTGTACAATTTCTTCCTTGTCATTAAGTTCATACTTTTTGGGATATGTCTTTTCTATGTCTTCAACAATAAGCTTCCTTATCTGCATGAAGTCATCAAGAAGGGCTTCATCTATTGAAACTCGTTTCCTTAGCCTACCCTCATCCTCTGCCTCCTTAAGGGTTAGATTCTTTTGAAAGCTCTCCTTAGACAGTAGCATTAGGTTGGGGAACTTGGTCAAGTAATCCTCAGGCTTGGTAAACACCCTAAAGACTTGATTTATAGCGTCCTCCTGCTCAACACAGAATATCTTAAGCTCTTCGAAATTCGTAGATACAGCAAAAGGAATACGCTTGGAAAGAGCGTAGGATATGACCTGCTTATCAGCTTCCTTCTCTAACCCCACACCAAGCCGCTTAGCCTCCAAGAAGAATACAGTCCTGCCATCTATCTTAAAGGCATAATCAGCAAACCCCCTCTTACTCTCCCTTCTTGTCTTAGCCCTCTTCTCAAAGTCGGCCTTAGTCCATCCAAGGATGTTAAAAAGCGGCTCTATTAGCTTAGTTTCAGTATTGGCTTCCAGCTCGTTCTTGTACTGCTGGTAGTTAGCCTTGAAGTCCGCTATCAAGGCTTCTATCTGCTTCTTGGCCTCAAGCTCATCCATGATTTCTATTTAAATGTAGCAAATATATAGACTGATGGTTACCGCTATAGTATGGTAAGTTCTGAAGGTGAGGCGAGGAGACGAGCTAAGGCAGAGGAGATGGCTCAAGGATTACAGCCTATGCTATCATGGCCAGCTCCAAGATGGGAAGTGTTTGCTCCGCCTTGGTTCCTAATACGGGAAGGGGCGATATGCTATATGAATGGCCAATTTATGGCTTCAGCGTTGATGGCCAGAGCTTCCATAGAAACGGCAATTTACTTAACTATAAGCACAGACATCTACGAAGACCCAAGTAGCTCAAAGGTGAATTTAAGCTATGCAGATGAGCGAGATTGGAGTAAGATTTTAGCTGAGGCTTGCAAGCGCAAGTATCTTACAAAAAAGGACGTTAAGGACATAAAGTTCATACGGGAATACGGAAACCTGACAGCACATTGGGGTCAGAAAGTGCATGGTGTAGTCAAAGAGAATCAAAACGTAAATATGCGGCGTAGTATAAGAGCAGACCCATTCACCTTCCAAAGCACGGTTCCTTCAGTGGACGCATCAAGGTTTATAGTAACTGAAGCAAAGGCAACTACAATCCTAAGAAAAAGCATTCGTGTGATGGAATCCCTTGCAAAAAGGATATAGTCACTGGAGCGAGCCGTCCTGGCGCCGATAGGCGCCGACGGGCGAGCGACTAATGAGATACGTCTTCTAAACAATAAGATTTAATATCGAATAATTCCTATATCAAAGCTATGGACATCATAGAGATTACTTCAATAGCAACGGTATTTCTAATAGGAGAACTCATCGAATGGGCTATATTCAAGCACAGCGGCATGAACTGGTACTTTAGATTCGGAAGAACAGCTAATGGAAATCCCATAATATCGACAATAAAAGTAGCAGTTGGTATATTAATATTGACTATATTTCTATCCCCATTTTTGCTTACTCCATTGGTCAACACTTATGTAAACACACTGATACTACAATCACAAAACCCCTATTTACTTCTCATCTTAGCCCTATCCTTCTCACTCTTATGGATTTGGCATCATATCGTAGGAAAGAGATGGAATACAGAGCAATATGGGCTGGTCGCTATTTGCATCTTAGCGCTTATAGGCTACATATATTCAAATTTAGGTATTTCCACCGCATTTAACTCTCCTGCCCCTTCTCCTTCAACGTCTCTCACAGTATACGGTAAACTTGAGAATATAGGTAATGGCACTAACATAACTCAGATTATATTTAGGAATAAGGATACACCTTCTTTAGCAACTCTAAAAGGTAACACATATACTATATCGTTGCCTAATGAGAATGCGTCTTATAACATTAGTGCAGATTGGCAAGGTAAGTATCCTTGGCAAAGGGGGATTGTATATGCTAAGTCTCTGAGTACACACAACATTAATACTTCAAATTCTATAGCACTACAGTATAATCTAACACTTAATGCCCCAGCATCTTTCATAGACGTAGTCGGCACTGCAAGCACAAACACCTTTCCTCTTGCCTGGGCATCTTCTATAAATTATACCCCATCTAATCAGTCGACTCAGCCTATTTTAACTAAGGTAAATTATGGTGGCTATAACCTAAACCTTCCAAATTTTGTATCTTATAAAGTAACTATTGGATTTAGCGCTCTTTCAGGCAATAATTGCTCTGCTGGAACTTACGAATTACACATCAATAATGGTAGCTCCACCATCTCTAACGTAGATTGGAAGTGCTAATCTGGCGCCGAGTTGATGGGCTATTATTCAATTGGTAAATTCCCATCTTTACTTTTTATAACGTCTTTCATGTCATCCCAGATATCAGGATGCTTCTTCTCGACCACCTTTAAGAAGGCCATAAATGTCTTAGACCAGTCATCCACTTCCTTAACCTTTTCCTCAGATAGCATCTTTCCTATCAGTTCTTTCTCATCTAATGGCGTTTTGCACCTCTGGCATATCTTATAGAAGTAAGGGTTTGTTTCACTACATTTTGAACATATCCTATCCTTCTCTCCCTGATTGTTGCTATTTGTCTTGATTCCATACATCTTTTCTAAGAGACTGTTTTCAACATCTGTATTGCTCAGGTTAACATACGTTTTTACCATCTTAGAATCATCTGACCACCCTGCAAGCCTCCTCAGATTGCTCTCCCCCAGGCCACGCTTAGCCATTTCGGTGAATCTCTGATGTCTAAGAAGATGCCAATGGACACGCTTTTTAAGGCCTATCTTCTTAGCAAGCCGCCTTAGCCTTGTCCTCATTACCTCATAGCTCACTGGCAGTATATCCTCTCCTTGCTTGAAATACCATAGATTAGCCTCTGGCCTATCTTTAAGTGGATGATTCCCTATGAATTGTCTCAGGCCATTAGCACACCACACTACAGGCACTATCCTCTGGCCTGTCTTTCCTTTCAAGAAGAGCCTGGCGCCATAGCTATTGAATTCTATGCTATGTATCTTTAGAGTCAATATCTCTCCTATTCTCGCCCCAGATTCATAGACAAGGTTCAGGAATAGCTTTGTCTGCTCATCACTACTCCCATTAAGCATCCTCTCAAGCTCATCAGAGCTTAGGAGATACTCTGGCATTATCGAGTTCTTTGGGGTCTTACGCTTGATTTTCACATCCAAGTCAAGTTTATACTTCCCGTTTAGCCACTTGACAAAGTTGCTTAGGATACCCACATACGTGTATTTAGTCCAGTCTTTCCACTCGCTATTGTTGTTAATCCATATGACAATCTCGTCTATGCGGTCTTCAGATAGCGTACTTAAATCGTAGGTGTAGTTATCCAGTAAGTGCCATAAGAAGTCCACTATCCTGTTAAGCCTATGGCATTTCACATCCTCGGCTTTCTTGGACTGGATGTACTCAAGGACAAGCCTTCTGCTCACTTCGTTAAAGGCTACATTGCCTTTGAGCCTACCCAGCTTACTGTTGAAGTTCGCATCCCACTTATCCATGAATGGATATACGTTAAAGTTCTTCTTAAGAACGACGTCGGGATTTGGACGGAAAAGAAGCCGCCTTGGCCGGGATTCGAACCCGGGTCGCAAGCGTGACAGGCTCGCATCCTAGACCACTAGACTACCAAGGCGTGTAGTAGAAATGTGTGTCACGTATGTAGATTAACTATACGCTCGTCCTGATTTATATAGTTATTTGTTTCCCGTTATTTGCTGATGGATTGCCTTTAGCTCCTCGTCTGTTGCTCTCGGTCCTGCCAGCGAAGTCACATAGCCTGGATAACTGTCGAACTTTACCTTTTCCGGAGCTATCGTCTCAACAAAAGTCTTTCCGTATCCTATCGCAGGATACAGCTTAGCGTGAAGGTGGTTTACTGCAGTTCCTTCGAATACAAGATGGACTCTGTTTACCTTCAGTCTTTTCTCCAAGAACTTTGCAACCTTTCTTGTCGCCTTGAGGAAGCTGGCGTATTCCGGAACGCTCATTGCAAACACATTGCTATCCACATGCGCCTTTGGTATCACAAGGGTTTGCCCTTTTATGTTGGGGAATATGTCTAGGAACGCCATGTAGTTTTCGTCTTCCCAGACCTTGTAGCAGGGCAAAGCACCATTCACAATCTTGCAAAAGACACAATTCTCCTCCATGTTATCACAAATCCCGTCGGGGCGAGTCGAACGCCCAACCTATCGCTTTCAGCACGCGTGGCGCTGGACCCTTACAAACTACAGGCGATCGCTCTACCATTGAGCTACGACGGGGCATACAAGATTTACCCCAGAATATTAATATATGTTCTCTCTGAGCAAAAGACTATATATCAAATTAGGCGTTAAATATAGGTGACTAGAGGCGCAAGCCTGGGTAGATGGAGTGGCTGCTAGCGATGCTTCCAAGATAAAAGCGAAGCCTGGCAGCGTGAGCGAAGAAGTGATCAGGAAGAGCCACAGGCACGGGCCAATGGGCGCCTACAACATAAAGGACCAGATCAACAAAGTCACGTCGAACCCGGACCTTCTCGACGCTATACTGATAACGCTCGTTTTCGTTTTCTCTTCTACCACATTCCAGTTCTATCCATTGCCATTGATAGCAGTCATTGCAGTTGTGCTATTCTTTATCACGCTCAAGCATTCATTCCTCGGGCTTCTGTCGCTGCTTGTCGCCATATTCCCAATATTTGCATACCAGACTCCAGTGTTGGCATGGGCGTTCCTGCTTGTCGCAGCCGCTGTGCTGATCTACGGCTACATGCATTACAGAATTATGATTTTCGCGCTCCTTCTCACAACGCTCGCGTTCTCTCCGGCAGGCTACCTTTTGGAGATACCTGCATTCATACTTGCAGTGCTTACTATAGGCAACAAACGCGCTTTGCTGTTTTTGCTTCTAAGCATAATGCTGATAGTTCCGCTTTCAGCAGTCACAGGGCTTCAGAACAGCGGCTACATACTCTACAGTGCATCGGTCTCCCACAGCGCCATAGCTGCAAGCCCGCTTGTCCCGTTAGACACTGCAGCCAAGGCAGGCTTCACAATCACCAACCTCGGCTCAGGCTTAGCCACAACTTTCGAGAACTTCTTCAGCAACGCTGTAGTCAGCCAGATAAACAGCTCGCTGTCTCTGATAGCACAGACGTGGGCGATAAGCCCGGCCGGGTACATTATACAATTCATAATCCTCGGCACTATAATATTTGCAATGGATTGGTATGCAAGCCTAAGCAGGTCGAAGTACAAAGGATCGATAGCAGGAATGTTCGGCATAGTCTATCCGCTCACATACATTTTGTTCTCCAGCAGCTACGGATTTGATCCGATAAGCCCTGTGCTTCCGCTCATAAGCTTCGTGATTGCACCGGCAACGCTCTATGTGTTCGAAAGCCAGGGAATAAGCCTTGTCAAGGTTCTCGACGTCAGGAAGCAGGACATAAGAATGAAATTCGGAGAGGCTTTCGAAGACCTGGCAGGAGGCACAACAACAGAGCGTTTCGAAGACATAGGCAACTACGAGGATACGAAGAAAGAACTCCGCGAAGCAATAATCGCGCCGATCGAGGAGCGCGCAATCGCAACCGCTTACAACATCGCACCTACAAAAGGAATCCTTCTGTTCGGCCCTCCTGGAACCGGAAAGACAATGATGATGCGTGCGCTAGCCAACGAAATACGCGCTGGCTTCTACTACGTTAAGGCAAGCAACCTTGTCTCTGCTTTTCCGGGAGAGACAGAGAAGCAGCTAGCTAACATATTCTCAATCGCAAAGAAAAACGCCCCGTGCGTGCTCTTCTTTGACGAAATAGATGCGCTCGCCACCAGCAGGGACGCGACCGGCGTCGACGACACACACAAGCATGCACTCACGCAGCTGCTCACCGAGATGGACGGATTCCAGAAGATAAACAACGTCATAATAGTCGGCGCAACGAACAGACCGGACATACTGGACAACGCAATACTGCGTCCAGGAAGATTCGACAGATTGATCTACATGCCGGTGCCGACGAGCGAAGGGCGTGCAAGAATATTCAAGATCTATCTTGGCAAACTCCCGATTTCAAACAACGTGAAGATAAAGGAGCTGGCGGAAAAGACAGAGCGATACACTGGCGCAGACATAAAAGCTCTTTGCGAGAGCGTGGCGCAGATGGTTGCGCAAGACGCTGCAACAGAGCACAAGATCCTTGAGATAACGCACGAGGACATACTTGGTGTCATAAAGGCGACAAAGCCGTCGACAACGTTGAGCCAGATCGACGACTACAAGCGATTCAAGATGGACTTCGAGCGAAGCTCCCACAAGACCATAGAGGAAGTAGAGCCTGACGCAGTGTCGATGGAAGACGTCATCGGTCTTGAGCCGGCGAAGAAGGCGATAAGGGAAGCGATCGAGATACCGCTCCTTCACCCGGAGATGATAAAGAAATACAGCATCAAGACAGTCAATGGAGTCCTTCTGTTCGGCCCTCCTGGAAACGGAAAGACCTTGCTGATGAAAGCTGTGCAGAACAGCATGAAGGGCATAGCAATGCTCAGCATAACGGGTTCAGACCTTTCGGAGCAGGGGCTGGAGCGCGCGACTGCAACTATCAAGGACATATTCGAGAGAGCAAGGGAGAACGCGCCCTCTGTGATTTTCATAGATGAAATTGACGCTCTTCTTCCAAAGCGTCAGGGCGCAAGCGAGCTCAGCGTTTCGATAACAACCGAAGTGCTAAAGGAAATAGACGGAATCAACAAAATGGAGAACGTGGTGGTGATCGGCGCAACAAACCTGCCACAGAACGTAGACACTGCAGTGCTTCGTCCAGGAAGATTCGACAGGCTTCTTTTCATAAAGCCGCCGTCAGCAGCTGCGAGAACGTCGATGTTCAACAAATTCCTGACTGGCGCGCCGTCTGACACTATCGACTACTCAAAGCTCGGCTCTGCGACAAAGGGCTACACCGGCGCAGATATAGCAGAGATATGCAGGAAGGCGAAGACAGCAGCCATGCAGCAGGAGATCGAGACCGGCTCAGAAGGAAGAGTAACGACAGAAGTTATCGAAAACATCATAAAGGACACAAAGCCTTCTGCATCGGATTCTGTGCTTGCGGAGTTCCAAGGATTCCTGGACAAATACGGCCAGAGATGATCAGAGCTTCAGCACTCTGGAATACTCGTTCGCGACTATTTCAATCAGGCCGTTTTTCGACCGTACGCTGCAAAATTCTATCCTCACTGTGTCATTCGGAACCATCTTAGAAGCTATGTTGGCAGACGATTCCCAGAGGATCAAAGAAACAGGAGAATCAGCGTCGCGGATTGTACAGTTCACAACTGCGACTGTTCCGTTTCCGCTCAGCTTGCTGACTTGCTTCAGTATCCCGACTTCGGCCAGCTTTCCGGAGATGTCGACGTTTTTCATTCCTTCTCGCAGTTCCTGCAAAGGAACAGTCTTGGCTTTCGCCTGCGTTGTCATCATCAACGAAGTGTCTGGTCTGCTCTCCAAATCCATGGTTGCAGGATCTAGCACAACATTTCTTATCAGCACCTTGTCGCCACGGCACACCTTTTCCGTGTCTATCTGCTCAGCGATTTTCCCATGAAGGATTATTCTTATCGTTGCGCCTTCGCGGCCGATGACTATGTCCCGCCTTATGCCTTTCCCGCGATCGCCAGAATTGAAAACCCTGTATACCGTGTCCTCGACGTTTACAGTGTATGCATCTTCGCTTCTGTTAAGGCTCATCCCGACCTTTCGCTTCATCCCGGCAAATTGTATGATCCCGGCAGCGTCTGTTGTGTCGTTGCGCCTTGCAGAATCAGCCTTGATCTCGCTTTCCGAATCAGGAGAGCTGGCCATCGATTCTGCCATGCTCCTAGTTATCATTCCTGAATAGCGGTCGATAATCTCTTCTGCGTTCTGCATGAATGCTATTGGTTTTTAGCTAATAAAAAGATTGTCCCCAAGCTAAGAACCAAAAAGCCAAGCTCATGGTGCAGTATAATTACCTTCCCATGCAGCGGTGTACTGTATGCCGTTTGTCGAGTAAAGACCGCCTTCTGCGTTATATGGCATCAAATTATAACCGTACCCGCTATAGTCGTTTAGATTTCCATTGAGTGGGTACCAGGCAATTAGGTGGTTGAGGTCAGAAGGAGCTCCACCTATCCCGCTCAGATATATTGCATTTATGTCTCCTGACGTGAGCGTGGCGTTATAAATCTGAAGGTTTGCCATCAAGCCATCGCTCTCGGTTGCGCATTTATCATAAGCGACTCCGACTTTGCACGAACCCATGTTTATTCCCATCCCTATCCCAGAATTTAAGAAACTTGTTCCGCCCGAAGTTTCGGTGTCTGAAGCTCCATTCAAATGGTAAACTATTGTAGAGGTGCCAGAACCTATGGAATTGACAGTTGCGGCAACAAATACCCATTGGGTCGAAGGAACAGTTTGGGAAGAAGCGCCAGTAAAAGTACAAGCCAGAGAGCCTGGGAGGCAGCTGAACGATATTCCGTTTGCACCAGGATACGCAGCAAAATATCCAGTATCGCTCCCTCCTGACCCGATTAAAATTTCTCCATAATTAAGATCCGGTATATCGGTCCACATCGTAATGGTGAAATTCTGTGTAGTTTCGGGACTGGTCGATAAGGCATTGGATAGCACTGCACCGCTATACAGCGGGATGCTTGCTACATACTCCGGCAGTTCTCCAAAGCACGTGCCTTGAAGGCTTGCTATGCTGCCGACAGGCCTCACAACCCGGCATGATCCTGGTGTCGCTTTCGGTCCAGAGTTCGCGCCTCCGAATACTCCTAGCTGCCATAACGCCGCTATGGCCACGGCGATTATGATTATCATCCAAGAGTAGGTAACCAGATATTCAAGCGCTGACGCCTGCTTCATGCTTCGGGCTTTTTGCATGAAATTGTTTACAAAGGCAGCTATAAAAAGATGCGCCAAGTAAAAAGTGGGCCCGGGGAGAATCGAACTCCCGTCGCAAGCGTGTAAGGCTAGCGTCCTACCATTGAACGACGGGCCCAAAATAAGCTTACACTAGTTCCTGGCGTTTTTGCGACAGAAATTATTCAACCTATTGAGCGCATACTCTAATATCTCTTTCGGTGCTAGGCCGACAAGCCTAAGGTGAGATGGCTCGCCGAAGGCCGACCCCCAGACTATCTGCACACCTGTTTTCCTGAGAAGCGTGTCGACAAACTGCATGTCGCTCTTGAAGCCAAGCAGCTTCAGGTCGATCTTCGGGAATATGTAGTAAGCGCCGTTCGGTCTGACAACTTGGAGGTAGGGATTCTCCTCAAGAAGGTCAACCGCATAGTTCATTCTTTTCTCTATCTCCTTTACATAGCTCTTTACCCACCTGTTGTGCTCTTTCACGTTGTTTATCGCTTCTACTGCAGCCCATTGCGACGGAGTGTTCAGAGATATCCTGACACGGGCGTAGTCGACCATCTTCTTCTTCAGCTCCAGCGACCTTTTGTCGTCTTCTGGAACTATCATGTAGCCAAGCCGAAAGCCCGTAGCGTCGTAATCTTTTGCAAGTCCGTTGAGGATAGCGTGTGGCATTCCCTCGGCTAGTTCTGAAACGCTTGTGAATCTGGCGCCGTTGTAAACTATCTCATCATATATTTCGTCGCTTATCAGAAAGAGTCCGTATTCGTTGGCAAGATCTACTATCTCCTCCAGGACTTTTCGCCTAAGGACGGTTCCGGTAGGATTGTTCGGATTTGTCATCAGCATATATTTCACTTTCTTCAAGCGGTTTGACTTCTTGAGATAACTCAGCGAATGCCTAAGTTCATCGATGTGCACGTTCCAGCCGTCGCTTTCATTGTACCTTTCAAGAACAACATTACCGTCATTCAATCTCAGATGCGACATATACGGCGGATAATACGGCTTGAAAAGGATTGCACTATCGCCGCTGCTCACCATTGCGCTGTTCATGAACTCGAGTGCCTCCGACACACCGGCTGTGCAGATTATGTCCTCTCTTTTCAGATTGAGTCCATGCATGCGCTTGTATCTTCCTGCTATCGCGACAGCGAGTTCGTTCAGCCCTTCTGCCTTCGAGTAGCCGGTCTTTCCGTCGTCCAACGCCTTTTTGTAAGAATCGACTATGTATTTCGGAGTAGGAAGGTACTTTGCAGGATCACCTCTATTGAGGCTAACCACTTTTCTGCCCTCTTTGACAAGCTCTTCAGCGACTATGTCTTCTACTTCTATGGCGTTCTGGGCGTGCTTACTGCGCTCGGAGAGGAATGTCATAAGTGTAAAACACTCAAAAACATTAAAAGTGCTTCTATCGTGTAGTTAAGTATAAATATGTATAGTAAAGTAAATAATAATTGGTGCGTGAATGCTGGAGAACGTCACAAAATACAGCTCAACTGCAGGGCCAAGGCTCACAAAGGAGCTAAAGCTTAAGATATTTGCTACTGTAGTCGTCCTTGCTGTTCTGTACGTGGTGGTTTTCTGAACGAAATGCAGTTCTTCGAAGTAAAGTCGGTTCCAGATCTGGAGTTTGACAAAACGGTCCTGTTCGATTCTATAGGCGACAACCCGATTTTAATCGTATACGACATAGAAAAGGTGCGCACATACATCGGAGTTGGCAAAAACAGCACCGAATATGTCAGTTCGTTGGGGCTTTCCGTGCCTGGGCTTTCACTTTCTAATCCATTCGGCATAAACATCGACAAGGGGCAGACTATACTGTCCTTCTACAGAAAGGCAGATACTGTCAACGGAACGCTGTTCACTGATCTTTTTGACATAAGCGCCCAGAAAGGCATGCTGATCATCGCTTTTATCCCTATGGAAAAGGGCGAAATCGAGAAATCGAAGCTGCAGATAGAGCAGATACTAAGCAAAAGGCACACAGCACAGACGATTTCCACTCCTGCAGACATTTTGGGCAAGCGATTCAACACAACTTTCCACAGCGAGAGCTTCTCCAACTCCGAAGAGGCGATGATGCTAGAGGAAGTGCTAGAATCGATAAACAGGTCAATACTGCGGAATGGGGTGTGCTACAAGATGTTCTTCGCGACGTCGAGCCAAGATGTAAAGAATTACCTCAAATCAAGATTTCTTGTTCTCTCAAGCCAGGAAATTAAGGTAAAGTCTACAGAAGATTTGCTTTCAAGCATGGCAAAGAGCAAAGCATTTCCTATCGGAGTTGATATTGCGGGGCGTTTCCTGCAGTTCAGAGGAGTTTATTCGCTGGGATATGTGCTCCCAACGCTGTTTCCGAGCCAAAACGGAGAACTATCGATTGGTACTTACATGAAAGGAGCCGTCTCGGACACAAAAAAGAAGGTAAACATGGATCCTTCTGCATTGAACTTGGGGTTTATCATCACCGGTCTTCCAGGTTCAGGCAAAACAAACGAAGCGATGTCGATTGTTGAGTCAGCAAAGAAGGCGACAGGCACGAAGTTAGCAGTAATCTCCCCTACTGATGAATGGGGCAGCTTCGCGGCAAGAAATTCTATGGATCTGATAAGGCTTTACGATGGTAAAACACCGATAAACTTTTTCGAATGCCCGAGGCAATGCGACACTGTAAAGTTCTACGAAGACCTTGCAATGATACTATCGTCTGCATCGAGTGCAGGCCCTTACAGGAACCCAATGGAAAAATGCATGCTCAATGCGTTCAGGAAGGTATATTCAAAGACAAAAACACCCGATCCTATTGCAGTTTACGAAGCGATAGAGGAAGCGGTTGCGAAACTGCACGCGAAGAAGACACCTTCCGGGTACAAGCACACAAAACACGGAGAAAATATCCACTCTGCGCTCGAAAATCTAAGGGCAATACTGTCAAGGCCGGAGTACTGTGTCGAAAAGGGCATAGATATCGGCGAATTGCTGGGAAATGGCGCTGTATTCGACCTTTCAAAGGTTAGCAACAGCACAAAACCATATCTTTATGCGCTAATACTGAATCAACTCTATTCCGTTGCATCAACATTCGACATGAACAATGACTCAAAGTTAAGGCTTCTGATCTGCCTCGAAGAGGCACAGCTGATTTTCGGAGATGAAGACGCTGCCGCAGTTCAAGACATGAAATACAGAATACAAGACTTCAGAAAGCAGGGCATAGGACTGATGTTGCTCACCCACAATATAAGCGATATAGAACCGAGCATAAGACGCCTATGCCAGATAAAGCTCTACCTCAAGCAAGCACCTGACGTCGCTCCGATAGCAGCAAAGGATTTGGTTTTCACATATGCAGAAGACGACAAGGTCGTATCAAAGTTGAAGCATCTCGACTCCAGAGTGGGTGCATTCAGTTACGTAGTCAAGGAAGGAACAGAGAAGTTCTCAAACGACACGATTTTCGTCAGGACTATTGACTATGCAAATGTCGTCACAAAAATCGAACCAAAACCAATAAACTGCAACGCCAAAATACCACGCTCTGTTTGCGTGCAATTTGCAATAGAAGCAAGGGTGTCCGAAGACGTGAAGAGGAATGTAATACTTCCAAATCTTTCTGAGCTCAAGGTATTCTATCTAGGCGACGAAGTCGCCAACATGCCAATAACTGAGACGTGGAAAAGAAAAGCAGAAGGGCTTATCGAAGGAAAGAGCCACAAAGTTCAGTTCATAGACAGGAAAGGAAAAGTTCTGGCAGAAACGAGTTTTACTGCAAAAGAGCACGTTTCGCTAAAGTTAAACGATGATAAATTAGAGGTGTTGTGAAATGTACGGATTTCGTCGACAAATAGAAAGATATTTATATTATGTTATACATGTTATACGTATGGAAAGCGACATGCTTGTTGTAAGGAAGATAAACAAGAGAATTTACAAAAAGTTTAAGCAAAAGGCCATAGGTGAGAACCTCAGCATAGGCCAAGCATTGACCGCAGCAATGCTTGAGTGGCTCAACAAAAACGAACACAAAAAATATGATCCAAAAGCACTGCTGAAACTTGATGGCTTCATAAAGACCAGCAAACCTGTTAGATGGAGCGAAGAGATAGACGAAACACTATACGGATGATAATTTGTTAGTCATAGATACGAGTGTTATTGTTGCTTACGAACTAGAAGCAGACTCAAACCACACAAGAGCACAAAAATTAGTATCAGAAATAGTAGCTGGAAAACATGGTAGGTTCGTTATTACTGATTACATTTTTAGCGAAATTGTCACAGTAACTGCCCTGAGATCAAAATCGTTAGAGAAAGCAAGTGTTGTTGGGGACAGACTAAAAGAGACAGGAGAGATACTTGGAGTAGACGAAGCGGAGTTCAATGCAGCGTGGCATGTGTTCAAAACACAAAAAAACACAAAATTCAGCTTTACCGACTGCACAACAATTTCATTTATGCGTGCTCACGATATTTCTAAAGTTGCGACTTTCGACAAGGATTTTAAGAACATAGACTGGATAACTGTTGTCGATTCTTAGCCATCTACTTTTTCTGCAATTCCGCTTCATCTATCATGTATTTTCCAACAGAACCGTTCATTTCTTTGTGCGCTTTCTTGATCACAACTTTTTTCTTGAAAAGCGGAGCATCAAGAACGAATGATTCCGCTTCTCCACCCTCGAACGACATGTTTATTTTGTACTTCTGATGGAGTTTCTGCAATTTCTCTATCATTTTTGCATCAACCCGAGCACCCAAAAAGCTCTCGTCAAAGCCCTCTGCAGCAACCTGCGTGACAATCGCATCGAATTTTTGCGATATCTCTTTGAGCTCTTCAAGCGGATCCATTTTCCAAAGCGGAGAATAATGCTTTATGCCGAGCTTATCACAGATATTGTTGATTCTATCTGCTTGATATTTGCTCGCGACGGCTCCTGTTATCAATTCGGTGACCTTATTCTGCTTTAGGGCGTTCTCGATGTCGACCAGTTCTTTCTCCTTCTCGCCTTTTGTTCTGTAAAAGGCGTGTTTCACACCCATCGCTTCAGCCTGAAGCTTGGTCCAAGTCACATTTACTCGCTGCAACATGTAACTGAATTCGTTTTCAGAGACTATTGTGATGAGAAGTTCGACTTTCACACCTTGATCCCACATGCGGTGTATAGCCAATGTTGAGTCTTTGCCGCCGCTGTACAAACACGCGATCATTTTTTCACCGTGCTAGACGGGCAAATGTCTTTCAACACGCATCCTTCACAATATTTTGCTCTTGCAGTGCAGACATCTCTTCCAAGCGCAATCAAAAGGTGTGTTATATTGCCCCAATCCTTCTTTGGAACCATCGTCATGAGCTTTTGTTCTATTTTTCCTGCATCTTTTGTATGAAACAGGAATATGCGGTCTGTTGTAGTTATGCAATGTGTATCGATCGCAATACCCTCAAGCACACCAAAGGCGTTTGCGAGCACCACGTTAGCTGTTTTCCTGCCTACTCCTGGCAGTTCTGTAAGCTTGTCGATAGTTTCCGGTATGTTGTCGTCGAAATGTTCGTGGAGGTATTTTGCTGCTTTTATGATGTTTTTTGACTTGTTTCTGTACAGCCCAAGCGTCTTAACGTATGGATACAGGTCAGTTGGCTTCAGATTAAGGTAATCATCGGCATTTGGATACTTTTTGAAGAGCGAAGGCGTCACCTTATTGACCTGTACATCCTGTGATTGTGCAGAAAGCATAGTCGCTACAAGTAATTCCCAGCTATTTTTTGCATCCAGCCATGTTTCCATATCTTTCTTATAACGCTGCTTAAGTTTTGCAATTACGGCATTGGCGTCAGCAGCCTTCTTACTTTGCATTCGAATACCACTTGAAAAACGCCCTTAATGCTTTACCTCTGTGGGATACGCTATTTTTCTTCAGGAGGTCAACCTGTGCAAGACTCCTTCCTCCATAATGGCCACCGGGGGAGAAAAGAGGATCGTATCCAAAGCCGTGCAGACCCGATCCTTTCTCGCTCTCAAGTATTTTTCCACTTGACTTTCCAACAAATGTCTTCAATGTTTTTCCGTCGAAGTAAGCAACTGCGCATTCGAAGTATGCGGAGCGGTTCTTCACCCCTTTCATGAGCTTTAGCACTCCTTCCAATCCTATAGTTTTGCCAGTCGGTGCAGAGTAAACTCCAGGGAAACCTTTCAATGCGTTTATGAAAAGCCCAGAATCGTCTATTATCAATGGCTTCCTTATCTTCTTGTAGGCCTCCCGTGCTGCAAACTCTGCTACCTCTCTGAGGGAATCTGCCTGTATCTCAAGTTTGTACGCTTTTTTTGGCGATCTGACCGCGAATCCGAATTCTTTTGCTATCGCATTCGCTTCCGCTATCTTTCCCTTGTTGTTCGTCACTAAGATCAAAGATCGCATGCTATCAATTCAAAATTCTAGTACTGAATCTGCATCTGCTGTAGTCAACTTTACCCCAGCGGGTTCAATAATCTGCTTTACCAGTCCCTGCAGAAAAGAAGATGACCTCAGGCTTGCATCGTGTATCGGGAAGCAATTTTTAGGTTTTATGCTCTTCGCATAGTCGATGCACTCAGAAATCTTCATCCAAGGTGCAGTCAGCGGCAAAGCCAGAATTTCTACTTTGCTTGATGGGACAGTAAGGGCGTCTCCAGGATGGAATAATCTTCCACCAATCATATATCCAGTATTTGCCGCGACTGGGATTGTCTGGTATATAAGCGCATGTTTCTCCCCGAATCCTTCTATTTTTACTCCTTTGACGATTGTAGATTGACCATGTCCAAGCAGCGAATACGCTATTTTCTCTTTATCAAGTGCTGCCCCGACTTCGGTAGTTGTAAAGATCTTCGCATTTGGATTGCCGGATAATATTGCTTTTATCGATTGAAGATCAAAATGATCAGGATGCGAATGCGTTATCAACACCGCATCTACATTCTTCACTTCGTTCTGTTTTGTCGAGAAGTTTCCGGGATCCAGGATTATTTTTGCAGAGCCTTCTTCCACCAACAAACAAGAGTGCGCAAACTTCGTTATCTTCATTTCTTCACCCCTGGCAAATGATATATACCTATTTTACTATAAAGCCTTATGGCGGGTGACAGATTCCTTGATAGCGCTAAGGCAAACGAGCTTGCAGCTACGCTCGGCAACCATTACAAGGACGCAAAGTACTATCTCGACTTCAAAACCCCCGTAGACCTTGTTGCCGGGGCGATAATATCCGCACAAACTCTCGACGTTGTTGTCAATAGAGTCACTCCCGCTCTATTCGCTAAGTACAAAACTGCAAAGGATTATGCGGAAGCAGACGAAAAAGAGCTCGCCGGCTACCTGAAGGGCGTGTTGTTCGCGGAAAACAAGTCGAAGAACATAATCAAGACAATGAAAGTAATCGACGAACAGTACAAAGGCAAGGTTCCGAACAAGATGGAACAGCTTGTCGAGCTTCCAGGCATAGGTCGGAAGACCGCCAACACAATACTGATCAATGCTTATGGCATAGTGGAAGGAATTCCTGTCGACACGTGGGTGATAAAGCTTTCTTATCGGCTTGGCCTCAGCAAACAGAAGGATCCAGAGAAGATAGAGCAAGACCTTATGAAGGTTGTCGATAAGAAGTATTGGCACAACTGGGCCTACGTGATGAAAACTCACGGAAGAGCATTGTGCGGGAAAGCGCCAACATGCAGCAAATGCCCTGTCAACAAAATATGCCCAAGGAACGGTGTTACAAAAACGCTTTAGTCTGATAAAATGCGAGTAATAGCCGACTTCCATATCCATTCAAGGTTCGCAATGGCATGCAGCAGCAACATTTCGATAGAGGGCATGGACACAACCTGCAAAGAAAAGGGCATAAAGGTCATAGGAACAGGCGACTTCGCCCATCCTACTTGGCTAAAGGAGCTAAAAGCAGGGCTTGAGCCTGCAGAACCCGGCCTTTTCAAGGCAAAAGGCTCAGAAACAGGAGTGCGATTCGTTCTTTCCGGAGAAGTATCAACTGTTTATAACGCGAACAACGACTCAAAGAGGATACATCACTGCATGCTGATGCCGGATTTCGATTCTGTCGACGCCCTGGTAGACAAACTTTCGAAGAAGGGCGATCTTTCTTCTGATGGGAGGCCGCAGGTGTCAATGAGCTCGGCAGAGCTTGTCGAAGCGGCGATGAGCGCCAACAAAGACGCTCTTGTCTTTCCTGCTCACATCTGGACTCCATTCTTCGGCGCTCTCGGAGTCTACAGCAGATACAACTCCCTCAAAGAAGTGTACGGCGACCAGGAAAAGCACATACACGCACTGGAACAAGGCCTGTCATCAGATCCTCAGATGAACTGGAGAATATCCGGGCTCGACAAGTACACGCTTCTGTCAAACAGCGACATGCACTCGCTGCCCAAGATTGGCCGCGAGATGAACGTTTTCGAAATCGAAGAGAGCAAGCTATCGTACAACGAAATAATCGATGCAATCATCAAGAAGGACAAGAACAGGATAAAGCTGAACGTCGAATACTTCCCAGAAGAGGGAAAGTATCACTTCGATGGACATCGCCAGTGTGTCGTGTCAGTAGATCCTGACAAATACAAGATAAAGAATTGTCCCACATGCGGAAAGAAACTTACGATCGGCGTTCTCCACAGGGTCAACGACCTCGCCGACAGGCCGGCCGGCTTTGTCCCTGACAATTCTATCCCATACGTGAAACTTGTCCCGCTCATAGAGGTGATAGCCCACGTTCTGCACAAACAGCCAACCTCTGTCGCAGTGGACAAGACATACAAAGACATAATCTCAGTTTCTGGAACTGAATTCGATGCTCTTACCAGCACTGCGGCGAAAGCCATCGCATCAAAGTCGAACGAAGAGATTGCACAGGCGATAATCAATGCCCGCAACGGAACAATCACGATCATTCCTGGCTACGACGGGGTGTTCGGAGTAGTCGATCTTCTCAATAAGGAAAAAGGAAAGCCTGTGTCCAACTCCTGGAAGCAGAAGCAGCTCTAACTGAAGTCCAGCGTCACTATCCTCTTCAGTATTGTGACGATTCTCCATCCCAAGCTCTCGTTGTGGTATTTGTTGATGAATGTGTTGAGCACAATCGCGTTCATTATCTTCCTGTAGTGCCTCATCGCAATCAGCGAGGTGAACAGCACAGCAGCGATTATCACTTCCGCGAACATCAGATAACCGCTCAGCAGCAGCATAGTTGCAGAACCCTCTGCACCTCTCATCACAAGAAGGGTTGCCACCGCGACGAAAAAGTCCAGTCCAACGGAAAGGTATGCTAGTCGCTCAAGTATTCTTTCAATGCGCTGCATCCTATAGTACTGACCGTAATACATCCACTCCAACCAGGTCGCCAAACCTACGCATCAATTGCAAAAGAAATGTTTAAAAAGAGCTGTGCAAATTGCTACTACTGGAAAGTTTCACTTTTGAGAAAAAGAATCCTTCGCTTTTATTGAAGGAACCTGTGCCGTTTCTGCCCCGTGCACCGCAATCCAGAATATTGCGCTGCCATCCCTGCATTCAACCTTATATTTTAACTGTGCCCTTATCGCCTGTTCATCAGACGAGCCGATTTCTGCCCCGACCGGCTCTATTCCGAGCTCTCCGGCAATGATATCGGCAAGGCCGATCGCTGCCAGTCCAAGCTTTCCAACAGAAGACATCTTCTCCTTATGCAATGCGTAAACGTTGAAAACTAGATGGTTCATTGAATTAGAAGCCACTTTGACATCGCCTCTTATCTCTGCAGCCCGGACGCCCTCTGCCCTTGTTATGACGTCTAGAACTGCATGGCTAAGCTCTTTGGTTGTCTTGTTTCTTCTCTGTTGATTCGGTGTCAATTTCACCACATCATCCTTGCACTTGTTCAGATATATATGCCTATCGTGAACATGAGGGCGAAAAATGCCCGTCAAAAGCCATATATATTTGGCAACATTATCTATGTAGTGAAATCCACAACGCAAAAAGAAATGCGATATTTTATATACCTTTATATCAGAATAGATAGCACTGAAGGCCTCTTTTCTGAGGAATCTTTTACATAGCAATTAAGTGCTTTTTATGAAGCAGGCAGAACTTTTAGGCAAAGTCGTAGCAGCGGTCCGTATTCGCGGCCGTGTAAACGTGCGACACGACATAACCGAGACGCTGAACAGGCTGAACCTGAAGCGTGTTAGCAACTGCACAATAATAAAGGTCAACGAGCCTGCGCTTGGAATGCTGAAGAAGAGTTCAGGCCACATAGCTTATGGCGAAGTGGACGAAGAGACACTTTCAAAGCTTGTCACAAAGTTCGGGCTCAACGTCGATCCGAAAGGAGTAATATCAGGAAAGGTCGACATGAAGGACATAAAGGAAAAGCTTCCGCTCAGGCTACATCCGCCAAAGCACGGGTACAGGAAGAGCACAAGGCTCAACGTGAAACAGGGGGGAACGCTCGGTTACATGGGCAAGGATGTGAACACCCTCATAGCAAGAATGGTGTAACTATGGTAGTAAGACGACAGCAGAGAGACAGGAAATACCAAGGCACAAGACGTTGGGGAGTGGGAAACATCAAGAACGCTAGAGGAAAGGGAGACACGGGAGGAACTGGTTCTGTCAACAGATTAAGGAAGCACGACTGGACATACATCACAGCAAAGAGGCGCGACCTCATAAGAGGCAAGGGTTTCACCACGACTGCAAAGTTCAGAATGAAGGAAATCACACTGATTAAGATAAACGAAATGGCAAAGCAGCAGAATAAGACAGAATTCGAGTTTGAGCACTACAAGGTGCTAAGCAACGGCGCGCTCGAAAAGCCTATGACTATAAAGGCGTCTGCTTTCTCTGCACTTGCAAAGGAGAAGATAACTGGCTCTGGAGGAAAGGCCATTCTTTTCGAAGTAAAGAAGATCCCGGTAAAGGCAGCAGAGGAGAAGGCAAAGGCTTAAGTATTAGGACAAACAGTATACTACTGTAAAGTAAGGAAAGGCTTTTTCTTATTAATTTTCAGACGGGAAGTCGGATTTTTAAAGGTAAGCAGTTCAGTATTAGACATTACAGATTCGAAGATAGTCTATGGAAACATTGAAGATAGCATTCTATACGGACACGTTTCTTCCGGCTCACGACGGGGTGGTCAGCTCTATGCTGTCCTTCAGGAAGGAGCTCAAGAGGAGAGGCCACGAAGTCTATATCTATGCATCTGGAAACAGGCAGACAAAGGAGATGGTGAAGGGAGAGAAGGACATATTCGTGCTGCGAAGCATGAAGTTCAGACTTTATCCCCAGTACAACCTTGCACTCACCCCGTTCAAGACAGGGGCGAACTTCAGCGAGATAGCTCCAGACATCGTTCACTCACAAACTCCATTCATAGTTGGGTCATATGCGCTAGCTTTCGCTAAGATATACAAACTTCCGTTGGTCAGCACATTCCACACGATGATAACAGACAAAAGGGTAATCGAGGAATACACTCCGGCATCAACTGCAAAGTTGCTGAAAAGGTATTCGTGGAAGTATGCCCGTTTCTACTACAACAAGTGCAATTCTGTCATAGCGCCGTCACAGACAATCAGCGACCTTCTGAAGAAAAATGATATTGAAAACGTAAACGTCATTCCGAACGGAATAGACACAAACAGGTTCAGTGCAGATGTCGACGGCAGTTCTCTAAGGAAGAAACTCAAAAGGAGCCGAGACGAGAAGATTGTCTTGTGTTTGGGAAGGGTAAGCAAGGAAAAGAACCTTGAAACCGTTCTTAAGGCAGCAAAGCTGCTCAAGAAGGCAAAGGAGCCGGCAAGATTTATAATTGCAGGAACAGGTCCGGCAGCCAACTACTACCAGAACCTCGCCAGGAGGCTGAAAGTCGACGATGTCGTCGATTTCGTAGGATTTGTTGACGACAAAGTGCTTCCAAAATACTACGCAGCGTCAGACGTGTTCTGCACAGCGTCGACATTCGAGACGCAGGGCATAGTGGCATACGAAGCTATGGCGATGGGAAAGCCTGTTGTCGGAGCAGACAGCCTTGCCCTAAAAGAGGCGATAAAGAACGGAAAGAACGGCGAGCGGTTCAAGCCGTACGACGCGAAGGCATGTGCATCGAAAATCAAGAAGGTTTTAAATAATATTGATTCATATAATGAAACAAGGCGTACTGCAGAACAGTACTCGATAGGCAAGATGACCGATGAGTTATTAAACCTATACAAAGACATACTAAACAAATTTACGCCGTTATAAAACAAAGAAAGAGCGACTGGCAATTGTTCAATTGCCGATCAATTCACATTAACAAAATTACAGGGGATTTACTGAATAATGAAGTACAGCAGTTAAAGGAGAGCGGTGGTGCAGGGGCACCGGAGCCGCCAAAGCCTCCTCCTATAGCATCAGGAAAGACAGAGCCGAAGGCAGAAAAGCCTGCCGAGCAAAGGGCACCAAGGCCTGAGAAAAAGGGCAAGGAACGCCAGCTCTCGCCATTCGCAATAATGCTTAACGAAGCGATAAAGAATTCAACAGATCCCGAAGTGGCTAAGATCAAGGCAGAGATTGACAGCATAAGAAAGGAGCGAATCACTATTATAATAAGGATAAAGGAATCGAGGAGAAGGCTTGGCTACAAAGAGGCCGAAGCGGCAGCGATAACAAGACTTCTCGATATAGAAAGAGCGAAGCCGGAAAGCGCAGAGAAAAGGAAGAAGATCGGATACTTAAAGAGGATGAAGAACAAGCTCGAATTCAGGATATCAACAGAAGCATCATCGCTCAATGAGGAGAAGGATCTTGTAAGGAAGATAGAAGAGGTCAACAAAGAGCTCAACGAAGCCTACAAGACGATAAGGCTGGAGCGAAAGAACGATCTGGTCAAGAGCGACATAGAGCAATTCAAGAAAGTGCTGACGGAAGGAGAGGCAAAGATACAAGAGCAGGACAAAAAGCTGGATGAACTTTACGATAAACTAAGAAAGTTACTAGGCATAGAGCGCAACAAACACGAAAAGCCACAGCAGCATCACGGCGAAAGGAAGAAACAGCATCATGAGCATGTTCCTCAGGCGATGGATGAAATAAACCTTGAGGACATCGCAGTGATAAAGAAAAAGCCGAAGAAAGCAGCAGAGGAAGACGAAAGTGCCTAGTTCTTTCAGACAGTTTGAGAAAGGAAAGCGACGGAAAGAAGCGAATAGTAGGTCCATCGCCATTTGAATATATGATTTGAAGACAGAAAAGAAAACAGAAAGAAAAAAAAGAAAAACAAAAAAAAACAAAATAAAAAAATAAAACAAAAAGGTAATAAAAATGAAATTGACATTTCTCGGCGGAGCCGAAGAAGTAGGCAGAAGCTGCATACTCCTAAGCTCGGACCGAACAAAGATAATGATGGACTGCGGAGTAAAGATCGAACTGAAAAAGAACGAGTATCCGCAGTTGACGCAGAAGGAGCTCAAGGACGTGAAGGGCATATTCATAAGCCACGCGCACCTTGACCACTGCTGCTTCCTGCCGCACATATTCTCAATGGGATATACGGGCAAAGTGTTCTGCACAAAGCCGACATTCGAGCTATTGCAGGTGCAGGTTGCAGACTACATGCGATTGTCGAACCCTCCAGACGTGACAAAACAGGGACTCGAGCGAATGGTGAAGAGCTTCAAGATAATAGAATACAGAGCGCCGTTCAAGTTCGAGGACATGACTGTAGAGTTCCTCAAGGCTGGCCACATAGTCGGTAGCGCGCTGATCAAGATAACTGCAAAGGAAAAGGGCAGAGAGCGAACAGTCATCTACACTGGAGACATAAACCTGATGCAGTCAAAGCTGCTAGAGGGCGCAGACCTAGAAAACCTCAACGCAGATACTCTTGTCACAGAGAGCACATATGGAGGAAAGGACGACAACCATCCGAACGAAAAGGAGAACGCGCGCCAGATGGTAGCGAGCATAAAGAAAACCCTTCTCGCAGGAGGCAACGTCTTGATCCCGAGCTTCGCTGTGCAAAGGGCACAAGAGGTATTGGTATTCCTTGACGACTTCATGAATTCCGGGCAGCTGCCAAAGGTTCCTATCTACGTAGACGGAATGATAAACAAAGTCATGAGGATACACAGGCACAATGTGATATATTGCAAAAAAGAGATCCAAAGCAAAATACTGATGAGCGACTACGACCCTTTCAGAAGCGATAACTTCGTTGTCGTCGAAGAAAAGAGCACGAGAGGAAAAATAATCGAAGAACAGGGTGGCAGTATAATAGTCACGACCAGCGGAATGCTGACAGGAGGACCTGTCGTCTATTACCTAAAGAGGCTTGCCGGAGACCCTGCAAACAAGATGATATTGATAGGATACCAGGCAGAGGGAACGCCGGGAAGAGAACTCCAAGAGGGAAAGAAAGAAGTAGACTTCCACGACTCAAAGCTAAGGGTCAGAATGACCGTAGAAGTATTCCCGATGAGCGCACACGCAGACAGGAAGCAGCTCGAGTCGATCCCAAAGAAGATAAAAAACCTAAGAAACATCTTCATAGTGCATGGCGAAAAGCACAAGGCAGAGGCGTTGGCTGAATTCTACAGGCAGAAGCGCTACAACACCATTGTGCCGAAACTTGGAGAAGTGCACAACTTCTGAGATTCGACGATGCCTAAGCTTACGGCAAGACTTAAATAAACCTACGTGTAAGTGATACGTTAACCCTGTGGTGGAAAGAATGGCTAAACAGAAGACGGGCAGAGGGAAATACTCGAAAGAAATAGAGGAAATAAGGCGCCTTAGAGACCTCAACAGCATACTCAAGGCAGGAGACCTGGAGAACGCGCTTCTCTCGAATTCTGCAAAGGAGAGCGAGCCAATGAATGAGAATGTGCTCGACGACCTTCTGCAAAATGCGAACAGGGAAGAGCGTGCAGGAGGAAGAAGCCTTGAGGAAATAGAGAAGCTGACAATGGGAAGCGTAGCAGGAACACCTTCAAAGAAAAGCGCAGGGTCCGCAAAGGCAAAGAGAACAGCGAAGAAAACAATGAAGAGTGCGAAGAAGAAAGGAAGAAAGTGATTTAGTTGGCACTGCCCGTCACAGCCATAATCGGCAAGTCACACATTGAAGAAAAGAATCCTGTTTCTATGGCAAAAACAATGTGGCACAACAGCTTCGGGTTAAAAGATTTCCTCAGAAACGTCTTCGACGGCGATATAAAGATAAGAATAACAGATTCAGCCTAATTCTCTCGCTAGCACAAGGGCTAAATAATCTAACTCTAACAATACTTTTCATCTGGGCTCTTGGCTCAATGGTAGAGCGCCCGCTTTGCAAGCGGGAGGTTGCGGGTTCGATTCCCGCAGAGTCCACTTATTTATTATCGATCTTTACGACGACTACTGTCCTGTCGTCTGTTCCAGAAGCAGACTTCATAACAATGTCTACAATGTCTTGCGGAGTCGCATTTTCCTTTGCAAGTGCTTCCAACACCTGTTCTATCGAGAAACCGAGCACCTTTTCCGGATTAACTTTTAAAATTGGATCATAACGCACCTTGTATGACTTCGATACATCTAGTTCGAGTGCGTCTGCCTCATGCTTTGTAAGCGCAAGGTACTCAATGCCATCGGTGCCGAGCACTATATAGTCGCCAGCCTTGACCTGTCTCGTCGCCGTGTGCACTTCTATGTTAGGTGCGCTTGGCCTTCCAAGCATTTGCGTAAGAAGGGAAGCGTCTTTCTTGCTGTTATCGAGTACACCTGCCATTTCGAGCTTTCCTCCACTTATGAAATAAGCCGGGCTATCACCCACATTAGCGAATGTTACCTTGTCTCCATTTATGCTTGCAGCTGTGACTGTCGTGTTTCCCACTTCCGACCCATCACGATTGACCTCAGCTAGCAATTTTTCTTGCAATCCTTTTATCGAATTGCCAATATCCTTTCCATCAAGCTTGTATTCACCAGCCAGCGCTTGTTTTGCATAAACAGCAGCAAGACCGCCATTTCTTGAAACACCACCAGGCCCCTGTGAATTAGATACTCCGTCGAAAACAGCCAGCAGTTTCAAAGATGAATCTATAAGTATATCATCTTCAGTTTTCTGGTTTCCCTTGCTTGTGACGTGCTTCGGCCCGCCGCTCGTCTTTCCTGCCACTACTGCTTTCAAATTCGTCCCTTCAATATCGAATCGCCATGCAGCTTGCGGAATTCTTATAGTGTTCGGTGCTGCAGATGTACCTTTCTCTTCTGTTTTGACAGGAGCAGCTTCTGCCTGCTGGCTCAAGCGGCTTCCTCCGGGTGTCGGTATTCGTATAGGCCTTGTAGCATCTATGCCTGCGGCCTCCAAGTTAACTGGAACATCATCGCCCATACATCCATCCATATAGTATATTACGCCTTAAATAATATTTAAAGCTACCGCTGTGCAAATATCATGTGGAGATGAAATGAAGTTCGACAAGCTTGTGCGAGACAAAATTCCGGAGATAGTCCAAAACGGGCAAGCCTCTGAAGACACACGCAGCCTACGCCACGGCTTCGAGCTGCCCGATGGGATACTGGTGGCTGTTCACGAATAACTGCATATTAATTAATATCAGGTAATGCTAGTACCAAATACTGGACGGGCTTTACGTAACACGCAGGAGCTTCGCAGAGTCCACTTGTGATTTTATGACACTGAAATCCGAACTGCCAAAAAGCAGAGGAAAGGTAATCCCACAGGCTGAGTGGCGCATTGCGCAAATAGACGATATGTTGAGCGCTCTCGATTTCTTTTTGAATCCAAACGCCGAAAATCCTGGCTGGAATTGGAGCAAGCATATTTATCAGACCTATCCGGAATTAGAGGAAAGGCTTCGCCGGTTGTCTGGAACAGCGGCACGCAGAAAAGCCGAGCGCGCGTTTTTCGAAGAGGTTTTAGTAGTCGAGCATGCCGGCTTGGAAAAATCACTAGAACAATACCGACGAGAATGGGGCAAACTAAACGACGGAATAATGAGGGCACTGGAGGAGGTGGTGCAGACGAAGTGGTCGGAAAAGGACAGAAAGATTTCTGCATTGGTTTCTCCGCTCCCATTGTGTCCAAGATACCTGGATTCAAGGACATTCCTGATCAACTACCGGTTTAGCCCATCCGGAGCAGTCGCGACCTCTATACATGAGATCCTGCATTTTATCTATTTCAAGAAATGGAAAGAGATATTTCCAGAAGCAAAAAGGGAAGAGTTCGATTCGCCGCACTTGGTCTGGAAGCTGAGCGAAATGGTGCCCTCGATTGTCCTTGGCGACCCGTGCGTCCAGGCTGTCTTCAAGTGCGACTTCAAAAGCCACGAAATATACCATCATACTACAATCGATGGAAGGCCCTTGCTGTCCCGCCTGCAGGAAATCTTTGATGAAAGAACCGACTTCGCCGATTTCTTGAAAAAATCATGGAAATTTGTCAATGAAAATAAAGAAGATATTCCTTAGCTATATGCTTATTAAGCCGCAACAAAAGATTATATGGAGATGAAATGAAGTTCAATAAGCTTGTGCGAGACAAAATTCCTGAGATAGTCCAAAAAGAAGGAAAGACTCCGAAGACACACGTAGCCGACGATGCGGAATACGAAAAGAGGCTTCGCGAGAAACTTAGAGAAGAGGCAGCGGAATATTATGCAAGCGGAAGAGAGGAGGAACTCGCCGACGTCCTCGAAGTTGTGCATGCGATCTGCAAGGCAAAGGGCACATCGGTCTCAAAGATCGAGGCAATACGCATAAAGAAAGCCGAGGAACGCGGCTCTTTTGACAAGAGGATAGTCCTTGACGGAGTTGAGTGAACTGATGAAATGCTTATAAAGCTTTTCAGTTAGTATCTTCTGAATTGGTGTTGCAATGGCAAGAAGAGCTAGGAGGAGAAGCGCCAAAATGGCTTCCAAAAAGATAGAGACAAACCACGAGCATTTTGTCAAGAAATCGTTCGTAGTATCAGTAATATCGGCAATTATAATTGCACTCGGCGTACTCAATCTATCGGTCTATGCGAGCGGAAGCGTGAACGCTCTCGCTGCAGAGCTGTCGACAACATCGTTCTGGATTGCAGCAGTTGTGCTTATCGTCATAGCGCTTCTTGTCGACTACGCAAAGAGCAGCCTCAAGAAGGTCTTCTGGGTCGAGGACATATTTGGAGGAATCTTCGGTGCAGTGGTATACTACGCAGTGATATCATTCTTCGGAACATCGATATTCACAACCGCACCAGGATTTGTGATAGGCTATGTTGAGCTGTTCGTATTCTTCTACGTCGGCTTTGCAGTAGGCAGGGCACTCGACAACAGCGTGCTGAAGCCTGCAGGAATCAACATAAACTAACTCTCGCCCGCCTTAACAAACAGCAAAGGCTTTAAGCCTGTCTGGCGATAGAGGTATAGTGATACAATGGGTCTACTTCTAGATGGAGGCATAGCAGTTGTCGTTATCATAGTCGCGCTCGCGCTTGGTTACATACTGTTCTACAACGGGCTTATTTCAAAGAGAAACAGGGTACAGGACGCATGGGCGCAGATAGACGTCCAGCTCAAGAGAAGATACGACCTCATCCCAAACCTCGTGGAGACTGTCAAGGGCTACATGAAATACGAACAGGGAACGCTGACAAAGATAACTGCTCTCAGGGCTTCGATAATGTCGGGTTCTGTGCAGGACAAAGCACAGGCAAACAACCAGATAACGCAGGCGCTCAAGACGATCTTTGCGGTAGCGGAAAACTACCCGAATCTAAAGTCATCAGACACTTACAAGACTCTGCAGGACGAGCTTGAGAACACGGAGAACAAGATTTCATACGTTCGCACATCGTACAACGATTACGTTCTCGATTTCAACAATGCAATCCAGCAGTTCCCGGGCAATGTCATCGCTCAGAGAATGGGGTTCACAAAGGCGGACTTCTTCCAGGCTCCAGAGGAGGAGCGTGCAGCAATAAAAGTCGATTTGACTTCTGACAGCGCACAGCCTCCAATGGCACCAACGACGCCAAAGCCTCCTGCTCCGCCGAAAGCGCCAAAGACGCCGCCGAAACCATCAAAGCCGCAGTGATAAATAATGGCAAGCTTCTTTGACGAGATAGCAAAGAACCGCGTGACGTCTATTCTTCTGTTCTTGATATTCGGTGCGCTGTTCTCTGGAATAGTGTACCTTCTTGTTGTCCTTTTCGGAGGAGGGCTTTTCGGCCTTGCAGTTGGCACGGTAATAGTTGTAGCATACGCTCTGTTCGCCTACTCCATGGGCGACAAGATGGTGCTGGCGCTGTCAGGGGCAAAAGAGGTCACGCAGCAGCAGTATCCAAATCTCTACGACGTGGTAGAAGGCCTTGCATCAGCGAACCAAATCCCGGTGCCGAAGATTTACGTAATAAATGATCCGAATCCAAACGCCTTCGCTACCGGAAAGGGAAAGAAGGCATCTGCGATCGCAGTGACCAGCGGGCTTCTTTCAATGATGAACAAGAACGAGCTAGAAGGAGTGCTTGCCCACGAAACATCGCACATACTTGACGGCGACATACTTGTAATGATGGTTGCGATTGTCTTTGCAGGAGCAATCGGCATCATCGCAGCGCTTGTAAGAAACGCGCTCTGGTTCGGAGGATTCGGAAACAACAGGAACAACGGAGGCATTTTGGTGCTAGTCGCGATTGTTGTAGGCCTTCTTGCGCCGCTCTTTGCGCTTCTGATAAGGCTTGCGATTTCAAGAAGGAGAGAATACATGGCAGACGCGAACGGTGCGCGGATAATAAGAAACCCGAGCGCTCTTGCCAGCGCCCTCAAGAAAATTCAAGCATATTCTGCAAGCCCCAAGACTGCTCCAATGAAACACGCCAACGAGATAACGGCAAACCTTTACTTCTCAAGCCCGTTCAAGCCAAGAAGCATGCTGAACCTTTTCTCCACTCACCCTCCTATAGAAGAAAGAATAAAGCGGCTGGAAGCGATGTACTGATTATTTCCGAGCGAATGACTCTATCGAAGTTTGGCTCTTAGCCCTTTCTTGCGGGAGCATAACACAGGGCAGCAACTCTTTTGCAGGCTCTGCCACGTATCGCTCTATGTTGGCGCGTCTCCTGTCTCTTGGCCCCCTATCCCTCAATACTGGAGCCATGTCTGGCAGTGGATTGCCTGCAAGCGAGAGCAACGACATGTTAGGCCTTCCATGTGGCCCAAAATAATTTAGTTTGTAGAATTTCTTTGATTTGTGGCGACCACTTTCCTGGAGCGAATGCACATCTACAACGCACGGCTTTGTTTCTTCACCATGTTTTGCACGGCGAGCAGATTCATTTGCAACTCTCACCGATCTAAGCAGGTCTGTGTTGTCCAAAGACGCCTGTTTCCAATGTTGCGGGTCGACTTCGACCTTGACTATTCCGATAGGCGTTTCCATTATGTAAGAGCAAGGTCCGGCAATATAGCTCATGCCGTCTTTTCTGACAATCCCGTGGATTTTTGTCGCAGCTCTTACTTCAAGAGTGGCTTTTGTCTCCTTGACTCTTTCGGGAATCAGGTCCTCGACATTGAAGGAGCTTACAGGTCTTGTTTTTACTTTAGGCTTTGATGAACCTGACCTGAATTCTGTTACAATATGGTGCACTTGCGGCACGCGTGACCTCGTACCGGCTTCTGCATGGAAATTAGTTTCCCCAACAAGTTCTCTAGTCGCGGCAGACAAAGCCATTTTTACACCCTCCTCTAGAACAAACCTGACAAAGTATTTATATGCTTGGCGAAGTCGTGTTTATCGCATTTCAGTTCCACGACGTATCAACGACGTCAAGGCGGGCTTACTAGGTGAGAGCCGATTGCGTTCAGTCCAACGTAGCCGGAAACAAGGCTTGCTCCAAACAGGAAGAGCCAGAAGATTGCGAGGCAGATGTGCCAGCCTATCCAAGGATTCTTCTGGAGGCCAGGGAGGCGATCTGCAATAAGCGACACTGGATATGCAAATACCCCCGCTATTCCATAAGCGAAATACATTCCAAGAAGGGCGATGGGCGCCTGTGTCAAGCCTATGCTGTAGCCCTGCCAGCCGTAGAGCAGTGTCATAATTCCAACCAGCAAGCCAAGGAATCCGGCATACTCGAGGCGAACATTGAAGCGTATCGACATCGCAAATGCGAGGACCACCATTCCGAATGCTACCATAGGGTCATAGAAGAGGATGTTGTAGCTTCCAGGAAGAGGCCACGTGAACTGCCCCCAGATACCCATCAGTATCAGATATGCGCCGACAATGGCCATTGGTGCCATGGCGCCGAGGAGATGTTCTCCATAATCTTTCTTCCTGCTCCTATAGACGAAGTACATCGAAGTGATTGTGTAAAGCAGCAGAAAGCCAGCAAAGCTGAGCGAAAACAGAGAGAAGGCGAGGTTGTCTATGAACACCATGGAATCACACAGACACATGTCTCAGAAGGCTTTTAATCATTTTCACTTATACAATAACATGGTAATAAAGCAGAGAGGCAGGTCCGGCCAGTCCGCAATGGAATATTTGATGACATATGGATGGGCAATTCTGGTTATTGCTGTTGTTCTTGCAGTTCTGTTTCAACTCGGAGTTTTTTCAGGCGGAAACTTCACGCCAGCGGCACAGGCAGGTTCGTGTGAGGTGCAAATGACCGCGGCTGGATCTTCTTTAGTGGGAGAGTGCCAAGGGCAACTGCCAGAGTATGTCGGTAGCATGACAGGAAGTGGCTACATCACAGTCGGTACTGCATCAAACTTGAATCTGGTTGGATCTCTAACAGTATCTGCGTGGGTCAATCTAAAGTCGATAGAGAATGCAGCTATCTACGACCAAAATCACTGCAACTCGCAATATGAAATGTATTTTGATAATGTCGGCCCGTATTTTAATATGGAGGTCGCAAATAGCCTGGGTTCTTACTGGGCACAAGACAAAACATCATATCCTACTAATACGTGGATATTTGTAACTGGGACTTTTGACGGTTCTCTTGCAAAAACATATGTAAATGGAGTGCAGGAAGGCACACCAAGTGGGGTTTCCGGTCCCCTGGTAGGGCATTCCGGCGGAACGGGGTACATAGGATATTTGAACGGCTGTGGCTACGATTTTAAGGGCTACATGGCAAATGTGCAACTCTATAATACTTCACTATCGACAAGCGAGATACTCGCACTTTACCAGGAGGGGATTGGAGGGGCACCGGTACGTCCCCAGAACCTTGTGGGGTGGTGGCCACTAAACGGAAACATGAATGATTATTCTGGAAACAATAACAATGGGCAGATAGTGGGCAGTGGAGTGTCCTACACCAGCTCATGGCAAAGCGGCTACACTGCACCCTAATCAAACTGCAGGAATGGAATCGAATCTCTGTATAAGCATTGCAACCGATGTTACTCCTTCGTACCTCTTTATCGTCTTCTTTCTCAGTTGCGTGAATAGCTTCTCCGTTTCTCTATATGCCTTTACAAACTCCTTCGGCTTTATCTCAAGCCCTGCATACCAGTTCGAGAATTCGTAGAACGTGTCGCCGATTTTCTTTATCTGCTCATTGACCGCATCGACTTCGCCTGCATGCATTATCTTCCTCGCCTGCAGGTCTCTAAGCGCGTTTAGTATCGTGGTTTTTTTTGATAATGGAGGTGTGGACATGTCTCCGGAAGCTGAGTATATCCCCGATTCTTCTCTATCCAGAGCGATTCCGCGCGCCTCTAGCATTTCTATCTTTTTTTGAAGTGCCGTTTCGTTGGCGTAATATTCGTTTATGCGGTTCAGATAGTCCATCATGACTTTGTACTTGTTCTCCAATGACGGGAGCGTGCTCCTTCGTGCGCTCATCTTTCTCTGGATCTCTGGATTTTCTGCGCCCTCGCGTATCGGCAGAGCCCTAGAGTCGAGAACTACCTCTTCCTCGAGCGAGAGAAGCTTCTTTCTGGCTGCAATTGGTCCCTCGTCAAATAGGGTCTCTTCTATTTCCCTCTCATCATTTATCTCAGAATCAAATATCTTTCCCATGAGCGCGAGTTGGCCGTTCTTTATTTGCTCTATCAGCATCTTCATCCTCACGTTCTTGTTTCTTACTGCAATCAACCTGTTTTGATGCGTGCATTTTTCATCAATCATCATTTCCTTCATTGCAGCGAATCTTTCATAATCGGCAACAGACTTGTCGAACTTGAGAACCTGCAGGTACATGGTTCGAAGATACTCCCTGTGCTTTTGCGCAAGCTCTTCTAATCTTAAATATTCTGCCTGCTCTCGAGTGAACATCTCCAATCTGTCAAGGAAAAGAGCCTGCTCTTTCTCAACCCTCCCGATGTGCATCGTGTCTGTGAATTCAGCGACACGTCTCTGAATTACGCCAAGCCATTCTACTGCCATGCTTTCCACCCCTTAAAACGATAATGAATGTGGCGCGTTCGCGTATATAAGGAAAGAACAGCAAGCGACATTTGTCTAACTTAATTAGCGGAAATTAAGTTAAGCTTTTATAGATAGGCTTACAAACTTCTTGCAGCTGTTTTCTATGTCGACCGTGAGGGCCATGACTGGAGGAAAGATACTCCCATATCTAGCATCTATTGCAGTTGCATTGGTGATAATATTATATTTCCAATCGGTCTACTCGCCGGCGCAGCCTACTGTGCTGATGCGATTCAACTACTCGCAGCAGACAGGCTATGGATACATCATCAACACGCTCCCGTACGCTATAAACGTGAGCTCGATCTACTGCAAGACATCAAGCGGCACAAAAGAGGAGTTCAATACGAAGCTAGACCACTCGCTGCAGCCCGGATCGAACACATTCATGACAGTCTCAGTCGACAATTCGATGGAAACGTTGCCGCAGAGCTGTGGAGGTTGGGGGGTCCTCTACACCAAAGGCATACTCAACACGACTCCGAACAACAGCCCCGTGTATGTGCAGACGGGCTCTAACACATTCAAAATAGAGAACGGCACGACATAGTGTTCACATGGCTCATTCTTATCTTGTCTACTCTGACAAAAGGTTTGCAGAAAATGCTTTGAAAGAGCTAGGCGGAAAGCCAGTTCCGTTCGCAGGCAAATTCTTCATCACGAAGAGCAGCGCGTCGAAGGCGAAGACGCTCGAGAAAGCAAAACGCAGCACGTTCACAGAATGGGCTGCGCCGATTGTAGGAACTGCAAAACTAGGCAAGAGCTACTCGCAATTGATAAAAACCATCGCAAAACTGCTGAAGAAAGACGACACGTTCACCATAGAAGTAATAAACTCAAGAGACATCTCCGGCACAAACGCCAAGTCGATAGAAGTTCTTCTTGGGACAGAGCTTGAAAAGAAAGGCTTCGTTGCGGATCTAAGAAACCCGTCACTGTTCCTCTACGTAATTCTTCAGAAGGGCGAAGCTACAATCTGTGCACTAAGTGCATCGGACGATGCGCCGAAGGTGCTGGACGTCTTCAGGGCGGACAAAAAGATTGATGATAAACTGAACCGCGCGCAGCTTAAACTCAAAGACGCATTCGAAAGGTTTCCAGTTCCGAAAAAGATAGGCACCGCTCTCGATCTAGGCTCTGCGCCAGGCGGATGGGCGGCATATCTGTTAAAGAAGGGAATGAGAGTCGTCGCAGTTGACAATGCACTTCTAGAATACGACTCAATCAGCGCAAAAGCGGTGATAGCCGCAAAGAAGCAGTATCTGGCGCAGACAAAAAAGCTCGCATCGAAGTTTTCCACAAAGCCAAACGTTGTAAACATCAACGGCATTCCAAAGGATTTCCGGCTTCTTCACATAAGACTTCGCGCAGGCGAGCTGAAAGCGAAGCAGCTCACGAAAATCGGTGGAGTAGACATGCTGACAATCGATATGAATATATATCCTAGAGACTGCGCAGGCATCGCGAACGGGCTCGCAGATAGCCTTAATAAAGGAGCGTGCCTGATTATGACAATAAAGCTGATGACTCCGAACGTCGACAAGCACATAAAGAATGTCGAGAAGACATTGTCAAAGAAGTACACATCAAGGATTATCAAGAAATTGCCGCACAACAGAATGGAGCTGACGCTTTTTGCAGTAAAGAAGTGATATTATGATGCCGAACATGGATCCACGCGCAATGAAAAATATGCTTTCTAAGATGGGGATCAAGACAACAGAGATAGATGCACTCCGAGTAGTGATAGAGTGCGCAGACAAGAACATCGTCGTAGAAAGCCCACAGGTAACAGAGATAGCGGCGCAGGGCTCGATAAGCTACCAAATAGCCGGCAGCGTCAAGGAAGAGCCGAAGGATATGGATGTCGATATAACTGATGACGACATCGACACAGTGATGCAGCAGACCGGCGTGACCGACAGGGAAAAGGCGAGAGAAGCGCTCGAGAAGTCGAACGGCGACATCGCCGCTGCGATAATGCTGCTGAAAGGCTAATAACTTACATTTTTATTGTTTCATTTTGTATCGATTAGCATGGCGAACCAGAAGTCTGCGCAGTCTGCGATGGAATACCTTATGACTTATGGCTGGGCCATTCTGATTATTGCAGTCGTTCTCACTGTGCTGTTTCAGCTTGGAGTGTTAGGTGGCTCTAATTTCGGCAATTATGCAATAGCGGGAGCATGTCAGGTGCAGAAGACTACTTCAGGTTCCTCGTTAGTAGGCGAATGCCAAGGTCAGCAACCGAGGTTCGTTTCGCAATTCAATGGCGCAGCGGCTGTAGTAACCATCACCGGAAGCAATGCTATAGGCAATCTTCCAAATGGCGTTACATGGTCGATATGGTACATGATTCCGACGTCAGCAAGTGGCAGTTTTGGTTTGGTAAACCAAGCTTCTAGAGATTATATAGATTTTTATTTCAACTCGCCGACTAATATAAGATATGAAATTGGCTATGTTGGTCATTCTTGCAATTTTGTGGCGCAAGCTGGGACTTCTCAGACTGCAGGAGTATGGCACAATGCAGTTTTGTCATACAATCCAACAAGCAATGTTCTGTCGGGCTATCTCGACGGAAAATCCGTAGGTAATACTTGTAGTCCAACCCTCTCGTTCACTAGCACCGCAACGCAAATTCAGCTTGGGGTATATGCCGGATATTTCAACGGGCAAGCATCAAACTTCCAAATTTACAATACCTCTCTGTCTGCAGCGGAAATACAGGGACTCTACCAAGAAGGAATAGGCGGAGCACCTGTGAGGTCACAAAATCTAGTTGGATGGTGGCCGCTCAACGGCAATTACAATGATTATTCAGGAAATAACAATAACGGGCAGATAACTCTTGGTAGTACCGGGTTCACGTCATCGTGGCAGAGCGGCTACACCGCGCCATAGCCTAGTTATAGCATTTGTAATTCGGCGGCACCAGAATCGAGAAGTTCTGAGAGCTGTAGATCAGTTTTGCGTAGCGAGTAAGATTTGTAAGCACTGGAGTGTCCGTGGCAGACGTCCAATTGTGGAAGACCACAATAGGGTATTTTGTCACGTTCGGGTTTATGTCGAACTGCGAGAACGCCTTAACGTTGTCATACAGCATGAACATCCAGTCATTCGTCATAATGTCACAGTTTCCGTAACCAAGCGAAGAGAGCTCAGATGCGGCATTGCCGAACATGCTGCTGTATATGTTCAACTTGTACGGAGAAAGGCTGGTCTGCCAGACAACATACATTGAAACTATCAGGAGAATCATCGAAAGCACGGCAGCAGTAGCAGGCAAATTAATCCTTGAATACTTCTTCATGTTGTTCAGCGCCACGGCGACGATTATTGCTGCTGATGTGCCAAGCAGATATCCGTATCGTGCCTGCGTGAACATGTTGTAGTATGGCCCTATCAGCAATGTTGCAATTACTGACAGAACAAAGAAGACTGCAAGTATCGAATACAGATACAGTTTATCGTCGTTGTATAATTTTGCGAGCGGCCTTGCTCTTTCGAGAAGCTTCTTCGCCGATTTGACCACCGCTTTTCTGTTGCCGTAGGTCAATGCAAAACCAGCAATAACGAAAACTATCGGATAACTTAGCACAAAAAGGTATGCAGGAGCGCTAATCGAAAACGGTCCTGCGTTGTTGCCTGCTATCATTTCCGAGAGTTGATAGCTTGTGAAAGGTCCACCCATGAAAAATACTTGGTTGAAAACCAGCCACGGCAGAACGGCAGCAACGAACAGAATCGAAGCATAAATGATTTTCTTCGGCTTCACCAGCAGAAGAATCATCGGCACAAGTATCAGCGTAGGATATTTTCCAAGTGTTGCAAGCCCAAGGAAAAGCCCAAACCAGGGACTCCTTCTTGCAAGGAAGCCGAGTCCGACGAGGAGGAATATTATCGACACCATCTCTTCGCTGCCAGGCTGTATTGTCATGTACAAAAGATAAGGGCTCAACATCAGAGCGAAAAGCAAAAGGCTGTCCATCTCGATCTTTTTTGCAAGGAAACGTATCGCAAGGACATACGCAGCGAAAAGGATTGCAATGTATACGATTATGGTCGCATTGCTGCCTACAAAAAGGTATATCGCCGCCATCGCGAATCCTGCAATCGGTGCTCTGTATGATTCAAAGTAGAAAAGCACATTCTGGTTGAGCGTGTTGCACTGAAACGACAGCAGGCAGGTGTAGAATGCTGGGTTAGAAAGGCTTCTTCCGTTCAGATAATGGGCAACGAGGTCCCAACCGGGACCGTTGACAGAATAAAGAAGCGCAAATGCAACAGCAGCAATGATTACCAATGCAGCTATCAGCATTGTATCGGTCTTTACCATCAGACCATCTACTTTCCAATGTTCACGTTGTATGCCTGTGCATATGGCACGCCTTCAACGCTCATCACATTACTCTTTTTTATCATCTTTGTCTCAAGTGCGATTTCGACCGATTCCTTTCCGACAATATTGATTGAATGCCACTTCTTTATCATCTTGATGAACTTCACAGCTTCTTCCTTGCTCATCTTGTCTCCGATGTAAAACGACTTGTAATTCTTTACATCGATGAGAACCTCGCCCTCCTCTAGGATCTTGTCTACTACGCTGAAGTCGCACATCGCTACCATCGCGCCGTATTCGGTGTCGTGCACCTTTAGGTAGATCAAGGAATCAACCATACTTGTACAGGAATACAGTTGTCAATGCGTAGAGCACTCCGTACCAGCCAAGCCATATGCTGCCCGCGAAGTTTGACTGTGTAAGAGCTATGTAAGCTAGGCCGAACATGAAGCCAGAGAACGCTATCTCCGTCTTTGTGCTGTAGAGCTTCGAGATCAAGCTGTTCTGGTTCACTTTTATTATCTTAAGCCTGTTCCAGTTTGTTCCAGGGTTATGGCTCTTGAAGAATGTTGCGATGGCTGCCTTTGTCCTCACAAACGCAAGCGCGTAGTTGAGCAGGAACACCATGAAGCCCTTTGACCACGAGTTGAAATACACCTTTGTCAAAAGCGTTGGAGTCAACAACGACAAAGTGAACGCGAAGAATCCAAGCAGCTCAAGGTCAAGCTGCAGCTGGTTCTGAGTGAAGAATGAAAAGATGTCGATGTGCGCGAAAGGCACAGATGAAAACACTATGCCGACTGAGATTAGCGTGAAAAGTATGAGCACAACTGATATGTAGTTGAGCCCGAATCCATGGGTGTAGTAGTCAAGGCTTGAGAACGGCGATCTTCCAGAGAGGAAACCTCTCTTCTTGTAAAAGTAGCTTATGAACTGCGTGTCACCGTAATTGTAGCGCCACTGCTGCCTTGTAAGCTCTGTGAATGTTTTGATCGGTCTTCCGAGTGCGTAGACCTTTGGAACATAAAGGCTCTTCCAGCCGTGTGCATCTGACTCGAAGCTGAAGAATGTGTCCTCGATCACATATTCTGGAAATCCTCCGACGTCGATGATTGCATTCCTTCGTATCAGAGCGCACGATCCTGCAAACACTGCGGTGTTGTTCATAGCCCTTGCAGGTTGTATGAATTTGAAGAAGAATGCGTCGAATATGTCGACTGTGTTTGAGAAGAATGAACCAGGCGCGTATCTCTTTTCCGTTTGGACGTAAGCGAGTTTTTCATCCTGGAAGAATGGAAGAAGGTCCATTACCAGATTTTTGTCCTGAAGGAACTCGTCTGCGTCAAGAATGCAGACAAAATCCTCTTTTGACTTGTTCATTGTAACGTTTGTGAGCGCTCCTGCCTTGTAGCCCTTTCTGTCTTCTCTGTGGATGTAGTTTATTCCATTTTCTTTGCATATTTTCTGCATCGATTTCTGAATAGATTGATCTGTAGAGTCGTCAGCCATGTAGAACTTTATTTTGCTCTTCGGGTAGTTCATCTTCTTGAGCTCTTTCATGTTCTTTTCTACCATGTCGACTTCTTCATTGAACACCGGCACAACCACAGCAACTGTTGGGTACTTCACGATCGGCATCAGCTTTGCCTTTATGTCAGCAAGGTATTTGTCGTAGAAATACGACTTGTAGTACCATATCGAGGCGTAGATGTTGAAGAACCCTGCCACCAACGACAGGAATGTGAAAATGCAGGCCAAAAGGAATATGTACGGGCTTGTCGCTACGTAGAAAAGATATATCGAGAACCCTACTCCTGCTACAGAAAGCACAGTGAAAAGCAATACGGTTAGCATTCGTCCTGTGAAAAGCTTATCTCGTAATCCGTTCATAATATCCTTTAGCGAAAATGGTTAGCTAGTTAGCTATTTATATCTGCAGCTAACTATTTAACCTCAGCCTTAAATAGATATTGTTTGGCTAAGGATCTGCCCCTTCTCTTACATGCCAGGGTGGCAGAATCCGGTAATGCACCGGTCTCGAGTTTGCAAAATTGCGAGAGCTGATTAGTGATGCAGCGGGCAAACCGGCGCCCTTCGGGGCTTTAGGGTCCAAATCCCTACCCTGGCGTTTCTTTTCAATGGAATTTTTATAACTTTGCAACTATTCTTAACTGTGATAACATGGCAGCACCAGGAGGTGCAGCGGCAGCAGCCGCGGCATCTGGAGGAATGTCCACACCGTTGATAATCGGCGCAGTTGTGGTTATAATAGCGATAGTCGCAGGAGCTGCGCTTTTGCTTTCGCACGGGCCGTCAAGCACAAACCACACTGGCTCAAGCAGCAGCGGAACCGGCTCAGGCACAGGCTCAGGCGCATCAGGCACTGGAAGCAGCGGAACAGGAACTAGCCCTGGTTCAAGTTCTACCAATGCGAACTGCGGTCCAGGCAACTACTGCCTAAGCCAGAGCGAGATGGCTTCGCTGATGGGAGGCACCGGAGGAAACTACTCCGCAGTATACGGAGACAAGTCAACATACCTTGCACAGGCGTTTGCATATGCTGGCCAGTCATCCACGAACACGATTGCGTTATTCAACAATGTGACTGGAGTCTACTTTGTAGGGTACAACCAGACTAACAAGACTGCCCAGAGCTCTTCGTCTGGCACCTTTACACTGGAGCTAGTGCTAACGTCTCCGAACGCACAGGATGCGCAGTGGCTGTACAAGAACATGATTAACGGAACCAGCAACGGCGGCTTCAACGCCACAAATGCAACGCTCGGCGGGCTTACCTACTCTTATGTGGGCGTTTCAATGCCGCCATCCGGCGGGGTCTCGTTCAGCGAATCGCTGCTCTATGGTCATAAGGACAATGCCGCAGTGTTCGTCTGGTCCTTTGGAAAGACTATCGACCAAACTTCGCTTGCAACGGCAATATCTGGAGACATACCATAACGGTATCTCATTTTATTTTTTATTTTTTATTTTTCTTCTTTTTTTCCCTTCTTCTTTTTATCCAATCTTGCTTTGTACAGAAGCTTTTAATCTGCGTATTCTAATAAGACTAATGCAGTGGGACTAGCCATGGCAGTAACAAAGCACAACTACCACAAGATACACGACGAGGTTAGGGAAACCTATCAAAACCACACAAGGGCGGAGTTCCACAGGCTCACAAAACAGCATAATTTGAAGAGCTATCTTGAATTCTACACCACTATGCACTATCTCAGGAAATATCTGCCGAAAGGAGGCACAATACTCGACGCGGGCTCTGGCCCTGGCAGATACTCTCTGGAGCTAGCGCGAATGGGATACCATGTTGTAGCCCTCGACGCAGCGGAGAACAGCATCAGATTCCTTGAGCAAAGGGCCCGCAGGCTTGGATTGTCAGACAAAGTGCAAAAGACAGTCATAGGAAGAATAGAAGATCTTAGCATATTCGATGACAACCAATTCGATGCAGTGCTCTGTCTGGGTGGACCGCTGTCTCACATCATGGAAAAGAGGCTCAGGCAAAACGCAGCACGAGAGCTGCTGCGCGTAGCAAAAACCGGCGCACCGGTGTTCGTGTCTGTGATGTCGCTATTGGCTACAGTCAAGGGTTTCCTAAAGCTTTTCCAAAACGAAGTCACTGCTCCGTATGTCAAGAGCTTCATGGAAGACGGCGACTATGTATGGCCGCACCTTTACGGCTTCACGCATTTCCATGGCTTCAAGCCTGAAGAGCTCAGTGCAACTTTTGCAGGAAGGCATTTCAAGCAGCTCGCGCTTGTCAGCCTTGAAGGCTACGGCAGCTATGAAACTGAAGATTTGAAGAGGCTACACAGAAACAAGAGGAGATGGAACGCATGGCTGCGCCTCCACGTAGCGGTATCGGCAGAGCCTTCGATAGTCGGAGCAAGCGAACACATGCTGCTTATCGGCAGAAAGACCTAGCCTAATCGCTACTTTTATATATCCGCAGAATCAGATTGCAAGCATGTCGAGCCAAGCAAAGGAAGCAACTCCAACACGCGTAGGCCATCTGATATACGGGCCGGACGGCCACAGAAGGTGGGCTTACCTGAGAAAGGGGTCTCTCGACCACAACGCCCTGAAGGAATCATACATGCGCTCCTATGCTGTGGTGGAAAAGCTGGTTGACTGGAGCCTTTCGCCGCAAGGACATGTCGACGAACTTACACTGTTCTACCTTCTTGAACGGAATATGCACAGAGCGCCTGAGCATTCGCAGATATTGGGAGAAGCGATACGATATTGGATAACAAAACTCTGCGCTTCCGATGTTGTAAGGGATCTAGATCTAAGGATCGACATTGCAGGCGAACGCGACGCAGAATTCTACAAGGAGTTCGGAAGCGAGATAAACCCCGCGATCGAATCAGTAAAGTCGCACAAGGGCAAGAAGATCCACATACTGGCTCCTTACGACGGAAGCGTTGAACTTCAGCGAGCGCTTCTTAGGTGCAAAGAGAAAAATCTTGAGCCAACGTTCGCGAACCTGTCGCAGAACTGGAGCATACCTCCAGTAGATCTATTTCTTAGAACAGGCCAGCCGTTCGGTTTCAACAACCTTTCCGATTATTATCCTGGCATAGAACGCGCAAGATTGATAAGCACTCCAACATACCCGCAGGAACTGACAAAAACCGAGTTCGATGGCATAATACGCCAATTTCTTGCACTGAAAGACAGCATAAAGAGGGTTCTGGCAAGCGAAAACGCGACAAGCTACTAATCATTTATTACCTAGCACAGAAGTATCATCATGGAAGAGAAAGGAAGATTCACGAGAACAAAAGAGAATTTCACATGCGTGCACTGCGGAGAAGAGGTGGAGGGGACAGGATTCACCGATCACTGCCCGAAGTGCCTATACGGCCTTCATGTCGACGTAAATCCCGGAGACAGGATGTCTGACTGCAAAGGCGTGCTTGTTCCGAAGAGTGTGGTCCACGACCGGGGAACATACATAATAACATACCAATGCCAGAAGTGCAAAGCCAGAATCAAGATGAAATCTGCAAGCGGAGACAACGCGGAAGAGCTAGAGCGGCTTCAGAGCATGACTAGCCTTTCATGAACTCGTTCATGAGCACTGTTGCGTACGATCCAGACGGCAATGAAAACTTGAATATCGTGTTGTCGCCGTCTTCTTTGTGTTCGAATCCGATATACGGCGCGAACATGACTCTATACGTACCCTTGCAATTCAGCTCTGGCATGCTCTTTACCTTGAACATATCCTGCGTTACTCCAAGTTCGTCAAGTATTTTCTTCTGTGCATCATTGGCTGGCTTGTCATAACCAACCAGCATGCTGACGGCCATGTTCCCTTTTCCTTCTTTCACGGTGTCGAAATCCGGGAAACCAAAACTGTTTGTTGCGCAGCGCAAATCTCCGTCGACAGGAGTCAGCAGCCCATCACCGACACGCGCCTCCAGCTCTTTGTTGAATATGTAGGATTCTACAGAGTGCACGAACATAAGCGCAATTGTCCTCGGAAGCCTTCTTATCGCTCCTGCAAAGTCTGTTGGCACTCTTGCCAGATGCTCAAGAAGAAGCCGCTCGTATCTCAGGTATTCCGGGAAATAACCAAGCGCAGCCCTGAAGTCCTGTTCTATTTCAAGCTTTTTTCTAGCTGCAACTGCATCTTCATTGGTTTCGTTTGTAGTGTTTGTCAGGAACTGCATAGCCGCCTCTTTGAAATCGCCCTTCATTATGTTTACTCCGATGGTTATGTTGTTGTCCCTATTTCCGAATCGCTGTCCACCGAAGTAATTTGGAAATATTCCGTTGAGCTCGCCGTTTATTTTGTCGGCGTTTTCTATGTTGTGCGCACCGACAACCTTTATTGTAAACCTATTTCCCATAAGCTCTCCCATTTTTACAGGGTCATTGCTTGGCCACGCGCCATTTATTGTTATGTCCTTGACATGCCCCATCATCAACTGCTCCGGCTTTACCTTGAAGACGCTGCACAACTGTGTAGTCACTGCGGCTTTGTCCTTTGTCCCTGCGAAGCCCATCGACTTTATTCCGTGATTGTGCCGCTTTGCCAATGCTCTCAATGCCTGCGCAGTGTTCCAGTCCCTCTTCTGCATCACAAACATGGTGAATCTTGCTCCCTCTTCTGCGCTTTCGAAGCCGAGCTCGCTCGCAGTATACTGTTTATTGAGCTCGAGGGCAATTCCATTCTTCGTTATCTCCTCTACCACGAAGTCGTCAGGAGCGCTCTTTATCGTGCCTCCTATCCCACTGGTTTTAGAAAGAGCCCGGAGCATAGTATCAGCTATTTATTCATTAAGGATTTCATTCTATTATATGATATTCTTATTATTAGCGTTTCTAGGCGCGCAATGCCCTAGCTATTACTATTACAACTCCAGCGCAGGCGCATGCACACCACAGATAATATCGTCGGCATGCCCGCCGAACTACCCCGACTCTCCGGTATATTTCACTTGTGGAGGGTCAACAGACATCTGCGCCGGCAACTCGAATTACACTTTTACTGGAACGCAATGCATTCTTGTTTCCTCGCCAAGCAAGCAAAATCCGATCACGGCAATAATAAACGAAATCCTGGCGTACCTGCAAAAGCTGTTCTTCTTCTGAATACTCCGTGTTGGACACGCGTCTAATACAACAGGGTTATATAAATATCACTTCACCTTCATCATTATTCGTAAAAGGCGACGAGATGGAGAGAAATAGAATAGGACCAATGGACCAAACGCCAGAAGGGCCAGAGACAAGAAGGCCACACCCTCCGATGCCGTTCGACAACAGGAGCGCATTGAGGGCACTAAGGCGTTAGTCCACAGAATCTAGGCTTCAAGCCTAGCTGTGCAGTCAGCGAGACCCGAAAGAATCCGAAGAGTACTTAACTCTCATTGTCGTTATCTCCTCCATGAAGAAAATAATGCTTCTAGCATTGCTGCTTGCACCATCGATTGCGCTAGCTCAGTCGTCACAGCAATCGATCGCATGCATAGTTCCAAGGGGATTCAATCAATTAAACGTATCTGCGGTAAACGATACTGTGCATTCGATAGCTTTTTCTGAGGTATGCTCAAGGTATCTGTATAAAATAAACACCAATTCTTCCACGATAGGCATAGCGATAAACAACGGCACCCCGAGCAACATAACCTCGTACTTCAATGTCCACTTCGTAAACGTGAGCTACATCAGCGGCCGCGGCTCTGTGACAATCCCGAAATTCAATTACTCTTATGCGCTCAACGGATCAGAGCTTTCTATGCTACAAAATGACGCCAATTGCCAATTCGGAAACTGGCAGGATCGCTCTCTTGTATTCGGAATACGCTACACGGGCAGCATATCTCAATATCTTTTATATTGGATATCATCGTTCTTCGGCCACAGCACAGGCTACGTTCTTTACTTCCAATCTTCGTTGCTGTGCAACAGCAGAACAATCCCGTACGGCGTAGGTTGACCAAAGCCATAAATATCTTTATCATCACATTACTATTGGCAGTTAACCCGGTGGCGGTGGGATTCGAACCCACAAAATCCGGCTAGGGATATCCGTTTTTCAGACGGCAGCGGTACCAAATTACGCTTTACGCCACCAACGGCCTGCCATTCCTGCTTTTCAGAAACATTAGAATAAGCAATAGTTATTACGATATAACTATTTATACTTTAGTATATGTTAGTGTAAAGACCTATCCAGTAAAACCTGCCAAATCTCCCGTGATGATACTGCACCAAAATCCCAAACCTTTTTAAGCGTGCCTTAGGAAACTAAATAGGAAAAAGGCGCTGCAATGGCTTCCGAAATTGGATTGTTGTCAAGAAAGGTCCTTCGCGAGCTGTGCACAGACTCGAGGGTAAGCCTCAGCGAACTCCAGAGGCGGCTTGAGGTTCCATCTTACGTTATCAGCAGGCACATCAAGAAACTTGAAGAAGAGCTTGGCCTGCGCTACACGCTAAACATAGACTACGAAGAGCTTGGGTTCAGAGAACTGAATGTCTACCATGTAACATTCAAGATAAAGAAGCCAGACGACGCAACGCTAACCGAATTTCTAGCAAAGAGCGGGTTCGTACAATTGGCAATAAAGATGAAGAAAGGCAGCGACTTCGACCTTGTGGTGTTCGCGCTCTCCGGCAACGAAGAGGAATTCGCGAAGTGGAACCTGTCGTTCTCTCTTGATCTATCGAAATACGGAGTGGACGTAAACAAATCCGACATAGACATAGTGCACCATGGCTTTATTCCCCTCAACGAATGGGCGATAAAGCAGGCGAAGATTCCAGAAATATACAAAAGAATACTGCTGTCGCTCAACGAGGATTCACGGCAGACGATCCGAGACCTTGCAAAGCACATAGGGCTAAAGGAAGACCTCGCCCGCTATTACCTACAGAAGCTTACAAAGATGAAAATAATACGGCAGTTCACAACTATACTGCTCAAGCCACCGCAATGCGTGAACGTATTGATGTTCATGCGATACGTCTATCGAGAAGGGCACGTGCAAAGGATACTCAACAAGAGAAAGCTTGTCTACTTCAAGAAAGAGGACCAGCTTCCATTGTTCAACGAATACCAGATGGTAACATCGGTGAGCGGAGGAGAGCAGGACTTTGCATGGGGCAGTGCACCTTCTACTGCTGAAGCAGAAGCCCAGGTGAAGGCTCACGCCAGCATATTCAGCAAAGACACGCCAACGATAATCTCAGGAATCGTCGACAGACCGCTAAAGGGCTATCTTCCGATAAGGAGCATAAACCTAAGGCAGTGGTACAGGACTACAGAATGGGCGCTAGGTCAGAACTACACCGGAAAAGAGGAGCAGCAACACTAGGCAATTCCCGCTTCGTCATTTCTCTTTATCAACGTCCCTACCGCAGAGAATTTATCGATAACTTTGTCCGGGTCTCCGCTGCCCATGACGAGAAGATGCTCTTTGCTACAGCCTGTTATCTCTCTTATGAACTCGAGCTCAGGCTTTGACGCGATGTCGTGATGCTTGTCGGTGAAAAGAACGCAGTCGTCTCCACTCATGCTGTTGATCTTCTCTTTCGTAACAGAGCCTGCGTCCTGCGGTTCTACATAGAATGCAAGCACACGCCCGTTTCCTCTCATCGTGTTGTATATCACCGGATGCTTGGTGTCGACAAATGCGCTTGTCACGTCGTAGAGCGGTCTCGGATGCATGTGCCTTTTTTTCGAGACCACGAAGTTGCCGGCTTCCCTCGGAGCGAACTTCTGCACAAGGACTCCGGCGACCACAGCAACGGCTATTACTATGTAGTATGGCTGGATCGCCTCTCCGAGCACAAGATAGCTGAGCAGCATTGTTATGAACGATGCCATTATGAACGAAACGCTTGCGCGCGCAGTCTTGACAAGCCTCAGGGCTTCATAGAACAGAATCGCGAACGCGGCTTGTGTGAACACACCCAAGAAAAGTATTGCGATCACTGCGTTGGTGCTGAGCGACAGAAGCGGCGCTCCTGTAGCAAGCGCGATCGGCGCAAAGAAAATCAACGACAGAACATTGTAGATGAAAACAGAGCTTGTGAGCTCGTAGTTGTACCTCTTCGAAACCGCAGACGATACTGCCTCGCTTATCGCCACTGCCACAACAAGCCCAACGAATGGAAGCGCAGCTAGCGGTATGCTGATCGCAGTTCCTCCGACCAGCGTCACAAAAAGGCCAAGGAATCCAATCACTACTCCGGCAACGTCCCATTTTGTTATCCTTTCTTTTATTACGAGCGGCGCGAAAAGTATCAGGAAGATTGGCCATGTCCTAAACACTACCGCGACCAGGTCTGCGCTTATGTAGTGCGCGGAGTAGGCAAGCCCCAACGGCTCGAACGTGAAGACGAAAAGCCCGGTAACGAGCAGCGCGATGAGCTGCCTCCTGTCCTTCAGTATTGTCTTTACGTTTTCCGTGTTTCCAGTGAAGCGCATTATCGCATACGAAGTCAGCGTTCCGACTAGCGACATGTAGAACAGCAATGTCATCGTAGGAACAGCGCTCCCGAGCTTGAATGCCACAGGCATGCTAGATGCGAGCAGCAGGGCGACTGCGAGGATCGCGTATCCCTTCGTTTTTATTGTTATCATGTTTTCGCTTTCCCCACAATAGCACTTCTCTTTGGGTATTTAAAGCCTTTGCTAAAACGCAAAAAAGCAGAAAGTAAGTTTCGGACTTTTGAAGAGGGTAAAATGAGCAATGTTTTTAGATGTGCAGTATTAATATCAATCCATGGAGCTTATAGCCAGAGTCGGAGTTCTGCTCGTTGTCATAGTGGCTGTAGCGGCTGCCGGCTTCCTTCTGTTCACCCATTCCGCTTCTCAGCAGGGCCCTGTGACAAAGACACAGGCGGAATCGCTCGTCTACAACGACGTCAAGCTGCAGAACCCCAACGCGACTATCACGATAGTCAACGCATCGCCGTCTTCGGTAGCGCCCAATAGCTGGAGCATTACCCTTGCGGTGGTATACAATGCGACAAGGCCATGCCCTACCCTTTTCATAGAGGCTTACGATTACCCGGCTACTGGATTCGTACCGAGCACAGACAACCTTTACACTAGAGGATGCGTCATCTACGGGCTTGCGACCGCTCCGTATTATGTGATAAGCTCTCCAGACATAGCAGTAGTGGGAGCCTACAACACCTCTTCATGGGTGCAGCACTACGTCTCTGTTTACGGGTACAACAGCGTAACAGCATCGGCAAGCTTCTACGCGAACCTCACAGCATCTGCGACTCCGCTCAACATGTCATACAGCAACATATGGCTTGTCAACTTCACGGCAACGCAGGCGACCTACAGCGAATACGTGCTTCTCGGCCAGAGCGGAACAAGGATCGCGAACTACACAATCGCAAGAAAGTAAGCCAGAAACAGTGGAAATTCTGCGTTTATCTGCATCATATATCATATATCAGCGTAAAGCATGAGCCAAATTCTTGCGCTTCTTGTAGTAAAGTAAACTAAAGTTCCAAAGGCTCCATGCTACTTTTTCAATTCTCGCTTTTAACGATGGATTTATAAACGTTATCAGATATTATTCAACATATACTTTGCGACCAAAGTGATAGTATGAGCGACCTCGTAAACGAGATTCTGGGACAACCTACAAAGAGCAACGTAGCTGATGATGAATTCAGCTCGACACAAATAAAGATAGTAACAGCGGGATTCGGCGGAGCAGGAAACAACATTGTAAACAGGCTTCTGAAGGCTGGTGTAAAAGGCACCGAGTTCGTAGCAGTTAACACTGATGCCCAACACTTCAAGATAATCGATGAGCGAATCAAGAAAGTGCTGATTGGAAGAACAATCACGCGCGGACTAGGAGCAGGCGGCGATCCAACGATCGGTGCAAAGGCTGCAGAAGTCGACCGCGGACTTATTGAAGACGCTTTCAACGGATCACAGCTAGTCTTCCTATGCGCTGGTATGGGAGGAGGAACAGGAACTGGATCGATAAAAGTTGCGGCACAGATCGCAAAAGAGCAAGGAGCGATCGTAGTTGCTATGGTAACATACCCATTCGACCTCGAAAGAATAAGAAAGGTCAAGGCCGAAGAAGGAATACAGCAGCTGCGAAAGTACTGCGACTCTGTAATTATCCTCGACAACAACCGACTTGTAAAGCTGGTGCCAAACCTGCCAATGAACGACGCATTCGCTCTTGCAGACGAAGTGCTTGCAAAGGCAATCGGCGGACTTGTCTGGACAATCACACAGCCATCGTTGATCAACATAGACTTCGCTGACGTCCGATCAATATTGGGCGGAGGAAAAGTCGGATTCATAGCAGTAGGAACAGGAAAGGGCACAGACAAGGTAAACCTTGCAAGCGAAGGCGTGCTCAAGAACAAGCTGCTTGACGTTGACATGGAAGGCGCAGATGGCGCACTCATCCACATCTCTGGCGGAGCAAGCCTCACAATCGGCGATGCCATAAAGGCCGGTGAAATAATCACCGACAGAATGGACACCCGTGCAAACATAAAGTGGGGTGCAAGGCTAATACCAGGATACGACGACCAAATCGAGATTGTCGCAATAGTGACTGGCGTAAAGGGAGCCAGCGTTGTCGGCAAGCTAGAAGAGCGCAAGGAGTCATCGTTCTCTGGAATAGAGATGATTTAATTGGATTGGGGGAAACCCCTTCCTTTATTTGATTAATTTTAATATTTCACCCAGGTGGAAATATGGTAGACTACAATTCGGACGAATTCACGGCAAAGTTGGCAGTAGTAGGGTTAGGTGGAGCTGGAAGCAATTTGATCAACAGGATCTATGGTTCTGGTATCAAGAGCGCCACTACGATCGCACTAAACACCGACGCAAAGCACCTAAACATGATAGGAGCTCACAAGAAGATCCTCATGGGCAAGGAGCTTACGCGCGGTCTTGGAGCAGGAGGCTTCCCAGAAATAGGGGCCAAGTGCGCTGACGCAAGCCGAACAGAAATCATGAAGGCGATAGAAGGCTACGACATGGTTTTCCTGGCAGCAGGCATGGGAGGAGGAACAGGCGGCGGATCAATCCCGCTAGTCGCCCAGATGGCGCGAGAGCAGGGCTCTCTCGTAGTCGCGTTTGTCACATATCCATTCTCGCTCGAACGCTCAAGGAAGCAGAAGGCCGATTGGGGCATTGAGCAGCTGAACAAGACTGCAGACACAACAATAATTATCGAGAACGACAGGATTCTGAGCTATGCGCCAAACCTCCAGATAGAGAAGGCGTTCGAGCTTGTAGACAGCATTGCAGCCAATGCAATCAAGGGCATAGCTGACACTATAACGCTTCCAAGCCTGATCAACCTCGACTTCGCAGACGTGCGAACTGTAATGAGAGATGCAGGAACAGCAGTCATCAACCTCGGAATAGGCAGCGGGCCAGACCGAGTGCAGAAGGCTGTAAAGTCAACGCTTCAGCACCCGCTTCTTGATGTGGACATAGAAGGAGCGAAGAGCGCGCTCATCCACGTACAGGGAGGAACAGGATTGACCATAGAAGAGGCGAACACCGTAGGTGCAGGAGTCACTGCAGGATTGGACGAACGCGCGAACGTAATATTCGGATCAAGGCTCATTCCTGAGATGAATGACACGATAAAGGTCATGTCGGTAGTGACAGGAGTCAAGCCAAAGTTCGGCAGCTACAGCGCAAGGATGACAAAGGCGGCTGAGCCGGCATATCTCGACAGCATCGAGAATATGATTTAATTAATTTTATTTTTAACTTTCTTTTTCTTTATTTTTTCTCATCTTTCTTTATGCTATAGACCTCTAGACCTGGCTACCTCTCCTGCTATCTCTTCTGTAAAGGTTCTAAGAATAGATTCGATTACTGGCTGCGTGCTGTTCTCTCCAGTTCCGTCTTTCGGTATGTAAACTTCGAGAAGAAGCTCTTGTCCGTCTATGGTTGCATCTGCTCTCCAGCCCCGCTGGTCAGACTGTTCTCGCTCCCCAGTGCATACGAGCGAAAGTGTTCCAACGCCTTCCTCAATCCTCAATAATCTTGGGTTGAAATCGTGCGAATTCTCCTCGCGCTCCTTGATGTCTCTCTCGAACACCTTTCTTGCATCGGCGAGGGAGCCGCATGCAATGTAAGTGCTCAATTTGCCATTCCCATCTGTTTGTCGACTAGAAACTTCTGCTGTTGCCATACAACCAAAGCAAGATTGTGTAGCGCAAAGTATTTATTGGTTCTTTATTGAACGTCAAACTGGCCCATTCTTGTCATGGTATCGCCTGATAAATATCGGTTTTTGCGCTTTAAAAGGCAACAAAACTATTCGGTTTGACGTAAGGTGCAGTTATCAGAGAAGTGCCCATTAAGTTAGGTATTTATAGCTTTTTGCTGATAACATAGCATTAACTTTACGGTTAGTTGGTAAAATGGTCGACGAGGGAGAGGTCCAGCACGAATCAGCACGAGACATAAAGATAGGAAGATACGTGCTAATAGACGGAATAGCCTGCAGAGTAGTAGAGATTGAGACAAGCAAGCCAGGAAAGCACGGAGCTGCGAAGATGCGGGTCACAGCAATGGGGATTTTCGACGGCCAGAAGAAGAGCATGATTCTCCCTACAACAGCAGACGCAGATGTTCCCGTAATCAAGAAGAGGAAGGCGCAGGTAGTGTCTGTTGCAGAGACATCAGCGCAAATAATGGACAGCGAGACATACGAAGTCTACGACATACCGATTACGGAGGAATTCCAGGGAAAGCTCACTGCCGGAAAGGAAGTGGAAGTGATAGAAGCGATGGGCAGAAGGGCATTATCAAGAGTATACTGACTGATTTTAAGTCAACGACAAATCAACATAGAGTGATATCATGGAAATAAGAGTAGAAGAAGAGACAAGCAATGCATCGATAGGAAGGAAGGAGATAAAATTCTCGATTCTTGAAAGCAACACCACACCTTCGAAGGAAGCGGTGAAGCAGGCACTGTGCAAAAAGCTGAACGTTAGCCCTGACAGCACAATTATAGTCAGGATAGACCAGCAGTTCGGGGCAAAGCAGGGCAAAGGGATAGCCCATTCATACAAGGATGCCCAGTCGCTAAAGAAGTTCGAGCCTGATTACTTCGCAGAAAGGACAGAGAAGAAGGCGAAGAAAGCCGCAGCGAAGGGCGGAGCAGCGCCAGAAGCAAAGGCTGAAGCGGCCCCCGCGCCAAAAGAGGAGAAGAAAGAGGCTAAAAAGGAGGAAAAGAAAGAATAATGATCGATGATATTCATGGCAGAAGAAAAGAAAGTGGAGAAAAAGGAAAAGGCCAAGAAGCAGTTCAAGGCATACAAGCCAGGAAGGATGTGCCCGAAGTGCGGAAAGAGAATGGCCGAACACAAGGACAGAACTTCATGCGGAGGTTGCGGCTACTCGGAATTCAAGACAAGCCCTGCACAAGCAAAGAAGTGAGGTGGGCTCTTGGCAAAGAGGCCTGCTAAGAACAAGATCAAGAGCAAGCTCAAGATCAAAGGAGACCATCCGATGGTAAAGGCTACATTCTACTTCTCATTCCTGTTCGTATTGTCGATGTTCATCTGGTCGTTCTACGCGTTCGCGATAGGGGCGATGAATCTATTATACTTCACAGAGCTGTCGACGATACTGCTTTCGTTCATGTTCCCTACTACTGTGTTCACTTGGCTTTCATTAAAGGGAAAGAGCTCGATGCAGATCGCTGCAGAGTTGGGCCTGTCAAGGGACAAGTTCACAAAGAGGGCGCTGTTCGCAGGCATAAAACTGTTTTTCGCGATATTGATTCTTGAGATAGCTCTAACCGTAGTAACAGCATTTACAGGAGTGCAGCTTCCAACAAATGTGGAAACGCTGCTAGACGGAATGCCGACATGGTTCCTGCTGTTCGGGATTTTCATAAGCCCGCTCAACGAGGAAATATTCTTCAGAGGGTTCATGGTTCCAAGGATCGGGGTAATTCCAAGCGCACTGATATTCGCAGCGTTCCACGTCGGGTACAACTCGATAGCAGAGTTCGCCGGCGCAGTAATATTCGGACTTCTTGCTGGTTACGTGTTCAAGAAGACTGGATCACTCTACGCTACGACGCTGGGGCACCTTCTCATAAACATGCTTACGATAGTTCAATTCCTGCCGTGATATTGGGAAGGTTATTATATCTTGATAGCAAAATATATCTGCTGATATAATGGTACGTAAAAGAACATTTGAAGTTGTCATAGAAAAGGATCCGGACGGTTATTTTATTGCTGATGTGCCAGAGCTTAAGGGCTGTCACACACAGGCGAGAGACCTTAACACTTTACAAAAAAGGATAAAAGAGGCGATAGAGCTCTGCTTGATGGACGAGAAAGAAACAGTAAGCCCAAACGAATTTTTCGGAGTACAGATAGTGACAGTCTAACTAGTGTCATTGCCTGCCTTTTACTACAGTGGTTAAATGGCGACTCGCAAGTTGGTAACTGCTTTTGAAGTAATCAAAGTGCTGCAAAATTTCGGATTTGAACTTGTTAGGAGAAAAGGGAGTCATGTAAGAATGGCACACCAAGATGGAAGAAAAACCACTGTGCCTGTGCATGGAAAAGAGCCGATAGGGACTGGTCTGCTACTTAGAATACTAAAGGATGCCGACTTGTCTAGAGACGACTTTTTCAAAAAATTAGACGAACTTTGACTGTGTCGCTATGCAGAACATAAAAGTTGTGTTGGTTGAGCCATGTTATCAGATAAACATAGGCTACATGGCGCGAGTCATGAAAAACTTTGGCATAGAACGAATGCACATGGTTGCTCCAAGGTGCAAATACGACGGAAAACAAGCCATCCAATACTCGAAGCATGCAGTAGGCCTTGTCAAGAACGCAAAGCTATACAAAACGATAAAGGAAGCGACTAAGGACTGCGACAAAGTGATCGGCACAACAGGGATGTGGTACAAAGCGAACAGCACCTTCTTCAACATCTATCCCCCGGACAAGGCGATGGGCTTCATGAAGAAGGGAGACAAGGTTGCGATCCTGATTGGAAGAGACGACATTGGCCTTACAAAAGAGGAATTGGAGATGTGCGATGCAACGGTGTTCATACCGACATCGAAGGACTACCCGGTTCTCAACATTTCGCACGCACTGGCGATCGTCCTTTACGAGATGCAGAAGAACAAGCTGATCGATGAGCACACTCTTCATCACATGTATGCAGGAAAGCCGATGCTTGACGGGGTCACGAACCTTTTCTGGAATTCGATCAAGGACAGGAAGGACATCCGCAACAAAAAGGCGGTGCTGATGGCGTTCAAGCACATAATAAACAGGGCGAATCCGACGAAGAAGGAGCTAAACGCTATCTCGATTGGGATTACGCTAAGAAGACCAAAGAAAGGACTATAAAGTTGCATATCTAAGGCTTAGTGAGTGTATGACTATCCTACTTGGTGTAATATTCGGTATTATATCACTAATTGGTTGGGGAATTTCTGATTATTGGGGAGCACTTGCGTCTAGGAAGATAGGCGCGTTTGAAACTTCAACCATCACTCGCGGACTTGCTGCATTTGTGCTCGTGTTCCTGTTGCCGCTATTCCTATATCAACTATACGCCATACCTCTTTTTGATGTTATACTGATTGCACTGACCGGCGCATGTGTGCTTATAGGTACAACAGCATTCTACAAAGGAACAAATGTCGGAAACGTGTCAATCGTAAGCGCAATCGCAAATTCGTGGAGCGTCATTACTTTAGTGTTGTCCCTGATATTTCTAAATCTTACAATGGCGCCGAACGAAATTGCTGCTGTTGTCATCATAATAATTGGCACAATACTTGTGTCTTTCAAATTAAATGACCTCAAATCTCTAAGGTTGGGAAAACTGGTCAAGGGGGCACCATATGCATTTCTTGCAATGTTCATTTGGGGACTACAGTTCTTCTTCTTAAACATAGTTGTCAGGCAAGTTGGCTGGTTCCCTCCGTCCCTGCTGGTTTATCTAACTGTTACTATTTACGCCGCAATGTACATCAAAAAGAGCAAAATAAAGCTTGTGAAGCCAAGGCCCGTATGGCTTATTCTTGTTCTGAATGGGGTGGCTATAGCGATAGCCGCCGCTGCATATAACATAGGTGTCACCTCCATAGACGCACTTGTTGTAGCCCCGATAGCTGCGGCATCTCCGGCAGTGACTATGGCACTGGCCATGGTTAGGTTAAAAGAAAGACCGGAAATAAATCAATTGACCGGAATGATTTTGATTGTAGCGAGTTTGGTGCTACTGTCGCTTTAAAGGAAAAGTAACCGATTAACCAAATGTAGACATTCCCAGATTAGGAATATTTCTTTCGTCTATTCCGAATTTGCGCTCACCAGTGTCTGTTACTATCTTTGCGACTATTTCGCCAACGCCGAGACAGTTGGTTATTCCTGTTCTGTGCAACCCTCCTGCTATTATGAAGTTGCTTTTATTCTTGATCCTCTCAACAATCGGTTCATGGTTTCTTACAAGCGCTCTGAAACCAAAACCCGTGTTTACAACAGGAGCTGACTCCAATGCGGGTATTGTTTCGCGAGCTGATCTAAGCAATCTATCTATGCTCCATTGCTCCACTTCATACGTGTTCTCGTCCGACCCGCCGCCTATCTTTATCTCACCAGAGCTGTACTGTACAATAGATCCAATATCATTCAATATGTCTATGCCCAACCTAAGATTCTGCACTGGCGCAAATGTCACGAAGTGGCCCTTTACTGGCCAAATTGCCATGTTGGCATACTTAGGGTCGAGCAGTCCGCAGATTTTAGCTACAGATGCACCAGCAGCGTTAACAACATATTCTGTATCGATTGTTAATCCTACACTTTCAAGTCTAAATCCTTCTTTTGTTTCAGATATCTTTTCAATCTTCACTCCCTCCACCACATTTACATTTTGTGATCTGCAATCATCAGCAAGCCATGAAACTAGTTTTACTGGGTCAACGTGACCGCTTATTTCCTTTCCAAGAAGCAATGCACCCACGCAACAATTTGCAGAAATCGCAGGCTCGAGTTTGGTAACTTGTTCTGGTGTCAGCATCTCAAAATTAAATCCTGATTTCGCATAGTGGTCAGCTATTGCAGAAAGTTCTTTACCCTCTTGGGAGACTTGTAATATTCTTGTAGGTGCAAAGTCTATCCTCTCTTTTACCTGTTCTTGCAGTTCCTCGTAGAGCTCACGACTTCTTCTGTAAAGATTAATGTAGCCAGGATAGCCAGAAAGCCTTCCTCTAAGGTCATCGAAATCAGGTGCAATGTTCCCGGGTGCGGCTATTCCTGCAAAACGAGTGCCGACAGGTGAGCTGTCAACAACAGTTATGTTGTCAACGCCCTCTTTTCTCAAAGCTCGAGCGGCAGCTAGTCCCACAGGCCCTGCGCCTATGATTGCAACGTTTGCTCTAATTTCCTTTGTCATCAATAATATAACGTCGTTTCAGATATTTACGCGTTTCCACCAACGTTCCACTATATACGTGTATCCATGTCAATAGACCATTGTCAAACTGCGTAAATACTACAAGGAATGGCAAATATGCTCTTTGTAAATTAAAACAAAAAGGAAAAGTAAATAAAAAAGAAAAGAAGAAGATTTACTTCTTCTGAGCTGGCTTTCTGCTCTTTATGATCTTGACCTTTGTAGGTGTGAGCAGAATCTTCTCGTTGTCGAGCCTTGCTATGTCTCCGTTTATCTTGTCAACGTAGACCTTCAGGTTGTCGATCATTGTCTTGAGGGTGTTTGGCCTCTTCTCAAGCTCTGCTATGTTGAGCAAAATTATGTTCTTCTTCTGGAGTTCGCTCTGGATTACTGCAAGATCAGATTCATTCTGCAGTGAAACAGGCTTTACATAGAAATCCGCTGGTTCGTTCATCACGTCAACGTTCTCCATCTCTTCCATGTTCATGTATTCTTCTACATCCAGTTCCTTGGTCGCACCAAGAACTCCGCCGAGCTTGTTAAAAAGTCCCATTTAATTCACCAGCTGTTCGCCTTTGACGATACATAATGATACAATCTACTTTAAATACTTTTTCATAATTGTGGCGTATCGGAATCCTTGATTTCTGGCGTTAAACTGCGTTTATTTTACGAAAAAGTCGGTTGGAAAATTAGAAAAACTCGTTTTCGAAGCAAAGAACGTTTAAAAAGGTATCTTGCAATTAGTATGTGCGAGCCCATGTCTACAATCAAAGTAAAGAGAATATACGAGCGACCTGAATTCTCTGACGGGCTGAGGATATTAGTCGACAGACTGTGGCCAAGAGGAGTCAGAAGGAGCACTGCTAATGTAGACTTGTGGCTGAAGGAAGTGGGGCCAAGCGACCAACTGCGAAAATGGTATGCCCACGATCCGAAGAAGTGGAAGAAGTTCAAAGAACGCTACCTTAAGGAGCTGAAGAATGAGCCAAAGGAGAACAAGGCTTTCGAGGACATACTAGAGCTTGCAAGGACAAACGACACACTTACATTCCTTTTTGCAACGCAGGAAATCAACCACAACAACGCCATAGTCCTCAAGGCGGCGATCGAGAAAGAAATAGCAAAGATAATGAGAAAGATAGCAAAGGAGCAGAAGCAGTATTCATGATGTGATACTTATGATGAATCCGTCCGAGGCGTACAAAGCAGTCCTGAAAGAGGTAAAGAAGCACATAGCCGGAAAAGAAGAGATAATCGAACTTATGTTCATAGCAATGGTAGCTAACGGCCACGTCCTTCTTGAAGGAGTGCCAGGAGTGGCGAAGACAACAATGACGAAGACTCTCGCCGATGCAGTGCAGGCGGAGTTCGGAAGAATACAGGGAACTCCAGACCTTGCAATAAAGGACATAATCGGCTATTCATACATCGATGACAGCAACAACGTTCAATTGAAAAAAGGGCCGATCTTCACAAACCTTCTACTTGTCGACGAACTCAACCGAGCGCCGCCAAGGACTACGACGGCGCTGCTAGAGGCTCTTGAGGAGCGCCAGGTGACGATGGGCAACGAAAGCCTTCCGCTCAAGAGGCCATTCGTAGCGTTCGCGACCCAGAACCCGCTCAACATAGAAGGTACGAACCCGCTTCCAAAGGTGCTGACTGACAGATTTCTGATGAGGATAGCAGTGTCGTATCCAAGCATGGAAGAGGAACAGCAGATGCTTCGAATAAAAGAGCAGGAATCCCAGACTCCAACACAGAAGGTCATCAACACCGATGACATACTAGCTTATCAGGGCATGGTCAACAGCATAACCATGTCAGACGACATAGTCGAATACATAACGCAGGTGGTAAACGCCACAAGAACGGACATACACGTCGTCATGGGTGGAAGCCCAAGGGCAGAGATCGCGTTCATGAGAGCAGGGAAGGCAAAGGCTCTAATCGAAGGAAGGAAGAGCGTCACTATCGACGACATAAAGAGCCTTGCAAGGCCTATACTGAGCCACAGGATAGTGGTAAAGTCGACAGGAGGGCTTGGCGTCAACGGCATCATAGACGGAATTATTGCAACTTTACACTGATTGCATGAAGTCGCAGTCTGCAATGGAATACTTGATGACATACAGATGGGCAATCCTTATTATCGCTGTTGTTCTTGCGGTTCTTTTCCAACTTGGCGTTTTTTCAGGAAGCAATTACGGGAACACCGCAACCGCAGGCTCTTGCCAAGTAGAGACTACGTCATCAGGCTCTTCATTAGTGGGCGAATGTCAAGGACTTCAGCCCAAATTTGTTGCAGTGTTCAATGGCGCAGGCAACGTGATTGTCCCAGAGATTTCGCAGTACGCGATTACTGGCCCGATATCGATGACTGCATGGGTCAACTGGAAAAATGTTCCGGCCAGCACAAACATCGGCATAGTTGCTCCGGGTCCAACAGGAGGCCACGACTTTCCACTGCTTTTTGCTCAAGCCAGCGCTCCTGATTTCTATCAATTTGCCGTGTACAACGGTGTAACCGAATTAGCTGCTCCAGGACCAACAGTAACTACTGGCACTTGGGTATTTGTCGCGGGAACATTCTCGCAAAACCCTACAGTAGTAACTCTATACCTCAACGGCTCTCAGGTAGGTCAGAACTCAAAATCTGGCATATTCGTCCAAGCGCAATATGGGAATGGCTGGTCATTTGGATCATCAGCCGGGTTAGGCACGTTTGCATCATACTCTTTGTCCAACGTCCAAATCTACAACACAACTCTTACGGCTGCCGAGGTCCTTGCGCTCTATCAAGAGGGGATTGGAGGGGCACCGGTACGTCCCCAGAACCTTGTGGGGTGGTGGCCACTAAACGGCAATCCTAATGACTACAGTGGAAACAACAATAACGGCGCAACCACAAACATTGGCTACAGCAGTTCCTGGCAGAGCGGGTATACGGCTCCATAGCCATTGCATACCTTTTTATTCCTTGTTTTCTTATTGTCTTTGATGGACAGCCAGACGACCGGCAATCCTAGCATAAAGGCGCAAAGCGCAATCGAGTATCTTACGACGTACGGATGGGCGATAATAGTCATAGCAGTAGTGCTAGCTGCGCTGTTCCAGCTTGGGCTTTTCAGCCCCAACAGCGTAGTCAGCACACAATGCTTATTCCCGGCAGAGTTCTCATGCTTGTCGTCAATTCTGTACTCGACAAACAGCAGCATTGCAGTGAACCTTCAGCAGGCGCTTCCATCAAACATAAACATAACCGCAGTAGGCTGCAACAACCAAGGAACAATACAGTTCATGCAGTCGGTCTCTCCTCCAGCAACTGTCGGGATAGGCGGCAACTATGTATTCAACGCTATCTGCTACCAGAACGGAACTACGCTTGCTATATCATCCGGGCAGATATATCGCGGATATTTGCTTGTGAACTACACGCAGATACAGACAGGATTCCCACACACTGTGATAGGAACTGTGATAGAGAAAGCAGTCTGAGTTGTTACTTATGCGCAAAGTCGTATACATTATTCCGGAATATATGGGTTCACCAAGCGACAGCGCCTACAGAAAAGTTGGCACTATTTTCCAATCGATAGGGATAAAGCCGATAGGCATATCTATAACCTGGAAAAGGAGGACAATGACGCAATACGTCAACGAATTCATGGAAAAATACAATAAGATAAAGAAAAGAAATGAGGAGGTCTACCTATTTGGATTTTCTTATGGTGCAAATGTGGCTTTTATAGCTGCGACGCAGATCAAACCAAAAGCAGTGATTATGGGCTCACTTTCACCATTTTTCAAAGAAGATCTTAAGTACGCCTACAAATCATGGTTACGCGGAGTCGGCAAAACCAGAGTAGCCGATCACAGAAATCAATCTTTCAACTCATTCGCTAAAAAGTTTAAGTCAAGGGCACTAATTTTCGTCGGCGAAAAAGAGTGGGAACAGTGCCACAGAAGAGCCAGGATTGCACACAAGCTGATCAAAAACAGCAAGCTTATAGTGGTGCCGAGTGCAAGACATAAATTGCAACAGAAAGAGTATCAGGCCGCAGTGAAAAAATATGTGACTGCAGAGTTTACTCATTCTCGAGCTTGAACTTAGTCAGAGTATGCAGTCTCTGCGTCGCGAACGGCTTGAATGGTCGTCCGTTTCCTGAGAAGAACTTCGAGAAGAATTCAACATAGATAAGCCTCGCTCCTTGTATTCCAGGCTCGAACATCGCGATTACTATGTTGAAGAGCTGGCCAAGTATCAAGATAATCGTTCCAACTATCCCCAAGAGCAATGAATGGTGCCATGCCCCGAGGAAGACAAAGTCTATAACTTCTGCAAGTATCGCAGAGGCGAGCAGTATTCCCACAAGTCTGGTGTAGGAAAGTATGTGGCTTATCAGAGAAGGAAGCTCCATTATTCCCTTCGCCCCTTCAAACTTGATCACAGTGATTATTCCTACTACAAGCAAAATGTAAGATGCGACCGCGAAAGGGTTGTCAAGCCCCATGTCTGCCCTGTGCAGAACATTGAGCCCAAGTATCACGAAGCCTATCGCTGCTGCAAGCCATCCCAACTTCGCAATTGCATGCCCTCTGTGTCGGTTTGCCCAGTTGTTGAGGAATCCAAGTATGAATCCTCCGCAGACCATGGTCACTCCTATCCATCCTGCTATGACAAGCAGTTTCGCGAGATTGAGTTTCACGTCGAAAGGAGTCGCGTACGGCATCTGGAAGCCAAACCATTCATTGAATATGACGCCAAGTATTATTGCAAGAACCGATCCCGGAATTATCGACTTCGCAAGTATCCTTAGCCCTGTTGGACTGACTATTCCGCTTATGAATCCTGTTATCGCCTTTGGAAGATGGCTCTTCTTCGGCGGATGGTTCAATCTATGCAATATGAACAGCGCAAGCCCCAACATAATCGCTCCGTAGCCAACGTCTCCGACCATTAGCCCGAAGAAAATCGGGAACGCCATTGCAAATATTATTGTAGGATCTACTTCTGTGCTCTGTGGGAGCGAATAGAACTTCACGAAATGCTCGAACAGCTTGAACGTGACCGGATTCTGCATAAGCGTCGGCGGCAGTTCATTTGTCTCGATGTGCTCAAGCACATATCTTCCATTGGTTACCTTCTTTATGAGCGTCTCGACTTTCTTGAGCTCGTTTTCTGGAACCCATCCTTCGAGCACAACTACGCTGTCTGTGACTCCGAGCTTGCTTGTTATCTCGAGCTTCTCAGTTTCTATGTCGAGCTGCTCCCGTATCGCGCTTACAAGCGGATAATAATTGTCAGACAACTGCGAAAGCTCTGCCTCAAGCCCGATCTTCCTGTCGTTCAGCATTATGGTGCTGTTCCTGAGCTCTTTCTCAGCCATTGCCACTGTCCCGTGCATCTCCGGCACGAATTCTACTGTCACCTTCTGCTTCTCCCCTGCAGTTCCGAAGTCTTTCTCGTGCCCTTTCTTCATGCTGTATATTATCGACTTGCCGAGGTCGATCCTGATTATGTCCTTAAGCTTCTTTGTCACCGCTGCGTCGAACTCCTTGAGGTGCTCGCCGTAGACGATGAACGAGATTATGTTCTTTGTGTTGAGTATTGAAACGTCGTGCGTGAATCCCTGCATTCTTCCCAAGAGCGTAAGCGTTGATTGGTTTTCCTTGAGCCTGGCCATGATCGTGTCGAGCTCTTTTCTGATAGTGGAGACTCTGGCGTCTATTGGTATCGCATCCGCCTCTGCAATAAGCTGCTCTATGCTTTCAAACCCGTATTTCATGTGGTTTGGCCTTGTGTAAAGAAGGCTGTTCAGTCCTCTGAATCTTTGTGTATAGTCGCTGATCCTTTTTGCCTCTGTAGCCTCGCCTGGCTTCAGAAGCGCTCTTGTAGTCTCCGGAAGGGCTTCAACCTGCACTACACCTGTATCCTGCAGAGCAGAGACGGCATCGCTAAAATATCTGCTGTGGATGGCCAGCCTTATCTTCTTCATCTCAGCCGGTTTAAACATTCATACACCAAAGCGCTTTCCAATCAGCTTTGTGAAAATCGATATTGCGGATTCTTTGCCTATCGGCTTTATCCTGCTGGCTCTCTTCTTCGCATCCTCAATCATGTCGTTGTGGATACGCGCCGCCTCCTTCTTGGCCTTCTCGATTACCTTGACATAGTTGGCATCGGCAGCAAGCTCGGCTTCGCTCATTATTGCTTCTACCTCCCTCTTCGCCGCCTCCGTCATCTCTCCGGCCTTCGCCGTCGCCACATCCACCTTCGAAGTAGCCTCTTCTTCCACCTTTTTTATCTTTACAAGAGTTTCAACTTTTTCCGACATAGATACACCTAAACCAATTTTGTCACAAGCACTGCCGCGATCACTATTGCGGCGATCTTCGCCATCGAAAGCACAAGCTTGACTCTTCTGAACTTTCGAACTTGGATGTCTGCATAATCATTTTTGTAGATGCTCATGAAATCACACCATCGCCGAAGCCGCGAGCTTCCTCTTTATGAACTTGAGAGACACCGTCTGGTCTCGCTCTGCATCTTCAAGCCTCTGCTTGATGTAAACAACCTTTGCCTTTAGCCCTGGAATGACCACGTTTTCGATGGCGTTTGACCTCCTGTTGAGCTTTTCTATTTCATAAAGCAGTTTTCTGAGCGAGCTTTCCTTCTCTGCAACTTCGATCAGCAGTTGGAACAGCTTTTTGTAATTTCTTCGTGAGTCTTCTACTGCAGTAGGTACGGAAATCAGTTCGTAGGCCACAGATGGAACATATCTCGATTCGATGTTGACGTTAGGGATTCGCACTCCCATGACGTTCTTAGCCTCTACTCCTGCAAGCACTGGCTGCTGCTCGGCCGCAATCCTCTCGAGTCCGATTCTTCCGGCATGGATCTCGGCAATCTTCATGCTGTCCATGGCTCTCTGCACGCTTTCCTTGAGGTTGCCTCTCAGAAGCTGGATCTCACGCGCGAGCTTGAAGAATTCGAGGACAAGGCTTGCTCTCTTGAGCTTGAGGAGGTCGAGCCCTTTCGAAGCTACCTTTATGCGAGCCTTCGTCTTTATCATCTCGAGCCGTGTTGTCTTAATGTTTCCTTGCGCCATCCTTCTTACCCTTGTCTTTGCCCTTTCCTGCCGGAGCTGATGCTGCCGGCGGCTTCTTTGCATTCTCCAATTCTTCTTCAGGCTTTGCCTTTGCAACCATCTCAGCTATCTCTTCGCTGTGCTGCTCTCTTTTGTGGTCCCACTGGCCGTACTTCTGTATGAATTCGTCCTTGAGACGCTTCATGTCGTTCTTGTCGAGCATGCTGAACAGCTCCCATCCCAAATCTAGAGACTTGTCGACGTTTCTGTCTTCGTAATAATCCTGGTTAACGTACTTCGACTCGAACATGTCTGCGAAGTGCAGATACTTCCTGTCGTTAGCGCTCAACGCCTCTTCTCCGACTATTTCGATGAGGCTTCTTACCTCTTTTCCGCGAGCATACGCCGCGAAAAGCTGGTCTGCTACTCCACGGTTGTCTTCTCTTGTCTTGCCCTTTCCTATTCCGTTGTTCATAAGTCGCGACAAGCACACGAGAACGTCTATGTTCGGATATACTCCTCGCCTTTGGAGGTCTCTTCCGAGCACAACCTGGCCTTCTGTGATGTAACCGGTAAGGTCAGGTATCGGGTGCGTTATGTCGTCTCCAGGCATAGTTAGAATTGGTATCTGCGTGATCGATCCCTGTCGTCCATGGATCTTTCCTGCTCGCTCGTAAATCGTCGAGAGGTCGGTATACATGTATCCGGGATATCCTCTTCTTCCAGGAACCTCTTCTCTTGCAGCTGAGATTTCTCTGAGTGCTTCGCAGTAGTTTGTCATATCTGTAAGTATGACGAGCACGTGCATGTTCTTTTCGTAGGCAAGATACTCTGCTGTTGTCAGCGCAAGCCTTGGCAGAATTACTCTTTCCATAGAAGGCTCGCTCGATAGGTTCAAGAAAAGCACAGAGTTGTCAAGCGCACCGCTCTCCTCGAATTCCTTCTTGAAGAAGTTTACTTCTTCACTGTTGATTCCGATTCCCCCGAACACGACTGCGAAACCTTCCTTCGAGTTGCGCAGTTTCGCTTGTCTGGCTATCTGAGCCGCAAGCTTGTTGTGTGGAAGTCCAGAACCTGAGAAAATTGGAAGCTTCTGCCCACGAACCAGTGTGTTCATGACGTCGATCGTTGATATGCCTGTTTGAATGAATTCGCTTGGCTCCTCTCTTGAAGCAGGGTTGATTGCGCTGCCGGTTATGTCGAGCTTTGTGTCGCTGTAGACAGGTTGCCCTCCGTCTCTCGGCCTTCCCACTCCGTCGAAAACTCTTCCAAGCATCTCTTCGCTGACTGGAAGTTTCATCGTCTCTCCGAGGAATCTTACCTTTGTGTTCTCTATGTCTACTCCTCTTGTCTCTCCGAATGACTGGACGATGGCCAGGCCGTCCCTGCTGTCAAGCACCTGTCCTGTAACCCTTCTTCCATCCGGAAGCTGCACTTCTACAAGTTCGTTGTAGCCTGCATCCTTTACCCCTTCCACGAAAAGCAATACGCTTGTTACTTGCTTTACTGTTTTGTAATATACATCGCTCATTTGCTCACCTACTTTGCCTCAGCGGTCATGCCGCTTATCTCTTCGATTGCCCTTCCTAGATCTTCGTAGTACTTCTCGATGTTCTGCTCTGGAGTGTACTTCATCTTTGCAATCTTGACCTTTGCATCTATTCCCTGGAACCGCTCAACAGGAACTCCTCTGTCCACTGCGCTTCTCTCTTCTTCATAGAGGCGCATTATCGACTTGAGCATCAGATACTGCTTGTTCATCGATGAATATGTGTCGACATCGTCGTATGCGCTCTGCTGAAGATAGTCTTCTCTTATGACTTTTGCGATGTCGAGAACCATTTTCTCCTTTTCTGGAAGCGCGTCGTATCCGACAAGCTGCACTATTTCGTTGATTTCTGCCTCTTTCTGCAGCAATTCCATTGACGTAGCATAAAGTTCAATCCATTCCTTGTTCACATTCTGCTGATACCACTGCTTGAGGTCATCGGTGTAAAGCGAATAGCTCGTCAGCCAGTTTATCGACGGGAAGTGTCTCTTGTTTGCAAGCGATGCGTCGAGAGCCCAAAATACTCTTGTGACTCTGAGTGTGTTCTGCGACACCGGTTCAGATGTGTCTCCTCCAGGAGGTGATACTGCTCCGATTGCAGTGATTGAGCCGATTGCGCCGTTCATTACGTTGACACGGCCTGCCCGCTCGTAGAACTCTGCGACTTTTCTTCCCAAATAAGCAGGATAACCCTCTTCTCCAGGCATTTCTTCAAGTCTTCCAGAAATTTCTCTGAGAGCTTCAGCCCATCTTGATGTGCTGTCTGCCATGAGCGCTACGTTGTATCCCATGTCACGATAGTACTCCGCGATGGTTATTCCAGTGTAAATGCTGGCTTCTCTCGCTGCTACTGGCATGTTCGATGTGTTTGCGATAAGCACTGTTCGTTCCATAAGCGGCTTTCCTGTCTTCGGGTCCTTCAGCTTAGGGAACTCCTTGAGAACTTCTGTCATTTCGTTTCCTCGCTCTCCGCAACCGACGTAGACGACGATTTCTGCGTCAGACCACTTCGCTAGCTGCTGCTGCGCCACTGTCTTTCCTGATCCGAATGGTCCGGGTATTGCTGCAGTTCCTCCTTTTGCAACCGGGAATAGCGTGTCGAGCACTCTCTGTCCTGTTATGAGCGGTACGTTTGGCGGAAGCTTGTTCTTTACAGGTCTTGGGATTCTGACCGGCCATCTCTGCGAAAGCTGTATCTCTTTCTTTCCCTCTTTTGTCTTGACTACTGCAACGGTTTCTTCGACTGTGAACTTTCCTGAGCTTATGCTTTCGATGGTTCCATGGATTCCAATCGGGACAAGAACCTTATGCTTAATTATGCTTGTTTCATCGACAGTCCCGAGTATGTCTCCTTCGTGGACATCCGCACCCTTCTTCATGATAGGCTCGAACTCCCACTTTTTCTTTGTGTCGAGAGGCTCTACGTTGACTCCCCTCGCTATGAAGTCTCCGCTCTTCTCCTTGATCTTGTCGAGCGGTCTTTGAATTCCGTCGTAAATCGATGTAAGAAGCCCTGGGCCAAGCAGAACAGAAAGCTGTGTGTCTGTGTTGACCACCGGCTCTCCTGGGCGTACTCCTGTCGTGTCTTCGTAAACTTGGACTATCGCCTTTCCGTGATCAAGCTTGATTATTTCTCCGACAAGCTGCTCTGTTCCGACTCTGACTACGTCGTACATCCTCGCGTTCTCCAGATTAACTACATATGCGACTGGTCCTGATATTCTATTTATTATTCCGCTCATTTCGCTGCACCTTTCATGCCTTTTAGATCAACTCCGAGAATCCTCTTCGCAAGCGCCTCTACGCTCTCTCCAGCTTTTTCTATTCCTGGAAGAGGGACGAAGACGACAAGCGGGCTTATCGAAGTCTCTGCAAGCCTGAGCGTGCCGAGCTCCATCGATTGCTTTATGCTCTCGGATATCATTATAAGGTTGTAAGTCTTGCTGTTCATCAAGTCTACGAATGTCTTCACCGCCTCTTTGCCGTCAGCTATGAAAACGTCTTTGACTCCCACCAACTTGAAGCCAAGCGCAAGTTCGCGTTCGCCGATTACTGCAATGCTCTCGAATTTCATTTACGCACCAATATACTTGAGTACTTTCATCTGTTCTGCCCTGTTCTTGCTGACTTTGTAGTAGCTGCTGAGCCATACTGCACGCAGCTCATTCCTTTCTATCTCTGCCCTGATTATGAACCCCATTATGAACTCGAGCTCCATAGACAGCTCGAACACCTTGAGATATCTCTTGTAAAGCTCGCGCTTGAGCGCGACGTCGAAGTATGTTATGAATGGATCGTTCTTGTAAGCCTCGAACGCATCGTCGATTTTGTAGGGAATAAGCTCCTTCATCGCAAATATGTCCTTAGCGTTGGCCATCTCTAGAAGCTTCGCCTCCGGAATCTTTCCGCCCTTGATTATGAAGTCCTTCGAGTCCTTGTATCCGAATTCTACGCTCTTGAGCACTGTGATTATGTTCTTAACGTCGATCAGCTCCTTTATGTAGCTGAGCAGTTTGCCCTCTGTTCCCTGCTGGAACTTGAAATTTTCAAGAAGCTTTCCATAATAATATAGATCAAGGTCGAGAACCATTCCGCTTATGTCTCCGCCCTTTTTCACTTCGTCGAGATGCTTGAGCAGAACTCTCCCGTAGCCGAACTTGACAAGATAATTGACTACTCCCTCTATGTCCTTCTGGCTTATCATGCTGATGTAGTCCTCTCGCTTTATCATTCCTCCGAAGAGACCGACCGGTATGTTTCTTCCTGTCGTGATGAATGCCTCTGTCGATTCCAAATTGTAGCCAAGCTGCTTTGACGACAAAATGGTCTCGATGTTTTCTATGTCCCATCTTCCCATGTAAGCAGAGATTACTGCCCTGGCCTGTGGAGGAAGTGCGAACAGCGCACTGTTTATCATGCGCATCATGTGCGAATTTATTACAACTTCAACCAAGTCCGGAAGTTTGTAAAGCCCAGAAAGCGAATCGAGCTCCTTTCTGTAGCTTGTGCCGCTAAGGGCCTTGACAAAGTCATCGCCGCTCTTGCCGTCGAGCTGTTCTATAAAGTTCGAGCTAAGGAAATCAGGTCTCAGCACACGTAGCCTGCCATAAGATCCTATGTAAGTTCCTTCCATTTCCATTTCACTTTATAAGTTTCATGAGCTGGGTGACAAGATCGTTGTTCATTCCATTGACCAACGACTCGAGCGAATAGTCGACAGACATCGCCCCATCTTCAGACACTGCCTTTATTCCTCCAGAGAAATCTTCATCGCTCTCTACGACCTTTGCCTTGAGCTTGCCCTTTGCGAGCTTTGCAACGTCTGCTTTCGTTGCCGATATTATGCAATCGTTCCCGAGCTGTTTCACTGCGCGGTCTGCAAGCTTTGAAAGAAGCTTTTGGTACTGCTCGCTCTTAGCATAGCTGGCCAGGTTTGATTTTATTACATTTAGGGCATCGTCGATCGTCTTGTTGACCGTGTTATTGTATATCTGTTTTGCCTCTATGTCTGATCTAGACTGCTCTCTCGCCATAAGCTGATTTACTTCTGTTTGGGCACGCGCCGCCATGTCCGCAGTGTATTCTTCTGCGTCTTTCAGGGCATTTTGCCGAACTTTGACGGCTTCGGCCTTTGCATCATCTAGTATCTTGTTTACCTTAGCCTTCGTATCCCCTTCTATGTTTGAGATAATCTCTTCCAGTCCCATTCTATCAACTTGAAACGGAAAGGGTTTCCCCTTCCCCCAACTGCGCTTACAGTATCTGCAGCAACAGTATCAGTCCAAGCACGAAACCGACTATCCAAAGGGTTTCAGGTATGACGAAGAAGAACAGAACTTGTCCGAACTTTTCTGGCTTCTCGCCGATAATTCCCATACCGGCTGCACCTATCCCTTGCTGCGCTATTCCAGTTCCTATCAAACCTCCTGCTATTGCGATAGCGGCCGCAACAGCGAACATCGGGTCACTTGACACCATTCATTTCACCATTTAGTATTATGCGTGCTTCATGCTAGACCTTCCGTCTAGGTAAAAGCAGCAGATAGTATTCGGCAGTTAGCTTTATAAAGCTACTTTCGTAGGTTATCCAGAGCAATAACCTTGTAATACGACGAAGTGTTATACATGAAAAAGCGAATAGTGTTCTTTGATGCGTGGGGTACACTATGGTATCCAAAGCTTACGAAGAACATTGCAGATCCTAGCTGGGTATTCAGGCATGAAAGGACAAAGGGCAATATATATAAGCACATAGAATTGACGCCTGGGGCTAAGCAGATACTGAAAAGGCTGAAAGCCAAGGGGATCAAACGTGTCATAATTACATGGGTGAAACACAAATCGGAGCACAAAATCCCGCAGTTGATGGCGCATTCTGGAATAAGCGATCTGATAGATGAATACCATGCAGTAAACTCAGACGACGGCGCAATCAAGGCAAAGACTATCGAAAAAGTGCTCAAAAAGCTAAAGATGAAGAAGAGCGAAGCGCTGATGGTTGGAGATTTCTACTGGCACGATTACAAGCCAGTGAGAGATCACGGAATAGACACAGTGATGTTTCATTCGGAATTCCAGAACACGAGATGGCCAGTTACTCGCAGGATAAAGAGGAAAATAAAACACTTCAATGAGCTGCAGAAATACTTATCTTAGCCTTTTGCCACTCCAAGCGGAACAAGCCTCGCCACTGCAGCGCAAAGCCCTGCACCTTCGACGCTTCTCACCACTTCATCAACGTCTTTATAGGCCCACTCTGCTTCTTCGCTGACCAGTTTCTTGTCGCGGACTCTTATTGCAATCTTTTTGTCTTCCATGGAGCCGAGCGTCTTTGCCGCCGGTATTTCACGGAGGGCCTGGTGCCTTGACATAACTCTTCCTGCTCCGTGGCAAGAGGACCCGAATGTTTCTGTCATGCTGCCTTCTCTTCCTGCAAGGATGTAACTTGCTGTGCCCATGCTTCCAGGAATGAGAACGGGTTGCCCGACATCGCGATAAGCCTTCGGTATTTCCTTTCTTCCGGGCGCGAATGCACGTGTTGCGCCCTTTCTGTGAACGTAAACCTTTCTCCTTTTGCCATCGACAGTGTGCTCCTCAAGTTTTACTATATTGTGTGACAGGTCGTAGAGAAGATCCATCCCAAGTGCATCAGCGCTCTTATCGAATGTCTCTTCAAAGCTCTTCCTGACGAAGTGCATCATTATCTGCCTGTTTGCAAATGCAAAGTTGATTGCAGATTTCATTCCTGCGAGATAATCATCAGCTTCTCGAGTTCCAATTGGTACATACATCAGTTCCGGATCAGGCGGCTTTATATTATGCTTGTTAAGATAGGCATCACATATCCTAAGATAGTCGCTACAAACCTGATGCCCATATCCACGAGAACCGCTGTGTAGCATCACGACTACCTGGTCATCTTCGAGGCCAAAAGCCTTCGCAGTAGCGCTGTCGAGTATCTTGTCAATCTTTTGCACTTCTGCAAAATGGTTTCCTGCACCAAGAGTACCAAGTTGCTGTAATCCTCTCTTCTTCGCAAGATCGCTCACTTTTTCAGGATCTGCTCCTGCTATTTTCCCATATTCTTCCGTGTGCTCAATATCATCCTTTACTCCGAAGCCTTTCGCAATAACGTAATCAATTCCATCCACTGCAATTCTATCTAAATCCTTTGGCGTGAATCCCAAACTATTTTTGCTTCCGACCCCGCTTGGTACATTCTTGAAGAGTGCATCCATGAGCTTCGGTAGCTTTGGTCTTACCTCTTTCTCGGAAAGATTCGTTTTGATGACTCGGATACCACAATTTGAAACTACATAACCACCCGCTATGAAATTATGGTTTTCATCGTCTACAGTAATGTCATAAACATCGCCACGGTATGGGATTTCGTCTATTGTAGTGATATCACTAAACGTTAATCCGCTTTGTCCAACTTCACAGGTAGCAGAAAATGTGCTGAACTTTTCTGCGCCGTTCCAAATTCTTGCAGGCCCGATTCTTTTCTGCGCTGAATGTACAACAAAACTCTTTGTTACGCCTTCAGCGACTAAGAGCTGCATCACTTCCTTAAGCGGTGCACCCAAAGAATTATGAAGTGTATATGCTGTCCGTCGTGTTGTATCTAAAACATCCCTGATATGTTCTAAATAATTTAAGTAGATATATGCTAGGCTAGCCAATCTCTCTTTCTCTCTGTTGTACAGATATCCAACAGTGCCAAAGAACTTTTTAAGGTTTTCAGTATTTGATAATATTGATATTCTGTTGCCGATGCTCTGACCGTCTACACCGTCGTATCTGTAACCCTCTACCCTTGAAGGTTCGCCCGTCTCGATGTCCATAGAACTCAAAAGCAATTTTATAGCCCTAAGAAACTCTATCGCATTGCCCTCCAGGCTTACTAATTTACTTACATTTACTGTCAGCACTTGGAAATTAATATCGTTTGGCACAGTTCTGGGTTTTGACAGTTCAGCCCCAAAATATGCTGCAAGAAATAACCTCTTCTGCCATTTTTTTGCGTCCAGAATCCATTGAGGCACATTATATCTTTTACTTGCCTTCTTTCCAAAAGGGGTACCTAGTGCCATTAGCAGAGTTGCAAATGCACCGGATCCAACTTGTAATGAATGTTCTTCAAAATCAAATTCTCTGGTGCCGTATATTGTCTTTATGTGGTGATGTCTTGACCTTTTATTCATTGAAGATTTGAATCCCAAGCTGGTAATATCCTTTGCAATGTCTTCTAAATCCTCCTTTTTACCATAAAATGCAGTAGTTATTGCACCTTTTTTACTACGTTTTGGTATCGTGCCATCTCCAAATACAAAGCCCATCAGCTTTATAAGCAATGGTAGCTTTTCTGAATCAAAATAGAGCACATTCAGATTTAGACGTCTCAATGTAGCAAGTACCTGCGCCTTTCCATTTCCCTTATCCTCTATTCCAAATAAACCCATCGCTCTGCATAACTCTGGTTCTGATAAAAGTAACTTATGCTCGGGCTTTTCATATTTTACCCCAACCCAGCCTTTTACAATCAACTTATCATCATTTTTCAGGTCTTTTGCTAAAACCATGCCACGTTGCGTTAGTACAGGATGGTCTTTTGTAACGTATAATTTATTTCCTAACGTGGTTCTAATTCTGAGCACGTTGTTTTGTTCTTTCCTTTTCATATACAGAACCACATTTGATTTTACAATTTCTTTCTTACTACTATCAAAGGTCTGTAGCCCAACATTTTCTGTATAGAGTTTTTCTATTACGTGTGCGGCCCCATAGATGTCAACTACTGGAGTACCTGGCAAAAGGCAGTTTATGTCATAGCCTACCGCTCCGGGAGCTATTATTCCTTCATCTGCATCGAATGCAGCAACACCTCCTATGGGAAAAGAATACCCTTCATGTGCGTCAGGCATCAGAAGCATATGTTTAACAATCGAGGGGAGCTTTGCCGCATTTATTGCCTGGGTCAGTGTTCTGTCTTTTCCGACGCTGTTCTTTATGGCCTCATTTGCATATATGTGGACTGGCACCCTCATTTCTGGATTCTCTTTCTTCTCCACTTCCCAAAGAAAATCGCCTATTTTTTTAATTGCGACCATTTTTTCACTCCTTATATTCATAATGCATATTCAAAAGAATATAGTTACCTAAGAGCTAAAATAGGCTCTCTTTACTCCAGCTCCACTATCGCGTCTGCGACTTCTACCGTGCCCTCGCTCACAACGCTTGCGTACACTCCTCTGCGGTCTTTCATCACTCTTAGGAATTCGGTAAGCTTCTCTTTCCCAACATACGGAAGCTCAACAAGGAAACCGCATGGCGTGCATTGCTTCTCTAACCTCAATTTCACGAATGCGCCGACCGACAGCAATGTTCCTGGCCGCAGATCTTCGTAGAATATCCCAGAAGAAGTTATGTTCTCTCCAAGGTCTCCTGGCTGGATTGGCCAACCTTCCTTGTTCAGCTCTTTTATCGTCTCGAATGGCATTATCAGCACAGCTTGGTCAAGGTTTCCAGGCTTCCTCTCTGTTCTATGTCTGTTGAAATCGCCCATCAGTCCTGTCCTTGTGACTAGAGCATTTTCTACAAGAAGCTTGTGGAGCCCTCGCTGCCCTTCTACTGACCCTTTTTCATTTATTCTAAGAACCATTCCATGCATTCTATCATTACTGCTCAGATTAGGCTAATATTTAATAGTTTCAGAATGTAAACCCTGGTCAGTTAAAGAGTTTTCAGCATGTCAGAAACTTCCTTCTGCTTTTTCTTGTCGAATCTGTACTTGATGAGCTTAGCCGGAACTCCTCCGACCACTGCAAAAGGGGGCACATCTTTTGTGACTAGCGCCTTTGTCCCTATTATTGCTCCTTCGCCTATCGTCACTCCGCCCATTATCGTAACATCGTGCCCTATCCACACATCGTCTCCAATTATTATGTCGCCATAGTGCTTCTTGAACCTTTTCTTGACCTCTTCAGGATTTATTATGAGCAGATTGTTGAGGTCTTCATGCAGTATGTGGCCGTCGGAAACTATGAATCTTACACCTTTTGCTATCGCAACATATCTGCCAATGTGTATCTTGTAGACATTCTGGTCCCAATCCGGCCCGCGCGATATGTCGACGTAGCCCTCGGAGTTTTTTCCCAACTTTATGTCGAAGCGCTTATCCGATGGGTGCACGTTGAAGTACATCTTTGTCTCTTTTGTCTTCCAGATTCTCTCGTAATAGTGAGTGATCAAGTTTGGAAATAGATAGTATACTGCAGCTTTGAACGGTTGAGTCAACGACATCCTATCACTAGATCTCTTTTATTTTTACCTTGTCTGTAACCAGGTTTATCGGGCTGTTGTCTATGCACGACTGTATGTTCTCTATCAGCTCAAGGCCCAACCTTGTTATTCTCTCTTCTGTATTATAAGCGATGTGCGGAGTTGCTATAACATTGTCCATCTTTGAAAGCACCATTATCTCTTCTGGAACCTTAGCCTTCTTTTTTCTGAAAGGCTCGTTTTCGAAGACATCCAGCCCTGCTCCTGCGAGGTGCTTTGTCTTCAGCGCTTCAATGAGCGCCTTCTGGTCTACCAAGTCGCCCCTCGACACGTTGATGAGATAAGAGCCCTTCTTCATCATGTCTATCCTTCGTTTGTTCATTATGTTTGATGTTTCATTTGTCAATGGCACGTGTAGCGAAATTATATCCGAAGTCTTTATAAGGTCTTCCAACTGTTCCGGAGTAGACTGCGAATTTACATACTTGACATTCATTCCGAGCAGCCTTGCAATGTTGCCAACCTTTCTTCCGATGTTTCCATAACCGATTAATCCCAGCACTTTTCCTCTCAATTCGATTCCAGTAAATGTCGGTGGAACCCAGTCTCCGAGCTGCAGAACAGTGTTCGCTTCCTTTATCTTTCTTGTTAGGTTTAGGATAAACCCGATCGTAAGGTTTGCACATCCTTCAGAGTTGTAAGTCGGGCAGTTCAACACTTTTATGCCCTTCTTTGCGGCGTGCTCGACGTCTACTGTCTCTGTTCCTGACAGCGCGACGATTATGTATTTGAGATTCTTCGCGTTGTCTATTACTTTCTTTGTTATGAAGAGCCATTCTATTACTATGATGTCGGCATTCTCCACTCTTTTTATTATCTCTTCTTCTGTTTCAGGAAAATTATCATACGCTTTAAACTCGCCTAGGCTTCTCATGATGTTGAGATGGTCCTGGTTCAATGCCATATCTTCTGGTATTACTATTTTCATGATACGATCAGCTAATTCTCCATTGTCGAGACGTCTCCGACTGGCTTCTTCAGCTCTTCCATCTTGAGAACACGCCTCATTATCTTTCCAGTCTGGGTTCTCGGGAGTTTTTCCCTGAATTCCATTTGTCGTGGATACATGTATCCGGCAAGCCTTACCTTTATGAACTGCTTTATGTCGTTCTCCAATTCTGGAGAATGTGTGTAGCCTTTTCGCAGGACTATGAAAGCCTTGATTATGTCTCCGCGTATCCCTTCTGGGTCTGGTATGCCGACAACTCCTGCTTCTGCGATTGCAGGATGTTCGATGAGCGTGCTTTCAATCTCGTAAGCGCCTACTCGCTCTCCAGAAGTTTTTATCAGATCGTCGTTTCTTCCAATGTATGTAACGTAACCGTCTTTGTCGATGACCGCCGTATCGCCTGTGAAGTACCATCCATCTTTGAAATACTCCCGGTATCGCTGCTCATTGTTCCATATTCCTCTGAACATTGCAGGCCAAGGCGTCTTGATTACAAGGTCGCCTTCCTTTCCAACATCTAGTTTCTGTCCGTCTGGTCCTAGCACTGCGACTTTTATCCCAGGATACGGCCTTCCCATAGATCCAAGCTTTATGTCAAGGCTTGGGAAGTTTGTGATCATTATGCTTCCGTTCTCTGTCTGCCAATAAACGTCGTGCGGCCATACTCCGAATGTTTTGTTGAACCACTTCATCGCTTCAGGGTTGAGCGGCTCTCCATACGATGTAAGATGCCGAACTGTGTTGAGCTTGTGCTTTTTCGGCAGCTCATCGCCCTTCGACATGAGCATTCTTATCGCTGTCGGCGTAGAAACCATGTTAGTTACTTTGTACTTTTCGATAAGTGCATACCATTTCTCTGCGTCAAATCTTCCTTCATAGACTACCATTGTTACTCCATTCGACCACGGCATGAGCAGAGCGCATGTCATGCCTGTTATCCATCCAGGGTCAACTGTAGCGAAGAAAATGTCCTCTTCTTTGTAGTCGAGAACCATCTTTCCTGCCGTGTGCCTCTGAAGCATTCCTCCGTGAACGTGGACGATTCCCTTCGGCTTTCCTGTTGAGCCTGATGTGTAAGACAAGAACGCAACATCTTCCTTGTCCATCTTTTCTACTTCATAATGTATAGATGCAGCCGCAATCTCCTCGTCAAAGCTGTATTCTCCCTTCTGCCCTTTCAATTCCTTGCTGCTTGCTCCAACTACAAATACATATTTCAAGTCAGGAAGCTCATGCCTCACTGCATCGAGTCTTGATTTCAGCTCCTTGTTTGTGACGACAACAATCGCACCACTGTCCTTCAGCCTGTCCCTCAGCGCATTTTCTCCGAACGCTGCAAAAAGGTTGCTTGCTATCGCAGCAGTCTTCATTGTTCCCAAGAAGCTTATGTAAACTTCAGGCACTCTAGGCAGAAAGTTGAATATTCTGTCTCCTCTTCCGATGTCGAACGACTTGAGGACATTAGCCCATTTGTTTGTCAGCTCAGAAAGCTCGTTGAACGTGAACTTTTTTACATCTCCGTTAGTTCCTTCCCAGATCAGCGCTAGCTTGTTCCTTCTATGGGTGTATCTGTGCTTGTCGAGTGCATTCGCTGCCTCGTTGCTCCAATCGATTTCGGATTCACCCTCTTCTAACAGGCTTCTTGACTCCATCTTTTCATAAGGAGGCATGTTGGGTTGGTATGTGAGGTGCTTCTCCGCTACACTGATTTTGTCGTTAGCCATTCCTATACCTTTAAGCAGAAAACATGCTTCTTTTAAATATTTAAGGCTTTCATACGAGGCAATAATTGCCTATTAATCAAGCGCTCCCCCCGGGATTTGAACCCGGATCACAGGCTCCGCAAGCCCGCGTTCTATCCAAGTTATACTA